>Ga0209075_1000324_pt1 | contig 45659 bp, 40 predicted proteins | sample Stecom2011_FD_187523 | JGI IMG/M metagenome (GOLD analysis project Ga0209075, IMG submission 187523) | Agricultural soil microbial communities from Utah to study Nitrogen management - Steer compost 2011 (SPAdes) (version 2) | ecosystem: Environmental > Terrestrial > Soil > Agricultural land...
CTACGAGGCGGCGCTGGAATACACCGGGCAGCGCCAGGCGTTCGGGCGCAGTGTTGCCGGCTTCCAGGTAAACCGGCATAAGCTGGTGGATATGGCCACCCAGATCGACGTGGCCCGGGAATACACCTACCGCTGTGCCGCCCTGATGCAGGCTGGCAAAAACCCCATCAAACAGGTGGCGATGGCCAAGAACTTCTCGGTAGAGGTGTGCGAAAAAGTCACCCGGGAGGCGGTACAACTGTTCGGCGGCATGGGCTTTATGCGCGAATCCGTGGTCGAGCGCCTGTATCGTGACACCAAAATTCTCTCCATCGGCGGCGGTACCACCGAGATCATGAAAGAGCTGATTGCCAAGCAAATCAGACTCTAAGCCGGTAGCCCCGCGCGCCGGCGGCTGTAATCCTGCTCCGTCGCGGCGCTCCCTTACGAAGGGGCAATCCAAGGTTTAGTTTCGAACCTCGCGCGAGTGCCGTATAATTGCGCCCATTTTCCACCGCAGTTAAACGTACTTCAACGTAGCAGGAAGGTTCCCACATGCTTTTCGAAAACATCCCCGCCGGTAAAAACCCACCAGAAGATATCTATGTCGCCATCGAGATTCCGGCTAACAGCTCTCCGGTCAAGTACGAGCTGGACAAAGACATGGGTGCCCTGCTGGTTGACCGCTTTATGGCGACGCCGATGTTCTACCCGGCCAACTACGGTTTTATCCCGCACACGCTGGCAGACGACGGTGACCCTCTGGATGTACTGGTTATCACCCCGCACCCGGTACAGGCCGGCTCCATCATCCGTGCCCGCCCGGTGGGCGTGCTGAACATGGAAGACGAAGCCGGTGGTGACGCCAAACTGGTTGCAGTGCCCCACGACAAGCTGACCACCATCTACCAGGACGTCAGAGACGTCGACGACCTGTGCCAGCTGCTGCGGGACCAGATCCGTCACTTCTTCGAAAACTACAAAACCCTGGAGCCGGGCAAGTGGGTTAAAGTGCAGGGCTGGGATAATGCGGCGGCTGCCAAAGACGCCATCGTCAAGGCGGTCAACGCCTACAAAGGCTGAAGGCTGATCACGCCTGAGCCATAAAAAAACCGGGTAGCCATCAAGCACCCGGTTTTTTTATGGCTGCCCCAGCGGCCGCCCTAGCCTCTGGACAGCAGATCCCGCATATCGCTGATCGCCGCGTTGGCCCGGGAAAGATACGCCGCCATGGTAAGAGAATGGTTGGCCAGCACACCAAAGCCGCTGCCGTTCAGAATCACCGGGCTCCACATGGACTGCTGGGTACCCTCCAGTTCAATAATGATCTGCTTGACACTGGCCATGGCGTTTTTGTCCTGCAGCACCTTGCGAAAATCCACTTCCATTGCCCGGAAGATATGCAGCAGCGCCCAGGCACTGCCCCGGGCCTCGTAGAACACGTCATCAATCCGGGTCCAGGGAGTTTTCACATCCGCGCCCACGCTCACTTCAGCCAGCGGATCGTCCGGATTCAGGTTGGCCACCGCCTCTGAGACCGAGGCTTTCCCCACACTCTCGCTCAGGGTACGAGACAAGCTGCCCAGGCGGGTCTCCAGATCAGCCAGCCAGTTGCTCAGGTTATCGGCCCGGGCAAAAAACTGGGCATCGGGCTGGACCGGGTCAGACAACCGGTTCAGGTAACGCCTGAGGGCATTGATGCCACGCCGATACTCTTTCTCCGTGGAGGGGATGGCCCAGCTTTCACTGTCGAAATGGAACTGGGGCTCGGCAATAATCAGGTCCGGATCTTCGGCCGACTGGCTCTGGGAGCGACTGATGTCTTTGCGCATGGCCCGGGACAGGTCCCGCAACTGAACCAGCACCCCGTATTCCCAGTTAGGCATGTTGTCCAGCCACAGTCCGGGCGGAAAAATGTCATTGGAGATGTAACCACCGGGTTTGTCGAGCAGGGTTTCGGCAATCCGGATCATGGTCGCCGTGGTGGCAAAGCCGGTCACCGGCTCCCGCTCCATGCTGGTGGCCAGGGTCCGGGTGTGCTCACGCACCGAAAAGGTATCAGGCTCACCGCTCCAGTACATGCCCACAACAATAGCGATCAGCAGGTAGATCGCCACCACGATCAGCAGTAACTTCCCGATTACGCCGCTGCCGCCGGTGTAATCCTGCATGTCTTCCTTTTTATTCCTGAAGTACTGTCCGATCTTGCCCGGCATAGGTCTCCCGCTCTCCCATTACTTATTCATCTGTTCCAAAGGGCCTGCCCAGATGGTATCCCATGGCCCCGTCGATACCCAGCTTACACAGTACCGAGTATTCCGTCTCGGTTTCCACAGCGGTCGCAAAAACCCGCACCCCCCGGCTATGGGCAATCCCGATCACCACTTCCAGCCAGAACCGGTTCTCGGCGTGGCCATCCACACCGTGAACAAAACTGTGATCAATGCGGATGCCCCGGAACGGCAGATTACGCAGGTAGCTGAACGACACACCACCCACGCCAAAACGGTCCACCATTACCGGAACTCCCATCCGGGCCAGGGACTGCACCAACCGCCCGGCCTGTTTCCGGTGATGCTTGAGGGCAAGCTCCGGTACGCCTATCCACAGGCGCGAGGCCAGCTTGCCGGCATCACCCAGGCGCTCCAGCAGCTCATGACAGAAACGCTCATCGCCCACGGAGGCAACCCCCAGGGAAATCGCCAGAGGCTGATCAGGCGCTTTGGCCAGCATCGTCAGTACCCGGCCGAGTAACAAACGGTCGAGCTCCGTGACCAGACCAAGACGTTCCGCCATGGGCAGATAGGTGCCGGCCTGCAAGTCTCCGCCGATGGCGGGAATCCGCGAAAACACCTGATGATGCAACAGCCTTTGATCGTCGCAGCTGACCATCGGCTGCAACCAGATCGACAGCGAACCCGACTCCACTACATCCATCAGGATCCGGCGCCAGGCCTCCATATTGTTATGGGAGTCCGCGCCGGCCTGCTCCAGACAACAGTTCGATTTGCTGCTCTGCTGGGCCGTGCGAAGGGCCGCATCCGCCGCTGCCAACAGATCCCGCACCCCGGCACCCGGTGTCGCCGCTGCCAGGCCGGCATACACGTTGGTGTCCATGGGCGAGGCCAGACCACCGTATACGCCGTCCAGATCCCGGACCAGCCCGTCAAACCAGCCCCGGGCATCGTGGGCGTAGACGCCGGGGATAAACACGACAAACTCGGCACCGGTACGCCGCCCTGCAAAGGACTGGGGATGATGGGCCACAAACGCTTCAATCCGCCGCGCCACCTGGCGCAACAGCTCATCACCTTCCGCCCGGCCATAGGCCATGTTGTAATCGCCAAAGCCCCCAAGACAGATCAGGGCCAGCATACCCGGAGCCGCCTTTTCCTCCAGCGCGACTTCTGCCCTGAGCCGCTGGTCAAAGGCACTGCGAGTGGCAAGGCCGGTCACCGGGTCCTCACTGTTAACTTTGCGCAGAAACTGGATAAGACGACCCTGACTGCGGAACATCTGTTCCAGATCGTCGGCCATCTGGTTCATCGCGCCTGTCACCCGGTTGAGTTCCCGGGTAGAGCGGGTCTGCACCCGGTGACGGAAATCCCGCCGGCCCCATGCCTGGGCCTGACGCTCCAGAGCTCCAAGCGGCTGCAGCAGCCAGCGCACCAGCAGGAACAGGGCCACCAGCCCGACACCGCCCACCACAAGCACGCTCATCAGCAGCCCGACACTGAGCCGCCAGAGGTCACGATAGGCCCGGCCGGGGTGGCTGGTTACCCGCACCTTACCCAGCCGCGTCCAGCCCCGCACCACTTCGGCTTCGGCCTGGGCCCGGGGCAGTTCAGCCAGACGGATGAACCAGCGCGGCGCCACGGAGTCGGCAAGTTCCATGCGCCGGCCGGCAATGACCGTACCATCGTGGGACAGGTACTCCACCGCCAGATAGCGCCCGCTGTCGAAAACGGCATCGATCAGCGAGGCCGACGCTACCGGGTCTGAACCGTCAATAGCGTTGGACAGCGACAAACCCGTTGCGGTGGCGCCATCCAGGGCATGGGCGGTCATCTGGTGTGCCACATAATCACGAAAATGGCCAAAACTGATAATGAACGCCGCGGCAAGCATCATCACCAGCAGGCTGCTGGCAAAAAGTATCAGCAAGCTGCCGAGGGAGAGTTCGCTGCGCGGTTTTGAATCAGCTGTTTCCTGCTTCCTTGCCATAGTGTTCTGGTCACGCTGGGGTGGTAAGGGTGCCTGTGATCCGGGCCGCAGAGTTGACAAAGATTTACAGAGTGCAATCTACGCCGACAACATTAAACACTATAGACTCTGAAAACCGATTAAGGTTAGAAAGTTGCCCCACAGCCCGGGGGGCTTATGTACTAAAAGACGGAACACAGGCCGGAGCCCAATGAACGAAGAAAACCAAAAAGAAAAACTCAGGCAACATTTTGCCCGGCGTGTTACCACTCAGGCCCGCGTCGTTCTGGACACCTGGCAGAAGATCAGCGAAAACCAGGATCAGGCCGGCAGGCTCCGTGCCTCATTCTTCGCCGACACCGACAAACTCGTGCGCTACGCCCTGCGCTTTGAAATGCACGAGCACGCTGCCGCCGGCAGACGCATCCTGCAGGTACTCGAAGCCTGGCCCGAGGAGTCTGCACTCAGCGACGACCTTGCCCGGCAACTGCAGGATGCGGCCGCAAGCCTGTGCCAGAATACCCAGCGCCGGTCTGATCAGGCTGCCGGAGAAGCTCCCCAGCAATACCTGCGGACACCGGTGTACATTGCCCTGGGCAATTCCGAGATGGCCACCCGCCTGACCCGCCAGCTGGAGTTTTTCGGTTTTCGCGCCGCGGCCTTTCAGTCTCCGCAGCAATTGATCGATGCCTGCACCCTGAACAAACCCGAAACCATCCTGATGGATGTAAACTTCGGCCAGCATCCGCTCGCGGGCCTGGCCACCGTGGAACAGCTTCAGAAAAACCGGGACACACCGATTCCCATCATTTTCGTGAGCGAGGACGACGGCAGCATTGAAACCCGCCTGCGTGCCTCCCGCTGTGGCGGTGAAGAGTTCTTTTATCCGGCGGTCGATCCCGGCCAGCTGATCGAAAAGATCGAAGCCTACACCCACGGCAGCCCGAACGAACCATACCGGGTGCTGGTACTGGACGACTCCCGCGCCCAGGCCAAGTTCATGGAAACGGTGCTCAAACGCGCCGGCATGAATGCCCGGGTCATCACCGATCCGATGCAGATCATCCACGCCCTGGAGGAGTTCTCGCCGGAAATCATCATCCTCGACATGTACATGCCTGGCTGTACCGGAACAGAGATTGCCCGGGTCATCCGCCAGCAGGACAGATTCCACAGCGTGCCCATCATTTATCTGTCGGCCGAAGAAGACGTCAACAAACAACTGCAGGCCATGAGCCTGGGTGGTGATGACTTCCTGACCAAGCCCATTGATCCCAGGCACCTGCTCGCAACCATTCATAACCGGGGCCGGCGGGCACGCTCGTTACTGGCCCTGATGATCCGTGACAGCCTCACCGGCCTGTACAATCACACCCATACCCTGTACCTGCTTGAACAGGAAGTCGCACGTGCCCGCCAAAAGGACCAGCCGCTGGCTTTTGCGATGCTGGATATCGACGAGTTCAAGAATGTGAACGATCGCTATGGCCACCCTATCGGGGACCGGATCCTGCGCAGCCTGTCCATGTTCCTCAAGCAGCGCCTGCGTAAATCTGATCATATCGGCCGTTACGGGGGAGAAGAGTTTGCCATCATCCTGCCTAACACCGCGGTTAGTGATGCCCGCAACGTTCTCGACGAGATCCGCCAGCGTTTCTGTGAACTGGTCCAACACGCCGGAGATCAGGAGTTCCGGGTCTCCTTCAGCTGCGGCGTCGCCGACTGGCGGGGGGACAGCGTCCAGGGATTGTGCGAACGGGCCGACCGTGCCCTCTACCGCGCCAAGGAACACGGCCGGAACCAGGTCGTTATCGCCGGATAAAAGGCCACTCATGGGCCCGGCGGGGAGCCGGGCCCATGAAACCAATGTCGAATAGCCCCCTTCAACCCCATGGCCGACAATTGCCGGCATCAACGAAATGTCATCGCAGCGCCGGTCTTTGCTGTGTAAGCTTTTCAGGATCATTCCGGCAACAGGAAGATTGTCAAAAAGTGTTGATCCGGAGCTAACAAGCACGCACCATTCAGGTATCGTGTCGTTATCTTCGGCGATCCTGTTCAAAACAACACCAAGGCAAAATTACCATGTCGACCATTCTTGTTCTCCATGGCCCCAACCTCAACATGCTTGGCACACGAGAGCCCGAGGTCTATGGCCATGAGACCCTGGCCGATATTGATGACCGGCTGAGACAGCAGGCGGCAGACCAGGGCCATCACCTGCTGCACCTGCAATCCAACGCGGAATATGAGCTGATCGAACGGGTGCATGAGGCCCGGGCAGAGGGGGTGGATTTCATCATTATCAATCCGGCCGCTTTCACCCACACCAGTGTGGCATTGCGTGATGCCATGCTGGCCTCCGGCATTCCGTTTATTGAGGTTCATCTTTCCAATGTGCATGCCCGGGAGCCCTTCCGGCATCACTCGTACTTTTCGGATATCGCCCAGGGCGTTATCTGCGGGCTGGGCAGCCTGGGTTATGAACTGGCCCTTCAGGCTGCCCTGCAACGAATTCAACGATAGACCAGCAAACGGGACTGACAGAGTTATGGATATTCGCAAAATCAAAAAACTGATCGAGCTGCTCGAGGAATCTGATGTCGAGGAGCTGGAAATTCACGAAGGGGATGACTCGGTACGCATCTCCCGCCGCCGCGAGCAGGCGGGCGTGTCCGGCCAGTTTGTGAGCTACGCGGCCCCGCAGGCGCCCCAGGCTCCCGCACCGGTAGCCCCTGTGGCCGAAGATCCCGCCCCGGCTGCGTTCAGTGGCCACGCGGTAAAATCGCCGATGGTCGGCACTTTCTACCGGGCCCCGTCCCCCACTTCCAGCCCGTTTGTTGAAGTGGGCCAGACCGTTAATGCGGGCGACGTGATCTGTATCGTCGAAGCAATGAAAATGATGAACCAGATCGAAGCAGACAAGGCCGGTACCGTGACCGAAATTCTGGTAGAAAATGGCCAGCCGGTTGAGTTTGACCAGCCTCTGGTCGTCATTTCCTGATATCGGTGATTGTTAACCATGGCCATGTTAGAAAAAGTTCTGATCGCAAACCGCGGTGAAATTGCCCTGCGCATTCTCCGCGCATGCAAGGAGCTGGGGATAAAGACGGTTGCTGTGCACTCACAGGTAGACCGCGACCTGATGCACGTGCGCCTGGCAGACGAATCCGTCTGTATCGGCCCGAACAGCCCGACCGACAGCTACCTGAACATTCCCGCCATCATCAGTGCGGCCGAAGTCACCGACTCAGTGGGCATTCACCCCGGGTATGGCTTCCTCGCCGAAAACGCTGACTTTGCCGAACAGGTCGAGAACAGCGGGTTCCGCTTTATCGGCCCCCGGGCAGAGACCATCCGGCTGATGGGGAACAAGGTGTCCGCCATTGAAGCGATGAAGCAGGCCGGCGTGCCGACGGTACCGGGCTCTGACGGTCCGCTTACCGAGGACGACGAGAACACTCTGCGCGTCGCCCGCAAGATCGGCTATCCGGTGATGATCAAGGCAGCGTCGGGTGGCGGCGGCCGGGGCATGCAGGTCGTGCACTCAGAAGCCGCACTGCTGAAAGCGGTCCAGATTACCCAGACCGAAGCCAAGAATGCCTTCGGCGACCCGACCGTGTATCTGGAAAAATTCCTGGAGGCCCCGCGCCATGTGGAGATTCAGGTACTGGCTGACATGCACGGCAACGTGATCCATCTGGGCGACCGGGACTGCTCCCTGCAGCGCCGGAACCAGAAAGTCATCGAAGAAGCCCCGGCACCGAACATCAATGAGCAAGCCCGTGAGCGTACGCTCAAGGCCTGCGTGGATGCCTGCAAAGAAATCGGTTACGTGGGTGCCGGTACGTTCGAGTTCCTGTACCAGGACGGTGAGTTCTACTTCATCGAGATGAACACCCGGGTTCAGGTAGAGCATCCGGTATCGGAGATGGTAACCGGTGTCGACATTGTGCGTGAGCAACTGCGCATTGCCAGCGGCCTGCCACTGGACTACCGCCAGGAAGACATCAAGATCACCGGCCACGCCATGGAATGCCGCATCAACGCCGAGGACCCGCAGACGTTTGTCCCAAGCCCCGGCAAGATCAAGCACTTCCACGCCCCGGGTGGTAACGGGGTGCGGGTCGACTCGCATCTGTACAGTGGTTATACCGTGCCGCCGTTCTACGATTCTCTGGTAGCCAAGCTGATCACCTGGGGTGCGGACCGCGACATTGCCCGCCGGCGCATGAAAAATGCTCTGGATGAGATGCTGGTCGAAGGAATCAAGACCAACCAGCCCCTGCATCGGAAACTGGTACGTGATGGTGGCTTTAAACAGGTAGACTTCACCATCCACTACCTCGAGAAACTGATACGGGACTAAACATGCCCTGGATACAACTCCAGATTCCAGCTGATCCGGATACCGCGGATCAGCTGGAGGATCTGTTGATGGAAATGGGCGCCAGCGCTGTTTCCATGGAAGACGCTGCCGACCAGCCGCTGTACGAGCCCGATCCGGGCACCACCCCACTCTGGAGCCAGACCACCGTCACCGGCCTGTTCCAGTCGGATCACGACACCGAACAACTGTGTGCCGATATCCGTAACGCCTGGCACCAGCAGACCCAGCAGGAACTGGCTGACATCGATGTCAGCCTGGTGGAGGACCAGGACTGGGAGCGGGCCTGGATGGACGAGTTCCATCCGCTGCAGTTTGGCCGACGGCTCTGGATTGTCCCCAGCTGGCATGACGCGCCGGACCCGGAAGCGGTTAACCTGCTGCTGGACCCCGGCCTCGCCTTTGGTACCGGCACCCACCCCACCACCGCGCTCTGCCTGGAATGGCTGGATGGACAGGATGTGACAGGCCAACAGGTGGTCGATTACGGCTGTGGCTCGGGCATTCTCGGGCTCGCCGCCCTGTTGCTGGGGGCCCGGCATGTCATCGGCGTGGACACCGACCCGCAGGCCCTGGAAGCCAGCCGGGAAAACGCCCGCCGCAACGGGGTTGATGACAGTCGTCTGGATCTTTACCTGCCCGGCCAGGATCCGGACACCGCCGCCGATGTCATGCTGGCCAACATTCTGGCCGGCCCCCTGATTACCCTGGCTCCCCGTCTGGCCCAGCTGACCCGGCCCGGTGGCCACCTGGTACTCTCCGGCATTCTGTTTAATCAGGCCAGAGAAGTCATGTCGGCCTATGAGCCCTGGTTCATCATGGATGAGCCGGAACAGAAAGAAGACTGGATACGCCTCACAGGACAGCGTCGGGACAGATGACGGCTCAGACGTTTATGTCTAAACTGCCTGATTCTTACCGATGTAATGGCAATGACCGGGCTATCCCGTTTTCAGGACTGAAGCATGACCCAACGCAGTTTGCAGACCCAATGCCCCCAGTGTGAAACCCACTTCCGAGTGAGCGACAAACAACTCGGCGTGGCCAATGGCAAAGTACGCTGTGGTAACTGCATGAAAGTCTTCAACGCGCTGGAGCAGCAGGTGGCTGACTTTGGCCCGGCCGTGCATGAGCCGGAACCTCAACCCGAGGAAGGTTTCGGTGCAGACGAAATACTGTTTGCCGACAATCCGGAGGAAGACGCCGCCGAGGGCCGCTACGCCGGCAGCAAGCTGACGTTTTCGGACGATGAACTGAGCGACAGCTTTCGGGAGGCAGAAGAGCCGGCCCCGCCCGGTTTCCGGGATGACGACGACCGCTCCGATGAGCAGGTGGATGAAAGCTGGGCCGAGGCCATGCTGGAAAACATCGATGCGTCGGGCCAGACCGAAGACCACCCCGAGCCGGAACCAGAACCCAGGCCCACCCTGCCACCCGTGGCTCCGCCAGAACCGGAAGCGGACTTATCCGCTGAGCCCGAGCGGGACGAACAGCCACTCACAGCCACCGGCAACCGGGCCGATCACGCCCCCACCGATACTACCGGGCAGGCATTCCGGCCCGACAACCTGTATCGGGACCTGCGCCGGGACCCGGTCTCGGTGGCCGGCAACGGCAGTGGTTGGCGCACGGCCTTCTGGAGTCTGCTTGTACTGGCCCTGACCGGTATCCTGATCGCCCAGGTCACCTGGTTCCAGTTTGACCGCCTGTCGGCCATTCCCCAACTGCGCCCCTGGTACGAAAAAGGCTGTGAGCTTGCCGGCTGTGAGCTGACGCCCCTGATCGATGTCAGCGCTATCCAGAGCCGCAAGCTGGTCGTGCGTACCGACCCTGACAACCGGGCCCAACTGATTGTCGACGCCGTGGTCCTGAACCGGGCCGGATTTGAACAACCCTTCCCCGCCATCGCCCTGACCTTCTCCAATCTGAACGGCGACGTTGTCGCCCAGAGCGTGTTCATGCCCGGAGAGTATCTGACCGGCGAGGCCGATATCCCCGAAGCCATGCCGGTCGATACCCCGGTTCGTATCAAGATCAGCATCCGCGACCCGGGCCGGGATGCGGTCAACTACAACCTCGGTTTTCGGCCCGCTGCGCCTTGACGCCGATCAACCCAGCGTCCGGCGATAGTTGACAGCGCAAAAGTCAACCAGAAAGCACGAAAAATAATCAACTTTTTCCTGCGCTGGCCCCTTCAATCGCTGCCCCCCCGGCGGTATCATTACCGCCCTTCGGAGATCAGGGCGCTCAGAATTTGACCAACCGCCCGGCCGAACCTTGCTCAACCCGCTGTGACACGGACTCAGATCATGCTGCCAACGGCAAAAATCGGGCCGTACACGCTGCCCAACCCGCTGATTGTTGCGCCCATGGCCGGCGTAACCGATCGCCCCTTCCGGCAACTCTGCCGTCGTATGGGAGCGGGCCTGGCGGTTTCGGAAATGGTTATAGCAGACAGCAAGCTCTGGCATACACGCAAATCCCGCACCCGCCTGGACCATCAGGGTGAACCGGAACCCCGCTCGGTGCAGATTGCCGGCGGCGACCCTGACATGCTGGCGGATGCGGCCCGGCAGAATGCGGAGTGTGGTGCCCAGATCATCGACATCAACATGGGCTGCCCGGCCAAAAAAGTGTGCAACAAAGCCGCGGGCTCTGCGTTGATGAAAGACGAGAAGCTGGTACAGCAAATTCTGCAGGCGGTGGTTGCCGCTGTGGATATTCCGGTCACGCTGAAAATGCGCACCGGCTGGGACCAGAATTACCGAAACGCACCGGTGATCGCGCGCATGGCAGAAGACGCCGGTATCCAGGCCATTGCCGTGCACGGTCGTACCCGGACAGACAAATACAACGGCGACGCCGAGTACGACACCATTGCAGAAGTCAAAGCCAGTGTAGGCATTCCGGTTTTCGCCAACGGCGATATCACCACACCGGAAAAAGCCAGGCAGGTTCTTGCCTATACCGGGGCAGATGGCCTGTTGATTGGCCGTGGCGCCCAGGGGCGCCCCTGGATCTTCCGGGAAATTCTGCACTATCTGGAAACCGGCACCCATCTGGCCGCACCCCCGCTTGATGAGGTAGAACAGATACTCATGGAACATCTGGCCGGGCTCCACAGTTTCTATGGCGAAAAGATGGGTGTACGGATCGCCCGAAAACATGTGGGCTGGTATCTGCAGGCCCACGATGAAAGCAAAAAGTTCCGAACTCGCTTCAATGGGGTCGAGACCCCCATGGAGCAGAAAGACCTAATTGAACAGTACTTTGCAGGCTTACGAAATGGAGAGGTATTCGCAGCATGACCGCTGAGACTTTGGCAAACCACAACCCGGGCACGCAGGCCGACGACGAGGTCCATCAGCTACACACGGTGAACCATAGCGGGAACAGCGTCACCCTGCGTGACAGCGTAGAAGTAGCCCTGAAAAACTACTTCACGCAGCTGGAAGGCGCTCCGGTTTCCGACGTGTACCAACTGGTACTGTCAGAAGTAGAAGCCCCGCTGCTCGAGCAGGTAATGAAATACACCCGCAACAACCAGACTAAAGCATCCACCATGCTGGGTCTGAACCGCGGCACCCTGCGGAAAAAACTCAAGCAGTACGGTCTGCTATAATCTGATCTGACCCCACAAGGGCCTCCCGGAGACATTCGCGAGGCCTTTGTTCTTTCTACCCAGGCTACCCCGGCTTATCTGAACAGCGAAGAATGTGAACCATGGCAAATCAGGCTAATACCCCCGTCCGTCGCGCTCTGATCAGCGTGAGCGATAAAACCGGCATCGTCGAATTCGGCCGTGCGCTTACCGAACGCGGCGTTGAGCTGCTCTCCACTGGCGGCACCTTCCGCCTGCTCCAGGACAACAGAGTTCCGGTTACCGAGGTCTCAGACCACACGGGTTTCCCGGAGATGATGGACGGCCGGGTAAAAACCCTGCACCCGAAAATCCATGGCGGCATCCTGGGCCGGCGCGGCACCGACGATGCCGTGATGGCAGAACACGGCATCAGCCCCATCGACATGGTAGTAGTAAATCTCTACCCGTTTGAAGACACGGTCGCCAACCCGGACTGCGACCTGGCCACGGCCATCGAGAACATCGACATCGGGGGCCCTACCATGGTCCGCGCGGCCGCCAAGAACCACAACGACGTCGCCATCGTCGTGAATGCCTGCGACTATGACCGGGTTCTGCAGGAACTCGACGCCAACGGCGGCGAGCTGACCTGGAACACCCGTTTTGACCTGGCGGTAAAAGCCTTTGAACACACCGCCGGATACGACGGTGCCATCGCCAACTATCTGGGAGGCCGCACCCCCGATAACGACAATGCCGATTTCCCTCGCACCTTCAACACCCAGTTTGTGAAAGTGCAGGACATGCGCTACGGCGAGAACCCCCATCAACGGGCTGCCTTCTACGCTGAACGACATCCCGGCGAAGCCTGTGTTGCCACCGCCCGGCAACTGCAAGGCAAGGAGCTGAGCTTTAACAACGTCGCCGATACCGACGCCGCACTGGAATGCGTCAAGCCGTTTGCGGACCCGGCCTGCGTGATTGTCAAACATGCCAACCCCTGCGGCGTCGCCATTGGCAGCGACATCCGGCAGGCCTACGATCTGGCCTTCGCTACCGATCCCACCTCGGCTTTTGGCGGTATCATCGCGTTCAACCGCGAACTGGACGCGGCCACGGCCCAAACCATTGTGGACCGTCAGTTTGTGGAGGTGATCATCGCTCCGAGCGTGGCCCCCGAGGCGGTCGACATTGTCGCGGCCAAAAAGAACGTACGCCTGCTGGCCTGTGGCGAGCTGAACACCGAACGGGCCCGCAGCATGGACTACAAACGCGTTACCGGCGGGCTGCTGGTCCAGGAGCGGGACCTGGGCATGGTAGCGATGGAAGACGTCAAGGTCGTGACCGAACGCCAGCCTTCGGAAGACGAACTGAGCGACCTGCTGTTTGCCTGGGAGGTGGCCAAGTACGTCAAATCCAATGCCATCGTGTACGCCAGAGCCGGCCGTACCATCGGGGTTGGGGCCGGCCAGATGAGCCGTGTGTACAGCGCCAGGATTGCCGGTATCAAGGCCGCTGATGAAGGCCTGGAAGTGAAAGGCTCAGTCATGGCTTCGGACGCATTCTTCCCGTTCCGGGACGGTATCGACGCTGCGGCTGAAGCCGGCATTACCGCCGTTATCCAGCCCGGCGGTTCCATGCGCGACCAGGAAGTCATCGATGCCGCCAACGAACACGGCATTGCCATGGTCTTCACCGGCATGCGTCATTTTCGTCACTGATCTTAGTTCTCAGGAGTAACCCATGAATATTCTGGTAATTGGCAGTGGCGGACGCGAACACGCCCTGGCCTGGAAACTGGCTCAGTCCCCCCTGGCCGACAAGGTATTTGTGGCACCGGGTAACGCCGGCACCGCACTGGAACCCAATCTGGAAAACGTCGATCTGGACGTACTCGACCTGGACGGGCTGGCCGATTTTGCCGAGCAGAATCAGGTCGGACTGACCATTGTCGGCCCCGAAGCCCCTCTTGTGGCCGGGGTGGTCAACAGGTTTGAGGAACGTGGCTTGCGCATCTTCGGCCCCCGCGCCGCCGCCGCACAACTGGAAGGCTCCAAAGCCTTTACCAAGGACTTTCTGGCGCGCCAGAACATTCCTTCCGCCAGCTACGGCAATTTTACCGATCTGGATGAGGCCCTGGCCTATGTACGTGAGCAAGGCGCACCGATTGTGGTCAAGGCGGACGGCCTGGCCGCCGGTAAGGGCGTGATCGTGGCCATGACCTTAGCGGAAGCCGAAGAAGCCATCCGCGACATGCTCGCCGGTAACGCCTTTGGCGACGCGGGCAGCCGCGTGGTCATCGAGGAGTTCCTGGAGGGTGAAGAAGCGTCGTTCATTGTGATGGTAGACGGCAAGAACGTGCTGCCCATGGCCACGTCCCAGGACCACAAACGGGTCGGCGATGGCGACACCGGCCCCAACACCGGCGGCATGGGCGCTTACTCACCGGCACCGGTGGTCACCCCCGAGGTGCACCAGCGCATTATGGATGAGGTGATCTTTCCCACAGTCAACGGCATGGCCGCCGAAGGTAATCCATACCACGGCTTCCTGTACGCAGGCCTGATGATTGACCGCTCCGGGGCGCCGAAAGTGATCGAGTTCAACTGCCGCTTCGGTGATCCGGAAACCCAGCCGATCCTGCTGCGCATGAAGTCCGACCTTGTCGAACTCTGCCAGGCTGCCGTGGATGGCAGGCTGGACCAGTGCGATTCGGAGTGGGATGAACGTGCCTCGGTCGGGATTGTGCTGGCGGCAGGGGGCTACCCCGCGGATTATGCCAGGGGCGACGCCATCTCCGGTCTGCCGGACACCGAAGTGGCCGGCGAGAAGGTTTTCCACGCTGGTACCCGGATGGAAGGCGACCAGGTAGTGACGGCCGGGGGGCGCGTGCTCTGCGCTACGGCGCTTGGCAACACCGTAACCGAAGCCCAGCAACGGGCCTACCAGCTGGCGAAACAGATCCGCTGGGAAGGTATGTTCTATCGGAACGATATTGCTTACCGGGCGATTGCCCGGGAACAGGGCTGAGTGTCAGGCTCAGCCCGGTAACAGGATCAGCCCGGTCATGGACCGGGCTTTTTTTTGCCGCGATACCGGCTTACTGTCGGGCCGCCTTGCGCTTCCTGCGCCAGTCCGCCAGATCCTCGATCAGCATGTAGAACAGCGGCACGAAGAACAGTGCCAGACTACTGGCTGCAAGCATGCCACCCACGACCACCGTACCGATTTCGGCGCGGGACACAGCGCCGGCACCGGAGGTAAATGCCAGTGGCAGACAACCCACGATGAACGTCAGGGCGGTCATCATGATGGCGCGGAACCGCTGACGGGCTGCGGTGCTGGCAGCCTCGAACGAGCTCATACCGGCTTTCCGGTTCTGGGCGGCGAACTCCACGATCAGAATGGCGTTCTTGGCTGCCAGGCCGATCAGCACCAGCAGTCCCACCTGGAAGTAGATATCGTTGGGAAACCCGCGCCAGAGCGATGCCAAAGCCGCCCCGAAGACCCCGAACGGTACCGCTGTCGCCACCGCGATCGGCAGCCCCCAGCGCTCATACTGAGCGGCCAGGATCAGGAACACCAGCAGCAGCCCCATGCCAAAGGCCAGCGTACCCGACGCTGCTGACGCCTGCAGCTGATACGCCTCGCCGGTCCAGGCCAGCAGTGTGTTGCGGTCAAACTCTTCTGCCGCCACCGCTTCCAGTGCCTCCAGCGCTTCACCGGTGGTATAGCCTGGCATCGGATCGGCCAGCAGTTTGGCCGCCGGATACACGTTAAACCGGTTCAGGATATCCGGGCCGCTGGTACGCTCCAGCTCAACCAGAGAACTCAGAGGAATCATTTCGCCGTAGTCAGACCGGACGAACACCTTGCGCAGATCATCCGGATGGCTCCGGAACTCGCCCTCCGACTGCAGGTTGACCTGCCAGTTGCGGCCCTGCAGGGTAAAATCGTTCACGTACAGACCACCAAAGGTGCTCTGCATGGTGGTAAAGATCTGGTCGATGGGTACCCCGGCGGCCTGGGCTTTCTCACGGTCAACGTTGGCCTTGTACCTGGGAATGCCGGTATCCAGGGTTACCCGCACGTTGGTCAGCTCCGGCCTGGCATTCGCCACCTGGGTAAAGTGGTCAGCCATGGCCTTCAACTCGGCCGGCGTGCGCCCGCCCCGGGCCTGGATATAGCCTTCCACACCGCCGGTGGTTGACAGTCCCTGGATGGGAGGCGGGGTAAAGGCGATCACGAACGCTTCGGGCATCTCAAAGCCGAGACCCATCACCGTACCGGCAATGTCGTTGGCGGCCTGCCCCGGATCGGTGCGCTCGGCCCAGTCGTGCAGCGTCACAAACGCCACGCCACTGTTGGTACGCAGGGCACTGGAGATAATGTCGAAGCCGGCGAAAGCCACCACCTCCTTAACCTCTGGCAGCGCCATCATCTGCTCCACCAGCTCATCCCGGGTATCTTCGCTTCGGCTCAGGGCAGACACCGGCGGCAGGGAATAGGACGCCAGTACGAAACCCTGGTCTTCCTGGGGCACCAGGCCGGTGGGCATCTTGTTCATCAGGAACACAACGCCGCCGAGCATGGCGACAAACAGCAGAACGCCCACCACCGCGTGCCGGAGCATCCAGTCCACCACCGCCGAGAAAGCGGCCGTAAGCTTGTCGAAACCGGCGTCAAACCAGCGGAACACCGTTAGCTGTTTGCCTTCTTTACCCAGCAACAGGGCACACATCGCCGGTGTCAGGGTCAGCGCCACTACGCCGGAGATCACTACCGACACAGCAATGGTAATGGCAAACTGCCGGTACAGTTCGCCGCTCAGACCACCCAGAAACGCAACTGGCGTAAACACCGCCACCAGTACCAGCGTCGACGAAATCACCGCGCCGGACACCTGCCCGACCGTCTTCACGGCAGCGTCATAGGAAGACATGCCTTCTTCTTTCATCAGCCGCTCGGCGTTTTCCATGATGATGATGGCGTTATCCACCACCACCCCGATCGCCAGTATCAGCCCGAACAGGGTCAGCAGATTCACCGAGAACCCCAGAGCCTGCATTCCGGCAAACGTACCGACAAGCGAGATCGGGATGGCAATCAGAGGAATCAGCGTGGCTTTGATGTGCTGCAGGAACAGGAAAGTTACCAGCACCACCAGTAACACCGCGGAGATGAACGTGTTGATCACTTCCTGGATGGAGATATCGATAAAACGGGTGGTGTCGTAAGGCACATCGTATTCCAGCCCTTCCGGGAAGCGTTCGGACATTTCCTCCAACGCCTCCTTAACCGCCTCCGCGGCGTCCAGAGCATTCGCCCCCGGCTGCAGGAACACCCCCATCGGTACCGTGGCGCCACCGTTATAGACCGCCGCAAAATCGTAGTTCTGTGCGCCCAGCTCAATGCGGGCAACCTCTTTCAGGCGCAGCGAGGCCCCCTGCTCGTCGCTGCGCAGAATCACTTCACCAAACTCTTCAGGACTCGCCAGCCGGCCCGGTGCCGACACACTGAAGGTAAACGCCTGCCCCTCCGGCGCAGGCTCCGCGCCGATTCGTCCTGCGGCAAACTGGGCGTTCTGCCCCCTCAGCGCATTGGCGACATCCCCCGGTGTCAGCTCGTACTGGGCCAGCTTGTCCGGCCGCAGCCAGATCCTCATGGAATAATCCTGAGCACCAAACAGCGAGGCATCACCGATGCCGGGAAGGCGTACCAGCTCATCCAGCACGTTCAGCAACGCGTAGTTGGAAATTTCGACCACGTCCATGCTGTTATCCGGGGAGGACAGAGTAATCACCTGCAGGATCGAGGTTGAGCGGGCCTCAACCTTAAGCCCCTGGTCCCGCACCGGCTGCGGCAATCGTGACATTGCCTGCTGGACACGGTTGTTGACGTTGATGGTGGCCTGATCCGGGTCGGTTCCGATTTCAAACGAAACCGATACCCGGAAGCTGCCGGAGTCGGTGGCGTTCGACTCCAGATAGATCATGTCATCGACGCCGTTGATTTCCTGCTCCAGCGGCGCGACCACCGAGTCTGAAATCACATCCGCACTGGCGCCGGGAAAGCGGCCATCCACCACCACCTGTGGTGGTACCACGTTGGGGTACTGCTCGATTGGCAGGCCAAGCAGAGCCAGGGCTCCGCCCAGGGTTATGATGATCGAGATAACCGAGGCAAAAATCGGCCGATCAATGAATGTACGCAACATCAGTTGGCGCCCTCCCCGCCACTGGCATTAACCACATTCACCGGCGCGCCATCACGCAGATTGGACAGGCCCTCAACAATAAAACGGTCGCCGGCCTGCAACCCGCTCAACAGGATCTGCCGGCCGTCACTGACCGGGCCCAGCTCTACCAGCCGGACCCGGGCCTTGCCTTCATCATCCACCACGAAGACCACAGGGCCTTCCGGCCCCTGACCAACGGACTTCTCCGGTACGGTGATGACATCTTCAAAGGATTGCAGCTCTACCCTTACCCGCACAAACTGTCCCGGCACCACCAGATGATCCGGGTTGGGGAAAACCGCGCGGGCTGAGACCGAGCCGGTGCGTGGGTCCAGGGTCGAAGCGGTAAAATCAACACGGCCGGCCAGGGGGTACTCATTACCATCCGCCTGGATCAGCTGGGCAATCACATTCTGCTCGCCTCCGCTGCGGGCCATGCCTTCCCGGGCCGCGCGCCGGATGGTGGCATCATTCTCAGGCAGAGCAAAACGCACGTGTACCGGGTCCAGCTGTACGATGGTCGTAAGCAGAGTGCCTATGTCGATCAGGCTCCCTTCCGGAAAGTCTTCCAGGCTGGTCACGCCACTGAGCGGTGCGGTCACTTCGGTATAACCAATATCCAGCTCGGCCTGGACCACGCCGGCACTGGCCACCGCCAGATTGGCATTGGCCAGTTCCAGTGCAGACTGCGCTGCGTCCCGTTCACGCTCGCTCACCGCGTTGCGCTCAAACAGCGACGAAATACGCTTCCACTCGCGCTCGGCCTGCTGAACATCAGCCTCTGCCACCTGGCGCAGGGCCTTGGCCCGCTGCAAGGCAGCGGCAGCCTGGTCCGGGTCGATCCGGAACAGGGGATCGCCTTCGCGTACCATCTGGCCTTCGTCATACAGCCGCTCTTCGAGAATTCCGCTGATCCGGGACCGGACTTCGACCTCTCGGGCACCACGGGCGCGGCCGGCGTAATCCTGGCGTACGGAGACATCGGTGGCCACCGCCTCCTCAATCACGACCGCTGCCGGAGGCATGCCGCCGCCGGCCTCCTGTGCCTGATCGTCACTACTACACCCGGCCAATATCAACAGCAGAGACAGGCCAGCAACAGTGAGCCCGGTACGGACCGGTAGTCGATGATCGTTTTCGAGGGGCATCTGGGTTCTCCTGAGCACCGAATTATTGGGCTTTGTATAAGTATGGTTATCTCAGCCCCAGCCCCCTGCAAGGCTGGAACGTGAAAAGAACGAGAAAGATACATTCATCGGTGAATGTAAACAACCTGCGGTTATACTGGTGCGCCTGATCTTACGGTTACCAATAGCTGATAATCCAACTTATCACGAGGACAGGTTGTCATGGCAAGAAAAACCAAGGCCGAAGCAGCGGCAACCCGGGAGTCCATACTGGACGCCGCGGAAAGCGTCTTTATGGAAAAAGGCGTCGCGCGCGCGTCCCTCGAAGAGATCGCCCGCAACGCTGGCGTTACCCGGGGTGCCATCTACTGGCACTTCCGCAACAAACAAGACATTCTCAGCGCTATGCTGGTCCGGGTCAGGGCCCCGCTGGCGGAGATGATCGACGATGCCGGTGGCGACAACCCCCTGGGAAATCTCCGGGACGTGTGCGTGGCTGCCCTTCGCAAGCTGGCCGAGGACGAGCATTACTTCCGGGTCTATTACATCCTCTTCCATCGTAACGAGTCCAACCTGGCGCTCGAAAAGCATCGCGAGCTGGCTGACGAGAGCCTTGCCTTTGTCGGCCGCATATTTCAGGCGCCGGACATCGGCCGCCAGCTGCGTCCGGGGCTCAGCCCCAGCCAGGCTGCTTACCTTCTGCATACCCAGATGCTCGGCCTGTTCTACGACTGGCTGACACTTCCGGAGCGCGTCCCTCTGGCAGACATGGCCCCGGTCTTTGTAGACGCCATGTTCCGGGGGCTGTTTATCAATCCTGTGCCAGTGTAGCCGGCATTTGTGTCGGGGATATTTACATCCTGCCCATGCGTTGATTGCCGTCCAGTCCTCAACTGCCTGAAACTCTGGCGGAATCGGAAACTGGTTCAGAACCTGCTTATGGCTTCCTCAGGTATAATCGTCTGCGCTCCATTCACGGGCCGGAGCATCGATCATGGAAGCCAAGCGCCCGCTGGTCTGGCTGTCAGCGGATGACCCTATCGGGATCACAGCAGTGCCCCTGGAGCAGAGATGGCATCTGAACCCCATCAACTCTGCCCACCCTCCTGCACCCGTGCCGCCGGATTCGCGCCATCATCCGGTCGGCATTTGTGACCTGACCGGACTGCAACCCGGACAACTCGAAAATGTCCGCCTGTGGCTGGAACTGCTACCGGTACGTTACTGGCTGGCCCTGGTGCTACCCGGCCAGCCGGCACTCCCGGCGGTACAGCGTCTGATTCAGGACTATTGCCAGGATTACCACACCGCTCCGGCAGACTGGGAACGCTTGCACAACAGCCTGGGCCACCTCTGGGGAATGAGCTGCCTTCCTACGGCCGACCCCAGTGCCAGGCCGTCTGACTATCAGGCATTTGCGCTGGAGGGTCCCTCCGATGCGGTGCGCCGGACCCGCAGCCTGCTGCGCCGGTTTGCCACCACCCGGGAGCCGATCCTGATCTATGGCGAGAGCGGAACAGGCCGGGAAGCCGCCGCTCATTTCATCCATAAGAGTTCACCCAGGCAGCATCGGCCGCTGATTACCCTTAACTGCGCTGCCCTGCCTCTCTCCCTGACCCAGAGCGAGCTGTTTGGCCATGAACGGGGCGCGTTTACTCATGCACTCAGAGCCCGCAAGGGCCGGCTTGAGGCTGCCGACGGTGGCACCCTGGTATTGCTGGGTGCGGATGAGCTTAGCCTGGACCAGCAATCGACTCTGCTGCGTTTTTTGCAGGAAGGTCAGATTGAGCCGGTGGGCTCAGGCCGGACCATTCAGCTGGATGTCCGCATCATTGCCATCTGCAGCACACCACTGGAAGAACTGGTGCAGCAGCAACGATTCCGCGAGGACGTCTATTACCGGCTCGGCAATCTGAGCGTTACTCTGCCACCGCTGAGGCAGCGGCTTGAAGATCTGCCCTATCAGACCCGACGTGTTCTGGAATCACGACCCGGAACAGAACACCACACCGATAACCGCACCCTGCTGGCGATGGCCCTGTACGATTGGCCGGGCAACCTGCGGGAGTTGCAGAACCGGCTGGGCCAGGCCTGCCTGCTCGCCCGCCATCCGCAACTGAGCCCGGCCGATCTTGGCCTGCCGACGCCCGGGGGCCTTGAGCAACACGAGCAGTTTTCTCTCGAGTTGTGCCGGGCCCGGGCCGACCAGCAGGCCATCAGCACCAGCCTTTCCCTGACCCGTCACAATATCTCAGCGGCCGCACGGCTGCTCCGAATTTCCAGAGTGTCCCTGTACCGGCTGATGGACAAATATCATTTGCAGCCGCCGGCCGCTCACCACACAAACCCGTCATACCCTCCACAGAAAGGAGATGCCCCATGAAGAAAAGCACGCTACTGCTCGCTGGCCTCCTGACTATACCACTGGCCCGGGCCGCACCGCCGACACCGGACCCGGCTGCCGGCAGCCAGGTCGGACAGGAGTCCCGGGCCGAGGCCGAAGCCAAGGCAGAGGACATCGCCACCGAGATCGCCTCGATCACCGCCGACCGCGGCATCGTGACCCGCCCCGGCCGTTTCACCATTGAGCCGTCCTTCTCCCATGCTCACAGCAACGCCACCCGGGTGGCCATCGAAGGCTATACCGTAATCCCGGCCTTGCTGATCGGACTGATCAATATTTCGGAGGTGCAACGGGACATCTTCGTCAGTGCGATGTCCGTGAAATACGGTTTTACCAGCCGCTTCGAGGCCGGCTTGAGAGTCCCCTACCTGAGCATTCACGAAGACCTGCGGGAGCGGGAAGTGTTCGATGGCACCCCGGTTGACGTTGTCCGGGAATCCTCCGGTGAAGGGCTCGGGGATATCGAGCTCTCGCTGCGCTATCAGTTAAATGACGGGCTCGACGGCTGGCCCTACCTGATCGGTACGTTCCGCACCAAAGCGCCCACCGGCGACGGCCCCTACGACGTGGCCAGGAGAGTGCTGAACGACCGGGATGGCAATCCGATCGGCGTCGAACTGGCCGAACGCCCCACCGGTTCGGGCTTCTGGTCGGTCGAACCCGGCCTGTCCTTTATTTATCCCACCGATCCGGCGGTGCTGTTCGGCAGCCTGAGCTATGTGTGGACGATTGAAGAGGATCAGGGCATTGAAAACGGCGGCAAGGTGGATCCCGGCGACGTGGTGCGCTTTGGCTTCGGCATGGGTTTCGCCTTTAACGAGCGAACCTCGTTCAGCCTGGGCTATGATCATTCGGTGATCAGAAAAACCACCTTCGAGTTCGGGAATGATGCCTTCGCCGCCAATTTTGACCGCATCCAGGTAGGTTCCCTGGCGTTCGGGCTGTCCCAGCGCCTGAACAATTCCACCACGCTGAGCCTGACAGTCGCCATAGGGGTCACCGACAGCGCCCCGAACAGTGAAATTACCCTGAAGCTGCCCATCAATCTCTGAGGCAGCGTCAGGGCAGCAGGGGAAAACCGGTATCCCTGGGGTAGCGATAGGCTGCCCCGACATTATTGAGTTCGATGTTAAGGGTGCGGATATGCTGGATCGTGGTACTGTCCAGAGTATTCTGGATAGCCGTCATCCAGCCGCCCGCGCTCATTGGGTCCGAGGTTACCGACAAACCCGCGAGATCCACCGGCTCCATGGCCAGTACACTCGCCACCTGTTGCAGCTCCCGGGCACCGGCCAGAGCCTGATTGAGATCCGGAATAGTCACCCGGTTTATCACCAGCCGATCGCCATTGATCGTTACCAGCTGTTCAAGCCCGATGTTGATCTCCAGCCCTTCCAGTACAAATCCGCCCCGCAGCATCGCCAGTTCAGAGTCCGCCAGCGGCGTCGCCGCCAGTTGCAGTTCGGCGTGCACGCTGCCGGCGGCCATCAGTGCCATTACAAAACCTGCTCTGCGCATCATGACATCACCAATCCTGCCAGCTGGGCCAGTGAGGCAGAGTGTGGCCCAGAGCCGGGCTCCCCAACCCCTTGAACAAAGGTGCACGGGCCAGTCCAGGCCAGTGACGGTCTGCCAGAAAGCCTGCCCGCCCCAGATCCAGATGACTCCGGATGACAAACGCCGCACCATCCCAGTTCGCCTGGAACTCGCTCCAGCGATAGGCCTTGAGCCCCCGGGCGGGGTCCCCCACGAGCACCTCATGCTCACTGATTCCCTTGATGATGACGAAGTGGCGGTAGCCTCCCAGGGTTACCAGCGCAATCACCGGTACCCGCACCTGCTCCCGCAACTGGGCCAGAGGTAAGCGAAAACCATCGGCCACATAGCCCTCAGACTCCAGGTAACGCTTCATGTCCAGCATGGAGAAACCTTCCTGGCGGACCTTGTTCTGATCCGCCAGCCCCCACATTCCTTCGAATACGTCGTGCTCAGTAATGTCGCGACCATAGTGAAACGACAACAGTGAGGCCAGTGCCGCAGAACCGCAGCTGAAGTCGTACTCCTGCCGAAACACCTCACTGAACCGCTGCTCCTGATAACTGCTGACAGCCACTGCAATATCGCCTCCGGGGCCCGCCGGCACCAGCACCGTTCCGGCAACCGCGCTGGCCGGGACAGCACCGATCACCAGCACAAAACCCAGTAAAAGCCCGTGCCGTCGCCATCTGGTTGTCGTCGTGTCAGCGGTGCCCATGGTCAGCTGCTCCCCGGTCAGCGATTGATGAGAATATTGATCTGGGTACTGTCCTGAATCACCACCTGGTTACCGGTGTTCTGGATAACCGTGGCGATACCGCTCATGCTGCCAAACGCCTGGTCGCTGATCTGGTTGTTGCCGGTGCGGACATCGCCCGACAGCACATTGCCGGATACCAGAGCATTCTGCTCGTTCTCATTGAGCTGCCATTGCAGGGACACACCCTGGCGCCCCGTCGCCGCATCAAGCTGCGCTGCACTCATCGGTTCTGCCTCTGGCCAGTCTCCGGCCGAGGCCATGGATGCACCAAGTACCAGCACTGACATCAGGATCCGGTTAATGAATCGGTTCATAACCTGCCTCCCGAACGCTATGGGCTACCCCAAAGGGCAGCCCATGCGGCTTTAGTTGGTGCCACCACCGGCACTCAGGTTAGACATCACACTCACGTTGGCCTGAGTCACACTGCCAACTCCGGCATTCTGAGCAAAGGCACCCACACCCGTGAAGTTGGCGGAACTACCCCGGATCTCATTCCCGGTCCGGGTATCCACGTAAGCCCCCTCACCGCCACCACTGCCGTAGGTCACGTTGCTGCCCGACACTGTCCCACTGAGCTGAGCGTCGTTCATGAACAGTTCCAGTGACACGTTTAGCGTCGTTGCGCTGTTGTCTGAGTTGTCACTGCTGTCGGTGTTGTTGGAATCCACCATCACGGTGGAGTTGTCGGAGCTGTCCGAGTTATCCGTTGCCGTCAGGTTGCCACTGTCGGCAATCTTGAAGGCATCGCTCAGGCTGGAGCTGTTGTCGGAGTTATCGGAGTTATCCGAGTTATCCGAGTTGTCCGAGTGATCGGAGTTGTCTGAATTATCCGTGGCCGTCAGGTTGCCACTGTCGGCAATCTTGAAGGCATCGCTCAGGCTCGAGCTGTTGTCGGAGTTATCCGAGTTGTCCGAACTGTCAGAATTGTCCGAGTGATTAGAGTTGTCCGAATTATCCGTGGCCGTCAGGTTGCCACTGTCGGCAATCTTGAAGGCATCGCTCAGGCTCGAGCTGTTGTCGGAGTTATCAGAGTTATCCGAATGGTCCGAATTGTCTGAGTTGTTGGTGGCGTCCACGTCCAGATTGGTGAGAGAGTTGTCGTTACCTGAATCGGTATTTCCGGAATAGCCATTATTGGCTGACGAGCTATCGTTGGCGTTGTTGTTAGGACTGCCATCGCCCCCGAGGTCAGCCATGGCATACCCTGAAATACCCATACTCATGGCGATAGCAACCGCTAGCAAGTTCTTCCTGGTGTTCATGATGTCGTGTCCTTCTTTAGGTATTGGCTACATCAGGCCTGGCCGACACCCCCCTCCCCTCCGGAGCGGCATGGAGCCCGAACCCGTGCAGACTGCAAAGCGATTACCGTGCCAATGAAATCGGCCAGTTCGCAAGCCATTGATAAAGGACAATTATTCAGGCCCGAAAAGCGACCTGAGCAACAACCAACGCAGACAACCTGTTGCACAGGCGCAACACCTGGCCGGGCGGGCAAGTAGACGACGCGTACCTTTACGCATGAAATCATAGACTTGGAAAATCAGCCCGGTGTCAAAAACAAAACCCCGCAGAGCCAGGCCCTGCGGGGTTTTCCGGGGCCGGTGAGGGCCGACCCTCACCGGAACATCATGATTCGGTCGCTTAACCGAACTGGTTCATGGTGTTGTCTTTACCACCCGCTTTCAGAGCGGCTTCACCCGCGAAGAACTCTTTGTGGTCATCACCGATGTTGGAACCGGCCATGTCCTGGTGCTTCACAGTAGCGATGCCCTGACGGATCTCCTGACGCTGTACGCCCGCCACGTAGGCCAGCATGCCTTCGTCGCCGAAGTAGCCCTTGGCCAGGTTGTCGGTAGACAGGGCAGCCGTGTGGTACGTCGGCAGAGTGATCAGGTGATGGAAGACACCGGCTTCACGGGACGCATCGCGCTGGAAGTTACGGCACCACTCATCAGCCAGCTGACCCAGCTCGGTGTTGTCGTACTCGGCACTCATCAGAGCCGCGCGGTCGTAGGCAGACACGTCCTTGCCTTCTTCCTTCATGGCATCAAATACCTGCTGACGGAAGTTCAGGGTCCAGTTGAAGGACGGGCTGTTGTTGTAAACCAGCTTGGCGTCAGGCACCACTTCCTTGATGCGGTTAACCATGGCAGCGATCTGGCCAACGTGCGGCTTCTCAGTCTCAATCCACAGCATGTCTGCACCGTTCTGCAGGCTGGTGATACAGTCCAGAACAACACGGTCTTCGCCGGAACCCTGCTTGAACTGGAACAGGCCAGAAGCCAGACGCTTCGGCTTCAGCAGCTTGCCATTGGACTTGATCACAACGTCGCCATTCTCAATCTGGGAAGCGTCTTCGATGTACTCGCCATCGATGAAGCTGTTGTACTGGTCGCCCAGATCACCGGGCTCGTTGGTGACTGCGATCTGCTTGGTCAGGCCGGCACCCAGGGAGTCAGTACGGGCAACGATCACACCGTCGTCAACACCCAGCTCCAGGAACGCCAGACGAACCGCGTTGATCTTGGACAGGAAGTCGGCGTGGGGAACGGTCACTTTGCCGTCCTGGTGGCCACACTGCTTCTCGTCAGAAACCTGGTTTTCGATCTGGATGCAGCAGGCACCGGCTTCGATCATTTTCTTGGCCAGCAGGTAAGTGGCTTCATCGTTACCGAAACCGGCGTCGATGTCGGCAATGATCGGCACCACGTGAGTTTCGTGATTGTCGATCTGCTGCTCGATTTCTTTCGCCTTGGCGGTGTCGCCGGCTTGCTCAGCTTCTTCCAGGGCGCGGAACAGGTGGTTCAGCTCCCAGGCATCAGCCTGGCGCAGGAAGGTGTACAGCTCTTCGATCAGGCCGGGAACAGCCGTCTTCTCGTGCATGGACTGGTCGGGCAGAGGACCAAACTCAGAACGCAGAGCAGCAACCATCCAGCCGGACAGGTACAGGTAACGACGCTTGGTGCTGCCGAAGTGCTTCTTGATAGAAATCATCTTCTGCTGGCCGATGAAACCGTGCCAGCAACCCAGAGACTGGGTGTACTTGGAAGAGTCGGCGTCGTACGCAGCCATGTCTTCACGCATGATCTTGGCGGTGTACCGGGCGATATCCAGACCAGTCCTGAACTTGTTCTGGGCGCGCATGCGAGCCGCGTGCTTCGGGTTGATGGCGTGCCAGGTGGGGTTTTGCTCCAGCAGGGAGGTAATGCGGTCAACGTCTTGTGCGTAAGGCATGGTCTCTTTCCTTTCTACGTTTTATATCCAAAAGGCTCGGGGGCGCGATCTGGCCGGTGGGCCCCGAAGTCAGCACCTGCCTGAATCCCGGGCAGCAGCTGACGTTGAGATAACTCTAAGGCTTTCAACCTCATAATTGAAATTTATATTATGTATTTTCAGCATTTTTGTAATGAATGGCACTACCACTGCAATCAGCTGGTCCGGGCCAGCACCACCAGCTGGTCGCCATCCTGCAGATCAAGGGGTTCATCCCGGCCAGGGTTGAGCTGCAGATGGCGGCCATTGGCATGGGGGGTCTGGCGGAAGATGCCCAAGGCAATCTCACCCCTGGCAGCGACGTTTGATTCCACTACCCCGAACCCGGCACTTGCCGGCAGCCGGTAATCCCGGGCGTCGCGAAACTGGATTTCAGCGCCTCCGGCGGTAAAGAGCTCATCAAACACCACTCTCAGTTCACGGCGTAAGGCCACCTGGGCCAGGATATGGCTGAGAATCATCGGACTGATCAGCATCTCGCTCTGGTGGCCGTACAGCAGGTGCCGGTTGTCCGGATCGCTGAGCTCCATGATGATTTGCGGGCGCCGGGGCGCACCCATCAGTATTTCTTCGAGCAACAGGTAACCGACCATTGCGCGGGCATCGGCCTCTTCACCGGAACCAATCCAGTCGCTGCTCAGCAACATGACCGTGTCGTAGCTGGCCGGATCCAGCCGCCGCAGGTCCTCTGCCACCATATAATCTGCTTCCAGCAACCGGCCATCAACGGCGTTTAGGTCCAGGCCATAGCGGCGAACTTCCCGCCGCCGGTCGTCTACCGGCACCGCCGACACCAGGTCCAGCTCAAAGGAGCGTTCACGATAACTGGCAAATTCCGTCGCCAGACTTGGCACCCGGCGGTTCCAGCCGAGCACCAGCACCCGATGGGTCTGCGTCCGGGCCGGGCGGAACACAGCTGCCGGGGCACGCACACAGGCCTTCAGGACTCCGGCTTTCGGGTCCGCCACGGTGTGGGCGTAATCCCGCGCCATCAATACCACCCGGTCTTCGGTGCGGATGACTGTGTCAGGGTCCGCCAGCAGGTTAACCTTCCAGCCGCCCGCCGGAGCCGGTTGCAGCAACCCGAGCACAATGGCGTGGGGCCGCTGGCGGGTCAGTTCGGCCAGGGTCAGGCCTTCGGCGGTTTCGCCACCACGGACGAACAGCTCGTTACCTTCGCCTGCGGTCAGCAACTCGTTGTACACCTCTGACAGGCCAGGATGCAGTACGTTCTGTACCATCAGGCGACTGATGGTGGCGTCCCCCGCGACCACCTCAACGGGCCCGGGATAGGCTCGCTCGATCACGGGCAGTTTGCGCATGTCCTGGATTTCGGCCACGACAAAAGGCAGCGGTGCCTGTTTATGCCTGGCCTGGGCGGCAATCGACAACAACGCCTTGAGCGTTTCGACGTCTGAGGTAACCAGCGAGCGACCGTCCCGGATCTGGCTGGGCACAATCACCGCTGCCGCATCCAGACATGCCACCCGGTGCAGGGCATCGGGCTGAATGGCCAGGCCACTGCGGAGAATAACTTCCCGCGCTCTGGCACCAACGCCCGGCTCACCCAGAAGCTCATGCAGCTGCTCTGCCCCGGCCTGTTCAGACAGCAATACCAGGCGCAATTTCTGCGTGGCGTGCTTCTCCAGGAACCGGGCCAGGCGCCCGGAAGAGCCAAACAGTTCGGCAACCAGAGGTGGGGTCTGGGCCGTCCATCCCAGCACCACGATATGATTCTTCAGGGTGACGGGGGTCAGCCCGCGTTCCAGATCCGCCATCTTGGCGATGAGCCAGCGGGTGAGAATGGCGACCAGAGTGCCCATAAACACGACGTACCCGGACAAGGTCAGCAAGGTAGAAACCACCCTCTGCCAGGTGCCTGTATCGTCCCCCAGGTAGCCGGGGTCGGTGAGGCGCAGAAACGCCCACCAGATGGCTGAGCCCGCACCATCAAAGCCGCCGGCCGCGGGCATTACCACCAGCAATCCCCCCACCACGGATATCAGCCCGACCAGAGCGCCTACCACCAGCAACTGAAAGCCGGCCCCCTTTACCAGTTGACGCTCAACAACAAACTTGATCCGGTCCACAATCCGAAACGGAAGCATAGCGGCCCCTTGTGGCGTGTTTACAGGGCAGTCTATCGCAGTTTGTCTGCTTCGCCAGAAGCAACTTCCGTCAGCGCAGCAGCCAGGGTCGGGTAAAACCGGAGCACACCGGGCTCAGGCTTTACGCCGGCTTTGGCGAGGGTGCGCAGCGGCTGGAACTGCAGGTCAGCAATGGCAAGCTCGGTGCCGGCCTCGCGGCAACTGCGGATGAACTTGTTCAGGGCCGAGAGGCCACCGGCATCCAGGATGGTGACGCCATCCATGTACAGAAGCACACCCCGGGGCCGGTCGGCCAGCACAGCCAGCTCCCCGAACACCCGGTCTGCCGCGGCAAAGAACAGCGGGCCGTTGATCTTGAACACCTGCCAGGTTTCCGGGAGCCCTGCCTGTGCTACCCGTTTGCTGGTGGTAATCTCGGTAACCTTGGTCATCTGGGCCATTTCCCGCATGAACAGAACCGCCGCCAGCAGGACCCCGGTGGTGATGGCGATGACCATGTCCAGCATCACGGTCAGCGCAAAACAGGTGAGATACACCAGGATGTCACTGCGGGGGGCCGTTTTAAGCAGATGCACGGCTTTGGGCGCCTCGCTCATATTCCAGGCCACCACGATCAGCAGCGCGGCCATCGCCGGCATCGGCAGGTAGGCCAGGATACCGGCGAGCAATACCAGCGCCAGCAACACCACCACGGAATGAACCATCGCCGCCACGGGCGACTGGGCCCCGGCCCGGTAGTTAGCGGCGGAGCGTGCAATGGCCGCCGTCGCTGTGATACCGCCAAAGAACGGCACCACGATATTACCGATCCCCTGCCCCATCAGTTCACTGTTGGCGCTATGCCGCTTGCCGGTCATGCCATCCAGGACCACCGCACAGAGCAGGGATTCAATCGCGCCCAGCATGGCAATGGCAAAGGCCGCCGGCAACAGCTCCTGAACCAGCGTCCACGACAACCCGACAGGCTGACCCTCAGCATTGACTTGCTGCCAGGGCCAGGTGAATTCCGGCAACAGGGGCGGAATGCCGGCGCCGACACTGCCATCCGGCAACAGGTAACTGAAACGGGAGCCGATGGTCTCGATGGCCGCGCCCTGGCTATTCAGCCAGAGCGCCAGCAGGCTGCCAATAACCACCGCCGGCAGGTGCGGCGGCACCGGTGTTCTGAGGCGCGGCCAAAGCAGCATGACCACAAGGGTTGTCATCGCCACCAACAGACTCATGGGGTCCAGTGCCGGCAATTGCGCCGCCAGCAGCGCCAGCTTGTCCCAGTAGTGAGCGGGCATATCCCCGACCGGAAGGCCGAGAAAGTCTTTCACCTGCAGGGTGGCGATCACCACCGCAATGCCGCCGGTAAAGCCCAGGGTCACCGAATCGGGGATATACTCGATAAACCGACCCAGCCGCATCAACGCCATGGCCACCAGCAGCACCCCTGACATCAGGGTTGCCAGCAACAGACCGCCCAGACCATAACTCTGGGCAATCGGATAGAGAATAACCACAAAGGCGGCGGTCGGGCCGGAGATGCTGAAGCGGCTGCCCCCGAACAGAGCAATCAGGAACCCGGCGATAATCGCCGTATACAACCCGTACTGGGGCGCAACGCCACTGGCAATGGCCAGTGCCATGGCCAGCGGGATGGCAATAATCCCCACCGTAACACCGGCCATCAGATCTTTGCCAAACCGCGCCCCGGTGTAGGGCTCATCCAGACAGGCTTCGCGAACAGCGTGGGCGAACCTCAAAGAAAAAAGATGAGCACGATGGGGCATGGGGGACCGTCTCCTGGTTGCGATTAGAGCCTTATCATTATATGCTCATAGCAATTACATACAATGTTAACCTGATTAACATAGGTGAGTATCCGTACCCATGCCCCAGGAAAACCGCACTGCGCGCCTGACCTTATTGATTGATCCGGAAAAGAAAAAAGCGTTCGAAGCCCTGTGCAAAGAGGAAGACGTGACGCCCTCCCAGAAGGTTCGCCAGTTTATCCGGGAGTATATGGAAGCCCGGCTCGGCGAGAACTGGCGCAAGAGTATCGATCCCAACACGGAATAACCGAGACGCATGAAGCAGCTGATTACCGGTTTTCTCCTGGTACCGATCTTTCTGGCAGGTTGTGCCTCATTGCCAGGCGATCGGTGGGTATCTGCTCCGGCGGGCCAATACGACACCGTTATTGTGGACCCGGATACCGGGCGACCTCTCAGTATTGAGCAACTTGCCCGCCACCTGGCCGATATCGATATTGTGGTGGTGGGCGAATACCATGGCCACCACGCCTCTCACCTGTTACAGGCCCGGTTACAGCAGGCGTTGCATCAGCAAAATCCCCGGCAGATTCTGAGTATGGAACAGTTTAACCTGGACCAGCAAGCCGGTCTCGATGCCTACCTTGCCGGCCAGACCGGCGAATCAGAAATGCTTGAAGACACCGGCGCCTGGGATAACTATAAAGGCTCTTACCGGCCACTGGTGGAGTATGCCCGCCAGCATCAGATCCCGGTTATCGCGGCCAACGCCCCGGCCACTACCGTGCGCTGCGTCGCCCGCCAAGGCGCGGAGTACATCGGGACACTGCCGCCACCGGCCCGGGCTGCGCTGCCAGAGCAGGTTTTGCTGGACACCCCCGGGTACCGGACAAAGTTTGTCGAGGCGATCAGCGGCAGCCACGGCGCAAACGAAGCGACACTGGAAGGGCAGTTGCTGAACACCTATCAGGCCCAGCTGCTCCGGGACAATACCATGGCCCACCGCATCCTCACCGGGCTCGCGGAGCGGCCTGGCCATCAGCTCCTGCACCTTACCGGCACCTTTCACAGCGAACATCGTCTGGGCACGGTCGCGGTGCTGGAGCAGCGTGCACCCGGACAGAAGATCGCTGTTATCTCCCCGGTAGAGTGGCCCCCCACCCAACACCAAATGCCACTGTTGCAAAATCGCCAAAAAGGCGATTATCTGTACTTTGTTCAGCCACTGCCCGCGGAGTTCCGTGATACCGAGCGGGAACGAAACGCCATGAAGGCGCGCTTCCACAATCGGGCAAGCGTCGATTGCGACCAAGACAGGGAGTAAGCAATGAAAGTGATATCCGCACTGATTATCGGCCTGAGCGCCATTTTTGCCGCCTCGTTGCTGAGTGACGGATTAACCGGCCTGCGCACCGCAGACCGCTACGTAACCGTCAAGGGCGTGGCCGAACGCGAAGTTCAGGCCGACCTCGCACTCTGGCCCCTGCGTTTTGTTGCTACCGGCACCACGCTGGCAGAGGCCCAGACCAAAGCCCGGCAGAGCCGCGAAGCAATCATGGCGTTCCTCAAGCTCCAGGCCATCGATGCCTCGGCGGTGGAGCTCCAGCGCCTGGATGTCACCGATACCCATGCCAACCCCTACTCCGGAAACAACAACGAACAGCAGTACATCATCAACCAAACCCTGATGATCCGCAGCACGGATATAGAGCGCATCCGTCAGGCTGCCCAGAATGTCAGCGAGCTGGTGGACTCGGGCGTGGTGCTGTCGTCGGATTACGGCCCCAGTGGGCCCACCTACCTGTTTAACGGCCTCAACGATATAAAACCGGCAATGATTGCCGAGGCTACCGCAGCGGCCAGAGAGTCGGCCCAGCAGTTTGCCCGCGATGCAGACGCCGAGCTGGGAGGTTTGCGCCGGGCCAACCAGGGGGTTTTCCAGATTCTGGCCAGAGACCAGGCGCCGGGTGTTTCGGAACAGCAGCAGCCGATAAAAACCGTGCGTGTGGTCTCTACCTTCGACTACTATCTCAATTAATACCAACTTAAGGACGAAAAACTCCAATAATGTTTGCGATTGATCAACTCATCCTTCTGGCCGCTGTCCTGATTCTGTTCGGCATCCTGTCGAGCAAGGTTTCCGCAAGGCTCGGCCTTCCGGTCCTGGTACTGTTTCTGCTCACGGGCATGCTTGCCGGTGAAAGTGGAATTGGCGGCATCGAGTTCGACAGCCCGATTGCGGCCCACGCGCTGGGCACCATGGCTCTGGCGCTGATCCTGTTCGACGGTGGCCTGCAAACGCCGGTCAGCTCAATCAAGCTGGTCTGGAAACCCGCCTCGGTGCTGGCTACCCTGGGAGTTCTGGTAACGGCGGTTATTACCGGGGTCGCCGCCACCGTTATTCTGGACCTGCCGGTACTGGAAGGCATTCTGATCGGTGCTATCGTCGGCTCCACGGATGCGGCCGCGGTATTCTCCCTGCTGCGTAACGCCGGCATACATATCAACCGGCGCCTGAAGTCGGTACTTGAAATCGAAAGCGCCTCGAACGACCCCATGGCAATCTTCCTCACCGTCGGCCTGCTGGAAGTACTCGTTAACGACATGGAGCTGGGCGTTGGCATGCTTCAGCTGTTTGTCATGCAGATGGGCATCGGCGCTGTGGTCGGGGTAGCGATGGGATGGGCGTCAATCCATGTCGTTAACCGCATCAAGCTGGTGGCTTCCGGTTTGTACCCGATTCTTGTGGGCACCTTTGGGCTGCTGGCCTTTGGTATAGCCGCCAACCTCGGCGGCAGCGGCTTCCTCGCCATCTTTATTGCCGGGGTTATCATCGGCAATCACCGCATGGTTTTCCAGCGCAGCACCTACCTGTTCCACGACGGGCTGGCGTGGCTCAGCCAGATCACCATGTTCGTGGTCCTCGGCCTGCTGGTAGACCCGAAAGCCCTGCTGGATGTCTGGGTAGAGGGGCTGCTGATTGCCGCCGCGCTGACCTTTATTGCGCGGCCGATTGCGGTGGTGCCGGTGCTCAGACTATTCGGTTATAACGCCCGGGAAATCACGCTGGTCTCCTGGGTGGGCCTGCGCGGCTCGGTACCCATCATCCTTGCCATTTTCCCACTGGTATTCGGCCTTCCGAACGCTCCCCTTATTTTTAACGTTGTCTTTTTTGTGGTGCTGATTTCCGCCACAGTGCAGGGCGCTACGCTGCCCCTCGCGGCTCGCAAACTCCGGCTCACCGAAATGCCGCCGGCAAAACCGGCCGCCACGCTGGAAATCACCGCTCTGAACGATGTGAATGCCGAGATCATCGAGTACACGCTGGGAGAAAACCCCAGGGCTGCCGGGCGCCTGCTGTCCCAGATCGCTTTGCCGGACGGCACGGTGGTGGCCATGATCACCCGGGACTCCGAGGTGATTCCGCCCCGCGGCTCTACCCGGCTGATCGCTGGTGACCATCTGTTCGTGGTGTTGCGGCCTGAGGTACGACCGTTTGTCGATACCGTACTGTCACAGTCGGTTTACGACAGCCATACCGAGTTGCCTCAGACTGAACTGCGACTTAAAGCCAGCACCCGGGTGAGCGATATCTTCAACTCCTATGGCATTTATCTGGGTGAAGAGGACAAGAACCTGTCGCTGGAGCAGCTGATCAGGAACTACGTTACCCAAGGAGAGCCCGAAGTGGGCACCGAACTGGAGCGTGAAGGCGTCCGATTGCGGGTTCACGACATGCTGGGCACCCGCATTACTACGGTCGCTCTGACTCCGCCGGCGTCTTCCGAGGACACCCCGGCCGCTGAGTCAGCGGCGGCGGAGCCAGCGTAAACAGCAGCCTTACTGGGTCTGGACCATCTCGTCCGTCACCTGATACTCCCCGGCCAGCCAGCGCAGAATCTCTGTGGCGGCCGGGTGATCAAAGGCGTCGTAGGTGTGTACCAGGGCGCGCATTTTTTCATTGCTGATCCGGCCCAGTCCTGCATCCTGCAGGGTCAGCAGATCCGTCTGAAGCTGCTCGGCAAACTCCAGCCCGACCACTTCCCGGGCGGCGTGCAGAAAAGCCTGGCCATACTGATAATCCGGCCCCAGCCGATAGGCTTCTGCCAGGGTAATGGCCGGAATTGCGGTTAACGTGGGCTGCAGCGCCGGGTTGATGGCATGGCCGGCAAGATAGGCGGCGTTAGCCGCCGGACGCCCGGTAACACCACGCAAATGCAGGTGTCGTGACATCCGGTCGCCGTCATTGACGGGGTAGTTGTCCCACAGGAGCGGCTTGCGCCCGAGCAGCGTACTGATTCGCTTGAGATGACCCGGTGAAATCTCTCGTGAACAGACCTCTTCGCCGGTCCAGAACACCCGAACCTCGCGCTCCAGCCCCGCGCCCAGGGCCGCCAGATAATCAGCCGGGCGCTGGCCGAACACCCGGTCCAGAACCGGATCATCTGAATAATAGGTAGGGCACACGCTGATGATGCCGGCACCAGACGTTTGCTGTACCCACCGGATGATATCGACCTGGGTCCGGGCCAGATCCGACGTGCTGGGGCGCATATCGTCAAACAGGATTGCCAGCTCCTGGATGCCCAGGCGATCCAGCATTTTCAACTTGGCGGCCAGGGCGTTGCGGGCATCCTCATTAAAGTCATTGAAAATCTCGAACGGGCTCAGACCCACCCCAAAGCGAACCCCTTCACGCTGACAGAATCGTGCAAACTCCGCCAGCGCCTCGGTCTGGTCATGGGGATGGGGCTCATGCCAGCGCCGGCGCAGATAAGGATCGGCTTTGGGAGCGTAGAGATAAAAGCTGTAACCGTGGGGTGTCAATGTCGACACCAGCTGACGTCGCTCCGACCAGCTCCAGAGCGGCCCGTAAAAACCCTCAACAATCCCCAGTTCTACTGTCATCACCCTTCCCTCTGGTTGGTTACACCCTCTGTTCTATCATACACAGCTTACCCGCTTTCATGACGGGACCGTCAGCCAGCGGCAATCAAACCGTATGCATATTCTGTAGCCGCCTTGTGGTGAACCTGCCTAGAATAGAAGCTCATCTGTTCATAGCGACTGTACGGAGCACCCACCGCCATGCCCAGTGGTGATCACCGACTCTCTGCCCTGGATGCGCTCCGGGGCATCGCCGCCCTGGGCGTCGTCTTGTTCCATTACCTGCCCTATTACGATCAGTTATACGGGCACAGCTTCAGCACCCCGGACTTCCTGGCTTTTGGCCGCTATGGTGTCCACCTGTTCTTTATTCTGAGCGGCTTCGTGATTTTCATGACGCTGGAGCGTACCGCGACCGCCGGCTGGTTCGGACTTGCCCGTGCTTTTCGATTGTTACCCGCCTTGTGGGCCGGGATCGTACTGACCAGTGTCAGTGTGTACCTGATGGGTCCTGATGACCGTGTAGTCTCACCGGTAGCCACCCTGCTTAACCTGACACTGCTCCATGAATATCTGGGCCAGCCCCACGTGGATGGCGCCTATTGGAGCCTGGTGATCGAGGCCACGTTTTACGTCTGGATCGCCTTGCTGTTCTATGGGCTGGGCAACTGGCAGCGCATACGGCCGGCGCTCTGGTGCTGGACTCTGCTGAGCTATGTCGCCGTGATCTGGTGGAAAGCCATCCCCGAGAGTCTGGAATTTGCGGTCAAGGAGTTACTGTTTACCCGATATGCACCGTTGTTTATCAGCGGCATGCTGATTTACCGCTGGCATCGCCACGGGCGCCCGGGCCCTGCCGATCTTGCCCTGCTTGTATTCACCGTCTGCCACTGCCTGATCGCCTACAAGGCACCGTTCAATCTGTTTGTCCTGGGCTGCTACGGTGTGTTCACGCTGGCCGTGGCCGGCTATCTGAATCTGCTCGCGCGCCCGGCCCTGCTCTGGCTCGGTGCCATCTCCTACAGCCTGTATCTGGTGCACCAGAACATCGGCTACGGCGTGATCAGCGTGTCTTACCAACTGGGCCTGCCGGGTACGGTGGGGGTTGTGATGGCTCTGGCACTGGTGCTGGCCCTGGCGTCGGCCCTGCACTACGGCATCGAAAAACCAGCCCTGAGCTGGTTCCGCCAGTGGCGCGCCTCCCGGCCCACGGCCACGGCAAAACCGTTAACACCTGCCAACCAGAAAACCTGATCAATAATATCTGCGTCAGGAGCTGCGCCGGCAAACCAGGGGGCGACAAACAGGAACCGAAAGCTTTCAGACGAACATCCGGTGGCAGTTCTGCAATATTAGCTAGACTGAACTAAAGGAACAGCTGATTCATTATTCTGACCCGAGGATGAGTGCATGGAGATCAAAACCTTTGCGGACCTGATTGACTGGACACGCCAATTGCATGGCCACCTCGCACGCTGCCTGCAGCAATCCGCCAGCAGAAATCCTGATGAGCGCGCCAGTCTCCTGCTCGAGTATCTCAGCCGGCACGAAGCCATTCTGGAGAAGGGTGTGGCCGAGTATGAGAGGCAAGCCGATTCCAGGGCCCTCGAGACCCGCCTCTACGACTATGGCGTACACAAGCCCATCAAGACCGATCAAAGCTGCGACACCCGCTATGACAGCCTGGATTTTGACGGTGTAGCGCGGGAAATCTTCCAGGTACACAAGCAGGTCTGCGAGCTGTACGACAACCTGATCACCAAAGCCGAGATCCGGGAGGCCAAGACCCTGCTTGAGGACCTGCTGGCCATGCATGAGCATGAGGCCATGCGTTTATCCGGCCAGATCGGGCGAATCAACGATCTCTGACCGGCGCAGGCCAGGTTGCTTCAGGCGTTTTCTCCCCTAACCTGACAAATCCTGATCATTTCCTATACTGACTCAGGACCTTTGAGTTGGAGTGTGCTTCCAGGAACGCTCAGGCGCACAGCATAACAAGGGAGGAACAACCGTGACACACAACACTGCGCGCAAACCGGATTGCGACGGGCAGCAGACCAAGGGGCATGTACTGACACTTCCCCTGGAGACCAGCCATACCGACCGGGAACCCCACAGCTACGAACGCTGGCTGGTCACCAGGCTCATGCGGATGGCCGGCTCGCCCCCGGTTCGCTTCCGGCTCTGGAACGGAGACCTTATCGAACCCGAGCCGGACGCCCGGTTTACCCTCCACCTGGCAGATCCGAAAGCGCTCTATTCACTCGTAGCCAACCCCAACCTGGCGTTCGGTGATCTCTACAGTGCCGGCCGTCTGGAGGTCGAAGGCGACCTCCCGGACCTGATGGAAGCCATGTACCGGGCGGTGCATGCGGCCCGGAAAAAATGGCCGCGCTGGCTTGATGCCCTGTGGCGCAACCACAATCCCCGCTCCACCGGTATCCCGGAGGCCCGGGAAAATATCCATCATCACTACGACCTGGGCAATGAGTTCTACCAGCTCTGGCTCGACCATGCCGAGATGCAGTACACCTGCGCCTATTACGAAGACCCCGGCCACTCCCTTGAGCAGGCACAACTGGCCAAACTCGAGCACGTGTGCCGCAAGCTGCGGCTCAAACCCGGCATGACGGTGGTCGAAGCCGGTTGTGGCTGGGGTGGGCTGGCCCGTTATATGGCCCGGCACTATGGCGTCAAAGTCCACGCCTACAACATCTCCAGGGAACAATTGGCCTGGGCCCGGGCCGAAGCCGAACGCCAGCAACTGGATCATCTGATCACCTACATTGAAGACGACTACCGGAATATTCAGGGGGAGTACGATGCCTTTGTTTCCGTGGGTATGCTGGAACATGTCGGCAAGGATAACTACGCGGCATTCGCCGAACTGATCAGACGCAGCCTCAAACCCGGGGGGCTGGCGCTGCTGCACAGCATCGGCCGCAACCGCCCGATGCTGATGAATGCCTGGATCGAGAAACGCATATTTCCGGGTGCTTATCCGCCGAGTATCAGCGAGTTCATGACCCTGTGCGAAAGCGGCGATTTCTCGGTGCTGGATGTCGAGAACCTGCGCCTGCATTACGCTCAGACCCTCACTCACTGGATGGCAAACTTTACCGCCAACGAAAGCCGCGTCACCGACATGTATGACGAGCACTTTACCCGGGCCTGGCGGCTCTACCTCGCGGGGTCGATCGCCGCCTTCCGGGCCGGGTCACTGCAGCTGTTCCAGGTTGTGTTCAGCCATGGTGACAACAACCAGCTTCCCCAGAGCCGGCAGGATCTGTATGCCCTTCCGGCCACCCCGGAGGGCCTCTGATGGACTACTACGACGCAATCATCATCGGTGCCGGCCCCGCCGGCTCAACGCTCGCCCGGGCCCTGGAAGCCAGTGGCAGGCAGGTGCTGGTGGTCGACAAAGCCGGTTTTCCCCGGGACAAGACCTGCGCCGGGTGGGTAACCCCGGCGGTGCTGGAGAGTCTGGACATTGATAGAACCGAGTATGGTCGCGGCCGAACTCTCCAGCCGATACGCCGGTTCCGCATTGGCCTGATGGGGCAGGACCCGCTTGAAAACGACCATGGCGAGGTGGTGAGCTACGGCATCCGGCGTTGCGAGTTCGACAGTTTTCTCCTTGACCGGGTCAGGTCACCGAAAGAACTGGGCGCCCCGGTCAGATCGATCGAGCGCATTAACGGCAACTGGCTGGTTAACGATCGCTGGCAGGCCCCGCTACTGATTGGCGCCGGTGGCCACTTCTGCCCGGTGGCACGGTTACTGGGCGATGGGCCCGGCAAGCATGAGACGGTCGTCGCCGCAAAAGAGGTCGAGTTTGAAATGTCCCCGGAACAGGCACAGGCCTGCCAGGCCCGGGGCGACACACCAGAACTCTGGTTCTGCCGTGACCTGAAGGGTTATGCCTGGGTATTCCGGAAAGGCAACGTCCTGAACATTGGTCTGGGCCGGGAGGACAACCACCGGCTTTCTGATCATCTGGCGGATTTTGTCGAAGAAATGAAAGCATCCGGGCGAATTCCGGCGGATCTCCCGGAACGCTTCAAAGGGCATGCTTACCTGCTCTATGGTCATGCCGACCGCCCCCTGGCAGACGAAGGCGTTCTGCTGATCGGCGATGCGGCCGGGCTGGCCTATACCCAGAGCGGCGAGGGTATCCGGCCTGCCATTGAGTCGGCGCTGATCGCGGCTGATGTGATACATCAGGCACCGGATTACTCGGCGCTTTCCCTGCAACCCTATGGCGAACGCATTGCCGCTCGTTTTGGTAACCGCGCAACCGATCAGGCGCCAGGCTTTGATGTCCCGGACTGGCTCAAGCAGGCAGCCGCCAGCGCGCTGATGCGGTCGCACTGGTTTACCCGAAAAGTTGTTACTGAACGCTGGTTCCTGCATCAGCAGGTGCGGCCGCTGGAGATGGCAATCTGAACAAAAAACCGGCCCCTGGCGGGGCCGGCAAACAAACGCAACATGACATGCGGTCTTACAGGGAGAAGCTGTGCTCGAAGCCGATACCAAAGGTGGTGTCATCCCTGGTGCCGGTATCCTCTTCCACATTGGCGAAATAACCAAAGACCTTACTGCTCTTGCCGATCTTGTAGTCAGCGCCCAGAGCCATCAGGGTCAGGTCATCATCACTGGTGTCCATATCGGTCATGCCGTACTGGGCTTTCAGCTTCCAGCGGTCCAGCTTGACCGCGGCGTTCACAACGTAAGTGGTGTCCTCAAAGCTGCCGCCGTCCAGAGCGGTATCGGCGTTTTCCGACTGCTGGAACAGAGCACCGATTTCGAAGTTCTGAATGTTGGCTTTTGCGGCAATGTGAAAAGCATCAACCAGCGTTGAACCACCCAGGTCGTTCAGGGTTGTGTTCATTTCAGAGTCATAACCAACAGACGCGTAGATTGCACCATTATCAAAGACCAGAGACGAAGAGATGCTGTCGGCAACGCCGTCACGATCGGTACCAGCGTCTTCACCCGGAATCATGGCCAGGTTAACAGTGAACACGTCAGCCAGCTTCGGAGTGCTGTACTGCACGATGTTGTTGGCACGAACATCACCACGAACGATGTTGTTGATGTCGCCGTCCAGGTCACCGAACTGATCGATCTTACCCTGGGATACTTTGAACGGGGTATCGAATTTACCCGCTTTCAGGGTACCGAACTGTTTGTGCTGGAAGCCACCAAAGATGTTGCGCTGACTGAACGTCTGGCCGCTGTTGTCGCCATCGTCTACAGCAATCTGGAACTCTGCCTGATAGATGGCTTTCAGGTTTTCAATATCCAGATCCAGGTCACCTTTCACACCAATGCGTGAGGAGTTGCTTTCAAGTGCCCATTGCTCGTCAGCACCGTCGTCCTGATTCTCATAAGAAACGTTCACTTTACCGTAAACAGTCGGGCCCTTGTCAGCCAGCGCTACAGAAGGCGCGATAACCACAGAACCGATAGCCAGTGCCAGCAATTGCTTTTTCATTCCGTTCTTCTCCATCAGTGATCTTGTTCGATCGGTCTTGAATTTCGTGATCACACTATGGAGATGGTTTATGAACGAACGGTTAATAAAGCATGTACGTTTTATGACACCCGAAGGCTGCCCGGCCAAAACGAAAAAGCCCCGTCATAACAACGGGGCTTTTCTGACCGTACCTTTTACGGGCCTGGCGCCGTGCGTCTATTGGCCCAGATAGCTGCGGTACATCCAGACGGTTTTTTCCTGCTGGGAAATATAATCACTCATCAGCGCGACGGTACCCTCGTCTTCCGAGTCGCCGGCAAGGCTCAGCAGCTCCCGCTGACGGGAGATCAGCTTGCCAAAGCTTTCCACGATATTGGCAACCGCCTCTTTACCATCAGAGACATCCTTGCGCTCCGGTATATCCGAGCTCTCGATGTAGGTGCTGTAGGCGTGTGACGGGCGGTGCCCCAGGGTCAGCACCCGCTCCGCGATCTCATCAATCTTAACCAGCAGATCGTTGTACAGTTCCTCGAACTTATCGTGCAGCTCAAAGAAGCTCTCACCTTTGATGTTCCAGTGATAGCCCCGAACGTTCATGTAGAAGATCTGATAATTGGACAGTAACTCATTCAGGGAATCAGCCAGCTGTTGCGTTTTCTTGATATCCAGTCCGATAAAGTTCTTACCCATGTTTGAACCTCCTGATTCATGGTCGGGTTTTCTCTGCTTCTTACTTTAGGTGAGTTCCGGGCCAGGGCCCAGCCTCAGCCATCAATTTTCTTGATAGCAAAAACTAATAACCAAGCCCAAGATACCATAGCGCATAGCTATTTACGGGCTTGCCACAATCTATTTGAAAGGAATTCTCATTTGCGCTCAAATATACCCATAGCGACCTTGATCCTGCGGAGTTAACCATGAGCGTCCTGAAAATGTTTGTCCACGATCACAGCGACCAGCAAGACCAGTCACTGCTGAAAACACTGACCTTTGCCGTTACCCACTTTTTTGTGGCTTTTACTGTAGCCTATGTACTGACCGGTGACATCCTGATCGGTGGCCTGATCGCCATGGTAGAGCCCGCAATCAATACGGTTGCCTACTTCTTCCATGAAAAAATATGGGCGCGGCACCTGCGAAATGCAAGGGCGACCAATAACCCTGTGAGCCTGAGGCATAGAACGTCCTGAGGCCTTGACCCAAATCAGACGAGCGCCGGCTCACACGCCCGGGCTACAGTCCAAGGGGGAGCTTCCGCAGGAGCTGCCCCTATTCTGAGTTTCCGCTTCTCGACGCTACAGGGACCGCAGCAGCTCTTCAGTCTGTTCCCAGCTCAGGCACGGGTCGGTAATAGAGCAGCCATAGGCCAGCTCATCGCCGTCGTCCTGACGTCCGAACGCCAGAAAGCTCTCCAGCATCAGCGCTCTGATGTGACGGTTACCCCCGCGTTTCTGGGCGACCACCTCCCGGGCAATTTCAAGCTGGCGCTCCGCCTGCTTGCAGGCATTGTCGTGGCTGCAGTCCACCATCAATGCGGTAGACACACCGGCCTGCGCCAGCTGCGCGACGGCATCCGCAATACTCTGCTGATCGTAGTTGGTGACACCCCTGCCGCCACGCAGAACCAGATGCGTGTCGGGGTTACCGGCCGTTGAGACCATCACCGGCGCCCCGGTGTGGGAAATGCCCATATGATGGTGCGGATGTGCCGCCGATTTCATCGCATTACTGGCCACCGCGATCCCGCCATCGGTGCCGTTCTTGAACCCGGTGGGCATCGGCAGGCCGCTGACCACTTCCCGGTGAATCTGGGACTCGGTGGTACGGGCTCCGATGGCGGTCCAGCTGATCAGGTCACCCAGGTAATCCAGCATGAACGGGCTCAGGGCCTCGGTGGCCAGCGGCAAGCCAAGCGCGGACAGATCGATCAGCAGTTTACGGGAACGCTCGAGCCCGAGTTTCAGGTCACCGCGACCGGTGCGCTCAGGGTCATACAACAGCCCTTTCCAGCCCACCGTGGTACGCGGCTTTTCAAGGTAAGCCCGCATGACAATCAGCATACGGTCGCTGACCTCATCGGCCAGCGTCTTCAGGCGGGTGGCGTAATCCAGCGCTGCCTGTTCATCATGAATCGAACAGGGGCCGACCACCACCAACAGCCGCTCATCCTCGCCCTGCAACACTGCCCGAACCTGCTCCCGATAACCCGCAACGGCCCGAATCACCCGTTCATCAGCGGGAAACTGCTGGCGCAGCTCGGCGGCGCTGGGCAGCCGGGTTTCATGGCGATGGAGGCTCGTACCCGAGCCTTCCCCGGCCAGTGTTTCGGATTTTAGCGGCATGTTCATATCGGTGTCCCCGTGTCCCTGTCTCAGAATCAAAAAAGCCCCGGCTGGGCTACCAGTCGGGGCTTTTTGGAGTCCGGTGGCAGCCTGGGTTGCTTGCCGGGCTGCCTTCCTCGTTAAATTCGGTCGATGAAGATCTTATGGGCGGCCCGGGCTCTGGCTAAAATAAAAGCCATAACCAAACCACCAAAAATACACAGCAGAACCTGCGGCTTTCAGTTTTTCACCAAAAGCTTGCTGAACATTCAATTGACAGGCTGCGTGTAGAGTCTTCATGCTTTTCACTATATACCGCCGGTTTTCACATTGGCAACCGGAAATGGCTTTTAATTTTCCCGCGAGACAGGGAACTGTGCTCTGGAGCTGACTACGGAGGTGCGAATGGTTCGATGGTTCAGCCTGTCTGCCCGGCAGGTTTTTCTGGCACTTCTGCTGGCCGGCTTGCTGTTGCCGGCCAGTGCCCAGACGGGTCAGGAAACCCGGATCTACCAGGTCAGCAACCGCACCGCCGAGGGGTTGGCCCGGCAGGTGCTTGAGCTTTACCAGCAGGCCCCGGTGACCGTCACTGCCCGGGGCAGCCAGCTGGTGGCCCGGGGTGAGCCATGGCTGCTGGACGAGATCGGGCTCCTGATCGACTCCCTGGATGTACCGGCGGTGCAGATGCGTATCAGCGTGCGTTATCAGCAATCCGGTACCGGCACCCGGGCGGGCGCCAGCGTTGAGAGAAACCATCGGCGCACGGCGGCCAGCGTCAATCAGAGCAGCAGCACCCGGCGCATTACCTCTGAACGACACCTGGTTGTCCAGGATGGGCAGTCAGCCCACATTACATCAGGCAATGTCCGCACCTTGCCCTTCGCCATCCAGAGCGGCCGCCATCCGGCCACGATCCTGGAGCAGGTGGAGACCCGCAGTGGCTTTGTCGTCAGCCCCCAGGCGATTTCGGACCGTGCGGTAGAGCTGAACATTGTGTCTTTTGAACAGGACCCGGCCGCCCTGCCGGGCTACCAGACCGAAGCCCTGATCACCCAGCGCCGGGTTCAGCCCGGTCAGTGGGTGTCACTGGGTGGTGTCAGCTCATCGCAAGAGCACCAACAAGGCGGTCTGGTGTATCGGCAAGACAACCACAGCACCGGCCAGCTTGCCATTGAGGTAAAAGTCGAGGTCCTGCCCTGATCAGCCACTGCGCTTGCCAACCAGCACATCCCGGGCTTCGTTGAGTTTGGCGGCGAGGTAATCGTTGCCACCGCGGTCCGGGTGGACTTTCAGCATCAGCTTGCGATGGGCAGCCATTACCTCCTCCCGGCTGCACCCGGGCCGGACCCCAAGGATGTCACAGGCTTCCTGTACCGTCATAGCCCCGGTAACACTGGCCGGCCCCTGGCCATGGCCGTGCTGCGGCCCGGGTCCTGCCGCGCCATCACCTGCCATGGCCTTGCGGAACAGGGGCAGGTAACGCAACAGCGACGGCAGCCGGCGCAGGAGCGGGATGACTGCGGCAACGGCCGCGGTGAGGACATGCACCCGCCCGGTCAACACCATAAACAGGAGCAGAGCTCCACCGGCCACCAGCACGATTTTCCAGAG
>Ga0209075_1000325_pt1 | contig 45607 bp, 36 predicted proteins | sample Stecom2011_FD_187523 | JGI IMG/M metagenome (GOLD analysis project Ga0209075, IMG submission 187523) | Agricultural soil microbial communities from Utah to study Nitrogen management - Steer compost 2011 (SPAdes) (version 2) | ecosystem: Environmental > Terrestrial > Soil > Agricultural land...
AAGGTCCGAAGATCCCCTGCTTTCCCCCGTAGGGCGTATGCGGTATTAGCAGCCGTTTCCGACTGTTGTCCCCCACTACTGGGCAGATTCCTAAGCATTACTCACCCGTCCGCCGCTCGTCAGCGGGTAGCAAGCTACCCCTGTTACCGCTCGACTTGCATGTGTTAAGCCTGCCGCCAGCGTTCAATCTGAGCCATGATCAAACTCTTCAGTTTAAATCATATTAAGATCCGAAGACCTTATAACCTTTGCTCAAGACAAAACTCAATTTTCGACGAGTCGCTTGCCTTGGTATTTCTTGTCGAAATACTCCAGCCAGCGCCCACACGAATTACTTGGTCAATTTGTTAAAGAGCGTTTGAGCCGTTGCTCAATCAAGGTGGCGTATTCTACATCGTCTCGCCGCCTTGTCAACCGTTTAATTCGAGAGAAGTTAAAACAAACTTTTTCGAACCAAACCGTCACTTCCTAATCCAGATGAGCCATTCTACAGCGTTCGCTCATCTTGTCAACCGCTTGCTCGAAGAAAACATTTAAAAATCTTCAATTCATTCAAGTGGTTACTCTTTGCTCGGGAAGCGCCTCAACTGTGCTCCCCTCGAAAGAGATGCGCATTCTACAGAGCTTGGCGCGGGTGTCAACGGTGCAATGCAACTTTTTATGACTTTATCCCTGTCACGCCGATCTCAAGACCCACTTTAGCACTTTCATAGATGAACCGGGGCCTTATCATCCCGCTTACAGACGAACCTCGACCGCCCTAACTGCAGCGATTGCTTTGGCCTTTGCCTCTTCTATAGTGGCCCCTTGTGCCAGAGCAACACCCATCCGCCGGCGCCCCACGAGTTCAGGCTTACCAAAAAGCCTTAACTGCACATCTGGTACTGCAAGCGCCATGCTCAATCCGCTGAAGGCTACAGATGAGGAATTCCCTTCTGGCAAAATGACCGCTGATGCAGAAGGTCCGTGTTGCCGAATGACCGGAACCGGCAATCCGAGTATGGCCCTTGCATGCAAAGCAAACTCCGACAAATCCTGGGATACCAGCGTAACAAGACCAGTATCATGGGGCCGGGGAGACACTTCCGAGAAATACACGTCGTCCCCGTGTATGAACAACTCCACTCCGTATACCCCATAGCCACCCAGATTCTCTGTGACTTTTAAAGCAACCTCACGCGAACGCTCCAGTGCTTTAGCCGACATGGGCTGCGGCTGCCAGGATTCACGGTAATCGCCCTCTTTCTGGCGGTGCCCTATAGGCTCGCAGAAGCTAACGCCGCCGGAGTGCCTGACGGTCAGCAGGGTTATTTCATAATCAAATGTCACAAAGCCTTCAACAATAACCCTACCCTTTCCCGCACGACCGCCTGTTTGCGCGTACTCCCAAGCGGCGTCAATCTCACTTTCATCGCTAACCGTACTCTGCCCTTTACCAGAGGAACTCATTACCGGCTTAACAACGAGGGGCATTCCTATCGCCTTGACCGCTTCCAGGAATGCCTCTTTTGTGTCAACAAACCGGTAAGGCGACGTTTTCACTCCCAGCTCTTCTGCAGCCAGGCGCCGAATCCCTTCCCTGTTCATAGTCAGGTGGGCTGCCCTTGCGGAAGGTATTACCCTATAACCTTCCTGCTCAAGCTTGATCAATTCAGCTGTCGCAATGGCTTCGATTTCGGGCACAATGAGGTCGGGTTTTTCAATCTCGACTATGTTCCTTAAAGCCTGCGCATCCAACATATCTATTACGTGGCTACGATGAGCCACCTGCATGGCGGGGGCGTTCGGGTAACGGTCTGCTGCAATTACCTCAACCCCATACCTCTGCAACTCTATCGCCACTTCTTTGCCAAGCTCACCTGAGCCACACAGCAATACCTTAAAAGCGTTTGCTTTAAGTGGCGTGCCCAGCGTTACATTCCCTACTTCATTCAAACCAGATCCTCCTGCAAGTACCTGAAATCTCTCAGGCATCCTTTTTGCGTTCAGTTAAAGCGCCACTTCCCGCTCCCGCTCTGCGACTTTCACAAGCACAGCTTTACGCTCGCAGTTGGTCATTGATGTCCAGCTCAGGATCTCATCACTGGTGCGCTGACACCCTATACATACATCCCGCTCATCAAGAGCGCATATACTCACGCAGGGCGATCGGACTTTATCCTCAACAGCCATAACAAATTCATCTCAGTTTTTTACAGGCTTCAAGCTTTTCATATAACGGCTTGCATTGTGTACATAGTGCGCGGCACTGAGTTCGAGCATCTTCTTTTGTTGCTCGGTGAGTTCCCTTTTGATTTTTCCCGGCGACCCAACCACCAATGAGCCGTCTGGAACAACCATTCCTTCAGGGATAAGGGTGTTCGCACCAATAAGGCAGTACTTTCCGATCTTGGCACCATTCAAAACAACCGCATTGATACCGATCAGTGAATAGTCCCCAACCTCACAACCGTGAAGCATGGTTTTATGACCAACTGTAACACCCCGCCCTAGCGTCAGCGGGATACCCGGATCTGTGTGGAGAACAGAGCCATCCTGAACGTTTGTCTCTGGTCCAATCGTAATAAGCTCGTTATCTCCACGGATCACCACGTTGAACCAGACACTACTTTTTTCGTGAAGCTCCACATTGCCAATCACCGTCGCATTGTCTGCTACAAACTGACTACTGCCTTTCAACACCGGGGCACGGCCATCCAACTCATAGAGCATTCTATTTTCCTTATTATGTTCGGGGTTTGAGCAAATCGATATCAGCATCGTACACAGCATTTAAAAAATCGACCAGAACCACAGCAGACAAGCCCCAGATTTGATATCGCTCCCACCGATAACAAGGCACATGAATTGTTTGGTCCTGAAACGGTATCGCATCTGTACGTTCGCGCCTGTCTTCCAGAAAGAAAGAAAGAGGCACTCGAAAGACGCTATCAATCTCGCCGGGATTTGGTTCCAACGGATACTCCACAGGCACAACACCAACGTAAGGAGAGACAAGTATCCCGTGACGTGACATCACTTGGCTCAACGGTGAAATGATTTCCACCTGATCTGGTGGCAGACCAATCTCTTCATGGGTTTCCCGCAGCGCCGTCGCGGCCAACGATAAATCTCCGGGATCCCGCTTCCCCCCGGGGTAGGCAACCTGACCGCGGTGAGTGCTCAAATTTGTCGAACGCAGCGTAAATATCATTTCAGGATTACCAGGATCGTCAGTAACCGGCACAAGGATGCCTGCTTCGGTATAGTTCAGATCGAGCTTCTGAGGCGCATAGCCCGTTAAACGCTGTACAAGTAAATCACGCAAACCGGAACTCCTGAACAAATCTGGTGTTGAATGAGACAGCAGTAGCAACGATCATTAAACTTAACATTCGCTGAATTCAAGTATACGGGGAAAAATATGAAGTACTGCAGCACATGCGGCCATCCGGTTAAACAGCGCATCCCCGAAGGCGACAACCGCCACCGCTATGTGTGCATCAACTGCAGCACAATACACTATCAAAACCCACGCATCATCGCGGGTACAGTGCCAGTATGGGAGGGAAAGATCCTTCTTTGCCGTCGAGCAATTGAACCTCGCTACGGGTACTGGACCCTTCCGGCGGGATACATGGAAAATGCCGAAACAACCGTTGAGGCGGCCGAGCGCGAGACGCTGGAAGAGGCACTGGCCGAAGTAAATATAGACGGCCTTTATTCCATTATCGATGTTCCGCACATAAACCAGGTTCACATGTTCTATCGCGCGACACTAAAAAACGGGAACTTTGGTGCTGGTGAGGAGTCCCTTGAAACCCGCCTGTTTGCTGTGGACGAAATTCCCTGGGGCGATATTTCCTTCCCGACTGTGCGAAAAACCCTGGAACTGTTTCTGGATGACCTGAAGAACGACTCTTTCGGTGTGCACATACGTGATATCCGGCGCCCTATCGCCGCGACCCGAAGCAAAGACGATCTATAATATTTCCATGCGATAAATCTCGTAAGCAGGCTCTTCATAGGGATGGGCCTGCTTGAGCGCCACAACCGCTTTACGGATTAGTTCATCGGTGCAAACAAGCTCTACCTTGAACTCATCCACAACCTTCAGCGCCTCACTTTCCCCCAAAAAAGGGTTGCTACCCTCAAGAGGGCGGAACTGTCCCTGCCCTCTGCACTGCCAGGCGCAAGAATCGTAATCCCCTATGCGCCCTGCCCCGATATCGAAGAGTGCCTGTTTGGTTTTTTCCAAATGTGTCTCCGGCACGAAATAGCATATTTTATACATGAAACCTCCTTTGAGCAGGATATTTTTTGTACAGATTAATGGCTTAGGCACTTACCCACAGATTCTGTGGATAACTCTGGGGAAAGTTTTGGGGAACACCTCTATAAACCCCGTACTTACTGCACTCCCGTTAAATTGGCGACAAATTCACCTGATTCATTAAACTGCCATATTTCAACAGGTTACAACTTTTGTACAAACACTGAACGCCTACGCTCTGCATTGTTCACAGAATGCACAAGACTGAGCTCGCAATGTGCATAAACATAATGAGTCAAGGAGTTTTTTTCCAATATATCCGCATTATTCGCTTGATAAACTCAAAACGCTCAAAATTCAGGCACAAAAAAACCGGCTCCGGAAAGCCCTCCCTTTTGAGGCTCACCAAAGCCGGTTTTTCCAGTCTTTCAACCGATCAGTCCATCAGCTAAACCAGCGTCTGGCATTTCGGAACATGCGAATCCAGGAACCGTCTTCCTGCCAATCCGCGGGTCGCCATGAGTGCTGGACAGCGCGGAACACTCGTTCAGGGTGAGGCATCATAATGGTAATACGACCATCCCGAGTAGTTGCCCCCGCTATGCCATCTTGCGAGCCATTTGGATTATAAGGATAACGCATCGTCGCCTGACCCCGGTTATCCACGAAGCGTAGCGCTACCCGCTCACTTTCTGCGAGCTCTGAAGCAGAAGCACTACCGGAAAACTCTACCCGCCCTTCACCATGAGCGACCGCTATTGGCATACGCGAACCTGCCATTTCTTCCAGGAATGCTGAAGGTGACGACATTACTTCAACCATCGCCAACCGTGCCTCGAACTGCTCCGACTGGTTACGAACGAAACGTGGCCAGCCTTCGCTGCCCGGAATCAATTCGTGCAGATTGGACAACATCTGGCAACCATTACAAACACCCAGCGCGAGAGTGTCCTGGCGGTTGAAGAAAGCGGCAAACTGATCACGAACACGGTCGTTGAACAGAATGGACTTTGCCCAACCTTCACCGGCACCCAGCACATCCCCGTATGAGAACCCGCCACAAGCCACGAGACTATTAAACGTCTCGAGATTCACTCGTCCGGATAGCAGATCACTCATGTGCACATCGACAGACTCAAAACCAGCCAGATCAAATGCAGCGGCCATCTCAACCTGCCCGTTAACACCCTGCTCACGCAAGACAGCAACTCTCGGGCGAATTCCCTTGTTGATATAAGGCGCAGCAACATCCTCGTTCACATCATAGGTGAGCTCGGCATGAAGCCCAGGGTTATCCGCATCAAGCAGATTATCAAACTCTTCCTGCGCACAATCTGCGTTATCCCTCAGGGACTGAATGCGATAACTGGTCTCAGACCACAGGCGCTGTAGATCCACTCGCGCATCATCTGCAACCATTTCACCTTCAAAGGACAATCGCAGGCGATCCTGATCACTCAATGTGCCCACAACACTGACGTGGTCCCCCAAGCCAGCCGCTGAAAACTGCTGTAGAACGAAATCCGTATCATCCCTGCGCACCTGAATAACAGCGCCCAATTCTTCATTGAACAACTCGCGGACAATCTGACTGGCGTCGTCTGTCAATCCATCCAGTTTGATATCTATACCGGTGCGGCCGGCAAAACTCATTTCAGCAAGAGTCACAAACAATCCGCCATCAGAGCGGTCGTGATAGGCCAGTAGCTTGTCGTCGGCGTTCAATCCCTGAATAACAGCAAAAAACGCTTTGATATCTTCCGGATCGTCGAGATCAGGTGCCACAGCTCCGACCTGACGGTAAACTTGAGCCAAAGCCGACCCACCTAACCGATTCTGCCCAGCGCCCAGATCCACAAGAATCAGATCTGTGTCTCCAGCATCCGTTATCAACTGGGGCGTAAGGGTGCGAGAAACATCGGTAACCGGTGCAAAACCACTGACAATCAACGAGAGAGGCGCGGTTACACTCTTCTGTTCGCCGTTATCCTCTTCCCAAACCGTCTTCATGGACATGGAGTCCTTGCCTACAGGAATGGTTATCCCCAGCTCGGGGCACAACTCCATGCCAACTGCTCGAACTGTTTCGTAGAGGTTCTCGTCCTCTCCCGGGTGGCCTGCGGCTGACATCCAGTTAGCCGACAAGCGAATGTCTGATAATTTGCCAATTGCGGCTGCTGCCAGGTTTGTAATGGCTTCGCCTACAGCCATCCGACCTGATGCGGGCGCATCAATGGTTGCGATCGGTGTACGTTCGCCCATGGCCATGGCTTCACCCGTCAGAACATCAAAAGAGCTTGCCGTAACCGCAACATCACTGACAGGCACCTGCCATGGACCAACCATCTGGTCCCGAGCAACAAGCCCGGTAATCGTGCGGTCACCTATGGTGATCAGGAAGCTCTTGGAGCCCACTGAAGGCAGCCTCAGAACTCTGCGAATGGCGTCATTCAGATCAATCTGGGTGGAGTCAAACAGCGGCTTGCTGAACGATGTTCTGTTAATACTCCGGTGCATACGGGGCGGCTTACCGAAAAGCACATCCATCGGAAGATCAACAGGCTTGTCGTTAAAATAGGAATCGCTCAACTCGAGATGATGGGCTTCCGTCGCCTCTCCAATCACGGCATACGGGCAGCGCTCACGACGACACAGCGCGTCGAAAAGCTCAAGATTTTCGGGAGCCACCGCCATGACATACCGTTCCTGAGACTCGTTACACCAGATTTCCAATGGCGACATACCAGGCTCATCGCTGGGAATATCCCGCAACTCAAACTTTCCGCCACGACCGCCGTCCTTCACCAATTCAGGCATGGCGTTAGAAAGACCACCGGCGCCAACGTCATGGATGAAGCAGAGCGGGTTTTGCTCGCCCATCTGCCAGCAGCGGTCGATCACTTCCTGACAACGCCGTTCCATTTCCGGGTTGTCACGCTGCACGGATGCAAAGTCGAGGTTCTCGTTACTGGAGCCGGAGTCCATAGAGGAAGCAGCACTGCCTCCAAGACCGATAAGCATGGAAGGGCCACCCAACACAATGAGTTTGGCGCCTACAGGTATCTCACCTTTTTCAACATGTTCTGCGCGGATATTTCCAAGGCCACCGGCGATCATGATGGGCTTGTGGTAGCCCCGTACTTCATCACCCGCAGGGCCGGCAACTTTCTCTTCAAATGTACGGAAATAGCCCGCGATATTGGGGCGGCCAAACTCGTTATTGAATGCGGCGCCGCCAATGGGGCCTTCAATCATGATATCCAGAGCGGAGGCTATCCGCTCAGGCTTGCCGTAATTGATTTCCCAGGGCTGGGGATCATCTGGCATGTTGAGGTTGGAGACGGTGAACCCCGTCAACCCCGCCTTCGGTTTGGAACCGCGACCGGTTGCGCCCTCATCGCGGATTTCACCGCCGGAGCCGGTTGCCGCGCCAGCCGCAGGGGCAATGGCCGTTGGGTGGTTATGGGTCTCCACCTTCATAAGAATGTGGATGTCTTCCTGATTATATTCGTAAATACCTGTTACCGGATCCGGGAAGAAACGACCACCTCGACTTCCCTGAATAACCGAAGCGTTATCCTTATAGGCAGAGAGCACACCTTCGCTGTTCATCTCATAGGTGTTACGAATCATGGCAAACAGCGACTTTTCCTGGCCCTCACCGTCAATATCCCAGGAGGCATTGAATATTTTGTGGCGGCAATGCTCAGAGTTTGCCTGAGCAAACATCATGAGTTCTACATCGGTAGGATCCCGCTCGAGGCCGACAAAGGACTTCACAAGATAATCGATTTCGTCATCGGCCAGCGCAAGCCCGAGGCGTCTGTTTGCTTCTACCAGCGCAGCTCGACCGCCAGCCAATACTGAAACTCGCTCCAGAGGGCGCGGCTCTTCTCGATTGAACAGCAACTGTGCACCACCCATTTCATGGAAGACTTTCTGGGTCATGCGATCATGCAGCAGCGCTGCAACCTTCTCGCGCTGGTCGAGACCAAGCTTTTTACTCGATTTGATATAGAAGGCCGTGCCGCGCTCTATGCGCTGAATCTGTCGCAAACCGCAGTTGCGCGCAATATCCGTTGCCTTACTGGACCAGGGAGACAAGGTTCCCGGGCGCGGCACAACGAGAAAAAGCACACCATCTGGCTCTTCAGCGGGTACGCTGGGGCCATAAGTCAGCAGCCGATCAAGGATGGCCTGCTCGGAATCAGAAAGCACGCCCTCCAGATCCACAAAGTGCATAAACTCGGCATAAACATGCTCAATCTCAGGCACAATGGCCTGAATTCTGGCGTACAGTTTATGGGAACGAAATGGTGAAAGCGCGGGAGCGCCGCGAAGTTCAAGCATGATATCAACCTGTATCGCGCGAAACGGGGAAGTCCGGGTGCATTCTGAGAAGGCGCATATGATACTTGAAAGCTCTGCCGGGATACAGCGCTGGGAAGCTTATTCGATTCGCATAGATTTGACATTATTTTGCGCAGTAATTGATCAGCCTGATTGACCCCTTTGGCTGCAACAGGGATCATTAGCTAGTGGACATGGAGACCACACGCACCAAGACACCGGATGCCGCCAGCCTGTTTGGGCGCATCCCGTTGATCCAGCGGTAACGGAGAACAGGGACTTGCCAAGAATTCTGACTGTATACAATGCAGCAACGGCTTACAGATCGTTCCTCGCCTGCACACTGGCCCTGCTCGCTCTCGCCGGGTGCAGCCAGCCGAGCACCCTGCAGGAAATCCGTAACGAGGGAGTTCTGCACGTTATTACCCGGGTTGCGCCTTCTATCTATTACGAAGGGCGTGAAGGCCCCACAGGCTATGATTACGAACTGGCCAAACTCTTTGCCGACGAATTGGGAGTCGAGCTCCGCCTCCGGGTTGCAGAAGATAACACCGAAATTCTTTCCGTACTTTCCCGTGATTTTGCACACATCGGGCTGGCAGGCCTTTCAGCGCAACCGCTTTTTGAAGGCCAGTACAAGACACTCCCTACCGGCATCATGGCGCAATCAGTCGTTGTTTATAATCGCGATGTGGAGCGGCCCGAATCACTCGCTGACCTGGCGGGGCAGATGCTTCACCTGGTGCCTGACAGCAATCATGAGTATCAGCTACAAGCCCATACGAACAGTGCATCAGGCGTATCCTGGCAGGTTCACCCGGGGCTGGACGCTGCCGGTATTCTTGCGCGCGTTGAAACTGGCGAGCTCTCCTACGCCGTAGTCTCATCCAATGAACTGGAGCTGAACCACGTCTTTTTTCCCCAGGTCAAACAAGCGTTTGCACTTGGCGATGCCAGCGAACTGGCATGGTTACTTCCGGCGAGCCAGGACGACTCGTTGGTGAATGCAGCGAAAGCATTTATCGAAAAAATGCAGGCTAACGGCATCACCGCTCAGCTTTCAGAGCGTTTTTATGGCCACCTGGATCACCTGAACTATGTCGGTGCCCGCACCTTCATGCATCATGTGGAAAACCGACTGCCTACATATGAGTCTCTTTTCAGAGATAACGCCGCCATATTTAATATGGACTGGCGACTGCTCGCAGCTATTGGCTACCAGGAATCACACTGGCGCCCTAATGCAGTTTCCCCGACCGGGGTCCGCGGGCTGATGATGCTCACGCGCAACACCGCAAACTACATTGGCATCAACAATCGACTGGACGCGGAAGAGAGCATCCAGGGTGGTGCCAAATACTTCCGAATGGTGCACCGGAGAATTCCCGAGCGTATAGCAGAGCCCGATCGCACCTGGTTCGCTCTGGCATCCTACAATGTTGGCTACGGACACCTTGAGGATGCCCGCAGGCTTACCGAAAATGCCGGTAAAAACCCCGACCGCTGGATGGATGTAAAAGAATTCTTGCCACTACTTGCCCAAAAAGAGTGGTACAAACAGACACGCTACGGGTATGCCCGCGGCCATGAGCCCGTTCTCTATGTGCAGAATATCCGCAGGTACTACGACGTGCTCGCCCGGATGATGGAGCCTACGGAAAGCATAGCTGCCTCGGCCTCCCCATTTGTTGGTCTGGAACAGAGCGCGAATGAAAACTCTTCAAGAGAGCTGGCAGGAGACGGAGCAGGCATGAGAGCTAGCCTACCCCCTGAGCTTGGAATGATACCGCCAACGCTTTAGCACCTAAAAGCCAAGATCAGCCGCATCACTGACTTCCAACACGCGCTCTACCTGGCTGGCCGTGAACCCCCGACGAGTGAAGAAGCGGGCTTGCCGCAGCCTTTCATCCCAGTCATCGCCAAGATCCGACAGCCCGAAACGCTTCTCCCTCAGCAAAAGCGCATTTCGGATCCAATCCGCATCAGCAAGCTCGTCGACGCAGGCTGGCGCCTGATGAATACCACGTTGCTGCAACTCAGCAAGTACTTTCAAGGGACCATACCCCAGATCAATTCGTTGGCGGGAATAGACATCCGCAAACCGGTTGTCATCCAACCAACCTTCGCTTTCATAGTCGTCCAAAACCAATGAGATGATAGAAGCTTCAAGCTTCCGCTGACGTAATTTCAGCGCCAACTCCTGCCGGCTGTGCTCTCGCCGAGCAAGCAACCTCAGCGCCACCGACCGCGCTTTGTATTCCTGTTCGTCGCTATTTTCCTGTTTTGCCATTCAACCCTTCCCGCAAACGCTCACAAAACGCTAGACTAGCTCCGATTTTATAATGTCGACGCAGATTTTTGGCTTTCAATACCCGAAGCTGCGACAAACGTGTCCGGCACTCTAAACCTGAATTTACGAGAGCCGATGGCCGGTGCCGGCTTACTTTGCCCGACACCGCAGACTGGTTTCAATCCCTAAGGATAACGTCATGGCTGCATTCCTCCAGAAACTGTTCAAATCCCGCAAACCTGTCGTATCGGGCCGCAAAGCGCCAGATCGCCCGCACCCTCCGGCAGAGCCAGTAGAGGACAAACGCGCAGAGTTAAGGGAAGAGCAGCTACAAATGCTGCAGGGCACACCGAGCCAGGAAATTGCGGCAAACCTCGCCATTGAGGGTTCAACAGCAGACATTCGGCTTAGAGCTGCTGACTTGGTGCAGGATGGCGATCTCCTGCAGCGCGTACAAAAGCAGGCCAAAAGCCGCGACAAGGGCGTGTATCAGCTAGTACGGCAAAAGCTGCAGTCTATCAGGGAAGAACAGGCCATAAAGGATGCCATTTCGGACACTATCTCGACACTGATCCGTAATGCCCACGATCAGGCTAAAAGCGACGACACCAGCCTGTTTGAAGCCCGCCTGGAAACACTTCTCAACCAGTGGGCGAAGGTAGAGGGCAGCGCGACACCCGATCAGACAAACGATTTCCTTAAGTCCGTACACCGCTGCAGAGAGCGGCTAGCCGAGGTAAAAGCAGCGCAGGATGCAGAAAAACTCGAGATTGAGCAGCGACTTCAGCGCGACGAAACCCTCGAACTGATTGCGCAAACCCTGAATGATCTCCGGCAACAACCCACAGACAATCTCGCGTCACTTGCATCACTGGACGCACTCCAGAAAACGCAGGAAAACCGCTGGCTGGAGGCTACCCGTGAGACTCACGTAGACAAGCAGCAACAGAAATCCTATGAAATGTCGATGATGGCGCTCCGCAATTACACCAGCGCAGTCCGCCATATCACCCAGGCAAAAGAATCACTGGTCGCCATCTCGGAGATCAATATTCAGGAGGCAACCCCTGAAGACCAGAAGCGCGCGTCAGATATCCTTGCTGAGATTAATTGGCCTCAAGGCTTCCCTGCCCCAGACATGCTGGAACCCGCACGCAAGCTGGCCGGCAAGCCCAAGGCTCCGGCAAAGACCAGCGAGGATAACAAGCAGCAACAGGTGTCGTCGGAAAACCTGAAAGCCACGCTGGATCAACTGGAAGAAGCCCTCGAAGCCAAGCGCCTCAAGAGTTCCCGTGAACTCCTGAAAACCGCCCAACAGCAATTGAAATCCCTTGACCACCGCCATAGCAAGGGGTTTCAGCCTCGAGTACAACTGCTCACTGGCCAGCTCCGGGAGCTAACGGATTGGCAAGGATTTGCCACTGAACCCAAACAGATAGCTCTGTGTGAACAGATGGAGTATCTGGCCGAACAGTCCATGGAACCAGAAGCTAAATCCGAGCGCATAAAAGACCTTCAAAAAGAATGGCGGGAACTGGGCGGGTCATCAGATCGCATCTTGTGGGCACGTTTCAAACAGGCCTCCGACAAAGCATATGAGCCCTGCAAAGCCTACTTCAAAGCCAAGTCAGGCCTGAAACAGGCGAACCTGGATAAGCGCAAAACGATCTGCGCCGAGTTGGAGCTTTTTGTAAACGGCGCAGACTGGAACAGCATAGACTGGAAGGCCGTCGAGCATATTCTTCAAACCGCCCGCCAGGAATGGAAATCTGCCTGGCCAGTGGAATTCCGGGATAACCGGCAGGTGCAGAAGCAGTTCGATGACCTCCTGAAAAAGCTTGAAGCACCTATCGAACAAGAGCGTCAAAAGAATGAAGCCCTGAAGCTGGCGATTGTTGAACAGGCACAGGCTTTGACAGCCCACGAACCGCTGCAAGAGGCCATGAACAAGGCAAAAGCACTGCAGTCAGACTGGAAAGCGGTTGGTATTACCCGTCACCGCGAAGACCGCAAGTTGTGGCAGGCGTTCCGTAAGGCCTGCGATGAAATCTTTGCGCGCCGGGAAGCCCAGCGTACGGAACAGGAACTCGCGGCAAAAGAGGCCGATTCAGCAGCGGAAGCCTTGCTGCATCAGGTTGCGAGTGTCGGCTCTGATCAGGATGAGCAGTCGCTGGAAAAAGCCATTGCGGATCTTCGCAGCATTGATGCCGCTCAGACGTCAGCAGCAGTGAGGGAACAGATTCAGCAAGAAAAGCAACGATTGACCCAAGCGGTTGCAGCACAGAAGCTCAAAGCAGGCATCGCAGAATGGCAGGCTCTCGTGTTAGCACGCGCAGACGGCGATCTGGACACGGGTGCTTTGCCAGATCGGTGGGCAGCACTTGCGGGGACTGCGGGCGAATTGGAAGACCAGGAAATCGTTATTCGCGCAGAGATTCTTGCCGGCATACCCTCTCCGGATGCAGAACAGACAAAACGTATGGAAATTCAGGTCCAACGGCTGGCCGAAGGCATGGGCTCCATGGAAAAAGCGGACAATGCCTTGCAAAGCATAGAGGGCCTTGTCGCAGGCTGGTGCCTCAAGGCCCCTGACGAAGGAGCCGATCCGTCGCTGGCAAACCGCTTGAATAGGGCACTGGATAGCCTGATTGCAAGTTAAGCCTCGAGAGCTTCACTCTCGCTGATGCTCCCTTACAAACTCCCTGGCATTCTTGACGGCTGCCAGGGAGTTGTCTTTCATACCTCTGAGTTCTTCGTCCGCCAAATAGAACATCATATCGATGGTGTGCCGGTAGTATCGGGAAGGCAGCCGGTTCAAGGCCACACACATAACATCAGTCAAAAAATCTGCAGTGTCCCCCGGCTCCCTCGTCGCCTCAATTGCATCCATCACCAAGCGTTCGTAAAAATTGTCGATAGCATTACTGAAAGACATGGCGTTGCACCCCTTAAGCCCATTTTGAGCATCCGCAAAACCTCTGACCCAACCCTAAACATAGAAGTCGCAGCCTCGCCTGTCACTACCTCTGAGCAATTTTGCCAACGCGATTGGCAGGTGGCGTCATTACCCACATAGCTATCAAAGGGATATGGTGACGTTTCTCGAAAGTAAATCCCCAAGCAATAAACACCAGAGGACAACCAATGACCACCGAGGCGTATATCTTCGATGCGGTCCGCACTCCCAGAGGGCGTGGCAAGAAAGACGGATCACTGCACAGTGTAAAACCCATTACGTTATTGACCACTGTGCTCAATGCGCTGCAAGAGAGAAATAATCTCGATACCTCTCAGGTAGACGATATTGTTCTCGGTTGCGTTACCGCCGTTGGCGACCAAGGTGCTGATATCGCCAAAACAGCAGCACTCGCGGCTGACTGGGACGAGAAAGTCGCTGGCGTTACCCTCAACCGATTCTGCGCATCAGGCCTCGAAGCCGTTAACCTGGCGGCCATGAAAGTCCGCTCCGGCTGGGAAGACCTGGTTGTTGCCGGCGGTGTGGAGTCCATGTCCCGCATTCCTATGGGTTCTGATGGCGGCGCCTGGGCTATGGACCCGCACACCAACATGCACACAGGCTTCATGCCTCAGGGGATTGGCGCCGACCTTATTGCCACCCTGGAAGGCTTTAGCCGTGAAGACGTCGACGCCTTCGCAGTCAAATCCCAGCAAAAAGCGGCGAATGCCTGGAAGAACGGCTACTTTGCCAAGTCTATCGTTCCTGTTACCGACCAAAATGGCGTCGTAATTCTTGATCGCGATGAGCACGTTCGCGGTGACACCACCCTTGAGTCTCTTTCTGGCCTCAGACCCTCTTTCCAGATGATGGGAGAAATGGGCTTTAACAGTGTGGCTCGTGAAAAATATCACTATGTAGAGACAATTAATCACGTGCACCATGCCGGTAACTCTTCTGGCATGGTAGATGGTGCAACTGGACTGCTGATCGGTAGTGAAGCCAAGGGTAAAGCCTTGGGCCTGAAACCCCGAGCCCGCATCGTTGCCACCGCTGTCACCAGCACTGATCCCACTATCATGCTGACCGGTCCTGCCCCGGCATCGCTAAAAGCGTTAGAGAAGGCAGGCATGACTGTTGACCAGATCGACCTGTTTGAAGTTAACGAAGCCTTTGCCTCCGTGGTAATGCGCTTCCAGAAGGAACTTTCGGTTCCGGATGAAAAAGTGAACGTTAACGGCGGTGCAATCGCCATGGGCCACCCTCTCGGCGCCACGGGCGCAATGATTGTGGGCACTCTGCTGGACGAACTGGAGCGCCGTGATTTGCGCTTTGGTCTGGCGACGCTATGCGTCGGCGGCGGCATGGGCATAGCCACCATCATTGAGCGGGTCTGAACCCCACACTTTTTCTAATAGGAGAACCGATTATGAGTGCCATCCGTTATGAACTGGGTTCAGATCAGATTCTGACCCTTACCATTGATATGCCGGGCCAGTCCGCAAACACCATGAATGCGGCATTCCGGGAAGCCCTTGATGAGACTGTTGCCAAAGTTCAAGGCGATCTGGAAAACATTCGAGGCATCATTGTTACTTCTGCCAAGAAAACCTTTTTTGCCGGCGGCGACCTGAACGAAATTCACAAAGTCACCCGTGACGATGCCCAGTACTTTGAAGACATGGTCAACGGCATGAAGGCCCAGATGCGCGCGCTGGAGACTTGTGGCAAGCCCGTTGTAGCAGCCATCAACGGTACTGCGCTGGGGGGCGGCTTCGAAATTGCCCTGGCATGCCACCACCGAGTTGTGCTGAACAACAACAGCATTCAGCTGGGTCTTCCAGAAGTCTCACTGGGCCTGCTGCCAGGCGGTGGTGGCACTCAGCGCTTGCCCCGTATGATTGGCCTTGAAGCGGCATTCCCGCTGCTGATGGAAGGCAAAAAACTGCGCCCATCTGCCGCCTTGAAAGCAGGCATTATTGACGAGCTAGCCGACTCCCCTGAAGACATGATGGCCAAGGCTCGTGCGTTTATCGATGCCAACCCCAAGTGCCAGCAGCCCTGGGATCAGAAAGGCTACAAAATGCCAGGTGGCGCACCTCACCACCCTGCAATGGCACAGAAGCTGCCAATTGTACCGGCCATGCTGAAGCAGAAGACCAAAGGCTGCTACCCCGCGCCCGAGTGCATCCTGGCAGCAGCCGTTGAAGGTGCCCAGGTAGACTTCGATAGCGGCAGCCTGATTGAAACCCGCTATTTTGCCGAACTGGTGATTGGCCAGGTTGCCAAGAACATGACGGGCACCTTCTGGTTCCAGCTGAATGATATTAATTCAGGCGGAAGCCGTCCTGAAGGGGTAGAGAAAGAAACCTTTAAAAAGGTGGGTGTACTGGGCGCAGGAATGATGGGCGCTGGTATCGCTTACTCCACCGCTATCCGCGGTATAGAGGTGGTGCTAAAAGACGTCACTGTCGAAGGCGCTGAAAAAGGCAAAAGCTACTCCGAAAACCTGCTGGCAAAACAAGTTAGCCGTGGCCGCATGACCGAAGAGAAGAAAGCGGAAATCCTGGGCCGAATCAAGGCTACAGACTCTGCTAGCGACCTCGAAGGTTGCGATCTTGTGATTGAGGCTGTGTTTGAGGACAGCGATCTGAAAGCCAAGGTTACCGCCGAGGCTGAACCGAAGCTGGTCAGCAACGGCATTTTCGCATCCAACACCTCCACTATTCCCATTACCCAACTGGCCGAAGCTTCCGCCAAGCCAGAGAACTTTATCGGGCTGCACTTTTTCTCGCCTGTAGACAAAATGCCGCTGGTGGAAATCATTGTTGGCGAAAAGACGTCAGACGAGACGCTAGCAAGAGCGTTCGACTATGTTCAGCAAATCGGCAAAACACCGGTGGTTGTGAACGACAGCCGCGGCTTTTTCACATCCCGAGTTTTCGGCACCTTTGTTAACGAAGGAATCTGTATGCTTGGCGAGGGTATTCACCCCTCAAGCATCGAGAATGCCGGCTTGCTTGCAGGCATGCCTGTCGGCCCGCTGACCATTTCCGATGAAGTCAGCATGACTCTGATGCACCTCGTTCGCAGCCAAAGTAAAAAGGATACGGAAGCTGCCGGCGGTACATGGAAGCCCCACCCTGCAGAAGCGATCATTGACCAGATGGTTAACGACCATGGCCGCCCAGGCAAGGCTGCCGGTGCCGGTTTCTACGAGTACCCCGCCAAAGGCAAAAAGTACCTGTGGCCAGAGCTTGAAACTCTCTATGTGGACAAAGAAAAAGCTCGCAAGGTGGAGCTGCAGGAACTGAAAGACCGGATTCTGTTCATTCAGGCCATTGAAACAGTTCGCTGCCTGGAAGAAGGCGTGCTGCGCACCGTGGAAGATGCCAACATTGGCAGTATCTTCGGTATCGGCTATGCACCCTGGACAGGCGGCTCCATACAGTTCATTAACCAGTATGGTGTGAGAGCTTTCGCAGAAAGAGCCAAAGAGCTGGCTGCAGCTTACGGTGAGCGATTTGCACCACCCGCGCTGCTGCTTGAGCACGCGGAGCAGGAAAAGCCCTTCGTTTGAAGGTGCCGCGCGGCGGAGGACACTGTCCTCCGCCGCACGCTCTACCTGTAAATACCCATACAAATCCCTCAGCGTGCCCATGTTCACGTGGCACCATGTTCCACTGACCATCACCCCCAGCTCGCAAATATCCTCCTCTACTCTTTTGATTCCCGGTGCTTTTATGGCTAAAAAAGGCCGAGTCATGGACAGATTGTCACGAACCGATACGTCATACCTATAGCAACGGGTGTAGCCCTTGCCTACAATAAATCAATCAGCCCACGGGTTAACCGGTTCCAGATCTGTCTGGCAGGTACCCAGCATCGTCAGGTATCTATCTATGACCACCGCGGAAAAAACATCTGTTCGTCGCGCACCGTTCAAAGCCGGCCGGATGGGTGTATGCAAAGCGCTTACCGTCGCCCTGCTGCTCTCAGCACCTTTCAGTGCTCAGGCGAAAGCGGTCGAACCGGAGGTCTATACCCCGGTTGCACCAACGATTGACCAAGCGCGCGCCAATATTCTTATTGCCAGGCAACTGCAGTTCACCCATTTCCGCGACCTGGGCATCAGCGACAAGCTTTCTGGCGATGTGTTCGACGCTTATCTGAACTATCTCGACGGCCAACGAGTCTATTTGACCGGCGGCGACATTGAGACGATGAGCAAAGTCAGAAACCGACTGGGATCTGCCCTCAAAACCGGCCAACTGCAGCCAGGTTTTGATATCTACAACCTGGTTCAACAGCGGATTATCGAGCGCCTGCAATTCGCGCTGGAAACCCTTGACGATGGCATCGAAAAGCTGGACTTCACCACCAATGAGACCATCCTGCTTGATCGTTCAGAAGCCGAGTGGGAGCCAGACCGGCAGGCACTGGATGCCCTATGGGTCAAGCGCATCAAAAACGCCGTATTGGCCCAACGGCTTAACGGTGCCGACGACGATGATATAATCGATACGCTCCAGCGCCGCTACGAAGGCCAGTTGAAGCGCGCCTATCAGGCCCGTAGCGAGGATGCTTTCCAGGCATACATGAATGCTTTTGCCGGAATGTGGGACCCGCACACTTCCTATTTTTCACCGCGCACTTCTGAAAACTTCAACATTAATATGAGCCTTTCCCTTGAAGGTATCGGTGCGGTTCTGCAGGCGGACAACGAGTACACCAAAGTAGTCAGGCTGGTTCCCGGCGGCCCTGCATCCAAGCAAGGACAGCTCAAGCCCGCCGACAGAATTGTTTCCGTTGCCCAAGAAAATGAAAAACCGGTTAACGTGATCGGATGGCGACTGGATGAAGTGGTCGACCTCATTCGGGGCCCACGCAATTCAGTGGTAACACTGGAAGTCGTTCCTGCCAGCTCAAGTGATGAAACCCTGACCAAATCCATCTCCATCAACCGCGATGAAGTGAAGCTGGAAGAGCAAAGCGCCAGTAAAGACACCATCGAACTTGATCGCAATGGCCAGAAATACACTGTCGGGGTGATTACCATTCCCACATTCTATGCTGATTTCCGCGCCATGCAGGCCGGTGACCCCAATTACAAGAGCACGACCCGTGACGTGCGGAAGCTTATTGCAGAACTCCAGCAGGAAGGAGTCGATGGCCTGGTAATGGATTTGCGCAATAATGGCGGCGGTGCCTTGCACGAGGCGAATGATCTGGTTGGTCTGTTCATCGACACTGGCCCAACCGTGCAGATTCGCAACTCGAGCAACGAAGTTCAGGTTCTCAATGACGACGATGCCTCCGTTGCCTACGATGGGCCTCTGGTCGTGCTAACCAACCGTATGAGCGCCTCGGCTTCCGAGATTTTTGCGGGTGCGATTCAGGATTATGGCCGCGGCCTGGTCGTTGGCTCACAAACCTTTGGCAAGGGCACGGTGCAGGCCGTTCGCCCTCTTAACCATGGGCAGCTGAAAATTACCCAATCAAAATTCTATCGGGTATCTGGCGGGTCCACCCAGCACAAAGGCGTGATTCCGGATATAGAGATTCCTTCCCGTATCGATAAAACCCGTATTGGTGAAGACGCGCTGGATCATGCCCTGCCCTGGGATCAGATCGACGCAGTCCCCCATACCCGCTACTTCGATTTCAGCGGCATTATTGAAGAGCTCCGCAAGCGCCATGACGATCGTTTTGCCAAGAGCCCGGATTTCAGGCTCCTGCAGCAGGAAATCGACTTCCTGAATGAACAGCGCCAGAGGGAAACCGTGAGTCTTAATCTGGATGAGCGCACCGTTCAGCAAGAGCAAATAGAGCGAACCCGGCTGACCATTGCCAATGCTCGCCGGGAACTGCGTGGCGACGAGCCTTTTGAGTCTCTGGAAGAGCTTGAAGACTGGCAAGATCAGCAAGCTGCAGATCTCGGGTCTACCGATGAAGAGCTCGACTTCGTGATTCGCGAAGGCGGTGACATCATGGCGGATATGCTGGAGCTGGATAAGCGCATGGCCTCCATTCTTACCCCACAGCAGTTTGCTGCTCAGGCGGAAGCACTGTAATGGGCCAGAAAGCTGACAAACCGGTAGCCAACGACCAGGAGCGTCAGCACAAAGCGCGAGCCATGCAGGATATGCTGCTGGATGCGCTGCACGCCATGCGCTCCCAGGAAGAAGTGGATGTGCTGCGCAAACCGGCAGCGCCTGCTTCGGAAAAAGCGCCTGAAGGCATTATTGACCGCCTTGCCAGCCTCACCGGATCGGCCTTCCGCTTCGGCGCTCGCGCTACGGACACGTCTTTGCGGGTAGGTCGAGCACTGATCAATTCCCAGGACCAACTCCGGGCCATGCTGGTAGCCGGGCAGTCTCTCAAGGATATTCGTGAAGTAGCCGGGCTGACACTCTCGGAAATGAGTGAAGCCCTCGACCTCCGTGACAAGTCCGTTCTTGAAGCCATAGAGAACGGCACGGCAACCCTCTCCTTTGAGCTTATTCTACGTTTGACCGCCCTCATCGCGCGGAATGACCCCATCCCGTTTATTATGCGAACCACCCGGAACTACAACCCGGAAGTTTGGCAAATCCTGAATGACTGGGGTGTGGCAAGAGTCCCCTTGCAGTTTGAGCGGGAACGGGAGTTCATCAATATCTTCCGCCGGCATGACTCGGCACGAACGCTCTCGGATGAAGGCTTTCGTAAGGTTCTGGATTTCACACGGCAGAGTTTCGAGATGTCACTGCACTTTGCAGAAGATCAGGAAAAGCAGGTGGCGGAGCTGCGGGAGAGCCTTGCAAAGCAAAGCAGCGAACTGCCAGACAGCAGCAAAGCCGCCACCGGAAAAAAACCCTCAGCCAAATAGCCCGTGCATTCCTGAAGCACCCGGATTCTGAACCACGCCTTTTTCCGTTACGATCAGATCAATCAGGTTTGCAGGCGTTACATCGAACACCGGGTTGAACACAGGCACGCCTTCCGGTGCCAGTGCAATGCCTCTTATCTCTCGAACCTCTTTGCCGTCCCGCTCTTCAATCGGGATTTCTGCACCTGATTTCAACGCCATATCCACGGTGCTGGAGGGTGCCACAACCATAAATCCGACCTTGTGATGCCGTGCCAATACCGCAAGGCTGTAGGTGCCAATTTTGTTGGCCACATCGCCATTAGCGGTAATCCGGTCGGCACCCACGATGATCCACCGTACCTCACCCGCTGCAAGAATCGCTGCCGCTGCGCCATCCGCATTCAGAGTTACCGGGATACCATCCCGCACTAATTCCCACGCAGTAAGGCGGCTACCCTGCAGCCAGGGCCTCGTTTCATCCGCGTACACTTGTTTTAGCAGCTGTTTCTCATGCAGCCGGCGGATAACGCCCAATGCGGTGCCGTAGCCTCCAGTTGCAAGCGCACCTGTGTTGCAGTGGGTAAGAACCGAGACAGGCGAAGAGTTGCCAGAAGAAAGCCCCATTGCTTCGAGGGCGTGATCTGCCATGGCGAGGTTTGCTGCAAGATCTTCCTCGTGAATGGCAACGGCTTCACCCTCCAGCCGCTGCCGGGCTTCATCCAGAGCTGCACAGCCCTCAAGCACCCGTTCCATTCGCTGCAAGGCCCAGAACAGATTCACAGCCGTTGGCCTTGAAGCCGCTAACTCCCGGATAGCCATTTTGACCTCAGTTTGCCAGTCGTCGCCTTCGGCCTTCCGGGCAGCCAGTGCTACCCCATATGCGGCACTGATACCGATCGCCGGGGCTCCGCGCACCACCATGTCGTGAATGCTTTGCGCGACACCGGCTGCGGTCTCCAGGGTTATCCAGTGTTCCTGAGCTGGTAACAGCCGCTGATCCAGTAATTCCAGTCTGGCCCCCTGCCACCGAAGGGCAACCGTGCCTGCTGATCGCGGATCAGAACAAGGGGTATGTAAAGAAGGGGATTCTTTGGGATTATTCATCGTCTGGCTCCGCTTTCACAACGCTGAAAACGGGCAGTATAACGGTTATACTTCCGGGCTACATTTTATCGTTCGGCGCACTTGTGCACTTCTACGGGCACAATCCCATTTGTCGCCGGCACTGCAAGGTAGGGTTAATGACGGCAGATACTATCACCGCAGCCGATATTCGCATCAATGCTCGCTGGCTGATTCCAATTGAACCCTGCGGAGTGGTGCTTGAGCATCAGGCCGTTATTATTCAGGGCTGCCGGATTGCGGCTGTGTTGCCCACGGCACAGGCAGATCGCAAGTTCCATACGCGAGAGACCATCAACCTTCCCAACCATGTGGTTATGCCCGGGCTAATCAATATGCATGGCCATGCGGCTATGTCGCTGTTTCGGGGCATGGCGGATGATCTCCCCTTGATGACCTGGCTTAACGACCATATCTGGCCTGCAGAAGGCCGTTTTGTGAGTGAACAGTTCATTGCCGACGGCACACAGCTGGCCATGGCGGAAATGCTGCGAACCGGCACAACAACATTTTCAGATATGTATTTTTTCCCGGAGATTGTGGCCCAGATGGCTCATGATACCGGCATGCGCGCACAAATCTGTTTCCCTCTTCTGGACTTCCCCACCGTATGGGGCGCGGGGCCAGATGACTACCTGAGCAAAGGCGAAGCGCTGATCAATGCGTGGAAAGGCGACACCTACATCATGCCCGCCATTGGCCCTCATGCGCCCTATACTGTATCTGACGAGCCACTGAGCCGCGCTGTCGCCCTCTCGGAAAAAACCGGCGCTCGCATTCAGCTTCACCTGCATGAAACCGAATTCGAAGTAACAGAGGCTGAGGAAAAGCATGGGCAACGCCCAATCAAGCGGCTTGCGAAACTTGGCGTTCTGGGCGTTAAAACCCAGTGTGTTCACATGACCCAGGTCAGCGACTCAGACATTGCTTTGCTTGCGGATTCCGGCACGCATGTTATCCACTGCCCCGAATCCAACCTCAAACTCGCCAGCGGGCTTTGCCCGGTTCACAATCTCATGGAACGCGGCATTAATCTCGCCATAGGCACAGACGGTGCAGCCAGCAATAATGATCTGGATCTGTTCGGTGAAGCCCGAACAGCCGCTATGATAGCCAAGGTCGTTGCCAATGATGCCGCAGCACTTTCGGCTCATCAGGCACTGCAAATGGCCACGCTCAATGGCGCAAAAGCACTCGGACGGGAGCACGAACTGGGTTCGTTGGTGGCGGGCAAGCTGGCAGACATTATTGCCATCGACCTGAGCGATCCTTTTATTCAGCCGGTTTACGACCCTGCGTCTCATCTTGTGTACAGCAACCACGGCCGCGCGGTAACCCATAGCTGGATTAACGGCATACCTCAGGTACAGGATGGCAAACTGACGCGTATTGACGTGCCGGACCTCATGCTCCGCGTAGAAGAATGGGCTGAGAAGATCCGCGAGCAACAGGCTGTCTAACCATATTTCGATAGATTGATCAGGTAGAGCACACAATGACAAACCAGAACGTTGACCGTAACGAGATTGCCAAGTTTGAAGCCTTGGCTAGCCGCTGGTGGGACCCCACCAGTGAGTTCAAGCCTCTCCACGACATTAACCCGTTGCGCCTCAACTACATCGATGAACGCGTCTCCCTCGCGGGTAAGCGGGTGGCAGACATTGGCTGTGGCGGCGGATTGCTATCTGAAGGCATGGCTCTGCGCGGCGCCCATGTAACCGGCATAGACATGGGCGAAGCACCCTTGGCTGTAGCGCGATTGCACGGCCTGGAAAGCGGAATCAAGGTGGACTACAAGCAAATCACCGTGGAAGAACTGGCCCGCGATCCGGAACACGCAGGCCAGTACGATGCCGTTACCTGCTTGGAAATGCTGGAGCATGTGCCTGACCCGGCCTCTGTTATCAAAGCCTGCTCTGCACTGCTAAAGCCCGGTGGGCACCTGTTTGTATCAACCATCAACCGGAATCCCAAATCCTTCCTGTTTGCCATTGTGGGTGCCGAGTACGTGCTGAACATGCTGCCCAAGGGCACGCACGAGTGGAAGAAGTTCATCCGGCCCTCAGAAATGTCAGACCACCTGCGCCATGCCGGCCTGGATGTGCGCGAGCTTACCGGCATGACCTACAACCCAATTACCCGCTCCTACAAGCTGGGCCGGGATGTGGACGTAAACTACCTGATGCACGCCAGGGATACCCGTGAAGACTGAGCAACTATCAACCGTTCTGTTTGATCTGGACGGCACTCTGATCGATACAGCGCCGGATTTCATTCGTTGCCTGAACGAACTGCGCCAAATGGAGGGGCTCCCGGCGCTTCCAGCAGAGCACATACGCCGATCCGTTTCCAACGGAGCCCGGGCCATGGTGCGTGTAGGCTTTGGGCTGGTGCCTGAACATCCGGGTTACCTTGCCAAACACACCGCCTTTCTGGATCTTTACGAAGCGGGCGTTGCCGTTGAAACCCGCCTTTTTGAAGGCATGGATTCTTTGCTTGAGTCGTTGGAGCAGCGAGGAATTCCCTGGGGAATCGTAACCAACAAACCGGTACGTTTCGCCGCCCCCCTGATTCAGGCCCTTGGTCTGGCCAAGCGCTGCGCGTCGCTGGTATGCCCGGATCATGTCACCGATCGCAAGCCTCATCCGGAATCCCTGTTTCTTGCGTGCCAGCAAATTGGTGCAGAACCTGAGCAGGCAGTTTATGTGGGCGATCACGAACGAGACATAGTGGCCGGTCGCAATGCCCGCATGAAAACCATCGCCGTGCGATATGGGTATATCGAAGAGCCGGAAACCGTTGACCTGTGGCAAGCCGACATGATCGCTGACACCGTGAACGATCTCGCAAAGCTGTTACAATAGCGCGCTGCTAGAACGAGCATTTTTAAACTCTGATGAACTCCCAGTCTGCTACGGAGACAGGTTATGCAAGATTACCAGGCACCCGCTGATCTTCTGAAAGACCGCATTATTCTGGTTACCGGTGCGGGCAGCGGAATCGGCCGTACCGCCGCAAAAACCTATGCAGCTCATGGCGCCACTGTCATCCTTGTTGGCCGAACTCTGAGCAAGCTGGAATCGGTCTACGACGAAATCGAGGCGGCCGGCCACCCTAAGCCGGCTATCGTGCCCATGAACTTCGAGGGCGCCGCTGTAAAAGATTACGAAGAACTGGCGATGACTCTGGAAGACAACTTCGGCAAGCTCGATGGCCTTCTCCACAACGCCGGAATCCTGGGTGACCGCAGCCCGGTGGAAATGTACGACCCGGAAATCTGGAACAAGGTCATGCATGTAAACGCCACGGCACCGTTTCTGATGAGCAGGGCAATGATTCCCCTGCTGCGCAAATCCGATGCTGCCTCGGTTATCTTCACGTCCTCTGGTGTTGGCCGTCAGGCGCGAGCCTACTGGGGTGCCTATGCGGTCTCCAAATTTGCAGTCGAAGGTCTGAGCCAGTTGCTAGCCGACGAGTTGGGCGACAAACATAACAATGTACGTGTTAATAGCCTGAACCCCGGTGCAACAAGAACGAATATGCGAGCCCATGCCTACCCGGCAGAAAATCCGCAGCAGAACCCGGCACCGGAAGAACTGATGCCTGTTTATCTGTATCTGATGGGCAGTGACAGCGCGGGCATTAATGGCCAGAAACTGGACGCCCAGCCCAAATAATGGAACTGCTTTTTTATACTACGTCCCAATGTCATCTGTGTGATCTGGCCGAAGCCCTGCTGATCAGCACTCCCATGCCCGTACCGATACCGGTGGATGTGGTGGATATTGCGCAATCAGAAGAGTTGGTAGAGCGTTACGGTACACGAATCCCCGTGCTCCGGCGCAAGGATACCGGGCGCGAACTCAACTGGCCATTTAACCGGGAACAGTTACTCACGTTTCTGCAATGAGGAATTATCTGACATGTTGATGGTTATCTCACCCGCTAAAACCCTCGACTACGAGAGCCCGCTGGCTACGGAAACCTATACCCAGCCCGATTTCCTGGACGATGCCTGCGAGCTGATTGATCAGCTCAAAGAGCTGGAGCCCCACCAGATCAGCAATCTGATGAGCGTCAGCGACAAGCTGGGCCAATTGAATGCCGAGCGCTTTCAGAGTTGGCAAGCTCCCTTCTCTCCAAAGAACGCGCGCCAGGCTGTTCTGGCTTTCAAAGGTGACGTGTATACCGGGCTGGACGCACAAAGCTTCAGTGAGCAGGATTTCAACTTTGCTCAAAAGCATCTGCGCATGTTGTCCGGTCTCTACGGCATTCTTAAACCTCTTGACCTCATGCAGCCCTATCGGCTGGAAATGGGCACAAAGTTTGAGAACAAACGGGGCAAGGATCTGTACGCATTCTGGGGGGACAGCCTTACCCGGGAAATGAATCGCCTGCTGAAGAGCGACGACGAAGTATTGGTGAACCTGGCATCCAACGAATATTTCAAGAGTCTGAAGAAGAAAGACCTTGAAGGCCGGCTAATCACCCCCCAATTCAAGGATTGGAAGAACGGTCAGTACAAGATGATCAGTTTCTACGCCAAGAAAGCCCGCGGCCTGATGTGCCGTTACGCCATCCTGAATCGTATTACCGATGCAAACGACCTCAAGGGATTCGACCTTGATGGTTATTATTTCAGCGAAGACCAATCCGACAAAAATAACTGGGTTTTCCTGCGAGATGAACACTAATCCAGATTAAGCTCGGAGCAAATCATGAACGAAGCAGTTTTTTCCCAGATCGCCATGGTGGTGTTTCTGACAGGCCTTATTGGCTGGATGGGTTTCATTGTGTGGGACCTGGCAAAAAAATCACAGGCCGGAAAGTTTGGTACTATCGCCCTTTTTACAGTATTGGGTGCTGGTGTTTTCGGCTTTATCGTCAAAACCGTGCTCGTAGAAGTTATCCAAATATGAAAGACAAGGATCAAGCCTGATGTGGTTTCGCAATGCCCGCGTTTTCCGTTTTACCAAGCCATTTGATATTTCTGCTGAAGAGTTGGAAGAAAAGCTCAGCGGCGATGCATTCAAACCCTGTGGTCCACAAGAAACCGCTCGCCAGGGCTGGGTTCCACCACTGGGCAAACACGGTGAACTACTTGTTCACAGTGCTAATGGCTATCACCTGATTGCTCTGCGCAAGGAAGAGAAAATCCTGCCTGGGCCGGTAATAAAGGATGCGGTGGAAGAAAAAGCCGAAGCCATCGAGATCGAGCAAGGCCGCAAGGTTCGACGCAAAGAGAAAGAAGAGATCAAAGAGCAGGTTATGCTGGAAATGCTACCCCATGCATTTTCCAAGAACCGACGCAGCTTTGCGTATCTGGCACCGAAAGACGGCTTTATGGTTGTTGATGCAGGCTCCTCAAAACAGGCGGAAGACCTGGCCTCATCACTGCGCAAAAGCCTGGGCTCTCTGCCTGTACGCCCGCCCGCTCTGGAGCAAGCTCCAATCTTTACATTTACTGGCTGGTTGAACGAGTCCATCGACTTGCCTGCCAGTGTGGTTTTAGGCGATGAGTGCGAACTGAAGGATCCTTCCGAAGATGGCGGCGTGGTTCGCTGCAAAGGACTGGATTTGAAAGCGGACGAAATCCGTAACCACCTGAATGCCGGCATGGAAGTGACCAAGCTGGCACTTACCTGGGACGACAACGTATCCTTTGTTCTCGATGAGGAAATGGGCATTCGCCGGCTGAAGTTTGGGGAAACACTTCAGGATCAACTCGATGATGTAGATGTGGATGACGCTGTCGCCAAGTTTGATGCTGCGTTCAGCCTCATGACTCTGGAACTGTCCAAACTGATTCCAGGCTTACTGGAAGCTTTGGGCGGGGAAGATCGTTCCGCCCTCATCGAAGAGTAAGCCTCCAGGCCTCAACCCCACTGAAGCTCTCAGTGAATAGCTTCAGTGGGTATACTTGCCTAACCGCTCTTTTTGCCAATCGTTTTCCGGCTCGTTCAGCACTAACCGTAAATCCATCACTTCTTCTTCAACGTTGTACTTGATTTCAAAACCCAGGTGCTCCGCCAGTTGCAGCATCGGCCGGTTGTCGGCCAGCACATCACCCACCATTTCCACCGTGCCACGGGCACGGCAGTAATCGATCATTTTCTGCATCAGCGCCACACCAAGACCTTCACCCTTCATTTTGTCGTGAACCATTACCGCGAATTCGCATCGCAGGTTATCCGCGTCTGTCCAGGTTCTTACTGTGCCCAGAGTTTCTTCGCCCTCTCCATCCTCTTTTGGCGCGTTTGCGATGAAGACCATCTCCCGATCGTAGTCGATCTGTACCATCTGAGCGACGTCCTCCCGTGAAAAGTGTTTGCGGTACTGAAAGAAACGATAGCGGATAGATTCAGGGGATTGCAGTTCGTGAAACTCACGATGCGACGGCTCATCCTCAGCCAAAGCCGGACGAATGATCACCCGGCGGCCGGATTTGGGCAATACCAGCCATTCTTCAAGCTCCCTTGGGTAGGGCTGAATAATCGGCTGCCCCGGCGCTTCAGACAAATTGATCGCCACATTAACTGCGACAGCGCCCTGATCATTGAACAAGAGGGGGGATATCTCTAACCCACGAATCTCAGGTATATCGATCACAATCTGGGAAAGGGTTACCAGTGTTTCAGACACCGCCCGTATATCCGTTTCGGGCTTCAGGCTATGCTCCCTTAGAAGCTTGTACATATAAGTACGGCGCAACAACTCCCGGGCAAGAACCATATTGAGCGGCGGCAACGCAATCTGCCGGTCTGTCATTACGTTGACATGGGCACCAGATGCTCCGCAGACTACCAGAGGCCCAAATTGGGCATCTCTGGTTATACCCACGCTGAACTCAATACCGCCAACATGTTGGTAGGAGTGCTGCATGGCAAAGCCGAGAAAACCGCTCTCGGGGAAGTATTCCTGGTACTGCTCCATCAGAAAACTGCAGGCATCAATGATTGCAGCCTCACTGCTAAGCTTCTGCACCGTCGCCTTATGGCGGCGTTGCGCCACGGTCAGTTTTGCAAATGGGTGACAGGCTTGCTCGTGCACTATCGTAACGTCTACCGGGCGGCGCTCAATGGAGAAGGCTTCAAGCACCTCCTCTACATCGTCACAGTAAACCGTCTCAATGGTGTTGATACCGTAATCACGAACCACTTCCCGAGCTTCTTTGCTGGAAAGGTGCAAACGGCCAGAACGCAATGCATTCATGACTACTCGGCGAGTTTTCGTATGGTCCGAGAAATGGTCAGTGAAAGATTCGGGAGTTTCCTTCAGCAAACGCTGGAGCCTCTGGTGCCGCACATGCTGCATGAACGCTACAACGGCTTTTTCCGGATTGAAGAAGGATGGCAACCCCGCACGATAGAACTCATCACGCGCCTCCATGACCGTGCTCTGCCCAAGCCAGCAGGTAAAGATATTCAATCGCGTGCCCTTTGCAGCCTGCACTACCGCATCGGCAATTTGCAGGCTGTCTTCTGTCAAGCTGGGTGCGTACAACACAAGCACGTTGGCTACTTCGGGATCCTTGGCCAGAATTTTTATCGCCTTGCCATAAAGCTCCGGAGATGCGTCGTAGTTAAGGTCGATAGGGTTTTTGCGTGTCCAGTAAGCAGGCAGAAGCTCGGCCAGAGCGCCAATGCTGGCTTCTGACAAACTGGCAAGCTCCCCGCCTAAATCCGCAAGGCGATCTACAGCCAATACACCTGGCCCTACGCCATTGGCCATGATGGCGAGAGTCTCTCTGCGCAGTGGGCGCATCCGCGTGAGCGTTTCCAGAGCATCAAACATTTGCCCAAGACCGTCTACCCGAAGAACACCCGCACGCTGGAGCATGGCGTCGTATATAGGGTCACTGCGTCGGATGCCCGCAGGCAGTTCATGGGTCATCCATTCTGACTCTGGTACTCGCCCGGATTTAACAGCGATGACAGGCTTGGTTCTGGAGGCGACGCGCACGGCAGACATGAAGCGCCGGGCATTGGGAATATGCTCAATGTGCAAGAGAATGGCTTGCGTCTGGGTATCCTGGGCAAGATAATCTATGAGATCGTCGTGATCGATATCCATACCGTCGCCAAGGGTAAGGAAATAGGAAAAACCAACCCCCCGGGCAAAGGCCCAGTCGATCACCGAACTGGCAATGGTGCCAGACTGGCCAACAAAGGCCACACGTCCGGGCAACGTGCCCATGTGCGCATAGGTAGCATTGAGGTTTCTCGCCGGTACCATCAGACCTATCGTGTTAGGTCCCAGCACCCTGATTCCGGTTTCCCTTGCTGCATCACGCACCGAGTACATCAGCGGCTGGCCGGTTTTGCTATGAGTACGGGACATGCCTCCGGTCATCACAATTGCGGTACGCACCCCTGCCTCGCCCAATCGCCTTATGGTTTTTGCAACGGTTTCTGGCGGCGTACACACAATGGCGAGATCTGGCGAGAACTCCATTTTCGATACTTTTCTGACACAGGGCACACCATGGACGTTGTCGTAGTCCTTCTGGTTGACCACTAAAAGCTTGCCCGGGTAGCCGCTGCTCATCAGATTTCGCAACACCATACCACCAAGATTGCCAGCACGTTCCGACGCCCCGATCACAGCGATCGAAGCAGGATTAAATAAACTCTCCAGGTACCGGGTGCTCACGCTATCTCTCCTTGATATGTTGTTAACACTATATTATGCATTGATGAAGCCTTATGAAACGCCTATTGCCCTTATGCGGCTAAAGAAACTCGGCGCTATCGGTTTATCCCTGATAAGATCAAAGAAAATACAAGTATAGCTGGGACGTTTCGAGAATTATGACAACCGCATTTTTTTCTCATGATGATTGCATGAAACACGACATGGGGCCGGAGCATCCCGAAAGCCCAGCTCGCCTCGCAGCCATCATTAGCTATATCGCCGACACTGGCATCGCAGAAAAGCTCGATTGGGTGCGCCCTGAAGAAATTACCCGCGACCAGCTTCTGAGCGTACACCCCGAAAGCTATTTGCAGCAGCTAGACATGATGCAGCCAATGCGGGGTCGGGTCTTCACTGATCCGGATACTGCCATGATGCCTGATACTCTCCGCGCAGCAAGGCTTGCTGCGGGTGCAAATATCCAGGCGGTAGACATGGTTATGAGTAGCCAGGTAACCAACGCATTTATCTGCGCACGGCCCCCCGGCCACCATGCTGAGCGCACCAAGTCCATGGGCTTCTGTTTTTACAACAACGTCGCCCTGGCAGCCATGCGCACGCTCAATTTTCATCATCTTGATCGAGTTGCCATTATTGATTTTGATGTGCATCAAGGTAACGGAACGGTGGACATCGTGAGTGGAGATGAACGCATACTGATGTGCTCCAGTTTCCAGCATCCGCTTTACCCCCACTCCCACGTACATCGCCAAGCTGACAATATCGTGAACATTCCCATAGAGGCAGGTTGCTCTTCCGAAGAATACCGAAAGCGGGTAGAAGCTGGCTGGTTAAAGCGCCTGAACGCCTTCAAGCCTCAGGTAATTTTGATCTCTGCAGGGTTTGATGCCCATCGACTTGATCCGATGGCCGAACTGAATCTGGAAACCGAGGACTATCGCTGGTTGACCGAAACGCTGGCAAGCGTCGCGAACGAGCACAGCAACGATCGTATTATTTCAACGCTGGAAGGCGGCTATCACCTGAAAGCTCTCGCAGAAAGCGTAAACGCCCATTTGGACGTATTGAGTTCGGTTTAGCATCTCTTAACCTGCGCTGGCGCCACCATAGCCGTTAGCTTGCTGCAAGCCAGGGCGTTCGCCCTCTCGCTGCAAGCGTATGGTTGTGCGGCGGTTTTCGCCATAGTTTCTGGATACCGGGTACTGGTCTCCATGAGCCCGTACGGTAATCATGTCGGGGTCTATCCCACGACCTTTGAGGTAGTCTGCCACTACATTAGCGCGCTCTTCAGACAACGCACGATTGTCGATCCGGCTTCCAACACGGTCAGTATGCCCATCGACAAAAACCCGCTCTACCGTAGAATCCGCCATTAAATAGGCAACGATATTGTCCAACAAATCCATATCGGCTTCAGACAGCTTTGCGCTACCGCTGGAAAATGCCACCCGCGAACGACCGATCTGATCGATGTTAACCGGAAGCAAGTTCGCAGCGCATGACCGATAGCGCTGGTATTGCCCGCTGAAGTTGATATTCGATACCTGCACCCGAACCGGGCTGCCGTCGTACCAGGAATCCCTGGTAACTGTGGGCCGCATGCCATCCAGCAGACTTTGGGCAAGAATCACCGCATGCCGGGTTTCAAGTGATACCTGCCGGAGCCCTTCAGACACATCTACCGTGCCTACCGGGCGTGGAGCAACACCCGGTCGCCAAGGTGGGGCCTCAACAAAAAGAGAGCCTCGCCCGGGGCGCATGAGGTGAGATTCGGACTCCAGAAAAAATGACAGTTCTTCCCCGGCACGGTGCCGAAAAACAGCCCGGCCATAGCCGGGAACATCATGCACCAGCGAACACTCGAAAACGGACTCGGCAAGATACCACTGGCTGTTCGATATTCCGGCACCATAGCTTGCAGCCTGGCTTGTCACGGGCAAAAGAATGCCGAGCGCCAGCGTTGCCAATACATTCTGCGATCTTTTTGTGAATGCGAGTGCCATAACAGCCATACCGTTGTTTCACGGATGTTTGGTGGTTTCCTGTTTAACGGCATCAGCGCCATGTTCTTTAATCGATGAGAGGAAAAACAATCACTGACACCTTCTGCTATAATCTGCCAACTTTTTAAGGCACTGCGGAAACCAGACCATGACCGAACAGCTAACTCTTGTGCGCCCCGACGACTGGCACCTCCACGTTCGCGACGGCGATGCTCTGAAGAGCGTTGTACCTGCCACCGCTGCCTGTTTCGGGCGAGCGATCATCATGCCGAATCTTGCTCCGCCGGTAACCAATGCCGCTGAAGCCTCGGCATACCGGGATCGCATTCTGGCAGCAGCCGAAGGGACTGACTTCCGACCACTGATGACGCTTTACCTGACCGAATCCACAAGCCGTCAGGATATTCTGGAAGCAAGCGCCGAGGGTGTTGTTGCAGCCAAGCTCTACCCAGCCGGCGCAACCACTAACTCTGCATCTGGTGTAACGGACATTCGCAATATCTACCCGGTACTGGAAACCATGGAAGAATGCGGCATGCTGTTGCTTGTTCATGGTGAAGTTACTGATGAAGACATCGATATTTTTGACCGGGAAAAGGTGTTTCTCGACCGGGTACTCGCCCCGACGCTAAAAGCCTTCCCTAAGCTCAAGGTAGTGCTTGAGCATATAACCACCGCTGACTCAGCAGAGTTCGTACGGCATTATCAGGGCAATAATCTGGCCGCCACGATTACACCCCAGCATCTGATGTACAACCGGAACCATATGCTCGTGGGCGGCATACGCCCTCATCTTTACTGCCTCCCGATTCTAAAGCGCAATCGCCACCAAAAAGCCCTGAGAGACGCAGTCGCCAGCGGAGACAAGCGATTCTTTCTCGGCACAGATTCTGCCCCCCATGCAAAAGACAAAAAGGAAGCCGCCTGTGGCTGCGCAGGATGCTATTCGGCTTTTGGTGCTATCGGGTTATACGCAGATATTTTTGAAGAGCTTGGCATTCTTGATCAACTGGAAGCCTTTGCCAGTTTTAATGGTGCAGATTTCTATGGTCTTCCACGAAATACAGATACCATTACGCTGGTGAGGGAACCTTGGACGATGCCCGATGAATTGCCCTTGGCGGACGGCACCATTGTTCCGCTGAAAGCCGGTGAAACCATTAACTGGCGCCAGGTATAGATCTACCCCCCCCAATTCCCTGATAAACGGCCAAGACCGGAGTTTTAGTGACTGACGAAAACAGACAATTGCACCCAATGTCCCGCAGATTCCGTGGTTTTTTACCCGTCGTTGTCGATGTGGAAACCGGCGGATTCAACCCGGACCGTGATGCTCTGCTGGAAATAGCTGCAGTGATGCTGACGATGGACGAGGACGGCCGCTTGCACCGTGCTGAAACCCACCTACAACAGATTGATCCGTTTGAGGGTGCCAATCTGGAACAATCGGCATTGGACTTCACAGGAATCGACCCCTGGAATCCGGACCGGGAGGCTGTGCCCGAGCGTGAAGGGTTGAGCGAGATTTTTCGGCCCATACGCAAGGCGGTCAAGGCGCATGATTGCAAGCGTGCGGTATTGGTAGGCCACAATGCGACCTTCGATCACAATTTCGTATTTGCAGCGGCTCAGCGGGCAGAAATAAACCGGAATCCTTTCCACCCCTTCTCCACGTTTGACACAGCAACCCTTGCCGGCCTGGCCTATGGCCACACGGTGCTTGCACAAGCCTGCAAACTGGCTGGTATTCCATTCAGCAACAAGGAAGCCCATTCCGCAGCTTACGATGCAGAAAAGACGGCCGATTTATTCTGTGGCATTGTGAACCGCTGGCTGGATCTGGGCGGATTTCCGCCACCTTTCATGTTAGATGAAAGCGAATAGCAAACAGAGCCCGCAAAAAAACCCGCTTATGCGGGTTTTTTGATTCTGCGTTACAAACAAGCTTTGCTTACCAGTGGATGCCTCGCATCACCGCTGCAAATGCCACCTGCTCTGTGGACACCTTGGGCTTTTCAGTAGCTTTTCCACCTACGGCCTGAGTTGAGTCCGGGAACATACGGTACCCCGTATTCATCACGATCTCGCCCACCTTCGGAGCCAGTGCGTGCAACACCTGGGCAGTGATACCAAGGCGCGTAGCAACTCGCTTGGGGCGCTCAATGATTGAGTTGGTTACCAGATCGGCAGCCTCTTCCGGCGAGAGGGTCGGCACGGAATCGTAGATCTTGGTAGGTGCAATCATGGGTGTTTTCACCAACGGCATATTGATGGTGGTGAAGGTTACGTTGCGATCCGACCATTCAGACGCCGCACACCGGCTGAAGGCATCCAATGCAGACTTGGAGGCCACATAGGCAGAGAAGCGTGGTGCGTTAGTAAGCACGCCAATGGATGAGATATTCACCACATGCCCACGACGACGCTCAAGCATGGATGGTGCAAACCCCATGATGAGGCGCACAGAGCCAAAGTAGTTCAACTGCATCGTGCGCTCAAAGTCGTGGAAGCGATCAAACGACAGGGACAATGACCGACGAATCGAGCGCCCTGCGTTGTTGACCAGCACATCAACGTGGCCGTGGTTATCCAGAACGGTTTTCACGAACCGGTCGCAATCTTCCATATCGGAGAAATCGCACTGGTAGGCGTGCACATTGCCACCCTTGGCTTCCAGAGCAGCACTCACCTCATCCAGAGTTTCTTTTGTGCGAGCGCCAATAACCAGAATAGCACCGGCTTCTGCCAGCTTTTCTGCAGTGGCCAAACCAATGCCAGAGGTGGCACCGGTTATCACGCATACTTTGCCACTAACCGTACCCTTCAAGGTGCGATCTTTGAACAGATCGGGATCCAGGTTGCGCTCCCAGAAATCCCAGAGCACGGGCGCATAATCCTCAAGGCGCGGCACATCGATACCGGTTCCTTTGAGTGCTCTCTCGGTTTCCCGAGCATCAAAGCGCGTGGGGTAATTAATGAAAGACATTACAGAGCGTGGGATACCCAGATCATCCAGCACTGCGCTGGTGATCTGCTTAACCGGCGGCAGGTTCTTCAGGCTCTGGCGAATAAATGGCGGGATAAACCCGAACATGCGTGAATCAATACGCATACCCATCTTGGGTGCGTGACCAGCCTCACAGAAAATATTAAGGATTTCGCCAACCTTATAAGGGTCGGTATCCACCAGGTGGAAGCATTTCCCGTCTTCGCCTTCCATGTGTGCAATGTGATCCATCGCATTTACAACGTAGTCCACGGGAACAACGTTCAACCTGCCACCTTCAACACCAATGGTCGGTACCCACTGTGGCAGAGTGCGGCGAATTTTCTGAATCAGTTTGAAAAAGTAATATGGACCATCAATCTTGTCCATTTCACCTGTTTTCGAATGGCCAACAACCATGCCTGGACGATAGATGCGGAACGGCACCTTGCACTCTTCGCGCACAACCTTTTCGGATTCGTGCTTGGTCATCAAGTATGGGTGATCCAGCTTTTCAGCTTCTTCGAACATATCCTCGCGAAAAATGCCCTTGAACAGCCCCGCTGCTGCAATGGACGAAACATGGTGAAAATGCTTTGCCTTCATGGCTTCGGCAGCATTCACAGCTGCTCGTGTGCCTTCAATATTCGTGGCCTGTTGGGCTTCTTCATCGGCACCCATATCGTAAACGGCCGCGAGGTGGAAAAAATGATCAACCTTTCCTGCCAGTGCTTTAAGGGTTTTGGCATCAATGCCCAGATTCTTGCTGGTGAGGTCGCCAATAACAGCTTTTACACGGGACTCATCGACACCCCAAGCTTCCCTCAGAGCATCAAGTTTGCCCTGGGACTGCTCTCGCACCAGCAGGTGCACAGTGCCGCCGCGTGCCAATAATTTTTCCACAAGAAAACGGCCAATAAACCCGGTACCACCGGTCAGGAAATAATTCATTGATAATCCACCCTGCTTGTTGCTCTGTTGTTGTCTATCCATGCTAACCGTCTTAGACCAAAGTCTTAGAACGACCTTTGACGGTCGGCATTGTACTTAATTGCAACCTTCATGTATCGGTCTATTTTAGAGCTTTTACTCTGTAACTCATTGTTTTAAATAGAGCCATTACTCTAAAACCAATTTCAGACGAGTGTTCATTTTCCCGACACATTGAAATTCAGACTAGCACAGTAATCGTCGCGCGCCCTCCCTGCTGATGAATTACCGCAAAGCAATGAAACAGCCCGCCAGCAATGCGATAATCCGGAACTTATTGCCTCTTCAGGCGTCAGTCCTTTTCACAGACCAAGCGATATCCGGAAACCAGAGCATGCAGAACGACAACCCGAATACAGAACGCTACATCGCCATTGCCCGCGCCTGCCTGAAAGCCATTAATGATACGGCGAAAAATGCCGGCGACAGGGAGCAGAAAATTCAAGCGGTATACCAAGCCATCGATACCGCATTTCAGGCAGAATTTGCAGACTACCGCAAGTCTGTCGCCATTATGGCATCGGTTCTGGAGCGTATTGCGTCTGGCGAACTCGACCACGGTAAAGCGGCAGATCTCGCCCGCAAGACCCTCGACCAACAACCGGATAGCACTCGCAAAACAATGATGCACTGAGCACCATTTACCAGCTTGCGATCGTATCTATTCAGGCTCCAAAACGGATAACAGAGGCTTTATGCATATCAGCTTTCCAACAACTGTTCGTATGCGGCTGCTGGCTGCAAAAGTATTTGTACTGCTTTTGCTTCTCTTTGTCAGCTTGCCATCATTGGCAGAAACATCCCCCGACAAGAGCCCCAATGACAACAACGAATACCGTTTCGTTGAGCTGAGTAACGGTTTGCGAGCCATTCTGATTTCCGACAAACATGCACAAAAAGCCGCCGCCTCTATGAATGTGGCTGTCGGCAGCGGTGATGACACGAGAGAGCGAGAGGGTATTTCGCACTTTCTTGAACACATGCTGTTTCTGGGCACGGAAAAATATCCAGAGCCCGGTGAATATCAACAGTTCATAAAAAGCCACGGCGGCAGCCATAACGCCTTTACCGCTTTTCGTAACACCAACTACTTTTTTGACATACAGGCCGATTATCTGGAATCCGCTCTTGATCGCTTCGCCCAACAATTTGCCGCCCCTCTGTTTACCGCTGAGCTGGTCGACCGTGAGCGCAACGCTGTGCATTCAGAGTTCAGTGCCAAACAGAAAGAAGATGGTCGACGCTTTTATTCAGTCAAGAAAGCCGCCAGCAATCCTGAGCATGCATTCCACCAGTTTGCTGTCGGCAACCTGACCACCCTGGAAAACACCGATGACAACCCCCTTCGGCCCGACCTGATCGAATTCTGGAAAACCCGTTACTCTGCCAACCTGATGACGCTAGCGGTATACGGCCCCCAATCGCTCGATGCGCTTGAAGCCATGGTACGAGGGCGCTTTGATGCCATCGAAAATCGCAACCTGAAGCCCAAGGTTCACTCCGCTAGCCTGCTGAGTGCGGATACTCTACCTGCCAAGGTAACTGCAGAAGCCATCAAGGATGTGCGCAGCCTGTCCCTGTCGTTCCCGATGCCATCGCAGCAAGAAAACTACCGCACCAAACCCGCCAGCTACATTGCCAATCTTTTGGGGCATGAAGGCCCCGGAAGCCTCTTTGATGTACTCAAGAAGAATGGCTTGGCAGATAGCTTGTCTGCCGGCATAGGGATGGATACGGGCACAGACGCCACTTTGGACATAAGCATTGCGCTTACCCCCGAAGGCCTTAACCGGCAGGAAGAGATCGTAGCTCTGGCATTCCGATACATCGACATCATTCGTGATCAAGGCATCAGCCAGAACCGTTTTGAAGAAATGCAGCAACTGGCCCGGATCGATTTTCGCTTTCGCGAACAAAGCGAGCCCATGCACGAGGTTATGCGCCTTTCGAGCCAACTCCAGGATTATCCGGCAGACGATCTTCTCAGTGCACCCTGGTTAATGGAGCGGTACGCGCCCGATCAGTATCAGGCGATTCTTGCCCGGCTAACCCCGGAGAACGTGATGGTCTATTTGCTGGCTCCGCAGCTTGAACTGAACAACCCGAACCTAACCCGGTGGTATGAAACACCGTGGCAACTTGAGCCTCTGGATGTGAACGGAGTTGAATTCAAAGCGCCCAAAGCGCTGGCCGATGCGCTTCGGCTTCCGCTACCCAACCCGTTTGTGCCTGAGAACCTCACCATGGTATCTGGCAAAACCATGAGTAAGCCCGAGCTCTTGAGTAGCCACGATGGCATGGTGATATGGTTTGCACGGGATACGCGCTTCAACACTCCCAAAGCCAACGTATTTTTCAGCTTGCGTACCCCGGCGGCCCGCGTATCTGCCCGTAGCAGCGTGCTTACACACTTGCTGGTAGACAACATTAACAGCAACCTGAATGCCTGGGCTTATTCCGCACGCCTTGCCGGGCTCGACTACAGCATTTACCCGCATTTGCGTGGCATTACCGTGCGCGTCGGTGGCTATAACGACAAGCTCCACACCTTGATGAATCGCATTCTTATGCAGATTTCAGCGCCCCACATCACGCAGCAGCGGTTTGATATCGCCAGACAAAACCTGATAGACAGCTTACAGAACAAAGCCAAGGACCGGCCGGTGGCCCAGACATCCGAGTTCATCCAGACGGCTCTGCTGGAAGGCGCCTGGAGCACCGAAGAAAAGCTGCGCGCAGCTCGGGAAGTCACCCGCGATGAACTCATATCATTCACCGAGGCACTGCTCTCGGAAGTAGACCCGGTGCTGCTGGCACATGGCAATATTACGGAAGCCTATGCTCTTAACCTGGCACAGCAAATTGATGCCATTGTGTTGGGCAAGAGCGATTTTGTAGCAGTTGACCGCAGCCGTGTCAGAAAGTTACCAGCCAACGAAATGCTCGTTTCTCTGGACGTGGCGCATCCGGATACCGGGTATACGCTTTACACGCAGGGCAATAACACCAGTTTTGAAGAGCGCGCCCGCTTCCGCCTGCTTGCACAGATTATAAGCAGCCCGTTCTATGAAGAAATACGCACCACTCGCCAGCTTGGCTACATTGTGTACGCCACACCGTTTGAAATGCTCGAGACACCGGCTTTGGGCTTTGTGGTTCAGTCTCCAGGCGCCAGCCAGAGTGACATAGACCAAGCAGTTCGCGAGTTCACAGTAGGCTTTGAGGAGACGCTCGGAAATTTGGACGAACAGCGACTAAAGCAGGAAAAACAGGCGGTAATCAGCAGCATTTTGGAGCAAGATCGCCAGCTGGGTGAGATTTCAGGTCGCTACTGGCGTGAGATTGACCGGGGCTCAGATAGCTTTGATTCCCGCGAACAACTCGCAAAGGCTATTAACGCTGTGAGCCTTGAAGAGCTGAAAGCCACCTTCCGCGATTCAGTTCTGAACAGAGACAGAGCATTGCGTGTCGTAACTGGCGGAGAGGGCCTGGGCGCAAACGAAGCCCAGGAGCTTATCCTTCAGCAACCTCCGGTTACTGCAAAGTAAGCTGAAAGCGCGCCCAATCCTCTGGCTCATCCACATCCCAACGGGGCTCCAGCAAACCAACGCTGAGCCCCAGTTTTTCAAGCCGAATGCAAGTTTGCTCAAGTACGCCCTCAGTGCCCCACTCGATTCCATCAAGCATGCCAGGAACAATCCGGCGAGCACCAATCAGCACGTAACCACCGTCATCGGACGGCCCCAGGACAACATCGTAGTGTTCAAGGCCAGACACCGCCTGGTGCACATAGCCCGGTTCGACCGATGGGCAATCGCTGCCCACAATTAATGCGTAGGCGTGTGATTGAAGGCCGTTCTCCAGAGCATTCAACATGCGACTACCCAGGTTAGCGCCCTGCTGTATTCGCTGTCCCAGCCCCCGATGCTCGATAGCGCGAACAACCTCCACCGCATCAACAGGAGCAGACTCTACCTCTCTATCCCACCAGAACTGCAGTGTAAGACCTGAACGATGCAGGTTTTCGAGCACCGCAAGCGTAAGTGTTAAATGTGCTCTCAAAGCCCCATCAACACCCAGCGCAGGTATAAGGCGCGTTTTTACCCGGCCCGCTTCCGGCCATTTAGCAAACTGCATCAACACTGCATTGGAAGAGTTAGTCTTTGCCATTTCGAACATCCGACCGGTAGGAGTGAGCAAGGGTTTCCGGGGACTCCCCGCGCCAATATCGCCAGCGCATACGCCACATAAGAAAAATCGTGTGCCAGACACCGCCCTGCTCCCAGCGCCGGCTATCCGTTATGACTGGGTTCTTTATGCAGTAAGGGCGGGAAACAAGCCGAAGCCGGCGGGAAATCTCAATATCTTCCATGATGGGCACAGGCTCGAATCCCCCGAGGGCTTCAAACACATCCCTGCGCACAAACAGCGCCTGATCGCCCGTGCAAATGCCCGTTAGCCGTGAGCGCTGGTTCATAAACCAGGCGATGGTCTGGAACATCACTCCACGTCCGCTCAATCGCGCATTGAAACGACCCCAGGCCCTATCGCTTCGAAAAAAACTTGTCAGGCACTCCAAGGCGTTTAGAGGAAGGCGGGTATCCGCATGAAGAAACAGAAGGACATCGCCCTTGGCAACAGAAGCACCTGCGTTCATCTGCACAGCCCTCCCCCTTCCAGACTGAACAACGCTGCTCGCAAATGGGCTAGCCAGTGCGGCGGTACCATCGGGACTACCGGCATCCACTACAATCAGTTCATGGCCTCGGGCACGTAACGGCTGAAGGCCCTCAACTGTCTCCAGAATACCTGCAGCCTCCATCCAGACAGGTACAATAATGCTTAACGAGAAAGGATCAGACAAAGCACGCTCCCAGAGCAACAGAAATCACGGTAACACCTTGAGCCATAAGTCTCAGGCCGTTATCATACCGATCTTCTTAAAGAAGCGCCTTCGTAGCTCATCTGGATAGAGCGTCCCCCTCCTAAGGGGAAGGTAGCAGGTTCGAGTCCTGCCGAGGGCACCAGTTACCCTTCCGCACCAGTCCGAAACCCACAATAAACCACTGTTTTTAAAGATTTTTACCGAATAATACGTCCTTATCGATCCACAATATTCCGCCCCAATCTACACGTTCTGGGTGTGCATCTTGGGGTGCAATCTGAAATGCACCCCGTTATAGCAGATTTTGCACCCCCAAAAAGAGTTTAAGCCCCGTCATGTCTAGACCGCTGAACCTTCTGACCGATAGAAAAGTCCAATCCGCGAAGTTCGAGAAACTCGGCAAACGAACCAAACTCTCTGATGGGGCCGGCCTGTATCTGGATATCCAGCCGTCGGGGAAATACTGGAGGATGAAGTATCGAAAGGGCCGCATGTATCCTTTTGTTCCTTTCTATAGTTGCTCCGAGTCTCTGGGACGATCGTGAACCGGAATACTACGAATCTTGACGATTTCTTGATATTTTTCTGAGCTAGCTCTGACACACATCCCTCTATTCTGCACTCTCATTAATGATTCGCTCTGGCGAACTCTCTAAATGCGAGTGCAGACATGTCTTCATCCCTCCCTTTCAGAAATCACTCCCTACGCGAGCGCATGTATCGCGGGGTCAGCCGGGCCGGAGCCTACGCTCCGATATTAATGCTGTTTTTTACAATACTTCTCATCGGTAGCCTTTCCAGAGCACTGTTGGTGGCATGGCAGTTCGACCGGGTGGTAGAGACATCGGTATGGCCTGGTATCTTTCTCCATGGGCTTCGAGCGGATCTGATCATGGCTGGCATGGTAGTGGCACCTCTGGTATTGCTTCTACCGATTCTGGGTCATCGTTTCAGCTGGCCAGTTTGGAAGCGCCTGACGTCCTTTTGGGCGCTGATTGTCGTTTTCACATTTCTTTTCATGGAACTTTCCACGCCGACCTTCATCGCCGAGTACGATACACGGCCCAACCGCTTGTTTATTGAATACCTGAACTATCCCAAAGAAGTGCTGAGTATGCTGTGGGAGGGCTATCTACCTACCGTAGCCTTAGGGATCATTCTGTGCATTTCACTGACCATTCTATTCGCCTGGCTGATGCAGCCGTGGGAGCAGGAGACCTCTCCTGGTAACTACCGTAAAGCAATCCTGGTATGGCCCATCGTAGTTCTCGCTGTGTTCATGAGCGTTCGCTCCACCACTGGCCATCGCCCCGCCAATCCGGCAATGTTTGCACTGACTTCCGATGCCCTCGTGAATTCTCTGATTATCAACTCATCCTGGTCCGTTGCGTTCGCGGTCTACAACCTCAAGCATGAGGAAGATGCAGGTGCCCGTTACGGTCAAATGGCAATGTCCGAAATACTGAAAGAGGTCAGGAGCGCACCATGGCTCAGTGGAGCCGAATTCAATTCCACGCAATTTCCGACGTTGCACCATCAAACGCCTGTAAAAGAGCGACTGCGCCCTCATAATCTGGTGATTGTTCTGGAGGAAAGCCTGGGCGCGACTTTTGTTGAATCGTTAGGTGGCCGTCCGGTCACGCCTCGCCTGGAGGCTTTGAAGGAGTCTGGTTGGTGGTTCGAGAATCTTTATGCAACAGGTACACGCTCTGTTCGGGGTATAGAGGCTGTGGTATCGGGTTTCCTGCCATCTCCGGCTCGCAGTGTGGTTAAACTGTCTCTGTCTCAAACCGGCTTTTTCACGCTGGCTGATTTGTTAAAACACGAAGGCTACGACACGGGTTTTATCTATGGTGGAGAAGCGCATTTTGACAATATGCGCAGTTTTTTCTCGGGCAATGGCTTTGACAAGATCCTGGATCAGCAGAACTACACCAATCCCGCTTTTACCGGAAGCTGGGGCGTAAGCGATGAAGATGTATTTGCAAAAACCCACGAAGACCTCCAAAAGCTTCATGCCTCCGGAGAACCCTTTTTCCGACTGGTGTTCTCGTCATCAAATCATACACCGTTCGAATACCCGGACAACAGAATTGAGCAGTACGACGAAGAGAAAAACACCGTCAATAATGCCGTCAAATACGCGGATCATGCCTTGGGTGATTTCATAGACACCGCACGGAACAGCGACTATTGGAAAGATACTCTGTTTTTGATTGTGGCTGATCACGACGCCAGAGTTTGGGGGGATGAGTTGGTCCCCATCAAGAACTTTCAGATTCCGGGGCTGATACTCGGAGCAGATATGGAAAGCCGGCGCATCGAAACAATTACAAGCCAGATTGATCTTGCACCGACGCTGCTTTCGCTCATGGGTATTGCCAGTGAGAACCCCATGGTAGGGCGTGATCTGGTGAAGTTTCCGGACGCACCCGGCCGGGCGGTTATGCAGTTCAACGATTACTACGCATGGATGGACAACGACTTCAACGTGACGGTATTACGCCCTAATCAAAAGCCGCTGGCAGGGGTTTATTCAAGAGAAACAGGAAGCACTCGATATCTCGAAGGTGCGCCACAAGAAACGGCCACAATAACAGCTCTGGCTCATGCTCTGCTCCCTCTTAACCTGTATCGGGAAAAAGCCTACGGGTTACCTGATGCAACCAGTCAGACAAAGTTATGAACGTGGATCAGAAACTCTGTGCCTTCATTGTCCGACTGCGCAATCTCCAGATCCCAGCCCAGTCGTTCACAAACCAACCGGACGATCAGTAACCCAAAAGTGGCGCTGCTGAACTCTCCAGGCTTGGAGTTGTTGGCGCTGGGCGCAACAACAGAACTCAGGCGTTCAGTTACTTTGATGGGAAGCCCGGATCCGAAGTCTCGCACCGAAATTCGGTTCTCGATCATTCTAACCTCCACTTCGGCACGGGTGTGTCGAAGTGCATTTTGCAACAGGTTGCGCACTAACATACGCACCAGAGCGGGATGTGTTGTGACTCTCAACCCCGGGCTGTTGTTATAAACCGTGATTCGTCCAGCATGATCCGGCTGCCCATGTTCAAGATCATCAATAGTGTTCTGGACGACCTCTTGCAGCACAATGGTTCTCACGTCGCTTTCGGTCGCTTCACTGCGAGCAAGTTCAAGCAAAACCTCCGTATCGTCGCGCATGGTCTGCATAGCACGGCGAATACGGGCAAGGGTTTTCTGATCTGCCGCTGACAGACTTTGCCGCTGTTCCAACACATTCAGAGCACCACTCATCACAGCCAAAGGTGTGCGAAGTTCATGGCTGGCAAGTTTCACAAATGATTTCTCACGCTCAATGTGATGTTCAAGTTCTGACAGGAAGCGGTTAAAAGCCTGAGCAATGTCGCAAAACTCCTGATCACGGTAATCCGTGGTAATTTGCAGCATCGACGAACCGGGGGTTGTGTTAAGGACTTCACGAGTTAACTTCTTGAAAGGGCGTATCAAGTACCCGGCTCCAGAGCGGGCAACAATAAAGCCAATCAGGAGCATGAAACCAGCGACACCAGCCAGAGCTAGCTGTACCAGCGCCTCACGATTTTCCATAATCGTAATATCCTGGGCCAGGAAAAGCTTACCATCGGGGGACTCCAACTGCTCTCCCACTATCAGCAGCGTTGTCTGGCCTATCTCTACTTCTTGGGAAAATGGCAAATGGCGGCTGCGGAAATATTCCGGGAGCAAAGCTTCCGCCTCGCCTTCAGGCAGGAAAATAACCTCCAGCTGTGCTGTTTTTATGGGTTGAAAGCGTCCTTCCCGGAGTTGCTCCGTGAAATACTCGGCCTCCGCCTTGAGTTCCAGATCCAGAATGGTGTCTTCAACATCATAAACAAACACCTCAACAATAATCATTGAGGTCGCTGTGGTGGCGGCAATCAGGAAAAACAGAGTTCGGGCCAGGCGCTGGGTCAAGGATGACTTCATGGTGAGCCCGCGCGCGCTTTCTCAGGAACTTCCAAGCTGTATCCCCTCCCATGGATGGTTTTTACCAGGCCTTTACCCAGGCCTGCCTGCAGCGACTTTCGAAGTGTGTAGATATGGGTACGGAGGCTGTTTCCTTCCATTTCCCCATGACGAGATCCCCATAAAGCATCGCTCAATCCTTCATGGCTGAGAAAACTCGGATACGCACGAACCAGCATTTCAAACAGACGGGCAGGTGTGCCAGACAAAGCCGTTTTCAACCCGTTCAACTCTACTTCCAGCGTGCCAGGATCAAACCGAATATC
>Ga0209075_1000326_pt1 | contig 45595 bp, 44 predicted proteins | sample Stecom2011_FD_187523 | JGI IMG/M metagenome (GOLD analysis project Ga0209075, IMG submission 187523) | Agricultural soil microbial communities from Utah to study Nitrogen management - Steer compost 2011 (SPAdes) (version 2) | ecosystem: Environmental > Terrestrial > Soil > Agricultural land...
ACTGGATGATACCAGTCAATTTCAGCCGGAGATCCGGGCCGGGGAGTTGGGGGCAGATGGTTGAGGATGATGGCAACAGGGGGAGCGGGGCGCGCCGATTGGTGCGCCCCGAGGGCCTGAGAAAGGCGATAACAGTTACTGGCTGAACTTCTCGAACACCAGGGAGGCATTGGTGCCGCCGAACCCAAAACTGTTCGACAGAACCCGGTTGAGCTCGGCCGGTCTGCAGGTCTCGGTCACGATCGGCAGCTGTGCCGCCTCCGGGCTCAGGGAGCGGGCATTGGCGGTGCCGGCGATAAAGCCATGCTGCATCATCAGCAGGCTGTAAATCGCCTCATGGACGCCTGCAGCCCCCAAGGAGTGCCCCGACAGGGACTTGGTGGACGAGATCGGCGGCACCTGATCGCCAAAGGTGTCCCTGATCGCGTTCAATTCAGCTACATCCCCTACCGGGGTACTGGTGCCGTGGGCGTTGATGTAGTCGATCGGGCCTTGGACGGTGGCGAGGGCTTCTTGCATGCAGCGCACCGCGCCCTCTCCTGAGGGGGCCACCATGTCATAGCCGTCGGAACTGGCGCCATAGCCGACAATCTCAGCGTAGATCGGCGCGCCGCGCTTCAGGGCGTGCTCCAGCTCTTCCAGCACCAGAATCCCGCCGCCACCGGCGATGACGAAGCCATCGCGGGTTTCGTCATAGGGACGGGAGGCTTCGGTGGGCGTGTCATTGTATTTGGTGGACAAGGCGCCCATGGCGTCGAACAGCATGGTCAGGGACCAGTGCTCTTCTTCACCGCCGCCGGCGAAAACGATGTCCTGGCGGCCGGAGCGAATCTGCTCCATGGCGTTGCCAATACAGTGGGCGCTGGTGGCGCAGGCGGAGGAAATTGAGTAATTCACCCCTTTGATCTTAAAGGCGGTCGCCAGGCAGGCAGACACGGTGCTGCCCATGATGCGAGGCACCATGTAGGGGCCGATCCGCTTGACGCCTTTGCTGCGCAGGATGTCGGCAGACTCAATCTGATATTGGGAAGACGCGCCGCCGGAACCGGCAATGATGCCAATCCGCGGATCGGAAACCTGGGCTTCATCCAATCCGGCGTCTTCAATGGCCTGTTTCATGGCGATATAGGCGAACGCGGCGGAATCGCCCATAAAGCGCCGCTGCTTGCGGTCAATGAGTTCTTCGGTGTCCAAATCAATGGAGCCCGAAATCTGGCTGCGAAAACCCAGGTCGCGATAGCTTTCATTAAAGCGGATACCGGAGCGTCCGGTCTTCAGGCTTTGCAGAACCTCTTGTTTGGAGTTGCCCAGGCAGGAGACGATCCCCATACCTGTGACTACGATGCGTCGCATAGGCTGAGCTCTTTCTGTGTATTGGTGAAGCCGGTACAAATCCGGCGCAATGGGCCTATTCTAGTCGACAAAGGCCGCCAGCGAAAACTGTCGGATACCCTTACCCCAATGGCTGGTTGTTCAAAACCGCCTCGGCCTGCTATTCTGCTTGGTTAATTTTCCCGCCGCTGGGCAGTTCTTTTGCATGCACGCAGTCTATTTTCTTCGTTCTCTGATCTTTTATGCCGGTTATGCCAGTGCAGTCCTGATTTTTGGCGGCATCGGCTGTCTGGTCGCTCCCTGGCTGACGTTGCGGCGCCGCTACTGGTTTCTGACTCGTTTCAACTATTTCGTGCTCTGGTGGAGCCGGGTGGCTTGCGGTATTCGTTATCAGCTGGAAGGCGCTGAGCATATCCCCCCCCAGCCCTGTGTGGTGTTGAGTAACCACGAAAGTGCCTGGGAAACCTACTATCTGGCCACCTTGTTCGTGCCACAAAGCACGGTGCTCAAGAAGGAGCTGCTGTCTATTCCGGTGTTTGGCTGGGCGTTGCGGCGGCTCCATCCCATTGCCATTGATCGGCAGCGCCCGACCCATGCCCTCAAACAGTTGGTGCAGCAGGGCAAGACACGGCTTGAAAACGGCAGCTGGGTGATGATTTTTCCGGAAGGGACGCGGGTGAGACCTGGCAAAACGGCCAAGTTCAACAAGGGTGGTGCCTTATTGGCGCATCAGGCAGGGGTGCCGATTCTGCCGGTGGCGCACACCGCCGGCGTCTGTTGGCCCGCTGGTTCGGTGACCAAGTATCCGGGGTTGATTCGGGTGCGGATTGGGCCGCTGATTACCGGAGAAGGGTTGAGCCGGGATGAAATGCATGAGCGGGCCGAACAGTGGATTCGCACCGCCATGGCGGAGTTGAAACAGGATAGCCAAGGATAGAAGCCGAAGTAGCGGCTGACGTGCTGATTGGAAAAGGCTGAGACAATAAAAAAGCCCAGGTAAAAAACCTGGGCTTTTTTGAATATTGGTAGCAACGGGTGGAATCGAACCACCGACCCCAGCATTATGAGTGCTGTGCTCTAACCGTCTGAGCTACGTTGCCGATGTGGGAGCGCATTATCCAGATATCCTATGGGCCTGTCAACAGGTGAAAGGCCCATAGAATGCTTCTGGCGGCAGATTACACGTTAAACCGGAAATGGATAACGTCGCCGTCCTGAACAATATATTCCTTGCCTTCCAGGCGCCACTTGCCGGCGTCTTTCGCGCCTTGCTCGCCTTTGTAGGTGATGAAGTCGTCGTAGCTGATGACTTCCGCCCGGATAAAGCCCCGTTCGAAGTCCGTGTGGATCACACCGGCGGCTTGGGGAGCGGTCGCGCCCACTCGCACGGTCCAGGCGCGTACTTCCTTGACGCCAGCGGTAAAGTAGGTCTGCAGGCCCAGCAGTTTGTAGCCGGCACGGATGACGCGATCCAGGCCGGGCTCTTCCATGCCCAGGTCAGCCAGGAACTCGGCTTTTTCATCTTCATCCAGCTCGGCGATTTCGGCTTCCAGCTTGTTGCAAATGGGCACCACTTCAGCGCCTTCGGCGGCGGCAATTTCCCGCACCTGATCCAGCAGAGGGTTATTCTCAAAGCCGTCTTCCGCCACGTTGGCGATATACATGGTGGGTTTGATGGTCAGCAGGCACAGCTCCTTGATGACCGCCAGCTCTTCGTTGCTCAGATTCAATGAGCGCACCGGCTTGGCTTCGTTCAAGTGGGGGATCAGCTTTTCGATCACCGCCAGTTGCTGCTTGGCCAGCTTGTCGTTGCCTTTGGCGGCCCGCTCAATCCGCTTGACGGCTTTTTCCACCGTATCCAGGTCGGCCAGGGCCAGTTCGGTGTTGATCACCTCGATATCGGCTGCTGGATTGACCTGGTTGGCCACGTGAATCACGTTGTCGTCTTGGAAGCAGCGTACCACGTGGGCAATGGCGTCGGTTTGGCGAATGTTGGCGAGAAACTGGTTACCCAGGCCTTCACCCTTGGAGGCGCCAGCGACGAGGCCGGCGATATCCACAAACTCCATGGTGGTGGGCAGGACCCGCTGTGGCTTGACGATCTCGGCCAGTTTGTTGAGACGGGGGTCGGGCATGGGAACCACACCGGTATTGGGCTCGATGGTGCAAAACGGGAAGTTTTCAGCATCAATACCAGCCTTGGTGAGGGCGTTGAAGAGGGTCGATTTGCCCACGTTGGGCAGGCCGACGATACCGCAGTTAAATCCCATGGCGATTACCTATATGAAAGATCAAGTAGAGCAAAGTCTGCTGGAAAGCGCCGTATTATAGCGGGCTAAGTCCAGGGCTTCTATCAATTAGGGGAGGAGACCCCAGGGTTTAGGGTGTATGGCGAAGGTGAGAGAGGTGGGAGCAGCGTCAGGCTTTGAACGGATGCAGCTCGTTCATGGCGCGAGACAGATCGCCGTCCATCAATAAGGGCAGAATCCGGTTGCATTCTTCCATCAGGCTGTCGAACGCCTTGCGCTCGCTGATGCCGAATCGGCCCAATACATAATTCACCACTTGAGACTTGTCGCCCGGATGGCCAATGCCCAGCCGGAGCCGGTGGAAGTCGGCGCTGCCCAGGTGGGCAATGATATCCCGCAAGCCGTTGTGGCCCCCGTGGCCGCCACCTTTTTTGATGCGCGCGGTTCCCGGAGGAATATCCAGCTCATCATGGGCTACCAGAATCTGGTGGGGAGCAATTTTGTAGAACTGTGCTAGAGCACCGACAGCGGAGCCGCTGCGGTTCATGAAAGTTGTGGGGATGAGCAGGTGTAGATCATGCCGGCCGATTGCGATTTTGCCATACAGGCCGTGGAACTTGCGTTCGGGGCGAAGTTGGATGCCGGCACTGCGTGCCAGCATCTCAACCAGTATTGCTCCGGCATTGTGGCGGGTATCTTCGTACTCTTTGCCTGGGTTGCCCAGACCGACCAGTAACTGGATGGAATCCGCCACAACGTCGCTCCGTCAGAATTACTCAGCGCTTTCTTCGCTGCTTTCTGCTTCTTCGGAGCTGCCGCCACGGGTCTTGGTAACCGCAACCACGGGCAGGTCGTGATCGCTGCCTTGTTGCAGGGCAACGAAGGTCACGCCGGCAGGTACTTTCAGCTCGGACAGGTGAACCAGTTGGCCCAGCTCCAGGTCTGCCACGTCTACTTCGATGAACTCGGGCAGGTCGCGCGGCAAGCAGCTGACTTCAACTTCAGTCATGTGACGCTCGATCATGCCGCCGCCAAGCTTCACACCCTTACAGTTGTCTTCGTTGATGAAGTGCAGGGGAACGTTAACGGTAATCGCCTGGTCTTGAGAAACGCGCAGGAAGTCCGCGTGCAGGATTTCAACGCGGAATGGGTGACGCTGCAGGTCTTTCAGAATGACGGACTCAGTGGCGCCATCGACGTTCAGGGTCAGAATGGAGGAGTACAGAGCTTCGTTTTCCAGGGCTTTTTTCAGGTCCTTGGCGATAACGCTCAGCAGTTGCGGCTCTTTGTCACTGCCGTACAGGATGGCCGGAACCTTGCCGTCAGCGCGGCGTAGGCGGCGGCTCGCACCTTTCCCCTGAACGCTACGCTTCTCAGCGAAAATCACAATTGCGTTTGACATGATGTTTTCCTCAAATAAAAGGCAAAAAACGACAACAACCCGCGACCAGGTTATTGCCGCTTACGAAACGCCGCCTCGAGGGCGGCGCGGGAGCAAAGGCCGAAGCCCTCGCAAATACTTTCGTGCTTTAATCCGGGTAATCGTGCTTAGCGGAACATCGCACTGATGGATTCTTCATTGCAGACCCGGCGGATAGACTCAGCCAACAGGCCCGCTAATGAAAGCTGGCGGATTTTAGCACATTTAATAGCGTTTTCCTGCAGGGGAATGGTATCCATAACCACCACTTCATCCAGTACGGAGTTGGTGATGTTGTCCACTGCGGGGCCAGACAAGACCGGGTGCGTGATGTAGGCGATGACGCGCTCCGCCCCTTGATCCTTCAGGGCCTGGCCGGCTTTGCAAAGCGTGCCGGCGGTATCGACGATGTCGTCTACCAGAATACAGGTTTTGCCGCTGACGTCACCGATGATGTGCATGATTTGCGCTTCATTGGCGCGGGGGCGGCGCTTGTCAATGATGGCCAGGTCGGCGTCGTCGAGGCGCTTGGCCACCGCCCGTGCCCGTACCACGCCACCCACGTCGGGAGAAACCACGATAAAGTTTTCCAGGCGCAGACGCTCAATATCGTCCAGCATGACGGGCGTCGCGTACGCGTTATCAACTGGGATATGGAAAAAGCCTTGGATTTGGTCTGCGTGCAGGTCAACGGTCAGCAGGCGGTTGATACCTACGCCGGTCATCATGTCGGCGACGACCTTGGCACTGATGGGAACCCGGGAAGAGCGGGGGCGGCGGTCCTGGCGGGCATAGCCAAAGTAGGGAACCACGGCGGTAATCCGGCTGGCGGAGGCGCGACGCAGGGCGTCAGCCATGACCAGCAGTTCCATCAGGTTATCGTTTGTGGGGGCACAGGTCGGCTGGATGATGAAGACATCTCGACCACGTACGTTTTCGTTGATTTCGACGGAGACTTCCCCGTCACTGAATTTTCCGACGGTCGCATCGCCTAGAGGGATATGGAGGATATCCGCAACTTTTCGGGCCAGCTCGGGATTTGCATTCCCGGTAAATACCATCAACTTCGACACGGTCACTACCTGCTGGAGCTTATGCATGTTGGCTTGGAGAACGGCTTAGAATGTGGCTGGGGTGGAAGGATTCGAACCTCCGAATGGCGGGATCAAAACCCGCTGCCTTACCGCTTGGCGACACCCCAGTGAAGTGTACAAAGCTATTGCAGCTCTGCTCGAGTCTGTCGTGAGAGGAGTTCGTGAACCGGTGACCGGTTGACTCCTTGTGCGACAAACCCTTTAAAGTTTGCCGGTAACAGGGAGAAGACATATCGGCATTCTTCTTCATTGGTGAAGCTTGCAAAAATGCAGGCCCCTGTTCCTGTTAATCGAGCTTTGCCATATTGGCTGAGCCAACCAAGTGCATCCTTCACTTTTGGGTAGTGCTCTGAAACGATTGGCTGGCAGTCGTTTCGTAGTTGCTTCAGTTGTCCCTCAAGAGCGGGCGCTATTGTGATCTTTGGCGTGTCTCTTGTCAACACTTCATTTGAAAATATTTCTTTTGTGCTGATTTGGCAGTCCGGAGCCACAACCAAATACCAGTATGAAGTTAATTCAACGGGAGTCAACTGCTCGCCGATCCCCTCGGCCCAGGCAGTATGGCCCCGCACAAAAACCGGAACGTCTGCGCCCAGGCGAACGCCAATGGCAGCCAGCTCGTCCAGGCTCAAGCCGAGCCCCCAAAGATGGTTCAGGGCCAGCAGGGTCGTGGCGGCGTCGGAACTGCCGCCACCGATTCCGCCCCCCATGGGGAGACGCTTTTCCAAATGAATGTTGGCCCCCAGGCGACAGTCGGTCTCTTGCTGGAGCATTCGGGCGGCCCGCACCACCAGATTGGATTCGGGAGGGAGGCCCGGAAACTCGGGGGTCAGTTCAATGGTGGGATCGGGACGTGTCTGGAAGCTGAGTTCATCCCCGTAATCCAGAATCTGGAACAGGGTTTGAAGCTCGTGGTAGCCGTCGGGACGGCGTCCGGTAATGTGAAGAAACAGGTTCAGTTTGGCCGGAGCCGGCAAGGTCAGGGCTTTGGACATCATGAAAGCGGATTCGTCAGATCCCAGTTGTGAATGATAAACGTCAGCCGGACATTGTCGCGGCGCAGGACGATTTTGCGGGGCAAGGCGTAGGGAGAGGTGCTGTGGTAGCTTTCGTAGGTAATGCTCCAGCCCGCCTGCTCAAGTTGGTATAGATTGCCGCTTTGATCGAACAGCATGTCCTGAAACGGACCTGGGGCGGGGATGCCTTTGACCCAGTATAGAAGATGGCTGATAGGCAGGCTCCAGCCCACCTGTTGCTGGATCAGCCCTTCCGGGTTTTCGGAATACACCGGGCGTTCGCCGGAGCGGGTAAACCAAATGGCCTCCGGTGTGCCCTGGATGGAAGTGGCGCCCAGCCCGAACACGGGTGAGGATAGGTTGATGTCGAAGCGCAGGTCTTGCTGCACCCATTGATTGATGACCGCGCTGTCGCTGCGGTTGTCCTGACGCACGCCGAGTTTGCCGGAAACCTGCCAGTGGGTGACCTCCCGCAGGGCGAGTTGCTGCTGGGTCCAGCCGGGTGGCGCTTCTACTTGGGTCTGGACGGGCGGAGCGGCACAGCCTGCGAGCAGCAGGAGGCAGAGCAGAGTGGCGCCCCCCAGCCCCTGCAAGTTGAACTTAGCGGGGTGTGTCCAGGCAAGACGGGCCCGAAAGCTATTCATTTGCATCGCTCGCCTGTGCTCCCAGCCGGCTCATGGTTCCTGTAATCAAAGGGTTGCCCGGATGTTCCGACAAGCTTTCCAGCCAAACCCGCATCGCCTCGTCTTGTTGGCCGGAGACCCAGAGCACCTCACCTAAATGAGAGGCGACTTCGGGGTCGGGAAAGCGCTCGTAGGCTAGCCGCAGCCAGTTCAGGGCTTGTTCCAGGTTGCCCAGACGGTATTCCGCCCAGCCCATGCTATCCATAATGGCGGGGTTGTCGGGCTTGAGGGCCAGCGCCTTTTCAATCAGCCCATAGGCTTCCTGATAGCGATCAGTACGGTCCGCCAGAATATAGCCCAGGGCATTGAGGGCGACGGCGTTGTCGGGCTCCTTGTCCAGAATCTGGCGCAGATCCCGTTCCATGGCGTCGATATCGTTGAGTTTGTCGTGGATCGACGCGCGTATATAAAGCAGTTGCGAGTCCTCGGGCTGCTCCTGAAGGGCGTCGTTGACCGCGATCATGGCCGCTTCATATTCTTCCAGTTCCATTAGCAGGTTGATTTGCAGTTGCTGGATCTGCTGAGACTGGTCGGGAAAGCTATTTTGGGCCCGTTCGAACAGGTTTAAGGCCTCCGGCACACGCTCCGTGGTGGCGAGCAGGTAAGCTGAGCGGCCCAGGGCAGTAAAGAAGTGCGTGCCGCTACGCACCTGTTGGTAATGTTTCAGGGCGTCGTCAACTTGCTGTTCCTGGTCGGCCAGGCGGGCCAGGTAAAAATGGGCCTCGTCGGTATGTTGTCGGTCCTGGAGCAGTTCCTGAAGTTGTTGGCGGGCCAGGTCCGTCTGCTTGTTTTCAATCGCCACCAGAGCGTAGGACAGCTTCAGGCCGGGAGTATCCGGGAAGCGCTCCATGAGTTTGCGAAACTCTTCCTGGGCCAGCTCGAGCTCCTGATTGTCGATCAGCAATCGGGCGTAGATGGTTCCGAGTTGGCGGTTGTCCGGATGCTGGCGGCTGACTTTCTTCAAATAAGCCAGGGCCGCGTCCAGTCCCTTGACCTGATGCAGCAGTCGCGCGCGCATCAAGAGCGCAGGCTGATGCTCGGGATCTTCCTGAAGTAGCTGGTCGATGGAGGACAAGGCCTCGGGGTGCTGTTCATTGAGCTCCTGCAGGATGGCATGGCCGAAGATAATCTCCAGGTTATCCGGATGGCGGCTACGCAGGTTGCCATATAAGGCCAGGAGTTGCTCGCGGTCTTCTTCGGAAAGGTTTTTGGCATGTAGCGCCAGATTGTCAAAGTTGGTGCTGCCTTCCAGATTCAGCAACTGCTCCATGTGGGCGACTGCACCTTCGTAATCCCGGGTACGAATCAGGGCGATGGACGCAAGGTGGTGGGGCTCTGAAGCGCTAGGGTCCAGCTCGCTCCACAGCTCGGCCATCTCCAGCAGCTCTGGCTCGGCCTTCAGGAACTGGCTGATCCGCAGGGCACGGATCACGACACCCAGGTCCCGATTGCGGCGGGCTTCGGCGACATAGTTTTGCAGAGCTATGTCAAATTGGTTACGTTGACCGGCAATTTCAGCGGATAGCAGGGTGTACAGGGAATCTTTGGTAAACTCTCCGGGGGCGCTGAACTCGGAGGGTGCGGCCAGGGCCTGTAAATCTTCCTGGGAAATCGGAAGCAGGGTTTCTGCCGGAGAAATCGTTCCGGACGTTGAAAGGTCCTGGCGTTGTAGGCTGCTGCAGGCGCTCAGGGTGATGGAAACCGCCAAGGCAGTTAACGGCAAAACGATTTTTCGCATAATAATTAACACAATCCCGACAAGGTTTGCGGTTTAAAAAAGCCCGTTTCAATAAAGCCTGGGCAGATTAAGTCTAGACCCTAATGAAATAGGCTTCGTCGCTCTCTGGTCTTCCCCGCACCCGAACTGGCACTCTTTGCCTTGGCAGGCTTTGCCTGGCAGAAACGAAGCGTCTATATACAGTCCAGACGGTGTCTGCCTTGTCTGGAGCCGCTCGCGGCAACGGGAAGCAGGCGACTTAAAGCTCCGGCAAGCATAAACCGTTACGCCGTCCGGGTAAAAGGGCTGGTTCTAAAAATGGATAGATCATGCAAAATGGCAAAAGTTGCACCAATCAGCTCTTGGGGTGGTCATAGTTGTGCTGTTTTTGTACAAGATTTGGTCCGGTAATGGATGTTCGGGCTGCTTGAGGCGCTGTGCTGTGGCAAAATGAACGTTTTTGGCTGGGATCGAGGGGCTGACGCGAGGCTTTTGCGTATTCTCCTGCTCGGTTTCGCCTATTAACATACGATTCCCGCCCAACTGGCTCTATTTAGGAGGCCAAGCAATTTGGGCGCAAATGTGTAAGGTTGTATGACGCTTCTGACTCTGGGTATCAATCACAAGACTGCTCCGGTGGCTATACGGGAGCGGGTGGCGTTTGCGCCGGAGAATCTGAAGGAGGCGCTGCGAGAGGTTTGTTCAGCGTCGCAATTGCAGGAAGCAGCCATTCTTTCCACCTGTAACCGCACGGAGCTTTATTGCTCGGCGAACTCCAGTGATGCGCGCCGTATTCTCGCCTGGCTGAGTGAATACCACGGGCTGAACCAAGCGGAACTGGAAGCCTGTAGCTATATGTACCGGGATGAGGCGGCCGTTCGCCATATCATGCGGGTGGCCTGTGGTCTGGACTCCATGGTGCTGGGCGAGCCCCAGATTCTCGGGCAGCTGAAGACGGCGTACGCTGCCGCACAGGACGCCGGGAGCGTCGGTGGCTTTCTGGACCGGTTATTCCAGCGGACTTTTTCCGTGGCCAAGCGGGTCCGAACCGAAACCCGGATTGGTGAAAACCCGGTGTCGGTGGCTTATGCCGCGGTGCACCTGGCGCAGCGGATCTTCTCGGATTTGCATGATACCCGCGCCCTGCTGATCGGCGCCGGTGAAACGATCGAGCTGGTCGCCCGCCATCTTAACGAGGCGGGTGTGCGGCGCATGATCGTCGCGAACCGGACGGTGACACGTGCACAGGCGGTAGCGGATGAGTTCGGCGGCCGGGCCATTACGCTCACTGAAATTCCGAAGGCGCTTGAAGAGGTGGATATTCTCATCACCTCTACCGCCAGCCCCCTGCCGATCCTGGGCAAGGGCATGGTGGAGCGGGCCATCAAGGTACGCAAGCACCGTCCCATCTTCATGGTCGACCTGGCGGTGCCGCGGGATATCGAAGAAGAAGTGGCCGATCTGGCCGATGTGTTTCTATACACTGTGGATGACTTGCAGCAGGTCATCGAAGAAAATATCCGCTCCCGTCAGGGCGCTGCGGAAGAAGCGGAACACTTGATCGAGGCGGGTGCCGCCGAGTTCATGTACCACCTGCGTTCGTTAAGCGCGGTTTCGGTGTTGCGCCAGTTCCGTGAGCAGGTTGAGTCGGTTCGGGATCAGGAGGTGGCCAAAGCCCTGAAGTCCCTGGAGCGCGGCGAATCCGCCGAACAGGTGCTGCGGTCCATGGCCCGGGCCCTGACCAACAAGTTTCTGCATCATCCCAGTGTTCAGGTGCGCAAGGCCAGTGCCGAGGGGCGCCTGGAGGTCAGTGACTGGCTGCGGGAGTTGCATCAATTACCGCCGGAAGAAGCCGGTGTTTCGCTAATGAAGTCGGAGCAGTCGCGGCCGGCAAAACCATCACCGGACGATAGCGTTTGAGCGCATGAAAGAATCCATTTATCTCAAGCTAGAACATCTTAGTGAGCGCTTTGAAGAAGTGCGGGCGCTGTTAAGTGATGCCGACACCATTGCCAATCAGGACAAGTTCCGGGCCTTGTCTCGGGAGTATGCCGAGCTGGAGCCGGTTGCCGCGAGCTTTGACAGCTATCGCAAAATGGAGGCGGATCTGGAATCGGCCCGGGCGATGCTGAAAGAGGGCGACCCCGAATTGCGGGAGATGGCTCAGGAAGAAGTCCAGTCCCTGCAGGAGCAGATTGAAGAGCAGAAGCTGGTGCTGCAAAAACTGCTGCTGCCCAAAGATCCCAATGATGGCCGTAACGTCTACCTTGAAATCCGTGCCGGGACTGGCGGTGATGAAGCAGCCATTTTTGCCGGGGATCTGTTCCGGATGTATTCCCGCTATGCGGAGCTGAAACGCTGGCAGATTGAAATCATCAGCGAGAGCGAGGGTGAACATGGCGGCTACAAGGAGTTGATCACCCGGGTGGTGGGCAAGGATGTCTATGGCCATCTTAAATTCGAATCCGGTGCTCATCGGGTACAGCGGGTTCCTGAAACGGAATCCCAGGGGCGGATTCACACCTCCGCCTGTACGGTGGCGGTGATGCCCGAAGCCGATGAAGTGGAAGCGGTGGACATCAATCCCGCAGACTTGCGGATTGATACCTATCGTGCCTCGGGCGCCGGTGGTCAGCACGTCAACAAAACCGAATCAGCCATTCGGATCACCCACATTCCTTCCGGGATTGTGGTGGAGTGCCAGGATGAGCGTTCCCAGCACAAGAACCGCGCCAAAGCCATGTCGCTGCTGGCCTCCAAGCTGTTGTCCGCCGCCCAGGAAAGCCAACAGAAGGAACAGGCCAGTACCCGTAAAAGCCTGGTGGGCAGTGGCGACCGCTCGGAGCGGATTCGTACCTATAACTTCCCCCAGGGGCGGATTACCGATCACCGGATCAACCTGACCCTGTATAAGCTGGATGAGGTGATGGAAGGAGACCTTGACCCGGTGATCCAGCCATTGCTCCATGAGTATCAAGCTGAACAGCTCGCCAACCTGACCGACGCCTAAGGCCGTTTGGCATGACCATTCAAGAAGCTCTGCAGCACGCCATGGCGAGCCTCCCCGGCGATTCTCCCAAGTTGGACGCCGAAGTGCTGCTGGGCTTCGTTCTCGGTCAGTCCCGCACCTATCTTTATACTTGGCCCGAGCGTGAGCTAAGCGCGACTCAGCAGAGTCTGCTGGAGGAGTTGGTGGCGCGCCGGGCCAGTGGCACTCCGGTGGCTTATCTGGTGGGGGAGCGGGAGTTCTGGTCGTTGCCATTGCAGGTCAATGAACACACCCTGATTCCCCGTCCGGAAACGGAGCTGCTGGTGGAGCAAGCCCTGGCGCGACTGCCCCGGTCCGGTCGGGCGCTGGATCTGGGGACGGGAACCGGTGCCATTGCCCTGGCGCTGGTCTCGGAGCGGCCGGATGCGGAAATCTGGGCCGTCGACGCTTCCCTGGAGGCCTTGAAAGTCGCCCGGGCCAACGTCGAACGGCTGGGGCTGCCGGTCCAGTTGGTGCATAGTGACTGGTTTGCCCAAGTGAGCGGGCAGCGCTTTCACCTGATTGTCAGCAACCCTCCCTATATTGCCGAGGCCGATCCTCATTTGGGGCAGGGCGATGTACGCTTTGAGCCCTTGACCGCCCTGGCCAGTGGCCGGGATGGCCTGACCGATATCCGCCAGATTGTGGCCCGGGCCCCGGCCCATTTACATCCCGGTGGTTGGCTTCTGTTTGAGCATGGCTATGACCAGGGGGCGCCTGTTCGAGAGTTGTTGACCCGGGCTGGTTTTTCCAGCGTGGAAACCGTGCAAGACTATGGTGGAAATGACCGGGTCACCCTAGGCCAATGGGAACATCATGACTGATCGAGAATTTAGTGATGACGAGCTGTTACGTTACAGCCGTCAGATTATGTTGCCGCAATTTGATGTGGCCGGCCAGCAGCGGTTGGCGAGTGCCCGGGTGCTGATTGTGGGGCTGGGTGGATTGGGCAGCCCGGTCGCCCTGTACCTGGCCGGTGCCGGCGTTGGCGAACTGGTGCTGGCGGATTTCGATCAGGTGGAGCTGACCAACCTGCACCGTCAGATTGCCCACGGCATGGCGGATCTGGGCAAGCTCAAGGTGGAGTCTGCCCGGGAGTCCATTGCGGCCATTAACCCTCTGGTTCAGGTACGGACGATCAGCCAGCCGCTGCAGGATGAGCTGCTGACGGAACAGGTGGCCCTGGTGGATGCGGTGGTGGATTGCACTGACAACTTTGCCACCCGCTTTGCTCTGAACAAGGCTTGCGTGGCGGCGGGCAAGCCGTTGATTTCCGGCGCGGCCATTCGACTGGAAGGGCAGATCAGCGTGTTTGACACCCGCCAGCCGCAAAACCCCTGCTATCAATGTCTCTATGCCCATGCCGATGAGGAACAGCTCACCTGTTCGGAGGCGGGGGTGATGGGGCCTTTGGTGGGAATTGTCGGTTCGGTGCAGGCCCTGGAAACCATCAAGGTATTAAGCGGGCTCGGTCAGCCCCTGGCCGGACGTTTGTTGCTGCTGGACGGCATGAGTCTCTCCTGGCGGGAGTTCAAGATCAAACGCGACCCTCGGTGTGCGGTATGTGGCGAGCGGCCTGTGCATCAGTAACGGAGGTGCCGGTGAGTCATTCGGACGATGATGTGAAACAAGCTCTGGTGAACGTGGCGCAGGCCCGTGATCCAGCCAAGAATATTATGCTGCCGGGCAACAAACTACTGGTGGGCTGGCGTGAATGGGTGGCGCTGCCGGAGCTGGGGATCGAGCGGATTAAGGCCAAGGTGGATACCGGCGCCCGCACCTCGGCGCTCCATGCCTTTGAGGTGGACAGCTATCAAGGCAAGTCGGGCCAGCGGGTGCGGTTTTTAATCCACCCTCTGCAAAATGACCTGAACGTGGTGGTGGAGTGTGATGCGGCTGTGATCGATGAGCGCCAAGTGACGGATTCTGGCGGCCATCGGGAGAAGCGGCTGGTGATTGAAACGATGCTGCGTATTGCGAACCTGGCCTGGCCGATCGAAATGACGCTGACCAATCGTGACACGATGAAGTTCCGGATGTTGCTGGGGCGCACCGCCATGCGCCGGCGCATTTTGGTGAATCCTGCAGTTTCGTACCGTACGGAACTGACGCAAGAATGATCCCTGATAGGTCTTACATATGAAAATCGCCATTATGTCGCGTAACCCCAGGCTGTACTCAACCCGTCGCCTGGTGGAGGAGGGTGAGAAACGCGGCCACCAGATGCGGGTCATCGACACCCTGCGTTGTTATATGAACATCGCCTCCAGCAACCCCTCCATCCATTATAAGGGGGAGGCGTTGACAGGCTATGACGCGGTGATTCCCCGTATTGGGGCATCCATTACCTTCTACGGCACCGCGGTGCTGCGTCAGTTCGAGATGATGGGGGTGTTCCCCCTGAATGAGTCGGTGGCCATTACCCGGGCCCGGGATAAGTTGCGTTCTTTGCAGTTGCTGTCCCGCAAAGGAATTGGCCTGCCCGTCACCGGCTTCGCCAGTGCGCCGGACGATGTGCCGGATTTGATCGACATGGTCGGTGGCGCGCCGCTGGTAATCAAGCTGCTGGAAGGCACCCAGGGGATTGGGGTGGTTCTGGCGGAAACCCGCAAGGCGGCGGAAAGTGTGATTGAAGCCTTTATGGGGCTGGACGCCGACATCATGGTGCAGGAGTTCATCAAGGAAGCCGGGGGTGCGGATATTCGCTGCTTTGTGGTGGGAGACAAGGTGATTGCCGCCATGAAGCGTCAGGCCAAGGATGGGGAATTTCGCTCCAACCTCCATCGGGGCGGAACCGCCAGCCTGGTCCGGATCACGCCCGCGGAACGCAAGACGGCGGTGGATGCGGCCAAGGCGATGGGGCTCAATGTGGCCGGGGTGGATATTTTGCGCTCCAGCCGAGGGCCTTTGGTGATGGAGGTTAACTCCTCGCCGGGACTCAACGGGATTGAGGCGGCGACCGGCAAAAACGTCGCCGCCATGATTATCGAGTTTATCGAAAGAAATGCGGCTCCCTCTCGCACCCGCACCCGCGGCCGGGGCTAACAGTCAGGCGCCAGATGCATGAAAGCCAAACCCTCTTCCCGTCCGCCCTTTGAAATTCATGGCGCCTCCATCGCTGCCGGCGAGCGCCGCTCCCTGGAAATCAGGGTGGCCCAACTTTATACCCAAACGCCGTTGTCGATTCCGGTGCAGGTGCTCCATGGTCGTCGGGATGGGCCGGTGCTCTTGGTGTGTGCGGCCATTCATGGCGATGAGCTGAACGGCGTTGAGATTATTCGCCGCCTGCTGTCCATGCCGTCTATTCGCCGGCTACGGGGCACGCTGATTGCCGTGCCGATCGTCAACGTGTTTGGCTTTATTCAGCAAACCCGGTATTTGCCGGACCGGCGGGATTTGAACCGCTGCTTTCCGGGCAGTGAAAAAGGCTCCCTCGGCGCCCGGGTGGCGCACCTGTTCAAAACCGAGATTATCGACAAGGTCACCCATATTATCGATCTGCACACCGGGGCGATTCATCGCTCGAATCTGCCCCAGGTGCGGGCTTGTCTGGATCATCCGGTTACGGAAAAGATGGCCCGCGCTTTTGGCGTGCCGGTGATTCTGAACGCGGCGCTACGCGATGGCTCGCTGCGCAGTATTGCCGAGGCCGCCGGAATTCCGGTCATCACCTATGAGGCGGGTGAGGCCCTACGGTTTGACGAGCTTTCCATTCAGGCCGGCGTTCGGGGAGTGATGTCGGTGATGCGGGAGCTGGGGATGCTGTCGAGAAGCCGGCGTTTGCAACGTGACCATGCCCCAGTGATCGCCAAGACGTCCAGTTGGGTGAGGGCAGAGCTGGATGGCGTGATGCGCCCGCTGGTCGCCTTGGGCGGCCGGGTCCGCAAAGGGGACAGCTTGGCGATTATTAGTGACCCTTTCGGGGTGCGGGAGCAGGCCGTCATCAGTCCTTATAACGGTATTGTGATTGGCCGGGTGAATATTCCGCTGGTGAACGAGGGAGAGGCCCTGTTTCATATTGCCCGCTTTCAGGAGATTGAAGAGGCCGAGAAGGGCGTGCAGCAATTTACCGCCGGAATCCTGCAAGACCCGGATGGCGATGTGCTGCCGTTTGATTAAGGGAAAGGGCCGCTGACCGTGCCCTCTCCCGCTTAGTTCCTCTCCCACTTAGCCCTATTAGCAGGGCTTTTTACAGGTTGGCTTCGGCAAACTCTGCCAGGGCCGAACGGGGCACGCCTTTCAGGTGCAGCCGGCCGCCGTGGCGAAAGCCCCGGAAGCGCTCCGTCAGATAGGTTAGGCCTGAGCTGGGCGCGCTCAGATAAGGGGTATCGATCTGCGCCAGGTTGCCCAGGCAGATCACCTTGCTGCCATTGCCGGCCCGGGTGATGATGGTCTTGATCTGGTGGGGTGTCAGGTTCTGGCTTTCGTCGATCAGAATCAGGCTGTGCTGGAAACTGCGGCCACGGATATAGTTCAGGGATTTAAACTGGAGCGGAACCCGCTGCAGGATGTACTCCACACTGGAGTGCATGTTCTCGTCATCCTCATGCAGGGCTTCCAGGTTGTCGGTAATGGCGCCCAGCCAGGGTTCCATTTTTTCCGCTTCGGTGCCCGGCAGGAAGCCGATGTCCTCATCCAGGCCTTGGGTGCTTCGAGTGGCGATAATGCGCTTGTAACGCTTGCTGGCCACGGTCATTTCAATTGCCGCAGCCAGCGCCAGAATGGTTTTGCCGGAGCCCGCCGCGCCGGAAAGGTTGACCAGGTGAATATCCGGGTCCAGCAGCAGGTGCAGGGCGAGGGCCTGGAAGATGTCCCGGGGCATCAGCCCCCAGGCCTGTTGGGACATCAGGTTTTCGTAGCTGAGATCTTCCAGCACCAGCCGGTCCGGATCCGCTTCCACCACCCGTCCGATAAAGCCCTGTTGGTCCAGAACAAAGTCATTCAGACCCAGACCGGCCAGTTCCTCGGTCCGCACCAAAATATGTTCGGTGACACCTTCCCGCTGAATGGTTTCGACCTTGTCGATCCGGTCCCAGAACGAGCCTTCAAACTCCTGATAACCCTTGGGCAGCAGATCGATGTCGTCCACCAGCTGGTCGGTATGGTAATCCTGGGCTTCAACCCCGCAGGCGCGCGCCTTCAGCCGCATGTTGATGTCTTTGCTCACCAGGATGATCTGGCGTTCCTTATGCAGGGTTTGCAGATTGGCCAGGGCGTTGATGATCCGGTTGTCGTTGAGGTTGTCCGGTAGGTGGGGCGGAACAATGGCGCGATCAGGGTTCATCAGAATCGAAATGGTACCGCGGCTCTGCCCCAGTGTTTCCCGATAGATGGGAACACCTGCCTCGATTTCCTTGGGCGTGGCATCTCCCAGTAGTTGATCAATCAGGCGAATGGCTTGGCGGCAGTCTGCAGCGATAGCCTGTTTGCCCACTTTGAGTTTGTCGAGCTCTTCCAAAACCGTCATCGGGATAATGACCTGGTGTTCTTCAAAATTGAGAACGGCGTTCGGGTCGTGGATGAGGACGTTGGTATCGAGGACGTAGGTTTTTAGCTCAGGCTGGTGAGGCTTGCTGCTCATAGTACCTCTATCAATCTTTTTGTGGGTGTGGAATCTGTGGTGCCCGGTACGGAGTCCTGTGTATTTGGGTACTCTCTCTATGTTCCATCATAGTTATGCTTGGGGATTATGAAAAACTCTTTGTGACAACTGTATGTCACTTGGGGGAGAGGCGAGGCTCTTTCAGCTCAGGTGAGTAGTTATTTCGCCAAGCTGAGTTCGCCGCCGGGCAGAAAGCCGGGCGGCGTCAGGAAAAAGAGGTTGGACGAACGTTCAGGAGGGTTATTCGGGCAGCTCGGAAATCACCTTCAGCATGTCGAAGCCGGTAATAATGCCGACCACTTTGTCGTCACGCTTGACGAAGACCCGATGCAAATGTTCCTTCATCATCAACCGGGCGATCTCCTGAATGGGGGAGTCTTCCTGAACGGAGATAACGATCGGGGTCATGATGTCCCGGACTTCCACGGGCACTTTCTGCATTTCCTCAAAAATGAACTGGCGCAGACGGCGGGCTTCTTGAAGCTCCTCGGGCGTCATGCGCTGTTCGTGATCCTGGGTCACCGTATTGAGATGAAAGTCCGCCACATCGGATAAGGTCGCAATCCCCACGATTTCTCCCTGCTCATCCACGACCGGGCTGCCGGAGATGCTGTTGGTGGCCAGGAAGCGGGTAAACTGCTGCATCGTCCAGGAGGCAGGGACGGATTTTACATGGGGAGTCATGATGTCGCGAGCGGTAACTGGCATATGTGATTTCCTAGGGCCATGATCTTTCGGACATTTTATCCAGCCCATCGTCCGGTTTGAAGTTGAACGGGCGTGCTATTGGGTGTTGGGGTCAATTCTGGTGGTGAATTTAAACGCCTGCGGCCTCGATAAAGGTAGTCCAATCCGGACGCTTTATGGAGGCCTCGGGGTTATAAGGGATCAGGCAGTTTACTGATTTTGTGTTTGCACACCAATGATCTGGGCTTGCTCGTCATAGAGGATCACAGCATTGCTGTATTTCTCTGAGTTGGCCACTTTTTCAAGGCTTTTCATGGACTTGATGGGGATGTCGACAATCAGGGCGTTGACCAGCCAGCTGGGAATGGAGCCGCCGGGCTCGGTGTGTTGCAGCCAGATCATCTCGGTTTTGTCCTCGCCTTGGGGGCGGAAGGTGTAATGGGTTTCTGCCACGGTTACACGTACATACTTGGGATTCTTCGGCCGTTTGTCGGAGACGGCATACATGGACATGGAAAACTCTCCAGTGGCTGCATTATTGGAGGTGTTGATTTCCAGTACATAGTCCCGGTCCTGGACGGGCCAGGGCAGATCGTTGACAGAATAGGCGTAACGCTTGCGAAAGCTTTCCTGGTCAAATCCCCAGGATTCAATACAGCCATGAACCCATTCGACGCAGGAGTGAGGGTTGGCCATCACCGCCATGATATTGGTGATCGGGCTATTGAGCAGAGCAATCGCCTTGAAGGCCTGAAAGTTCGAGTCGTTGTGCTTTTTGGTGTAAATCTTGATGTTGTCGCGCTCGGCATGCAGCTTCCAGTCATCAGACTCCAGTGGGATCTGTGCATAGGCGAGCGGAGCCATCAGGCAGGAAAAAATCAGTCCGACCGAGGCAAGGATTGCCAACCGAACCGGTTGAGGAAAAAGGGTTAAAAAAGAAATGGCCATAATAATGGAAATGTCGTCACTATTTTGATGATTAGATGAGCGTCACGGAAGACGATCAGTTCTTCCCTGAAAGACGAGGTATAGTAACTGAGATTTTGGTACAAAAATGATAAGAGATCCTATTTTCGGAGAAAATGCCCGTGGATAAACAGGGACCTATCCTGACCGACTTGATTAATGCCCGGGGAGAGCCCCGCTTTGGAGTCATGACCAGTCCAGTCGGGCGGGTGAACTATATGGACTATGACCTGCGCTCGCCTATGGATCGGCCCCGCAGCCGGTTGAGCCGCTTCCTGGGGTTTAACCAGTTCCAGTTCGCCTCACTCTGCGGCCCGGACTTCATTGCTGGGGTGGCCATTGTAGATCTGCGGCTGGTGGGGAATGGGTTTGCTTATGTGTTCGACTTTAACACCCGAAAGTTACAGGAATTCAGTTGCCTGACGCCGGCCGCCCTGAGTACCTTTCTTCCCAATACGCCGGATGATGGGGGCGGTTACTGCCGTTGGCGGGGTGCCCGGCTTGAGATTGATGCCCACTCCGCCAAGCGGGGTCGGGATGTGCGTGTCGATGTTGCTGGTCTGGAAATCGCGGGGCAGATGTGGGAGCCAGCCCGTTTTCAGCCGCTCCGGGTCTGCGCTCCGGCGGGCTATAACGGCTGGGTGTATACCCAAAAGGCTGCAGGGTTGCCGGTCAGCGGTGAGATTTCCACCCCGGCCCAACGCTATGTGTTGGATGAAAGCTGTCGGGCGGGGTATGACTGGAGTTGCGGCTTTATGCGCCGGGAAACGGCCTGGAACTGGGCCAGTATTTCCGCCTGTTTACCGGATGGCCGCTCGTTGGGGCTGAATCTGGCGGCTGGGGTGAACGAAACCGGGGTTACCGAAAATGCGCTCTGGGTGGATCAGCGACTGGTGAAGCTGGACCTGGCGGTGTTTCGCTATAACCGTTATCAGCCAGATCAACCCTGGCAGATCGAAACCTCGGATAAAAAGGTCAAACTGGAGTTTCAGCCACTGGGCAGTCGCGTGGAAAAGGTCAATGCCTGGCTGGTGGCTTCCAATTTTCGGCAGTTCTTCGGCTATTACAGTGGTGAGGTCCGTACCGCCTTGGGAGAAGTCATTTGTCTGGAGCAGGTGCCGGGGCTGGTGGAAGATCATTATGCAAAATGGTAGCGAGCGGGCAGGGGCGCCAGCGAACTTTCATCAGTGAGCGCAAAAAGATGAGGGGAAGAGGGCGCGACAGGCACTAGCGAAGCGTCGTAGTGCCTGTCGTGACTGCCGATTACTCCGGCAGGGTGACGTTCAGTTCCAAAACAGAGCAAGAGTCTGACTTGTCCAGTTGAACCTGGACCATGTCTTTGTCGATTTTGACGTACTTGCTGATAACTTCAATCAGTTCCTGTTGCAGCTGGGGCAAGTAATCAGGCTGATTACGCCGGCCCCGCTCATGGGCAACAATAATCTGAAGCCGCTCCTTGGCCACGGAGGCCGTATCCGGTTTTTTATTCCGGAAGTAATCCCACAGGCTCATGTATTCCCCCTGAACATTCTCTTAAGGAAGCCCTTCTTGGGCGCCTCAATAAAGCGTTGCTCCACGGATTCGCCCAGCAAGCGGGCGACGGCATCGGCATATGCCTGGCCGGCATCGCTCTTGTCATCATGAATAACGGGAATACCCTGGTTGGATGCGGTGAGCACAGCCTTCGACTCGGGAATAACGCCCAGCAGGTCAATGGACAGGATGTCCTGGACGTCCTGTACGCTCAGCATTTCACCTTTGGCAACCCGCTCCGGGTTGTAGCGGGTGAGCAGCAGGTGTTCCTTGATGGGTTCCTGTTCCAGCTCGGAGCGGCGGGACTTGCTTTGCAGAATACCCAGGATACGGTCTGAGTCGCGCACCGAGGAGACTTCCGGGTTTGCCACAACAACGGCTTCATCAGCAAAATACATGGCCATGAAGGCGCCATGTTCAATGCCCGCCGGAGAGTCACAGATAATGTAGTCCACCCGCTCGGAGAGCTCATTCAGCACCCGCTCGACGCCTTCTTTGGTCAGGGCGTCCTTGTCACGGGTCTGGGAGGCCGGCAGGATCCACAGGTTGTCGCAATGTTTGTCCTTGATCAGGGCCTGGGTAAGGTTGGCTTCCTGATTGATGACGTTGACGAAATCATAAACGACGCGGCGCTCGCAGTTCATGATCAGGTCCAGGTTGCGCAGGCCCACGTCAAAGTCGATGACGGCAGTTTTGTGGCCGCGCAAGGCAAGACCGCTGGCTATGGAAGCACTGGTCGTGGTCTTTCCGACTCCGCCTTTACCGGAGGTCACCGTGATGATTCTGGCCAAGGTTCAATACCTTCTATATTTGTTGGGGGATAGCGAGGGCATGGCATCCCTCGTCTACGGTTACCGCGAAGCCCACTGAATGGGCGCGTTGACAATAGCTTCTGAAGTACAGGTTCAAAGCGTTCTCAGATAGGCTCAAGGACCAAGCGGTCTTCGCGCAGAATTATCTGTACCGACTTACGCCATTCGCTGCCGTTCTGCAAGTCCTCGCTGATTTTATACTGTCCAGCGATGGATACAAGCTCGGCTTCGAGACTTCGGCAGAATATTCGGGCCTCAGTATTTCCTAACACACCAGCCAAGGCACGGCCCCGTAATGGCCCATAAACATGAATGTGGCCGTCGGCGAGCAACTCGGCGCCGGGGCTGACCGGGGCGGTCACGATCAGGTCCGCGCCGGCGGCGTAAATCTGCTGGCCGGAGCGGACCGGGTGGTCGATCAGCTTGGTGCGACGCGCCGGTTCTGGCTGGGGGGCGGCCACGGGTGCCTCGACTTTGGCGGGCTCGGGAGCGGGCTCCGGCTCGATGGCGGCCGCCTGTGACTTGTTTGCGGGAAGGACCAGCAGCCCCACGCCGCGAGCCGAGCTTTGATGAACCAAAGTGCCGCCGCGAATGGCAATGGGTTTGATCTCCAGGCGGTGGCAAATATCCAGCAGATGGGCAAAGTCGATTTCCTGATCGGGCTCGGCCAGTCGCTCCAGGCTCAATACCAGGGGGCTTTCCCGGAAAAACATGGGGGCTTGCTGAGACTTCTCTCCCAGCTCCTGTTCGAAGCGGCTTGGTTCGAAGCTGATCAATTCAAGATGGGTCAACGGCGCAAAGGTTGCGCGGACGCGAAAAGTTGGATTATCGGATGCCGAATTACGGGCCTGGGTCATGAGTCCTGGCTCATCCTTAGTAAGGAGGTTGCATGGGAAATAAGAACCTGTTCCATCAGGTGGCTGCATTTGATCGCTAGGGAATAGGCGGGACGGGTACAACAAGTCCATTCCGGTGCCTGCGTTCGCTGGCCTGATGGCAACGGGTTCAAACCGGGATAGGGGCGATTGTACTGGAGTCCGCTGCAAGGGTCTAACCTTGAGGTCGGTTTCTGTGAAAGCTCTGGATAAAAAACAGTTCTTGTTGATAAGCTGGTGTCTATGCAAGCCAACACCTCGTCTCCCCGCAAAATCATTCACTGTGATTGCGACTGCTTCTATGCCGCGGTTGAAACCCTGGATAACCCCAGCTATGCCGGCCGACCGCTGGCGGTGGGTGGCAGCGCCGATCAGCGCGGGGTGATCGCCACCTGCAACTATGAGGCACGGGCGTTCGGGGTGCGTTCCGCCATGCCAACCGGCAAGGCCTTGCGGCTTTGTCCGGACCTGATTCTGGTGGCTCCCCGCATGAATCGGTATCGGGAGGTCTCGCGGAAAATCCTGTCCATTTACCGGGATTACACGGAACTCATTGAGCCTTTGTCATTGGATGAGGCCTATCTGGACGTGACCGGGGTGACAGTCTGTCAGGGCAGCGCCACCCTGATTGCCGAGGATATCCGGCGACGGGTCCGCCAAGAGGTGGGGGTGACCATTTCCGCCGGTGTGGCGCCCAACAAGTTTATTGCCAAAGTCGCCAGTGACTGGAACAAGCCCGATGGCTTAAAGGTGGTGACCCCGGAACAGGTGGCGGAGTTTGTGCAGGCGTTGCCCATTGAAAGCCTCTATGGCGTGGGGAAGGTGACCGCGGCCCGAATCCGCAATCTGGGGGTGGCGACCTGCAGCGACCTTCAGCAGTTTTCCCTGGTGCAACTGGAACAAGAGTTCGGCTCCTTTGGCAGTCGCCTGTACCAGTTGTGCCGGGGCATCGACGAACGGGAAGTGAGCACGTCGCGAGTCCGCAAGTCGGTGAGTGTGGAGGAAACCTTTTCCCAGGATTTGGACCGGGAAGCCTGCTTGCGGCAGTTGCCCTCCTTGTATGAAGACCTGACGACGCGCCTGCAACGGGTGGCATCCCGGGCGCCGATCGACAAGAGTTTCGTCAAGCTACGGTTTGCGGACTTTGTATCCACTACTTTAGAACGCCAGTTGCAACCGTCACTGGAGACCTATGAGCTGCTTTTCGAAGAAGCTTTTCAGCGAGGCGCCCGCAAGGTTCGTCTGTTGGGACTCGGGGTGCGGTTTCGTGAGCCGGAGCGTTTTCAGGGACAGTTGGATCTGTTTGAGACTTCCGTATAAGCGCCGGCCAGCACTTCGCTTATAATGCGCTTCCTGGTTTGCGCCCTCCATACAATCTGATCAAGGGATATTCATGGCAGAAGCCCGACAATCCAATTTAGGCCTGCTGGAAAAGACATTCTGGTTTACCTTGAATGCTCTGGAACGCCGTCTTTTTTCCGAGAACCTGATTGTCTCCAATCTGACGCCTTACGAAGAAATCCATCGGGACGGCATTATGTCCGTGCGTCATTACCTTCCCCTGGAGGAAACGGAAATCCAAGTGGGGGAGATGGTGGTTCCGGTACGTCAGCAGCGCCATCGGGTGCCGCTGGTTCTGGTGCCGCCACTGGCGGCGACGTCGATGATTTTCGACCTGTTGCCCCGGCGCTCACTGGTGCGTTTTCTGCTTGCCCAGGGGTTCGATGTTTACCTGGTGGACTGGGGCGAGGTGACCGTCAAGCACTCGAATATCTCCCTGGAAACCTATGTGCTGGAGTGGATGCCGGCTGCCTTGTCGGTCATCCGCCGCCACAGCGGTGAACAGGAACTCTCCCTGTTTTCCTACTGCATGGGGGGGCTTTTGACCCTCATGTATGCGGCGGTTTCTCGGGATGAACATATCCGCAACATGGTGACGGTGGCCAGTCCGGTCGATATGCATCAAAGCGGCGTGGCGGGACAGATCCTGACCCGTGTCTACCGTCCGGTGCTTTTGGTGGGAAGGTTGCTGAATTTTTCCCTGATGGATCTGCCCTCCCGTTATCTGCACATTCCAGGCCGGGTCAATTCCCTGCTGTTTAAAATGACCAACCCGGTTGGCAGCCTGACCAGCTATTGGGATCTGCTGGTCAATATGTGGGACCGGGAGTATGTGAAGGAGCACACCACCCTGAGCTCCTGGTTTGATGACATGGTGGATTATCCCGGCGAGACCATTAAGGCCATGGTCGTCAAGATGATGTTGAATAACCAGATGGCCAAGGGGCGGATGCGGATGGGCGGTCAGCAGGCCCGGTTTGAGCAGATCAAGTGCTCAATCCTGGCGTTTGCCGGTGATGATGACAAACTGGTGAGTCCCCGGGCCGCTCACAAGGTGTTAGAGATTGTCTCGTCCGAGGATAAGGAGTTTTGTGTGGTGCCAGGTGGTCATGCGGGCGTGTTCGGTGGCTCTCGGGCGCCAGAGAATATGTGGTCGCTGAGTGCGGACTGGCTAAGTGCGCGTTCCGACTAAAGTTATGACGGAGCGTTGACGTTTCGTTACAAAAAATACGTCAAAAAACAGACAAAATGCTAGCGACTTCACGTCTGGCTCAATAAGGGGCAGCTATATTTACTCTCACTAGGGTTTATACCTATTAAGAGTTTTCCAAGTTAACAGCTGCCCGAGTCGGGCCGAGACTGATGGGAGGAAGAGTGATGCTGTATAGATTCTTCCTGGTATTGCTGGCGCTGAACCTGGTCGTCGGAGTGCTGGGGGCAAACAAGGTGTTTGCTGACGACCTGGATCGTTATCTGGACCAGCGAAGTGTTCAGCAGATTGGCCTCGAAAACGCCAACGTCAGACCGGCGGAGGTTAGCAATCGTGAGTCCGCTGAGCTTCTGGCGGGGCGCCTGGGTGGTCATTTGTTCAAAATGGGCAACTGGTTTGGGGCTTCATCCGAAGAACGGCAGGCTGCATCCCTGATCCATATGCTGCGCGATTCTGAGTTTGACCTTTTTGTGAGTGATGACGACATCCTGCTGAGCTTGAGCTACAGCTTTTAATCTGCTTTCTTTTATTTCACTGCTGTCCGCCTGGTCAGGAGTGCTCTTTCTTCTCAAGCCTTTCCAGACTTTGTTACCTATCCTGTGCTGTCAGGGCGCCTGATCCTGTATAATCGCGGTTTTTCGCGAGGAGGGGCAGATGGCGCGTAAAGTTTATGAAGTTCATTACCGCTTGAAAAATGCCGCGGGTGAGGTGGTGGACACCTCCATTGGTGGCGAGCCGCTGATTTTTTTGGAAGGTGCCGGACAGGTGGTGCCGGGCCTGGAGCAGGCGGTGGCCGGGCGGGCGATTGGTGATGCACTGGACGTTCGTATTCCACCGGAGTTGGGTTATGGGCGTCGGAATCCTGAATTGGTGCAAAGAGTGCCGGTTAGTCAGTTCGATGACGTAGAGGAAGTGCGCGCCGGCATGATTTTTCAGACCAAGTCGGGTGTGGAGTCCCAGGTGGTACGGGTTTTAGCCGTGGAAGGTGATGAAGCCGTCGTGGATGCGAACCATCCCCTGGCGGGCCTGGTCCTGCACTTTGAACTGCAGATTTATAATGTCCGCGAAGCCACGGCGGAAGAAGAGCGGCTGGGCCGTCCGCTCCGCTGAGGTCAATGGATGCCCGTTATCGGCAGAAGAGCGGCTCGAAACGGGTATCGGTTCTATGCAGGTGGTCATGCCTGGTTTTTTGCAAGTAAAATAGTCGGGCTTCATGGGAATTCCCGCGGCAGGGCTTTATTTGCAAGTCGGCACAAGCAGAGATTTCAACTCCGCGTTTCCACGGACTAGTCTAATTAGTATCTTGTAGATATCTTCGCGCGCTCCCCCCGCGCCAGTGTAGCGGGAATGGGACAAGTTGCTAACCAAGTCTTGGTTTGTATACGCAATCAAGTGTTTAATCAGGTAAATTTTGTAATAGCCGTTATACTTGCATAGAGCGTTCTGTTGGATATTGGCTATATTTGTCGTCGGTCTGACTCTGACCGAAAGCATATGTTTTGGTAATCGGAAATGGTTGCCGTCTGAATGTGGATTTCTGAACACCCAATAACTCTAGAGAATGGTAGTGTGGATAATAACGAAGCTTGGCGCATATTGATCGTTGAAGATGATGAACGACTGGCAAATCTGACGAAGGAATATCTGGAAAGCAACGGCCTGGTCGTTTCTATCGAATCAAATGGTTCAGTTGCTGTGGAGCGAATCCAAAACGAACAGCCGGATTTAGTCGTATTGGATTTGATGTTGCCGGGTGAAGATGGATTGTCCATTTGTCGGCGGGTTCGCCCACGTTACAACGGCCCAATTCTGATGCTGACAGCGCGGACCGATGATTTGGATCAGGTGCTGGGACTGGAAATGGGCGCTGATGACTACATGGGCAAGCCCGTGCGCCCCCGGGTCTTGCTGGCCCGGGTTCGGGCCTTGTTGCGTCGTGTCAAAGAGCAGGGCGAAATGGCTCGGCAGGAGGCGCCGGAACAAGCGGAAGGCGAACCAGTCCGTCTGGTCTTCAACAACCTGGTGGTGGACAGTGCCATGCGGGAAGCTTGGTTGAATGATCAGAGCATCGATCTGACCAGCGCCGAGTTCGACCTGTTGTGGTTACTGGCCCGCAACGCGGGTCGGGTTCTCAGTCGGGAAGAGATTTTTACCGCGTTACGGGGCATCGAGTATGATGGCCAGGATCGCTCTATCGACGTGCGGGTATCCAGAATCCGTCCCAAAATTGGCGACGATCCGGTTCATCCCCGTCGAATCAAGACGGTTCGCAGTAAAGGATACCTGTTCGTGAAGGAGGCTTGATCAAGCCTTCTTCCCTCACTCTGATATGTCAGTTCTCCTGGATGGAGTAAGTTGAGCGCGCGTGAATAGTCTTTTCATCCGTGTCTTCGGTGGTGTGTTCGCGGCGTTGTTGGCGGCTTCCTTGCTCTGCCTGCTGCTGTTTCATGCCCTCAATCACGTGCGTTTCAAGCATTATCAGGAGGAGATAGCCGCTCCTCTGTTTCGTTGGCTGGCCAGTCATGAAGGAACTGACTCCGCCTCCTTGGTGGCTGCGATTCAGCCGGAGGGGGTGGAGATCCGCCATCGGGACCGAAACGACCTGAAGCTGTCCCCAGTGCAGCGTGAGCGGCTTCAATATGGCCATACCCTGGTTGATACCAGCCATACCGGCTCACAGGTCGTCATCCTGGCGCGGGACGGGCGACTGGTCACGGGCTTCTTTCCCAGCCTGTACCGGGATATCAACCTGCTGATGGCGCGGCTGGTGGCCACTCAGGTTCAGGCACTCTCACCCGCAGCTCAAGAGCAGGCCTTGCCCATTCTGGCCCAGCATTTTCCAATTGAGACCCGCTTGGTTTCAGCAAGCCAGCTGCCACAAATCTCCCTGCCGGCACGCCAGCGTCTAGAGCAGCGCGGCTGGATCGCTTACGAAGACTATATCAACTCCCGCCAAGTCACTTTGGTGCGGCTGGGCGACAACCGCTATTTGCAAAGTGTCGGGGTCCAGCATTTTCACGGCTTTGGCTGGCCGGTGGTGTTGTCCTTGATCGCGGTCACGGCCTTTGTGGTTGGGCTTGCGGTGTACTTCCTGCTGAACGCCCTGGATTATCGCCTGCGGAAGCTGGAAACGGTGGCAACCCGCATCGCCCGGGGTGAGCTGGATGCCCGGATTGAGGAGTCCAAGCTGGATGCGATTGGGCGCCTCGGCAAGGTGTTCAATAGCATGGCCGAGCATATCCAACGGCTGGTGCACGTGCAGCGGGAAATGATTCACGCGGTTTCCCATGAGCTTCGCACCCCGGTGGCTCGGATCCGGTTCGGCGTTCAGATGATCGAGGACTGTCCGGATCGCGCGTCCATGGAAAAACAGCTGTCGGGGATCGACTCTGATATTCAGGAGTTGAACGAGCTGATTGATGAGATTCTCACCTATGCCCGTTTAGAGCAAGGTGGCCCCATCCTGGATTTCCAGGAAATCAACATTAAGGATGTGGTGGAGCAGGTGGTCAGGGAGCAGAGCACCTTGAAGCCCAATATCAGCATTGAGACCCGCTTTGCCCCGGACTCCGAGCGTTGGGAGCTGTCCGAAGTGGAGCCACGCTATATCCATCGTGCCCTGCAAAACCTGGTGGGCAATGCCCTGCGTTATGCCAACAGCCGGATTCAGGTGACCTGTTCCCTGGAAGCCGAGACCTGTCGGGTGGATGTGGAGGATGATGGCCCGGGTATTCCAGAGGAAGATTGGGAGCGGGTCTTTACGCCATTCTCTCGTCTGGACGACAGTCGTACACGCAGCTCGGGTGGCTACGGGCTGGGCCTCTCCATTGTCCGTCGTATCCTTTATTGGCATGGCGGCCAGGCGTTCTTGGGGCGCAGTGAGCTGGGCGGTGCCCGCTTCACCCTGATTTGGCCCCGTAAGCAGCCCAACTAGGTTGCCCGCCTTGCCCCTAGCCGCGCTGGAGCTGGCGGCCGGGCTCATTGATCTTGTAGATAACGTTCCAGCTGTTGGCGCTGAAGGGGGCTGAACTTCAGGCCCAGTTTGGTACGTCGCCACAGAATGTCATCGGCCTGCGTGGCCCACTCTTGTTTTCTCAAGTAATCCACTTCTACCTGATACAGGCCATGGCCGAACTCCTGACCCAGCTCATCCTGGCCGGTAATGCCCTGTAAAAAATCCAGGCAGAGGGTGCCATAACTGTGACTGAAGCGTCTTGCCAGGCTGGCCGGGAGCCAGGGATGGGCGTCCTGAATCCGTTGCTGGATGGCCGGGAGGGAGGGGGTGTCCAGTGAGGCGCCCGGAAGTGGCGTGGTCGCGGTCCAGGCCTCGCCCATGTGGGGGAAAAACGGGCGAAGCTGCTCCAGGGCCGCTTCTGCCAGGCGGCGATAGGTGGTGATTTTGCCGCCGAAAATCGCCAGTAGTGGACAGCTTCCCTGATGATGGATGAGCTCCAGGGTGTAGTCCCGGGTAATGGCGGAAGGATCCGAGGACTCGTCGTCCCGTAACGGGCGAACTCCCGAGTAATGGCTGATGATTTGAGCCGCCTTCAGCTGGGCCTTGAAGTGGTCGTTGACCACGGCGAGCAGGTATTGGATTTCCTCCGGGCTGATGCTCACGGCTGCCGGATCCCCCGGGTGTTCCTGGTCGGTGGTGCCGATCAGGTGGAAGTCATCTTGATAAGGCAGCACAAATACAATGCGCTGGTCTGAGTTCTGCAAAATAAACGCCCCTGGATAATCGTGAAAGCGGGGCACAATAATGTGGCTGCCCTTGATCAGGCGGATCTTGTGGGGGGAGGGGAGTTCCAGCGTCTCGGCAAATACCCGGTTGACCCAGGGCCCGGCGGCATTCACCAGCGCCCGGGCGTGGACTTCTTGCCGTGCGCCGCTTGCCTGGTTGACAAGGGTGACCCGCCACAGCTTGTTTGCTTCGTCTCGCTGTGCGCTCAGGCAACGGTGACGGGGCAGGATCCGCGCGCCCCGTTGCCGGGCCGCAAGGGCATTGCTGACCACCAGGCGCGCATCATCGACCCAGCAGTCGGAATACTCAAAGCCCCGCTTGATGTCATCCTTTAAGGGGCTGCTGGAGTCGAAGCGGACGCCATGGGCCGCTGGCAGAATGGCCCGCTTGCTCAGATGATCGTAGAGAAACAGCCCGGAACGCAGCATCCAGGCGGGACGCAGATGGGGCCGGTGGGGCAGGGTGAAGCGCAAGGGCTGCACCAGGTGGGGGGCGATTTTAAGCAGCACTTCACGTTCGGTCAGGGATTCCTTGACCAGCCGGAACTCATAATGCTCCAGGTAACGCAGGCCGCCGTGGATCAGCTTGCTGCTGGCCGAGGAGGTGGCGGACGCCAGATCATTTTGCTCGCACAAAAGCACCGACAGGCCCCGCCCGGCGGCATCGGCGGCCACACCGGTGCCGTTGATGCCGCCACCAATCACCAAAAGGTCCACCAGGGTGGGAGTTGTGGTTGTCATAAGGGCCGCTCGCGAAGGTCAGAAAAGTTCCATCTTAATCCCGGCCGCTTCAGGTTGAAATGACGCGCCCGGGGCAAATCGCCAGCTTATCCGGCAAGCATTTCAGCAAGATGTCATTTATTGTAGTGGTTCACAGGCGGATGTATCTCCTTTCCTTAAAGTAGGGAACTGGGAAAGCGGGGAGCTGTGCCAGCCATCTTAGGAGGATTCTAGTGCATGAGTGCCTATTTGTTAGCAATCGATCAGGGAACCACCAGTACCCGGGCGATCCTGTTTGACTCTCACGCCATGCCGGTTAATCACGCCCAGCAGGAATTCGCCCAGCACTTTCCCGCTGATGGCTGGGTTGAGCATGATGTGGAAGAAATTTGGCAAAGCACCCTGCAGGTTTGCCGAGAGGCACTGGCCAAGGCGGCAATCTCTCCTTCCCAGGTGGCGGCGGTGGGCATTACCAACCAGCGGGAGACGGCGGTGGTTTGGCATCGCAAGACCGGGCAGCCCATCTACCGGGCGATTGTCTGGCAGGATCGCCGGACCGCCGCTTACTGCGAGTCCCTCAAGGCCGCCGGCCATGAGGCGCTGGTGCGGGAACGCACCGGGCTGCTGATTGACCCTTACTTTTCCGCCACCAAAATCAAGTGGATGCTGGACAACGTGGCCGGCGCCCGCGAGGCGGCCCAACGGGGCGAGTTGGCATTTGGCACCATCGACACTTATCTGCTGTGGAAGCTGACTGGTGGACGGGTGCATAAAACCGATGCAACCAATGCCTCCCGAACCATGCTGTTTAATATTCATCGCCAGCACTGGGATGAAGACCTGTTGAAGTTGTTTGAAATTCCGGCCTCCATGTTGCCGGAAGTGGTGGATTCGGCCTCGGACTTTGGGGTGGTGGAAAAGGACTTGTTCGGGGCGTCGATTGCGATTGGCGGTGTGGCGGGCGACCAGCAGGCCGCCTTGGTGGGGCAGGCCTGCTTTCAGCCGGGGATGATCAAAAGCACCTACGGCACCGGCTGTTTCATGATCCTGAATACCGGCGACCAGCCCTTGACCTCCAAGAACCGGCTGCTGACCACCGTGGCTTACCGGTTGAACGGGCACACCACCTACGCCATTGAAGGGAGTATTTTTGTCGCCGGGGCGGCCATTCAGTGGTTGCGGGACGGGTTACGCCTGATTCGCCACGCAAACGAGACAGAGTTGCTGGCCCAGCAGGTGGGCTATGAGCAGTCGGTGTATCTGGTGCCAGCCTTTACCGGCCTGGGGGCGCCTTACTGGGACCCCAGTGCCCGTGGAGCCATCCTGGGGTTGACCCGCAGCACCGGGCTGGCGGAAATCGTGACCGCCGGCTTGCAGTCGGTGTGCTATCAAACCCGTGATCTGGTGGATGCCATGCGGGCCGATAACGCCCAGTTGGACAACCTGCGGGTGGATGGCGGCATGGCGGTGAATGACTGGGTCATGCAGTTTTTAAGCGATATTCTGAACCTGTCGGTTGATCGCCCGAAGGTCACTGAAACAACGGCGTTGGGCGCGGCCTTTCTGGCAGGACTGCAGGTGGGGGTGTACGGCAGCACGGATGAAATTGCCAAGCTGTGGCAGTGTCAGCGTCATTTCGAGCCGGCCATTGAAGAGCCGTTACGGGAGCGGCTCTATCAGGGCTGGCAGGATGCTGTCCGCCGGGTACGCAGCGGCACGGCCTGACTTGCCCAAGGCCTAGGCTGAACTGCCCTCAAAGGCTAACAGGCGATCAGTCTTCAGTCGAAGCCCGACCTGTTCGCCTTCCTGGTAATCCTGATGGCTCGGGGCCAGTACTTCCAGGGAGCGCCCGGAGCTCAGGCGCAGCCGGTACAAGATTGAAGCGCCGGCAAAGACTTTGTTGATCACGGTGGCTTTGCTGGGGGCGTCAGCGTCGATGGCGAGATCATCGGGCCTGATCAGCACTTCCAGAGTGCTGCCGGCGGGCCAGAAGCCGGGTTGCTGGCTGGTCGCCGGACCCAGTTCCGTCTCCAGGGTTGAGGTGTCGGTGGCCGTGGCGGGCAGAAAGGTGCCGTTGCCGACAAACTTGGCGACAAAGCGGCTCTTGGGGGCCTGATACAGATTGATGGCAGTGTCCCACTGCAAGAGGCGGCCCTGCTGAATCACGCCGATGTGATCGGACATGGCGAACGCTTCCTGCTGGTCGTGGGTTACCAGAATCGCGCTAATGCCGGCCCGTTTGAGGATCTCCCGCACGTCCAGGCTCAGTCGTTTACGCAGGCTGACGTCCAGGTTCGAAAACGGCTCGTCCATCAGGATCAAACGCGGCTGGGGGGCGAGGGCGCGGGCCAGGGCGATCCGCTGTTGCTGTCCGCCCGACAGCTCATGGGGATAGCGGCGGGCCAAATCGGACAGGCCCACCAGTTCCAGCATGTCCAGAGCCCGGGCCTCTGCGTCCTTGCGGCGGTTCAGGCCAAACCGCACATTCTCAAGCACGGTGAGGTGAGGGAACAGGGCATAATCCTGAAACACCATGCCAATCTGCCGTTTTTCGGGGGGCACGAAGTGATCTCGGCTGGAGATCAGCTCTCCAGCCAGTCGGACCTCACCGCTGCTGAGGGGATGAAAGCCGGCAATCGCCCGTAACAAGGTGCTTTTGCCGCAGCCGCTGGGGCCCAGAATGCAGCCGATTTCTCCGGGCTGCAGCCGGAAGCCAACATCCTCCAGAACCAACTGGCTGTCATAGTGACAACTGACAGCTTCAATTTCCAGCAGTGCAGTCATGGCTTGTTACTCCTGACCAAGGGCACCGGCGCCCGTTGCTAGTTAGGCTTTCGGGCAGAGCAGGAATTCCAGCAATGCCTTTTGAGCGTGCAAACGGTTTTCCGCCTCGTCCCACACCTTGCTGCGGGGATCGTCCAGCATATCGTGGCTGATCTCCTCTCCCCGGTGAGCGGGCAGACAGTGCAGGAACAGGGCGTCTGGCTTGGCCAGATCCATTAAAGCCGGGCTTACCTGATAGTTGGCAAAGGCTTTTTCGCGGATTTTCTGCTCCGCTTCCTGGCCCATGGAAGCCCACACGTCGGTGGCCACCAAATCGGCCTCACGGACCGCTTCTTGCGGGTCGCGCACAATGCTGACCCGATCCGCATTCTCGGCCAGCAATCCGGCATCCGGGTCATAGCCTTCAGGGCAGGCAATGCGCAGCTGGAAGTCGAACTGGCGGGCCGCGTGGATATAGGAATTACACATGTTGTTGCCATCGCCCACCCAGGCCACGGTGCGGCCTTTCAGGGAGCCCCGGTGCTCGACGAAGGTTTGCATATCGGCCAACAACTGGCAGGGATGGTGCAAGTCAGTCAGGGCGTTGATCACCGGAACACTGGAGTAGGCGGCGAACCGCTCGACAATCTCGTGTTCGAAGGTCCGGATCATGACCACGTCCACCATGCGGGACAAAACCCGGGCGCTGTCTTCAATCGGCTCGCCACGGCCCAGCTGCGTATCCCGGGGAGACAGGAAAATCGCATGGCCGCCAAACTGCGCCATACCCGCCTCAAAGGACACCCGGGTACGCGTTGAGGATTTTTCAAAGATCATTCCCATGACTTTGTTTTTCAAGGGCTCATAGAGAATGCCTTGGGAATGCTGTTGCTTGAGCTCAATTGCGCGCTCGAGGAGGCTGTCCAGCTCGGTTGGGGTCAAGTCCAACAGGGTCAGGAAATGTCTCGCTGCCATGGTTATATCCGTGGGTTAAGGATTCGGGATTGGAAACGGAAGCGAGACGGCTAAAACCGTCTCGCTTCCATGATTTCACAAACGGGTGTTGGTTACCCGTTAGCGAGGTTTCATGCGATCGTCGCCGGCATAAACTTTAATCAGGCGGGTCATTTTATCCACCAGATAGTCCGCCTCATCGTCCGTCAGGTTCAGGGGTGGTAGCAGACGGATCACCCGCTCGGCGGTGACGTTGATCAGCAGGCCCTGGGTTTTGGCCAAGGGCACCAGCTCCGGACAAGGGTGTGCCATTTCGATACCAAACATCATGCCCTGGCCGCGGATGCTCTTGATGTAGTCCGCGCCAGCCAGACGCTCCTGAAAGCCGTTCAGAATGCGCTCGCCAAGCTCTTTGGCGCGTTCCGCAATATTCTGTGAGCGAATGGTGCGGACCACGGCCAGCGCTGCCGCACAGGCCAGCGGGTTGCCGCCGAACGTGGAGCCATGGTTGCCCGGCTGGAAAATCTCGGCGGCTGCACCACGGGCCAAACAGGCGCCAATGGGGAAGCCATTACCCAGCCCTTTGGCGGTGGTGACCACATCAGGCATGACGCCCAGGCGCTGATAGTTGAAATAGCTACCGGTCCGGCCGTTACCGGTTTGAATTTCGTCGAGCATCAACAGCCAGCCCTTGTCGTCACAGATCTTACGCAGGGCTTGCAGGTATTCTGGTTGTACCGGGTTAACGCCGCCTTCGCCCTGGACCGGCTCAAGCAACACCGCCACGATGCTGTTGTTGGACTCGGCAATGCTCTGGATCGCTTCAATGTCATTGAAGGGAGTGCGTACAAAGCCGGCCAGCAGGGGCTCGAAGCCTGCCTGGACTTTACGGTTACCGGTGGCGGTCAGGGTGGCCATGGTACGGCCGTGAAAGGCGCCTTCCATCACGATAATGGTGGGGGTCTCAATGCCGCGCTGGTGACCATACATGCGAGCCATCTTGATAGCGGCTTCGTTTGCCTCGGCGCCAGAGTTACCGAAGAAGACCCGTTCCATGCCGGAAACTTCGCAGAGCTCCCGGGCCAGCTCGGCCTGAAGAGGAATCTGATAAACGTTGGAGCAATGGATCAGGAGGCCGGCTTGTTGGCGGATGGCCTCTGTGACGGCAGGATGGGCGTGGCCCAGACCGCAAACAGCGATACCGCTGAGGGCGTCAAAGTATTTGTTGCCTTGGGTGTCAAAAAGCCATGCGCCTTCGCCCCGCTCGAATGCAACGGGGATGCGGCCATAGGTGTTCATCAGCGGCTGGTCAGCCATGTATTTATTCCTCTATAACAACGCAAAAAGGCAGCATGGGGGCTGCCTGTTTGGTTCAAATACTATCGGCATTCATTCTGGATGGCAATTCACCCAGGGGCGGCCCCTGTGGTAACGGCTAAAGAAGAATACACTAGACCCATTTCCGGGGCTGTGCAAGAGGGTGGGCGGGCAAAACGTGCGCCGACCCGCATCAAGGTCTTGACCGGGTCACTGCTTGCCGAGGCGTGATTCTCCTGAGCTGGAAGGAATCTCCTGACTAAGATGGTCGGCTATTGTAAATCGGTGTAGAATTCGGACCAGATTCGCTATTCATCCCGACTTCTCGAGGTGTCATTTATGGATGTCATTGAAACCATCAAGAGCCAGTTAGAAGGCAATAAGATTCTTCTTTATATGAAAGGCACACCCCAAATGCCGCAATGTGGCTTTTCTGCCCGTACAGTTCAGGCTCTTATGGCCTGCGGCGAGAAGTTCGCTTATGTGAATATTCTGGAACATGCGGATATTCGCGAGGCATTGAAGACTTATTCCAACTGGCCCACCTATCCGCAGCTCTATATCAATGGCGAGCTGGTCGGCGGATGTGACATTGTCACTGAGCTGTACCAAAGTGGTGAGCTGCAGCAGATGATCAAGGATGCCGGACAAGGCGAGTAAGCCCCGGTTTCAGATCATGGAAAAGCCGCCTTGTGCGGCTTTTCTGGTTTTTGGGCGGCGCTAGGGGCGCCCTGGGGAGCGGGGCTGATATCGGATATCAATGGTGTAGGTATAACTGATGGCGGCGTCTTCCTGTGGCGGTGCGGGGAAGGGGCTGGCGGCATAGGCGCTTCGCTGGGCGGCCTGGTCCAGAGCTGGGTCGCCACTGCTTTGCAGAATGTCGGCGCGCACCAGGGCGCCGTTGGCCAGGAGCCGGAGCCGCAGGCGTACCTGCCGCTCTTGCTGCAGGCGAGAGAAGGCATATTGGGCATCGTGGTATTGATTGCGCGCCAGGGTTTCCAGCAGTAAACGCTGGTAGGGGCTCATCTGTGGAAGGGCTTCCGTGCTCAGCTGGGTGATCTGGTTATGTTCCACGGTGTTTTGTTCCAAGGCCGGCGTTGAGGGCGCAAACAGGGCGCCAATCCAGGTGGTATCAGAGCTGGGTGGGCGAAAGCTCGGAACCCGGTTGGGCAACTGTTCGGGCAGATGGAACTGAACGGACTCACCTTCCCGGCTGGTAATGACGGGGGCCTGCGTGGTGGAGGGATAGCTCTGGGTTGACGATGCGGGTGCCGGTAAGTCCGGGGCTGCGATCCTGACATTCAGTCGCGCGGGGGCGGTGGCTGAATGCGGCTTTTGGGGCCAGGTCAGGAGGCCCAGGATTAGGGCGTGACAGAACAGCGCGATAAGCAATGCGGTGAGAAGGCGATTGGGTATGGCAGCGGTTTCGTACATCCAAATTCTCGATCGACACAACCATCGGCAAGATCAGGGCCCGCCAGGCCCTATCACAGATTACTTGGTTCCCCGGGCATTAGTCGAGACGCCGTGTTGATTTAGCTTCCGGTGCGTCGCCACTGGGGAAGCAGAAAGAGCCCCTTGCGTGAGGCTTGTTCTGCTTCGGTATCCACCCGAACCCGGTTGCGTCTGAAGTCACTGGCCAATTCATAGCGGCTTTTTCTCAACACCTTAAACCCTAATCGGTTGATGAAAACAAAGGGTTCATCGTCGCTCCCCAGCGTCGCCAGTCGACAGCGCAAGCTGGTGCCGTCAACCCGGTTGAACTCAAGCCAGGTGCCGGCTTCGAGTTGGTCGACTCGGGCGAGATATTCAGCCAGGGTCGCCTTTTCCTGTTCTTCCTGACGTTCGATGGCGGTTTTGGTGTGACTCAGGGCATTGCCGGGGCGTGAAGGCGGCGGAATTTCCTGAATCGCCGAAAAGACTGACTGCCGTTTGAAGGTTTGGGTCAGTTCCCGCTTCAGGGCCAGCAGCTGCTGTTCCAGTTTCCCGCTGTTGTAGCCAGATTCCCGGAGTTCTTTTTTCAGGGTTTTGAGCAGTTGGGGCACGGTTTTGACCCACCGTTGCCGATCCCGAAAGGTGGTGTGGTGTTGCTGGCACCAGATCAGCTCGTCGAGCACTTGCAGGCTGTGCTTCCAGCTCTTTTCGTTATCTTCGCGGAGATAGGCCAGAAACATCACGCGACTCCAGCCCTGCTGGATCAGCTCCACGGTGGAGTGGGGCAGCTGCCAGGTCTCCAGCTTGCCCTGCAAGGTCCGCTCGATGATTTCCTGGGCCTGTTGGGCGCGTACTTGTCGGGATTCTTCATCCTCGGCGTCCGGGTCCAGAATACGGCTTTTCAACGACTCCATGGCCATGAACTCGGCATAGTGTCGCTGCAGGTTTTGAAAGAGGGCCAAGTCAGTATCCGCCGCTTCCAAAATCTGGCGCACGATCTGGTGAATCTCCCGTTGAAAGCGTTGTTGTTTGTCTTCGGGCAAGTAATCCCAGCTGATCGCGGTACGGGCCAGATCGCTCAGCAGCTTGCGTGCGGGGTGAGAAGGCTGGGCGAGCAGCTCCCGCTCTTCGATCAACAGCTTCAAATAGGGGATCTGCAGGTAGCTGATTTCGGCGCGAACCCTGGGGGCCGAGTGGAAGTCGGCCAGAATAAAGTCGAATAGCATGGCCGTCAGGTTAATCAGGTCTTTGCCCGCGGCGTCGCTAAAGCTGCCAATGGCCGTATGCAGTTGGATCGGACGGGTGTTTCTGATGCCCCGTGTGCGTTCGGCAATTTGTTGTTGCAGGCGGGCAAGGAGTTTGACCAGGTCCTGTTGAGAGATGTCGCGGGCTTTGCTCGGCTGCTGGCGAGAGCGCTCCGTTGGGTCTTCTTGAGACTGGAATAGCACCACATCCGGCTGGCCCACCGGGGCGGAGGCTGGTACTTGGTGCCGGGGGTTAAATGAAGTATTTCTGTCGATATTGCCTGGAATGGCTCGAACTTGGCTGCTGCTGATTCCCTGTTCCATGGGCTTCCCCTTGATGCGCGTTGTGACATCCAACGTGTGCAGAGATTCTGGTTGTGTGTCGACGTCTGCGGTGACTCACAGGTCTGGATGCTTTCCGTGCTGGTGCAGATGTGCCTGATGGTAACTCGGCCCTCTCAGAAATCCAAGGCTGAACCATCGTTCTATGTTGTAAATGCCAACTGGGGAGGAAATTGAAACCATCGCCCCGGATGGTGCGAAAAACAGAGAAGGTGAAGTTGACGGTCTTGGGTTGAGTTTAGGGGTAGTTGAGGTAAGAGAGTGGCCGACTATCAGATGACCGGCCACCGGAGAAAATGTTGAAAGGTGTACAGGCTTGGTTGGTTTTCAGGTGGTGTAGGCGGGGCCTACGCCCAGGCTCCAGGCCACCACGCTGATCGCAATCAGGGCCACCAGCATCACCAGGCCGACGGTCAGGATACTGGTGGCAAACAAGAAACCCCGCTCTTCGGGAATCCCCATCAGAATGGGTACGCCTTCATACAGCAAATACACGGAGTAGCCCACCGCAACCAGGCCGATCAACATGTTGACGAGCAGATCGGGATAGCTGAGCGCGGCGCCGCCAATAAATAATGGGGTGGCAATGTAAGCGGCTAGCACGACGCCTTTCGGCTGCCGGCTGTTGACTCCGTAGGTGGCGGCAAACAGGTCAATAAACCTGCCCAGCACATAAACCGCGGCGAGCATCGCCAGGTAGCCAATGGCACAGAGCTGGAGGGCACTGGCCTCCGTTAGCTTGATGGGGTCGCCGTTACCGATTTGCCAGCCGATCTGAGTCGTGCCAAGGTAGGCGGCAATCACCGGAATCAGCGCCAGCAGCATGACGTGCTGCAAGTACAGTTTACCCAGTGAGTAACCCTCCCGACGAATGAGGTTCCATTCGTGGTCGGGGCGTAGCATCAATCCCAGTGTGTGGCCCAGAATCATAAAATAGTCCCCCATAGTTATTGCTATTAAAGACTTCTGATCATCTTTTCTGAAGTGGGGCCCGAGGAGTATCAAGGAGGGAGTTAGATCTTTAACTTCCGTTTCGAATTTCCATAGAAGCTTTTGTTATAACGCATCTGATAGGAAGAGCCTGGGGGCAGGCCCTGTGGCTTGGCGTTCAGGGCTACGCCTGGATGGGGGCGGAGACAATCGCGGTTTTGACCATGTTGTCTTTGATTTGCTTGATCTCCACGTGATGGTTGTGGAGCTTCAGGCAGATGTTGCCTTCAGGAATTGCCTCCAGCGCTTCAATGATCAGCCCGTTCAGAGTCTTCGGGCCGTCCGTTGGCAGGTTCCAGTTCAGCGTCTTGTTGAGTACGCGAATCGTGGTGGCGCCGTCGATCAGGTAGCTGCCATCCGACAGCTCCGTGATGTGAGAATTGGTGGTGACCATGTCGGTGGTGAACTCGCCGACGATCTCTTCCAGGATATCTTCGAGTGTGGCCAGTCCCAGGACGTCACCATATTCGTCCACGACAATCCCGAGCCGACGTTTTTCCTGTTGGAAGTTCAGCAGCTGTACATGGAGCGGCGTGTTTTCAGGAATGTAGTAGGGCTCCCTGCAGGACTGCATCAGCAGGGATTTGGAGGGAGTGTCTTCCGATAGAAAACGGGCGGCATTACGCAAGTGAAGGATGCCAATAATATTGTGGATATTGCCCCGGTACACGGGAACGCGGGTGTGCTGGGCGGAGTGAAGTTGCTGGATGATCTCGTCGATCTCATCTTCGATATCAATGCCCACGATTTCATTGCGCGGTACCATGATGTCGTTCACGGAAACCTTTTCCAGGTCAAGAATGCTCAGCAGCATATCCTTGTGGCGTGAGGGAATGCGTACGCCAGCCTCATGGACCAGGGTGCGCAGCTCTTCCCGGCTCAGGTGATCGTTGTCTGCTGTGTTGGGTTGGTGTCCTATCAGGCGGAGCACGGCGCCGGAGATCAAATTGATGAGCCAGACCGCGGGATAGAAGACTTTCAGAAGAGGAAGCAGGACGAAGCTCGCCGGGAAGGCAACTTTTTCGGGGGAGCTGGCCGCTAGAGTCTTGGGCGTTACTTCACCAAAGATCAGCAACACAATGGTCAGGATAATGGTGGCGACGGCGATTCCGGCTTCACCCCACAACTGCACGGCCAGCAGGGTGGCGATCGCGGACGCAAGGATGTTGACGAAGTTGTTGCCGAGCAAAATGACGCCCAGCAGCTGATCGGTGCGCTGTAGTAGTTGGCTGGCGCGGCGAGCCCCCCGGTGCCCTTGCTTGGTCAGATGTCTGAGGCGGTAACGGTTCAGGGACATCATTCCGGTTTCTGAGCTGGAGAAAAAGGCGGACAGCAGAATCAGGATAACGAGAATGACTAGAAGTAAAGAAGTGGGCGTGTCGTTCAAACGGGAAAAACCTTCTAGGGAAAGTCTTGAATATCATAGGAGCCAGGGGGTAGCTGTCAAGGAGGCAGGCTGTTCCCCGGGCAGGATTGGCAAGGTGGCAGTCAAGTGCCCAGGATGATCTCCAGGACCAGCTTGCTGCCGAGGAAGCCGAACATGAGCACGAAGGCGCCGCCCAGTGTCCAGCGGCTGGCGGTCAGGCCGCGCCAGCCATAGAAATGATGGCCGATCAGTAGTGTGGCAAACACCAGCCAGGCGAAGATCGACAAGATGGTCTTGTGGGCCAGATGCTGTGCAAAAAGATCTTGAATGAAAACGACTCCTGACATAATGGCGAGAGTCAGCAGCACAAAGCCCGCCCGGATCAGGGCAAACAGGATGGTTTCCATGGTCAGGAGAGGTGGGAGGGCCTTGAGGAAATGGCTGTTCCTGCGGGCTTTCAGCTGCTTGTTCTGGATGTAAAGCAGCAAGGCCTGCAGGGCGGCCAGGGACAGAAAGCTGTAGGCAATAATGGACAGGCTGACATGCAGCAAGACGCCCATCTGGTGTCGGGGGATGGGGTTGGCCTGGTTGGTAAGAAAGACCGCGCCGATCAGGCTGAGAATGGCCAGCGGGTAGCAGATCAGAAACAGGTTTTGGACCGGTTTGCGCCGCATGAAAAACAGCAGCACGATCACAATGATGTTGGTGATGGCGGAAGCGCTTTTGAAAAAGCTGAATTCCCAGCCTGCTGCCGTCGAAATCAGTAGGCTATTGGTAACCAGGTGCAGGGTGGCGGCGGTGAGTCCCAGCAGGAAAGTAAACGAGGGCTGCAGTTGCCATTGGCCAAGGTAGAGGCGGACGTGGGTGGCGGTGCCGAGTCCGTAGGCGGTTATGGCAATAAGGCTGAGCAGTAGGACTGTCATAACAATACTGGGGGTAATGATTCCTGGGTAACTCTGTTTATAGAGGCCTTGGCCGATGTGGTGAGGCCCCTGCCTGATATCCGTTCATCATAGCGGGTGTTGACACGTCATAATAGGAGCATTCGCACGCCTTGTATACTGGCTGGCATAAAGCGTGGGCAGCCCGGTGTGTGTTGCGGGCGGATCAGTTATAATCACCGGCTTGCATTTTTCTGCGAACGTCTTCGGGGTTCATATACATGTTTGAAAATCTTACCGAACGGTTGTCGGATACCCTCAGAAAGGTCACCGGCCAGGCCAAGCTGACAGAGGATAATATCAGCGATGCCTTGCGCGAGGTGCGGATGGCACTGCTGGAGGCCGATGTGGCGCTGCCAGTGGTCAAGGACTTCATTGAGGGGGTTCGGCAGCGGGCTCTTGGACAGGAGGTCATGCGCAGCCTGACGCCGGGGCAGGAATTCATTCGTGTGGTTCGGGCTGAGCTCGAGCGGGTGATGGGCGAGTCCAACGCCGATCTGAATCTGGCTGCTCAGCCGCCCGCGGTGATTATGATGGCCGGTTTGCAGGGGGCGGGTAAAACCACCACGGTGGGCAAGCTGGCGCGCTTTCTGAAGGAGCGCAAGAAGAAGTCGGTGATGGTGGTGAGTGCCGACGTTTATCGTCCGGCGGCCATCAAGCAGCTGGAAACCTTGGCCCAGAGCGTGGGTGTTGAGTTTTTCCCCAGCACCTCGGAGCAGGACCCGGTGGACATCGCCAAGGGGGCGATCGAGGCGGCGCGCCGTAAGTTTCTGGATGTGGTGATTCTGGATACCGCCGGTCGTCTCCACGTCGACGGCGCTATGATGGACGAGATCAAGCGACTGCATCAGGCGGCACAGCCCGTGGAGACGCTGTTCGTGGTGGACGCCATGACCGGTCAGGATGCGGCTAACACCGCCAAGGCGTTTAATGACGCCCTGCCATTGACCGGGGTGGTGTTGACCAAGGCCGATGGTGATGCCCGGGGCGGTGCGGCCCTGTCGGTGCGCCATATCACCGGCAAGCCCATCAAGTTCCTGGGGATGGGTGAGAAGACCGAAGCCCTGGAGCCGTTCCATCCGGATCGGATGGCGTCACGAATTCTGGGTATGGGTGATGTGCTGTCCCTGATCGAGGAAGCTGAGCGCAAACTTGATCGGGACAAAGCAGAAAAGCTCACCAAAAAGCTGAAGAAGGGCAAGTCCTTCGACCTGGAAGACTTCCGGGACCAGCTCCAGCAGATGAAGAATATGGGCGGCATCGCCGGTCTGTTGGACAAGCTGCCGGGCATGGGCCAGCTGACCCAGGTGGCCCAGCAGCAGGTGAATGACAAGTCGCTGGGGCGCCTGGAGGCCATTATCAACTCCATGACGCCCCATGAGCGTCGTTTCCCGGACGTGATCAATAACTCCCGCAAGCGTCGTATCGCAATGGGATCGGGAACGGATATCCAGGATGTTAACCGTCTTCTCAAGCAGCACAAGCAGATGCAGAAGATGATGAAAAAATTTACCCAAAAAGGCGCCATGGCCAATATGATGCGGGGCATGAAAGGTATGATGCCCCCGGGGGGAGGGTTCCCGCCGTTTGGCCGCTGATTGGGCCGGAGTCCGGTTCGGGGTCGGGTTGTTTTAAGCCCTGAATCGACTGCTCCAAAGGCTGTTGTTGGTAGTGAAGTGACTCCTTCGCAGAGAAATGTGCGAAGGTTGTTTTCTTTATTGGAAATTTTGCTTAGAATATGCGCCCTTTCGAGTAGCATTGATTATTCAGGCACTCTGGCGAGTTCATAGTTATAGGATTAGAACACATGGTAACGATCCGTTTGTCTCGTGGTGGCTCCAAGAAGCGCCCCTTTTACCACTTGACCGTCACTGATTCACGCAGTGCCCGCGAAGGCCGTTTCATTGAGCGCGTTGGTTATTTCAACCCGATTGCTCGTGGTCAGGAAGTGCGCCTGCACGTTAACCAAGAGCGCGTAAACTACTGGCTGGGCACTGGTGCTCAAATGTCCGAGCGCGTTCAGCAGTTGCTGAAAAGCCAAGCTGCTTAAGTCTTTAGGCAAGTAGGCTGGAAGTAGTATGAGTGACGGTGCGCCGAAACGTTCGGTAGTCGGCAAGATTACCTCGGCGTACGGAGTCAAAGGCTGGGTTAAAGTGCTCTCCTATACCGAGCCCATGGATAACCTGTTGAGCTATCGGCGGGTCATCTGGGTGGCAGAGGGTGGGCAGCGCGAGCTTGAGGTCGAGGCCGGCAAACGCCATGGCAAGGGCATGATTCTCAAGTTTAAAGGCTTTGAGACTCCCGAGACCGTTCGCGTGCTTTGCGGTGGGCTGATTGAGGTCGCCGTTGAAGAGTTTCCAGCTTTGGCTGAAGGCGAGTATTACTGGCATCAGCTGGAAGGACTGAAGGTGATCACAACCGCCGGGCAGTTGCTGGGCGTGGTGGATCATCTGATGGAAACAGGTGCCAACGATGTGTTGGTCGTGCGCGCCACACCGGAGAGCATTGATCAACAGGAACGATTGATCCCGTATTTGCCGGATCAGGTGGTTCAGCAAGTTGATTTGGAAGCCGGTTGCCTGACGGTCGACTGGGAGCCGGAGTTTTAGGCGGTGTGGATTGGCGCCGTCAGTCTGTTTCCTGAAATGTTTCGTGCCGTCTCCGAAGTCGGAGTGACGGGAAAGGCATTTCAAAAAGGACTGGCTTCACTGAAGTGCTGGAATCCGCGGGACTTCACCCATGACCGGCATCGCACGGTAGATGATCGCCCCTACGGCGGTGGTCCCGGGATGCTGATGAAGGTGCAGCCCTTAAGGGATGCGATCCAGGCTGCAAGGGCGGAAGCCGGGCCGGATGTTAAGGTGTTGTATATGTCTCCGCAGGGGCGTCGGGTTGACCAGACGGCTTTGCGGGAACTGGCCCAGCGCCAAAGTCTGATCTTTGTGTGCGGGCGCTACGAAGGAATTGATGAGCGAATCATCGAAACCGAAGTAGATGAGGAATGGTCCCTGGGCGACTTTGTGTTGAGCGGGGGCGAGTTGGCGGCCATGGTTATGATTGATGGGTTGCTCCGGTTTATTCCTGGGGTGCTCGGTCATGAACTGTCTGCCGAACAGGATTCCTTCGAATCCGGGCTGTTGGATTGTCCTCATTACACCCGCCCAGAAGATTTCGAAGGCCGGTTGGTCCCATCGGTGTTGTTGCAGGGGCACCATGAAC
>Ga0209075_1000327_pt1 | contig 45586 bp, 43 predicted proteins | sample Stecom2011_FD_187523 | JGI IMG/M metagenome (GOLD analysis project Ga0209075, IMG submission 187523) | Agricultural soil microbial communities from Utah to study Nitrogen management - Steer compost 2011 (SPAdes) (version 2) | ecosystem: Environmental > Terrestrial > Soil > Agricultural land...
CGATCAGGCGCAGGGTGAGGGCGTCGATGCGCCCCTCGCTGATCTCGTAGGCCTGCTCGGCCACGGCGATCAGGGCGGGTTCGGCCACCACCGCCGAGAAGCCGATGGCGAAGCCGAAGGCCATCAGCAGCGGCATGGAGCCGCGCCTCGCGAACTGGTTGGCGAGGCGCTTGCCCACCGGGAAGATGCTGAGCTCCAGGCCCTGCAGGAAGAGCGCCACCCCGACGGCCACGATCAGTAGGCCGATGGCGATGCTGATCCCGCCGTCGGGCCACTCCCGGAACAGCAGGGCCTGGAAGGCCACCACCACCAGGATGATCGGCATCAGGTTACGCAGGGCATGGAGAAAGGCGTGGGCGAAGTCCCTGAGTTGCTCGGCCAAGTTCGGCTCCCTGAATGGTCTCTTCGATCATCCCGATGGCGACCCCGGCGCGGCGTCCTGCTAGCCTTCAAGCTGTCCCTGCCGGGCCGGAAGCACCGATGATAGCATCAGGCCCCGGCCAGGGCATGGCGTTTCCGGCGCCAAGTTGCTTGACTTGAGTCAAGCCCTTCCGGCTTCCCAGCCGTACCGACAAGGAGTCGACCATGTCACTTTCGTTTATCCTGCCGCTGGTGGTGATCGGCCTGCTGGTGGTCTATGCGGTCTCGGTCTACAACCGCCTGGTGGCGCTGAAGAACCGCTTCGAGAACGCCTTCGCCCAGATCGAGGTACAGCTCAAGCGCCGCTACGACCTGATTCCCAACCTGGTGGAGACCGCCCGGGCCTACATGAGCCACGAGCGCGAGACCCTGCAGGCGGTGACCGAGGCGCGCAACGGCGCCCTGGCGGGGCTGCAGAATGCCGCGGCCCACCCCGGCGAGCCAGGCGCCATGGCGGCGCTTGCCGGCGCCGAGGGGGCCCTGGGCTCGGCCCTGGGGCGTCTCAACGTGGTGATGGAGGCCTATCCCGACCTCAAGGCCTCCGAGAACATGCGCCAGCTCAGCGAGACCCTGACCAGCACCGAGAACCGCGTCGCCTTCGCCCGCCAGGCCTTCAACGATGCGGTGATGCAGTACAACACCTACAAGCAGAGCTTCCCGCCGGTGGTGATGGCCGCCTCCTTCGGCCACAAGCAGGATGCCGCGCTGCTGGAGTTCGAGGACAGCGCCGAGATCCAGGCGGCACCGAAGGTGAGTTTCTGATGGTCGGCTTCTGAACGGAGGCGCGAATGGACTTCTTCAGTGCCCAGGATCGCGCCCGGCGCCTGACAGGCCGCCTGGTGCTCCTGCTGCTGCTTGCCGTGGCCGGCCTGATCGTGGCGGCCAGCGTGCTGGTGGCCCTGGCCGTGGTGCTGTTCGATGGCCAGCTGGGCGGCCCGGACCCCCTGGCGCGGGCCCTGGAGCCGGAGCTGTTCGGCCTGGTCGCCCTGGGGGTGGTGGCCGTGGTGGTGGGTGGTGCGGTGATTCGCCACCTGCAGCTGCGTGCCGGCGGCTCCGCGGTGGCCGAGGCGCTGGGGGGAAGGCTGCTCAACCATGACACCCGCGACGAGCACGAGCGGGTGCTGCTCAACGTGGTGGAGGAGATGGCCATCGCCTCCGGGATGGCGGTGCCCGCGGTCTACCTGCTCGACGATGACGCCATCAACGCCTTCGCCGCGGGCCATGAGCCCCGGGATGCCGCCATCGGCGTGACCCGGGGGGCCATCGAGCACCTCGACCGCGACCAGCTCCAGGGCGTCATCGCCCACGAGTTCAGCCATATCCTCCACGGCGACATGCGCCTCAACCTGCGCCTGGTGGCGCTGCTCCACGGCATCCTGGTGATCGGCCTGATCGGCCGGCTGCTGCTGCGCGGCGCCGCCGTCGGCGGGCGAGGCCGCTCGTCGCGCCGCGGTGGCGGTGCCCAGGTGGCGCTGCTGGCCGGCGGCGCGGCCCTGATGCTGGTGGGCTATGCCGGCACCCTCTGCGGCAACCTGATCAAGGCGGCGGTCAGCCGCCAGCGCGAGTTCCTGGCCGACGCTAGCGCCGTCCAGTACACCCGCAACCCCGAGGGCATCGGGGGCGCCCTCCAGACCCTGGCCGCCTACCGGCTCGGGTCGCGGCTGATGGCGCCCCACGCCGCAGAGTTCAGCCACCTCTACTTCGGCAGCGGCGTGCGAGCCCTGAGCCGCTGGACCGCCACCCACCCCCCGCTGGAGGCGCGCATCCGCCGCGTGCTGCCGCGCTGGGACGGCTCCCTGCCCGAGCCCTTCGCACCGGCACCCAAGGCCCCGCCGGCACAGGAGCCGGCGGCGGCCTCTCCCCGGGATGCCCGCCTCGGCGGCGGCATGGGAGGCGCCGTGGCCGGTGCCGCCATCGCCGGTGCGGTAGTGGCCAGCGTCGGCCAGCCCGATCCCGAGGCGCTGGCCCTGGCCCGGCGCCGCCTGGCGGGGCTCGACGAGCGCCTGGTCGTGGCCGCCCATGATCCCTTTGCCGCCCGTGCGTTGCTCTACGGCATCCTGATGGGCGTCGACCCGGCCAGCCGCGAGGCCCAGCGCCGGGTGCTGGCGAACCAGGCGCTGCCGGAGGTGCTGCGTGAGCTCGACGCCCTCGAGGCGCCCCTCGCCGAGCTCTCGGCCGGGGATCGCCTGCCACTGATCGAGGTGGCGCTGCCGGTGCTGCGCCAGCTCTCCGCCGCCCAGTTCGCCCGCTTTCGGCAGTGCCTGGTGGGGCTGATGGCCGCCGAGACAGCGCCGGGCGCCCTGCAGTGGGCCCTGCACCGGCTGGTGCTGGCCGGCGTGGAGGGGGAGCGCCGGGGCAGGCGAGACCGCCACCTGGGCGACCTGGCGGGGCCGCTGTCGCTGCTGCTCTCCACCCTGGCCCGCGCCGGCCGGGGCGATGCGGACCACCTGGTGGCGTCCCTTGCCAGGGTCGGGCGCGCCCTGGGCGTAGCGCTGGATCCGGTGCGCGAGGCCTCCACCGCGGCGGAGCTGGACTGGGCCATGGGGCGGCTCGCGCGCCTGGTCGAGGCGGAGCGGCCGGCGCTGCTGGCCGCCATGGTCTGCTGCGTGGAGGAGGATGGCCATATCGCCCCGGAGGGGGCCGAGCTGCTGCGGGCGGTAGCCTGGAGCCTGGGCTGCCCGCTGCCGCTGCGAGAGGAGTAGCCCACGGCAACCTTGCGGGGGGCCGGCGGCTCTGATGGAATGTCCCACCCTGAATTCAGACGTGCGGGAGCATGCACATGCATAACAAGTACTGGAAACCCGCCCTGCTGGCGGCGCTGATGGCGCTGGGGCTGGCGGCGTGCGGCAACGGCGACGAGCCGACCCCGACGACCTCCGAAGAGCCCTCTGCTCCGGCGGCCGCCGATGAGAGTCCCGGTACCTCGGAGGAGCCGGAGGCGCTGGAAGGCGAGCTGCCCCCCGAGGAGCAGGCCGGGCTGGACGAGGAGGCCGAGGCCCCCGTGGAACAGGCCGCCGAGGCGCCCGACCCCGACGCGGTCCCCGAGGAGATTCCCGAGGCCGATACCCTGGGGGAGTCCCCCGCCAGCACCCTGGACGAGGGGGCCGCCCTGCCCGGCGAGACCACCCGGGACGAGATCGACGCCATGCTCGAGGAGACCGAGCGGCGCTTCGAGGAGGCGCAGCGGCGCATCGAGGAGCAGTTCGAGGAAGCCGAGGAGGAGGCCGTCGTGCCCGAGCCCATGGAGGGCGACGAGGGCTTCGACGCCGGCATGGAGTTCGACAGCGGCCTGGATGACGAGGCGCTGGGCACCGGCGGGCCTACCAGCACCGATATCGACGCCATCATCGAGGAGCAGGAGCGCCGCTTCGAGGAGGCCCAGCGTCGCCTCGAGGAGCAGTTCGACGAGGTGGAGCAGGAGCTGCCCGAGTTCGAGCCCATGGAGTTCGACGATATCGAACTCGAGCCCATGGAGACGGAGGCGCCCTGAGGCCGCTTCGCGGCAACGAAAAAGGCCCACCGCGAGGTGGGCCTTCCCGTTGCGCTGGCGACGCGGAAGCCGCGTGGCCGGCCGCGGGCCGAATCAGTCGGCGACGCGGATGTTGGAGGCCTGAAGGCCCTTCTTGCCCTGGGTGACCTCGAAGGTGACCTTCTGGCCATCCTGCAGGGTCTTGAAGCCTTCAGCCTGAATCTCGGAGAAGTGAGCGAACAGGTCATCGCCGCCGTCGTCCGGAGAGATGAAGCCGTAGCCCTTGGTGTCGTTGAACCACTTGACAGTGCCAGTTGCCATTGTCGATTTCCTTAACATACTTTAATGATCGTGCCGGGTTCGCCGAGGCGAAGGCCCGAGGTGCGCGGCAGTACAAGGAAGAAGTGCGTGCCCTGTGTTTCGAGAAATCGAAGTACAACCGACGACTTGTTTCTTGCTGACCTACGCTGCGGCAGGTGCCTTGGCACCGCGATGGTCCCGCCCCGATGGCGTTTCCACCGACCGCAGGGTCACTGTAGATCGAATCCCGTCGGGCAGCAAGCCCGCCCCTCAACCCGGAGGCAGCGTCCGCCCCATGTTTATCGATGCCCAGTTCTGGCCCTTCCTGGTGGCCATCACCCTGCTCTCCATCAGCCCCGGGGTCGATACCCTGCTGGTGATCCGCAACACCGCCCGGGGCGGGGTGCGCGACGGTGTGCTGACCAGCCTGGCGATCTGCTGCGGCCTCTTCGTGCACGCGGCGGTCTCGGCGTTGGGGATCTCGCTGATTCTGCTGCAGTCGGCCTGGGCCTTCCAGCTGCTCAAGCTGGCCGGGGCCGCCTACCTGATCTGGCTGGGCCTGCAGGGCCTGCTGGCGGCGCGGCGGGGCCAGGGGCTGCCGGTGGCCGGCGTGGCCGGTGAGCGCCGACCGGTGCCGATAGGGCAGCCGCTGCGGGAGGGCCTGCTCTCCAACGTGCTCAACCCCAAGACGGTGGTCTTCTACATGGCCTTCCTGCCGCAGTTCATCGCCCCCGGCGACCCGGCCCTGGCCAAGTCGCTGTTCCTGGCCGGGGTGCATTTCGTGATCGCCAACCTGTGGCAGATCGGCGTGGCGCTGATGGTGGGCGGCGCGGGCAGGCTGCTGGCCAGCCGGCTCTTCTCCCGGGCGCTGAACGGGGTGACCGGGGCGGTGCTGATCGCCTTCGGTGTCAAGCTGGCCCTGGAGCGGTCCCCCGGCTGAGCAGCGAGCTGGAAGAACGCCTGCTCCGCAGGCGTGAGCTTGAAGCTGGAAGAAAAACCAACGGCCAAGTCAGATTGTCTTCCAGCTTCCGGCTTACGACGAATTCCTGGCCAGCAGCGAGCGGTCGTAGCGCACCGTCTTCTCGGTGGGGCTGAGCATGGAGACGCCCTGGCTCGAGCCGCCGTTGGCGAGGCTCTCGAAGATCGCCCGGTAGCTGAGCACCGCCTGCACGTAGAGGCGGGTCTCGCGGAAGGGGATGCTCTCCACGAAGAGGTCGAACTCCTCCGGGGCGTCGGCCAGCCAGCGGTCGACCCGGCCCGGGCCGGCATTGTAGGCGGCCGCCGCGGCCAGGCGGTTGCCGCTGTAGCGGTCGAGCATGTCGCGGATATAGGTGCTGCCCAGGCGGATGTTCAGCTCCGGGTCGAGCACCCCGTAGGCGCCCGGATCGCCGATGCCGAGCTGGCGGGCCAGCTGGGTGGCGGTGCCGGGCATCACCTGCATCAGGCCCCGGGCGCCGGCGGGGGAGACCGCCTCGGGGTTGTAGGCGCTCTCGCGCCGGGCGATGCCCATCAGCAGGTAGGGGTCGACCCCCGTCATGCGCCCCCAGTGCAGGAAGTGCTCGCGATAGGCCTCGGGGAAGCGCCACTCCAGGGCATCCCACATGCGCCCGGTGATGGTGGTCTGTACCAGCTTGGCGTGCCAGCCGCGGCGCTGGGCGTAGTCGGCCAGGGCGCGGGCCTCCCGCTCGTCGGCACGCTCTACGGCCGCATACCATTCGCTGGCGGCAAGCCCCGGTTCGTTGATGCGCAGCAGCGCCTCGGTGCGCTGCACGGCCGGCCAGCGCGCCACCTGCTGGCGGAAGCTGTCGTCGAAGCCGTTGCGCTCCAGGTTGAGGGCGTAGGGCTGGCCCAGGCGGTCGGCGGCGGCGAAGCCGAAGAAGCTGCGCCCCTCGGCGGCCAGGGCATAGGCCTCCCGGGCCCGGGCGTCGTCGCCGAGCCGCTCGTGGGCGCGGCCGGCCCAGTAGTGCCAGCGGCTGTCATCCCGGGTGTCGGGCTCCATGCGCGCCAGCCAGTCCAGCACGCCGCGCCAGTCGCGGTCGGCCAGGGCGGCACGCACGCGCAGCTCGAGCAGGTCCGCGTCGCTGCGGGAGGCCAGGGCCTGGTCCACCCAGCCACGGTTGTGGCGGATGTCGCGCACTAGGGAGTAGAAGATCAGGTCCCGCTCGATCTCGGCCCGATGCTCCCTCTCGATAGGCAACGGTTCGCCGATCCTGCGCCACGCCTCCAGGGCCGCCTCGGTGTCGGCCCGGGTGAAGCCGTGCATGGCGGCGGCGAAGAGCGGGCCGCTGGCCCGGCACTCGGGGCCCAGGCAGGCGGGAATCCGGGTGACCGCGGCGAAGTTGCCGTCGACCTGCTCCATGGCGGCGCGAGCCCCCTCCCAGCGGCTGCCGAGCTGGCGCCCGAGGTAGCCGACGAGGCCGCTTTCGCCGGCCTGCCAGGCGAGCATCTTGCGCTCCCAGATCTCCTGTTCGCCGATCACTCCCTGGCTGCGCAGGGTGCCGAAGAGGGTGTCGCAGGCGTCGGGCTGGGAGCGTCCCACGCGCCACAGGGCGAGGCCGCCCTCGGCGGCCGCCGAGGGATCACTGCCCAGCAGGGCCGTGTAGTAGTAGCACTGGCGGGCGGTGCCGGCGGGCTCGCCGTCGGCCACGGCCAGCAGGCTCTGGTAGCGGCCGGCATGGCCGTACTGGGCGATGGCCTGTCCGCGCAGCCACTCGCCCAGGGGCGTGTCGGCGTGGCGGTCGATGAAGCCGAGTACCTGGCGGGGCTCCAGCTGCGGCAGGCGGCCGCGCAGGCGGTGGTACTCCACGTAGCCGGCCAGGGGGTGTGACTCGATGGCGCGAAAGTCGACGCGTTCCCACTGCTGGTCGCGGGCCGCCTCCAGGGCGTTGCGCATGGCGCGGTCGTCGGCCTGGGCCTGGGTGAAGGGCAGCGATATCACCAGGGCGGCAAGCAGCGTGGCGATGCGACGGGCACCGCTGCGCCTTGTGCTGAATGGCAGGGCAGAGTGGCGTTGGCGCATGACAGCGTCTCCGATAGTCGAGTTTCTTATCGCCTATCGTGGCCCATTGCGGCCCGCCTGGGTAGGGGAAAAGGGTAACGGAAGCGGCTCCAGCGTTGAGGCGGCGCCTTGTGCCCGGCCAGCCCCGCGACTAGTCTGGAATGACTTTCAAACGCTTGTTGGAATACCGGCAGGAGGCCCCGGCGTGACGCCCACTTTCGATCGATCCCCCGCGGCCTGGCGGCGCGCCCTGTCGCGCTTCGTCCAGGTCATTCCCCACACCCGCGAGCTGGCCCTCGAGGTGGTCGAGGTGGGGCCCGAGGCGGTCCGCATGTGCCTGCCCTGGTGCGACGACCTGCTGGGCGACGCCTCCCGGGGGCTGGTCCACGGTGGCGTGTTGACCATGCTGCTGGATACCGTCTGCGGCAGCGCCGTGCTGCGCGGGCTGCCGGCCCCCGAGGTGTGCCCGACCCTGGACCTGCGCCTGGACCACTACCGCCCGGCCGTGGCGGGGCAGGCGCTCTTCGCCGAGGCCCGGGTGGTCAGGGTCACCGAGTCGGTGGTCTTTACCGAGGGCTGGGCCTGGCAGGAGGAGGGACGTCCGGTGGCCCGGGGCATCGGCAACTTCGTGCGGCTGGGGCCACGCAACACGCCGCCCGGCTTCGCCGAGGCGCTGTTTGCCGACGAGGAGGTGCGCGGTGATGCCTGAAGGGTTCGACAACGTGGCGTGGCTTTCGCGCACCCGGGCCGAGGGTGACCTCGCCGCCTGGCTGGCCCTGGTGCCCTATGCCCGCCGCATCGGGGTCGGCGTGGAGGCGGACCCCGCGGGCGACGGCCTGCGCTTTCGCCTGGCGCCGCAGCAGGACAATATCGGCAACGTCCTGCTGCCGGCGCTGCACGGCGGCGTGGTCGCCGCCTTCATGGAGACCGCCGCCACCCTGGAGCTGATGCTGGCGGCCCGGGAGCCCCGGCTACCGCGCATCGTGGACCTCTCCATCGACTACCTGCGCACGGCGCGGGTGGTGCCCACCTTCGCCCGCTGCTCGCTGCTGCGGGAGGGACGGCGTCTGGCCAACGTAAGGGTCTGCGCCTGGCAGGAGTCGGAGACGATGCCGGTGGCCACCGCCAGGCTGCATTTCGTGCTGGGCGAGCCCGGTGGTCAGGGGTGACGCAGGCGAGAGGGTTGAAAAGCGCCATCGCAACCCCATATCGACTGCCAGTTCCGAGTCGGTGGCCCGTCCACCGTCGTCATGTCGAAAGAAGGGGTTCACGCTACATGACTACCGCCACGCAACATGAAGAGACCCTCGGCTTCCAGACCGAGGTGAAGCAGCTGCTGCACCTGATGATCCACTCCCTGTACTCCAACCGGGAGATCTTCCTGCGCGAGCTGATCTCCAACGCCGCCGACGCCTGCGACAAGCTGCGCTATGCTGCCCTGGACAACGACGCCCTCTATGAAGGCGACAGCGAACTGCGCATCGAGATCGAGCATGATGCCGAGGCGGGCACCGTCACCGTGCGCGACAACGGCATCGGCATGAGCCGCGACGAGGTCATCGCGAATCTCGGCACCATCGCCCGCTCCGGCACCGCCGAGTTCCTCAAGCAGCTCTCCGGTGAGCAGCAGAAGGACGCCCGCCTGATCGGCCAGTTCGGCGTCGGCTTCTACTCCGGCTTCATCGTCGCCGACGAGGTTACCGTGCGTACCCGCAAGGCGGGCAGCGACCACGCCGAGGGCGTCGAGTGGCGCTCGAAGGGCGAGGGCGAGTTCACCGTGGCCGATATCGAGCGCGAGGTCCACGGCACCGAGATCGTCCTGCACCTGAAGGAGGACGCCAGGGAGTTCGCCGACGACTTCCGCCTGCAGGGCCTGGTGCGCAAGTACTCCGACCATATCGAGGTGCCGGTGCGCATGCCCAGGGTCGAGAAGGCCCGGGACGAGGAGGGCAAGGAGATCGAGGGCAGCGAGACCGTCTCCTGGGAGACCGTCAACGAGGCCACCGCCCTCTGGACCCGCCCCAAGAGCGAGGTCACCGACGAGGAGTACCAGGCCTTCTACAAGCACGTCGCCCACGATTTCAGTGACCCGCTGACCTGGAGCCACAACAAGGTCGAGGGCAAGCTGGAGTACACGAGCCTGCTCTACGTGCCGGGCCGGGCCCCCTTCGACCTCTACGAGCGCGACGGCGCCCGCGGCGTGAAGCTCTACGTGCAGCGCGTCTTCATCATGGATGACGCCGAGCAGTTCCTGCCGCTCTACCTGCGCTTCATCAAGGGGGTGCTGGATACCCGCGACCTGTCGCTCAACGTCTCCCGGGAGCTGCTGCAGCAGGATCCCCAGGTCGAGAAGATCAAGTCCGCGCTGACCAAGCGGGCCCTGGACATGCTCAAGAAGCTGGCCAAGGAGAAGGAGGCCTACCAGACCTTCTGGAACACCTTCGGCAGCGTGCTCAAGGAGGGCCCGGCGGAGGACTTCGCCAACCGCGAGAAGATCGCCGGCCTGCTGCGCTTCTCCACCACCCACACCGACAGCGCCACCCAGGACCAGTCCCTGGCCGACTACGTCGAGCGCATGCAGGAGGGGCAGCAGAAGATCTACTACATCGTGGCGGACGGCTTCAACGCGGCCAAGTCCAGCCCCCACCTGGAGATCTTCCGCAAGAAGGGCATCGAGGTGCTGCTGCTGCATGACCGCATCGACGAATGGCTGATGAGCCACCTCACCGAGTTCGACGGCAAGAGCTTCGTCGACGTGGCCAAGGGCGAGCTCGACCTCGGCGAGATCGAGGGCGAGGAGGAGAAGAAGGCCCAGGAGGAGACCGCCAAGGCCAAGCAGGACCTGGTCAAGCGGGTCAGGGAGGCGCTGGGCGAGGAGGTCCAGGAGGTCAAGGTGACCCACCGCCTCACCGACTCCCCGGCCTGCGTGGTGCTGCCCGAGCACGAGATGGGCTTCCAGATGCGCCGCATCATGGAGGCCGCCGGCCAGCCGCTGCCCGAGGTCAAGCCGATCCTCGAGCTCAATCCCGAGCACGCCCTGGTGGCGCGCCTGGAACAGACCGAGGGCGAGGGCTTCGCCGACCTGGCCCGGGTGCTGCTCGACCAGGCGATCATCGCCGAGGGCGGCCACCTGGATGACCCGGCGGCCTACGTGAAGCGGCTCAACGCCCTGCTGACCGCCTGACGCCCGCCGCGCCGGGCCCGTATCGACGCCACCCCTCGGGGTGGCGTCATCGTTTCCGGGTGCGACAGGGTGCCGCGCGTCGAAAGTCCAACCGGACGGGCGCTCGTTCGTGGCCTAGGCTGAAGGCAGGCGGCGGCTGCCGCCGGCAGGCCATTGAACGGGAGAGTGACGTGAAGATTGGAGCCCCCAGGGAGCAAGCGAAGGGCGAGGCGCGGGTGGCCCTGACCCCCGAGAGCGCCGCCCAGATCCAGAAGCTGGGCCACGAGTGTCTGGTCGAGGCCGGGGCCGGTGCGGCCGCCGGGTTCGACGACCAGGCCTACCGGGACGCCGGCGTCAGCGTGGTCGACGGCGCCGAGGCGCTGTGGGCCGAGGCCGACGTGGTCATCAAGGTGCGCGAGCCCAGCGAGGCGGAGGCCGGGCTGCTGCGCGAGGGGCAGACCCTGGTCAGCTTCTTCTGGCCGGCCCAGAACGAGGCGCTGCTGGAGACCTGCCGCGGCCGGGGGGCCACCGTGGTGGCCATGGACATGGTGCCGCGCATCTCCCGGGCCCAGAAGATGGATGCGCTCTCCTCCATGGCCAACATCGCCGGCTATCGTGCGGTGATCGAGGCCGGCAACCACTTCGGCCGCTTCTTCACCGGCCAGGTGACCGCGGCGGGCAAGGTGCCGCCGGCGAAGGTGCTGGTGATCGGCGCCGGGGTGGCGGGGCTCGCCGCCATCGGCACCGCGGTCAGCCTGGGGGCCATGGTGCGCGCCTTCGACGTGCGCCCCGAGGTGGCCGAGCAGATCGAGTCCATGGGCGCCGAGTTCCTCTTCCTCGACTTCGACGAGAGCCAGGACGGGGCCGAGACCGGCGGCTATGCGGCCCCCTCCAGCCCCGAGTTCCGCGAGAAGCAGCTCGAGTGCTTCCGCGAGCAGGCGCCGGACGTCGACATCGTCATCACCACGGCGCTGATTCCCGGCAAGCCGGCCCCCAAGCTGTGGCTCGAGGAGATGGTCGCGGCCATGAAGCCCGGCTCGGTGATCGTCGACCTGGCCGCCGAGAAGGGCGGCAACTGCGACCTGACGCGCCCCGACGAGCGGGTGCTGAGCGACAACGGGGTGGTGGTGATCGGCTACACCGACTTTCCCTCGCGCATGGCCACCCAGGCCTCGCTGCTCTACGCCACCAACGTTCGCCACCTGCTGACCGACCTGACGCCGGAGAAGGACGGCACCCTCGTCCATGACATGGAGGATGACGTGATCCGCGGCGCCACGGTAACCCACGGCGGCGAGGTCACCTTCCCGCCGCCGCCGCCCAGGGTGAAGGCCATCGCCGCGGCCAAGCCCAAGCCGAGGGAGAAGGCGCCGACCCCTGAGGAGAAGAAGGCCGCCGAGCTTGCCGAGTTCAAGGCGGGGACCCGACGCCAGGTGACGATGCTCGGCGTGGGCGGCGCCCTGATGCTGCTGCTCGGCCAGATCGCCCCGGCCTCCTTCATGCAGCACTTCATCGTCTTCGTGCTGGCCTGCTTCGTGGGCTTCCAGGTGATCTGGAACGTCAGCCATTCGCTGCATACCCCGCTGATGGCGCTGACCAACGCCATCTCGGGGATCATCATCCTCGGCGCCATCCTGCAGATCGGCTCCGGCAGCGGCCTCGTGGTGCTCATGGCGGCCATCTCGGTGCTGATCGCCACCATCAATATCGTCGGCGGCTTCGTGGTGACACGGCGCATGCTGGCCATGTTCCAGAAATCCTGAGCGGCGGAGAGACAAGATGTTGAGTCAGGGATTCGTATCCGCCGCGGCGATCGCGGCAAGCGTGCTGTTCATCCTCTCCCTGGGGGGGCTGAGCAACCAGGAGAAGGCCAAGCGGGCGGTCTGGTACGGCATCGTCGGCATGGCGGTGGCGGTGGTCTTCACCGCCTTCGGGCCGGGGATCGGCGGCTATGGCTGGATGCTGCCCATGGTGGTGATCGGTGCCGTAGTCGGCTGGGTCGTCGCCAAGCGAGTGGCCATGACCGAGATGCCCCAGCTGGTGGCGGCGCTGCACAGCTTCGTGGGCCTGGCCGCGGTCTTCGTGGCCTGGAGCGCCGACCTGGAGCGGCGTCGGGTCATGGCCGCCCGGGCCGCCGAGGCCTCCACCGAGGGCTTCTCGGCCTTTGCCGCCCTGGTGGCCACCAAGGCCCCCGATGAGCTGACCTTCCTGCAGCTCGAGGTGGTGTTCGCCATCTTCATCGGCGCGGTGACCTTCACCGGCTCGGTGATCGCCTATGGCAAGCTGGCCGGCAAGGTGGACGGCAAGCCTCGCCAGCTGCCCGGCGGCCACGGGCTCAATGCCGGCGCCGTCGCCCTCTCGCTGCTGCTGGCCGTGCTCTACCTCAACGGCGCCGGCTTCTGGACCCTGCTGTTGCTGGCGGCGCTGTCGTTCTTCGTCGGCTACCACCTGATCATGGGCATCGGCGGCGCCGACATGCCGGTGGTGGTGTCGATGCTCAACAGCTACTCCGGCTGGGCGGCGGCGGCCATCGGCTTCACCCTCTCCAACGACCTGCTGATCGTCACCGGGGCCCTGGTAGGCTCCAGCGGTGCCATCCTCTCCTACATCATGTGCAAGGCGATGAACCGCAACTTCGTCAGTGTCATCCTCGGCGGTTTCGGTGGCGTCACCGGCCCCGCCGCCGAGATCGAGGGGGAGCAGGTGGCCATCGATGCGGCCGGCGTGGCGGCGACGCTGAACAACGCCGACAGCGTGATCATCGTGCCGGGCTACGGCATGGCGGTGGCCCAGGCCCAGAACGCGGTAAGCGAGCTCACCCGCAAGCTGCGCGCGGCGGGCAAGGAGGTGCGCTTCGCCATCCACCCGGTGGCCGGCCGCCTGCCGGGCCACATGAACGTGCTGCTGGCCGAGGCCCGGGTGCCCTACGACATCGTGATGGAGATGGAGGAGATCAACGACGACTTCCCGAAGACCGACGTGACGATCGTCATCGGCTCCAACGATATCGTCAACCCGGCCGCCCAGGAGGATCCCGCCAGCCCCATCGCCGGCATGCCGGTGCTGGAGGTGTGGAAGTCCCGGGTGGTCTTCGTCTGCAAGCGTGGCCAGGGCACCGGCTACTCCGGCATCGAGAACCCGCTCTTCTACAAGGAGAACACCCGCATGCTCTACGGGGATGCCCGGGAGAGCATCGACTCGCTGCTGTCGCATATCGACTAGGCGTGGCGCCGGCGCCGCCGGCAGGAGCGGGGCTCGAATCGGCTGCCGGTTCGGGCCCCTTTTTCGCTACAATCGTGGCTCCATTCAGCCAAGCGGGGCCGACCATGGCAGAGCAACAGATCAAGGTGGCAGTGCTGGGCGGCGGCAGCTTCGGCACCGCCCTGGCCAGCATCGCCGCGGACAACGGCGCCCGGGTGCGCCAGTGGCTGCGCGACCCGGCCCTGGTCGAGCAGATCAATCGCGAGCATCGCAACGGCCGCTACCTGCCCGACTACTCGATCAACCCGGCGGTGGTGGCCTCCACCGACATGGCCGAGGTGCTGCCCGGGGCCGAGCTGGTGCTGGTGGCCATTCCCTCCAAGGCCTTTCGCGAGGTGGTGCGCCAGGCGCGCCCCTGGCTGAGCCCCGAGCAGATCCTGGTCAGCACCACCAAGGGGATCCAGGAGGAGGGCTTCAAGCTGATGAGCCAGATCCTCGAGGAGGAAACCGGCTTTCCCCATATCGGGGTGATCTCCGGGCCCAACCTGGCCTCGGAGATCGCCCAGAAGCAGCTCACCGCCACGGTGATCGCCAGCGACGACCCGGAGACCCGCACCCGGGTGCAGACGGCCCTCGGCTGCGACTACTTCCGGGTCTACGCCAGCAACGACCGCCACGGGGTGGAGCTGGGCGGCGCCTTGAAGAACATCTACGCCATCTCCGCCGGCATGGCCGCCGCACTCGGCATGGGCGAGAACACCCGCAGCATGCTGATGACCCGGGCGCTGGCCGAGATGAGCCGCTTCGCGGTGGATCAGGGAGCCAACCCCATGACCTTCCTGGGGCTCGCCGGGGTGGGCGATCTGATCGTCACCTGCTCCTCGGCCCTCTCGCGCAACTACCGGGTCGGCTACGCCCTGGGCGAGGGGAAGAGCCTCGACGAGGCGGTGGAGGCCCTGGGCCAGGTGGCCGAGGGGGTCAACACCGTGCGTTTGGTACGCGACAAGGCCCGGGAGGATGGCGTCTACATGCCCCTGGCCGAGGGGCTCTACCAGGTGCTCTTCAAGGGGGTGCCGGCCAAGGAGATGGCGCGCATGCTGATGCTCGGCGAGCAGAGCAGCGACGTGGAGTTCATCCTGCCCCGGGAGGCCGTGCAGCAGGCCCACCGGGAGACCGGGGGGCGGCATGGCTGAGCGGCTGCTGATCATGCGCCACGGCGAGGCGGGCCCCGGGGCGCCGGATGCCGAGCGCGAGCTCACCGCCCGGGGGCGCCGGGAGGCCGAGCGCATGGCCGCCTGGCTGGCCGAGCGGGATGACCTCGCCGGGCTGCGCCTGTTGGCGAGCCCCTATCGGCGCGCCCGCCAGACCGCCGCCATCGTCGGCGAGGCGCTGGGGCTCGAAGCGGAGGCGCTCTCGTTCATCACGCCGGATGACCCGCCCCGGGCGGTGGCCGACTGGCTGCTGGCGCAGCCCCAGGGGCGGCCGCTGCTGCTCGTCAGCCACATGCCGCTGGTGGGCGCGCTGACCGGCCTGCTGGTGGAGGGCCGGGCCGATCGCGGGCTCGGCTTTCCCACCGCAGCCGTCGCCGAACTCGAGGCCGACGTCTGGGCCGCGGGCTGCGCCCGGCTGGTGGACTTCGTTTCACCGGCTACTTGTGATTGCGGCTGATCCGTCGACAGGCCTTCGAGGAGGCGCCATGAACCCCTCCCTGGGGGCTACCTAGACCATCCCTGGTCCACGGACCTCCTCTTCGACCTGTCCCCGGCGCCGCTTTCCCGAACCCTGACTAGATCAGCCCCGCCACCTTGAGGGCGAAGGCCCCGACGGTCACGGTGAGGCTGGCCATCAGGGTGGTCAGGGCGATGATATTGGCGCTCAGCACGGCGTTGCCGCCCATGGCCTTGGCCATCACGAAGGCCGCCGCCGCCGTGGGGCTGGCGAAGAAAAGGAACATCACCCCCAGCTCGCGCCCCTCGAAGCCGGCCAGCCAGGCCGCGCCGGTGGCCAGTATCGGCACCGTCACCATCTTGAGCAGGCTGGCGCTGGTGGCCAGGCGGCCCGAGTCGCGGATCGCCTCCAGGGAGAGGGTGGCACCGATGCAGATCAGCGCCAGCGGCAGGGTCAGGGAGGCGAAGTAGTCGCCGGAGGTCATCAGCCAGCCCGGCAGGCGCAGCTCCAGGGCGGCGATCGGCACGGCGGCCACCACCGCGAGGATCAGCGGGTTGCGGGCGATATGGGCGAGGATGCTGCGCCAGTCCGCGCGCTGTCCCTCCTGGTAGGTGGCCAGCGCCACCACCGAGAGGGCGTTGTAGGTGAGGATCACCACCCCCAGCAGCAGCCCGCCGGCGGAGAGTCCGTACTCCCCGTACATGCCGGCGGCCAGCGCCAGCCCGACGATGCCGCAGTTGCCCCGGAAGGCTCCCTGGATATAGACCCCGCGCTCCACATGGGGCACGCGCAGCCTGGCCCAGCCCCAGCAGAACAGGAAGCTGCCCAGGGTGGCCAGGGCGAAGAAGCCCAGCAGCCGCGGGTTGAGGGTGGCGTCCAGGTCGGCGCGGATGATGCTCAGGAAGATCAGCGCCGGCATGGTGCCGCGGAAGACCAGCTGGGAGGCGGTGGTGACGAAGGCGCCGTCGATCCAGCCGGCGCGCTTGAGTCCCAGGCCGATGAACACCATGGCGAACACCGGCAGCGTCACCTCCAGGGTCTGGAAGAAGAGGGCGGCAAGCTCCACGCGGCGGTGCTCCTAGCGGGCCAGCCAGAGGCCGACGACAATGGCGGCGATCACCGCGGCGAAGAAGAGGCGGTTGCGCAGGCGGGTATCACGGGGCGGCTTGGGCGTTGGGCTCACGGGGGCTCCGGGCGGGTTCGGCGGGGAAGATGGCTTGGCGAATCATGGTAATCCCGTTAGCCTGCTACTGCCACACGGGGCCTTCGTCGGCCCGCCCACCTGGATGATCCCATGCCCCCACCGACACCCCTTCCCCGGCTGCTGTTTGCCCACGCCAACGGCTTTCCCGGCTCCAGCTACCGCAGCTTCCTGGCGCCCCTGGCCGAGCGCTTCGATCTCCACCCGCTGGACCGCATCGGCCACCACCCCGACTTTCCGGTGGGCCACAACTGGCTGGCGCTTCGCGATGAGCTGCTGCATACCCTCGAGTCCTTCGACGCGCCGGTGATTGGCGTGGGCCACTCCATGGGGGGCGTGCTGATGGCCATGGCCGCCGAGGCGTCGCCCGAGCGCTTTCGCTGCGTGGTGATGCTCGACCCGCCCCTGATGCTGGGGCTGGACGCCTGGGCCATGAAGGCCGCCAAGCGCTTCGGCTTCGTCGACCGGGTGACCCCGGCCGGCCAGAGCCAGGGGCGCCGCGCCGTCTGGCCCGACCGCGAGGCCATGCGCCACTCGCTGCGCCGGCGGCGGCTGTTTCGCCGCTTTACCCCCGAGGCGCTGCAGGACTACGTTGCGGGCGGCACCCGGCTGCTCGACGACGGCCAGGCGGTGCTGCTCTACGACCCCCAGGTGGAAGTGGAGATCTTCCGCCATCTGCCCGATCACCTGGGCGACCTGCCGCGCCGGCTGCGGGTGCCCTTCGCCCTGCTCGCCGGAGAGGAGTCCGACCTGCTCACCCCGCGCCGGCGCCGCAGGCTCCGGCGCCACGGCGTGCCGGTGACCCTGGTGCCGGGCACCCACATGTTTCCCATGGAGCACCCCGACGAGGCCCGTCGGATCCTGCTCGAGACCCTCGATGCACTGCTGGAGGCCCGATGAACGAACCTGTTGAACTGCGCCTGGCCGAGGGCCGCCTGGCCGCCCTGGCCTGGGGCGACGCCGGCAGGCCGACCTGGCTCGCCCTGCACGGCTGGCTCGACAATGCCGCCAGCTTCAGCCGCCTGGCGCCGCGCCTGGTGGCACGCCTCGGCATCCGGGTGGTGGCCCTGGACTTCTCCGGCCACGGCCGTTCGGCCCACTCCCCCGGCGACTACGCCCTCTGGGACTACTGCCACGACGTGCTGGACGCCGCCGATGCGCTCGGCCTCGAGCGGCTGACGCTGCTGGCCCACTCCATGGGGGCGGGGGTCGCCTGCCTGACCGCAGCGGCGCTGCCGGAGCGGCTCGCGCGACTGGTGCTCATCGACGGCCTGGGGGCGGTGACCACCGAAGCCGAGCGCGCCCCGGAGCAGCTGCGCCGCGGGCTGCTCGCCCATCGTCGTGCCGTGTCCCCCGCTCCCCACTATCCTGATAGCGAGACCGCCGTGGCGGCGCGGGTCGCGGGAGGTGCGACACCCATCGATGCCGACACCGCCGCTCCCCTGGTGGCGCGCAACCTGGTCGAGCGTGCCGATGGACGCGTGGCCCTGGGTACCGATGCGCGCCTGCTGCGCCCCTCCCCGGTGCGCTTCTGCCCCGAGCAGGCCCTGGCCTGCCTGGGTGCGATTCGCGCGCCGACCCTGCTGGTGGAGGGGGAGACGGGGATCCTGGGCGAGAGCGAACGGGCCCGGCTGGCGCGAGGGGCGGTGCCGGGCCTGGTGCGCCGGGTGCTCCCCGGGGGGCACCACCTGCACCTGGAGCCCGGGGCCGTGGAGGCGGTCGCCGAGGTGATCGGCGCCTGGCGGGAGGAGACAACCGATGAAACCGAGGAGACGGGGCATGAGCGACAGGGTGCGTGAGGGCAAGCGAGTGGCCCTGGTGCTGGGCAGCGGCGGCGCCCGGGGCTATGCCCATATCGGCGTGATCGAGGAGCTGGAGGCGCGGGGCTACCGGGTGGTGGCCATCGCCGGCTGCTCCATGGGAGCCCTGGTCGGCGGCATCTACGCGGCCGGGCAGCTCGGCGCCTACCGCGACTGGGTGTGCCGGCTCGACTACTTCGACGTCCTCAAGCTGGTGGATGTGACCTGGAGCCCCATGGGCGCCATGCGCGCCAGCAAGGTGATGGAGAAGCTGGAGTCCCTGGTGGGCGACGTGCGCATCGAGGAGTTGCCGATCCCCGTCACCACCGTGGCCACCGACCTGACCCGCCAGCGCGAGGTGTGGTTCCAGAGCGGCCCGCTGCTGGAGGCGATCCGCGCCTCCATCGCGGTGCCGGGGGTGATCACGCCGGTGCATCGGGGCGAGCAGGTGCTGGTGGATGGCGGCCTGCTCAACCCGCTGCCGATCATTCCCACCGTCTCGGCCCGCGCCGACTTCGTGATGGCGGTCAACGTCACGGCGCATAGCCCGCGGCCGGTGACCCTGGAGGAGCTGCTGCCCCCGGAGCAGGCCGAGCAGGAGCTCGCCCGGGAGCGCGAGCGCGACGCCGGGGGCATGGATTTCGGGGGGTGGATGGAGGAGGTGCGCCAGGCCGCCGGCCGCTGGTTCAACGGCCTCGGCGGCGGCGAGTCGGCGGCTGATGCCGACCAGGGGGAGGAGGGCGCCCGCCGTCGCCAGTGGGGGCGGCTGGACATGGTGCTGGAGTCCTTCGATATCACCCAGGCGGCACTCGCCCGGTACAAGGTGGCCGGCTACCCGCCGGATGTGCTGATCGAGGTGCCCAAGTCGGTATGCGGCGCCTACGAGTTCCATCGCGCCGAGGCGCTGATCACCCTGGGCCGGCACCTGGCCGTGGAGGCCCTGGACCGCTACGAGGGGCGCGACCACCCGGGCTGGGGCAGCCGGGGGATCGTGGTGGAGCCCCTCAGGAGCGATGGCCCGATGGCGGGCGAGTCGGCGCCGGAAGCGGGCACCTGACGGCGGCTCAGGGTTCGCCGCGCCGCCGCAGCAGCACATAGACGGCACCGGTACCGCCGTCGCCGTCGGTGGCCGAGCAGAAGGCGAGCACGCCCGGCCACTCGCGCAGCCAGGCGTTCACGTGGCTCTTGATCACCGGGTAGTCGCTGGTGGTGCCCCAGGCCTTGCCGTGGACCACCAGCACGCAGCGCTGGCGGCGCGCCGCGGCCTCGCGCAGGAACCCCTCAAGCTCGGTACGCGCTTCCTCCAGGGTATAGCCGTGGAGGTCGAGCCCCGCCTCCCAGGCGTAGTCGCCGCGCTTGAGCCGGCTGCGCTCCCGCCAGGGCAGGTCGGGGAGGGCGAACTCCAGGGCCTCCGAGGGGCGCACCGCCTCGACCCGGCCGTCGGAGGTGCGCCCGGTGCCGCTGGCCTCGTTGGCCGCCTGGGCCGCGGCGCGGCGCGCCTCGGCCGACGGGTCATCCCGGCGCGGGCGGCCGGGGTCGGCGCGGTTGGCCCGGATGGGGCGCACCCCGGCCTCGCGCAACGCCTGGCGAAAGGCGCTGATCTCGTCATCGTCCGGGCGGTGGCGGTCTCGGCTCATGGCGGTAGCGGCCTGTTGCGTCGGGGCCGCCCAGTATAGCGAGTGCAGCGTGGCTGTGAACCGCTGCGGCGGTTACAATCTGGCCTCCATGCCGACGACCACAGGACGCCCCGTGTCCCTTCGCAACGACTCCTCGACCCTCACCCTCCCCGATGCCGACCTGCGCGATGGCCTCGTGACCCTGCGCGACTGCCTGCGCTGGGCGGCCAGCGAGTTCCATCTGGCCGGGCTCTTCCACGGCCACGGCACCGATTCGGCCTGGGACGAGGCGGTGGCGTTGACCCTGGGGGCCCTGCATCTGCCCTGGAACGTCGACCCGGCGGTGCTGGATGCGCGCCTGCTGCCCATGGAGCGCGGTCGCATCGTGGCCCTGGTGCGCGAGCGGGTGACCACCCGGCGTCCGCTGCCCTACCTGCTCGGCGAGGCCTTCTTCGCCGGCTTCCCCTTCGACGTGGACGAGCGGGTGCTGATTCCTCGCTCGCCCATCGCCGAGCTGATCGAGCACGGCTTCGCCGCCTGGTTCCCCGAGGAGCCGCCGGCCCGGGTGCTCGACCTCTGCACCGGCTCCGGCTGCATCGGCATCGCCACCGCGCTGCACCTGCCCACCTGCGAGGTGGACCTCGGCGAGATCAGCGAGGAGGCCCTGGCCGTGGCGCGCCAGAACATCACCCGCCATGACGTGGGTGAGCGGGTGCGAGCGGTGCACTCCGACCTCTTCGCCTCGCTTCCCGGCCGCTACGACCTGATCGTCTCCAATCCGCCCTACGTGGACGCCCGTGACCTGGCCACCATGCCCGCCGAGTTTCGCCACGAGCCGGCCCTGGCGCTGGGGGCCGGGAGCGACGGTCTGGATATCGTCCGGCGCATCCTGCGCGAGGCCCGCGAGCACCTCACCGACCACGGCGTGCTGGTCGTCGAGGTCGGCAATTCCGACCGCCATCTGGAGGCCGCCTTCCCCGAGGTGCCCTTCCTGTGGCTCGAATTCGAGCGCGGCGGCCAGGGCGTCTTCGCCCTGAGCGCCGATGAACTCGACGCCCATGCGGCGTCCTTCGCCTGATTCCCGCCCCTTCGAGGAGAAGCGCCCATGTCCGGCAACACCTTCGGCAAGCTGTTTACCGTCACCACCTTCGGCGAGAGCCACGGCCCGGCGCTGGGCGCCATCGTCGACGGCTGCCCGCCGGGACTGCCGCTCACCGAGGCCGACCTGCAGCGGGACCTGGACCGCCGCCGCCCCGGCACCTCCCGCCACACCACCCAGCGTCGCGAGCCCGACCAGGTGAAGATCCTCTCCGGGGTCTTCGAGGGGGTGACCACCGGCACTGCCATCGGCCTTGTGATCGAGAATACCGACCAGCGTTCCAGGGACTACGGCAACATCAAGGATCAGTTCCGTCCGGCCCATGCCGACTACAGCTACCACCACAAGTACGGGGTGCGCGACTATCGGGGCGGCGGGCGCTCCAGCGCCCGGGAGACCGCCATGCGGGTCGCGGCCGGCGCCATCGCCAAGAAGTACCTCGCGACCCGGGGCATCAGCGTGCGCGGCTACATGAGCCAGCTGGGCCCCATCGAGCTCGATTTCCGCAGCTGGGAGGCGGTGGGGGAGAACGCCTTCTTCTGCCCCGACCCGGCCAGGGTGCCCGAGCTCGAGGCCTACATGGACCAGCTGCGCCGGGACCAGGACTCGGTGGGGGCGAAGATCACCGTGGTGGCCGAGGGCGTGCCCCCGGGCCTCGGCGAGCCGGTCTTCGACCGCCTGGATGCCGAGCTGGCCCACGGGCTGATGAGCATCAACGCGGTGAAGGGGGTGGAGATCGGCGACGGCTTCGCCAGCGTGGCCCAGCGGGGCAGCGAGCACCGTGACGAGATGACCCCGGAGGGGTTTCTCTCCAACCACGCCGGCGGCGTGCTGGGCGGCATCTCCAGCGGCCAGGCCATCGTCGCCCATCTGGCCCTCAAGCCCACCTCCAGCATCACCACCCCGGGGCGCAGCATCGACCTCCACGGCAACTCCGTGGAGGTGATCACCAAGGGGCGCCACGACCCCTGCGTGGGCATCCGCGCCACGCCCATCGCCGAGGCGATGATGGCGCTGACCCTGATGGACCACCTGCTGCGCCATCGCGGCCAGAACGCCGACGTCAGCGTGGCGACCCCCGTGCTGCGCTGAAGGGCTGCTACACTGCCAGACACTCCCAACGGACAGGGCAACTGCCATGAAGATCAACGTCGAGTTCGACCTCACCCCCGAGGAGTTTCGCCAGGCCCTGGGGCTTCCCGACGTGGAGGCCTTCCAGAAGGACCTGCTGAATCGTATCCAGAAGCAGATGGAGGCCGGGGTCGAGGGCTATGACCCCATGAGCCTGATGCAGCCCTTCCTGCAGCACTCGGGCATGGGGCAGGGCTTGAGCCAGGGGCTCTCCCAGGGCCTCTCCCAGGGCTTGGCCAGCTTCGGCAGCTACCAGCAGATGATGCTCGACATGCTCAAGCAGGCCGGGCAGGGGGCGGGCACCAGAGCCGAGGCCGGCTCGACGCAGGCCGAAAGCAGCGCCGGCTCGGCGGGAGGCAAGGCGAGCAGCCGCGGCGCGGCGAAGAGCGGCGCCGCGAAGAAGGGGGCCGCCAGCGCCAGCTCCCGGGCCAAGCGCGACAGCTGAGCCACTATTCGCCTTTCATCGTCTTGCAACCTGTGGCATGGCAGACTAGGCTTTGTGCAGTGCAACATGGCGGCGGGCACTTTCTGCTCGCTCAGCCCTACCACATGAGGATGCCTCCATGCAGGACAAGATGATCGAAGCCTTCAACGAGCAGACCCGTCAGTTCTTCGAGCCGATGCGCAAGCTCAACTCCCTGATGCTGGACAACATGGAAAAGCTGACCCAGTACCAGATGGAGTCCATGAAGCGCTACAGCCAGCTCGGTACCGAGCGCCTGCGCGATGCCAGCGAAGTGGCCGATGCCGACTCCCTCCAGGAGTTCAGCGCTCGCCAGGCCGAGGTGATGAATCAGCTCTCCCAGCAGATGCTGGAAGATGCCAAGGCGCTCTCCGAGATGAGCCTGGAGTTCAAGTCCGAGCTCGAGAAGCTCTTCGCCGAGCAGGCCAAGGTGGTGGAGCAGGCCCAGAAGGGCGCGGCGCCCGCCAAGGATGAGCCGGCCAAGGCGCAGTCCACCCGGGGCGGCAGCAAGAGCTGATTGCCAGCGGTCTCGAGCCGGCGGCCCCGCGGGGGCCGCTGACCACGCCGCTACGTCTCCTCGGGAGGCGTAGCGGCACGTGTTGTTTCGTAGCAGGCGTGGCAGGGCCGCGCGCGTCAGGAGGGGTCAATGCAGCCAGGGGTTGAAGCACCGACACAGGCAGAGCTCGAGGCGTGGAACGCCCAGCTCAAGGAGATTGGCGAGGAGTACCGCGCCCTGATGGGCGATCTGCTGGAGCGGATCGTGCCCAGCGATGCCGCGGGCTCCGTCTATGGCGACATGCGCGAGAGCTTCCAGGCCGCTGCCGAGGCGCTGATGGGCAACCCTCCCCAGCTGTGGCAGGCCCAGGCGCAGCTGATGCAGGACCAGTTCCAGCTCTGGCAGCACGGCCTGAGGGCCCTGGCCGGCGAGTCGGTGGAGCCGCTGGTGACGCCCGGGCGGGGGGATCGTCGCTTCAAGGACGAGGCCTGGACCCAGGATCCCTACTACCTGGCGATCATGCAGCAGTACCTGCTCTTCTCGCGCATGGTGGAGCAGCTGATCGACGGGCTCGACCTGCCCGACGACCAGAAGCACCGCCTCGGCTTCTATGCGCGTCAGCTGGTCAACGCCATGGCGCCCACCAACTTCGTGGCCACCAACCCCGAGGTGATGCGCAAGACCCTCGAGACCCGCGGCCAGAACCTGGTCGACGGCCTCAACCGTCTGCGCCAGGACCTGGCCAACTCCGCCGAGGGCCTCAACGTCACCATGACCGACCGCAGCGCCTTCGAGGTGGGTCGCAACATCGCCGTGACCCCGGGCTCGGTGGTCTACGAGAACGAGCTGATCCAGCTGATCCAGTATGCGCCGACCACCGAGAAGGCCTTCAAGACGCCGCTGCTGGTCATTCCGCCCTGGATCAACAAGTACTACATCCTCGACCTGCGCGAGGACAATTCCTTCGTCAAGTGGCTGGTCGAGCAGGGGCACACGGTCTTCCTGATCTCCTGGCGCAACCCCGGCCCCGAGCAGCGTGACCTGACCTGGGCCGACTACATGCAGCTCGGCCCCATCGCCGCCATGGAGGCGATCGAGCAGGCCACCGGCGAGAAGTCCGTCAACCTGCTGAGCTACTGCGTCGGCGGTACCCTGGCGGCCTCCACCGTGGCCTACCTGACCAGCACCCGTCGTGGTCGCAAGGTGAAGTCGGTCACCTACATGACCACCCTGCAGGACTTCCGCGATCCCGGCGAGATCGGCGTCTTCCTCAACGAACCGGTGCTCCAGGGCATCGAGGCCAAGATGGAGCGTGACGGCTACCTGGACGGCCGCGTGATGGCCTTCAGCTTCAACCTGCTGCGCGAGAACGACCTCTTCTGGTCCTTCTATATCAGCAACTATCTCAAGGGTGACGTGCCGGCCCCCTTCGACCTGCTCTACTGGAACACTGACGGCACCAACCTGCCGGCGGGCACCCACGGCTGGTACCTGCGCCACATGTACCTGGAGAACCGCCTGGTGGAGCCCGGCGGCATCGAGCTCGATGGCGTCAAGATCGACCTGCGCAAGGTCTCCACGCCGAGCTACTTCCTCTCCACCCGGGAGGATCACATCGCCAAGTGGAACAGCACCTACTACGGCGCCCTGCTGCCCAAGGGGCCGGTCAAGTTCGTGCTGGGGGGCTCCGGCCATATCGCCGGGGTGGTCAACCCGCCCCACAAGAACAAGTACGGCTTCTGGACCAACGACGAGCTGCCCGAGACCCACGAGGCGTGGCTGGCCGGTGCCGAGCAGCATGAAGGCTCCTGGTGGCCCCACTGGCAGGCCTGGATGACCGAGAACGGCTACGCCGACCCGGCAGCGGAGAAGCTGGTACCCGCCCGGCAGCCCGGCGATGGCGAGCTCGAGATCATCGAGCCGGCCCCCGGCCGCTACGTCAGGATGACCATCCCCGAGGTGCTGGGCGAGGTCCCGACTTCGTCGAAAGCCTGAAGCTGTAAGCTATAAGCTATAAGCTGTAAGAAGAAGCGCCCAGCCGAGTGATCGGCTGGGCGCTTCTTGTTGGGTTCATCGCAGAGTGGCGTGCCTCCATCGCCCAATGAATTGGGCTCCTACGCGGTGGGGCGGCGGCCCAGCCGCAGGCCGGGCAGCACCAGCAGGGCGGCGAGCAGCCAGACGGGCCAGCTGCCGGTGCGGGTGAAGGGGGTGAGGCCCTCCATGGGGTGCACCTCGCCGGTGATGCTGGTCATCTCGAACTGGGGAGCGCGGGCGGCGATGCGCCCCAGGGGGTCGACGATCACGGTCACCCCGTTGCTGGTGGCGCGCACCAGGTAGCGGCCGTTCTCCAGGGCGCGCAGGCGCGCCATCTGCAGGTGCTGCAATGGGCCGATGGACTCGCCGAACCAGGTGTCGTTGGAGACCGTCATCAGCAGGGCGCTGTCGCGGGCGCGTTCGGCCACCAGGTCGGCGTAGATGATCTCGTAGCAGATGGCGTTGCCGATGGTGGTGCCGGCGGCGACCATGGGCGCCTGGCCCGAGGGTCCCGGGGTCATGGCGGGCATCGGCAGGTCGAAGAAGGCGATGGTGCCGCGCAGCAGGCTCTCCAGGGGCAGGTACTCGCCGAAGGGCACCAGGTGCTCCTTGCGGTACTCCCCCTCGGCATTGCCCAGGCCGATCACGCTGTTGAAGTAGCGCCCCTGGGCCTCCCGCTGCAGGACCCCGGTGAACAGGGCCGTCTCCGGTGCCAGGTTGGACTGGACCCGCTCGAGGATGGGGCGCGCCTGATCCTCGAACATGGGCAGCGCCGCCTCGGGCCAGACGATCAAGTCGAGGTCCTCGGGCTGCTCGCGGGTCAGCTCCGCGTAGATGTTGGCCGCCTCGCGCTGGCCCTCCGGGGTCCACTTGATCAGCTGGTCCAGGTTGCCCTGCAGCAGGGCGACCCGCAGCGGCTCGCCGGCGGGCTGGGTCCACTGGGCCGGCAGCGCCAGGGGGATGAGCCAGAGGGCAGCCGCGGGCGCGACCGTCCACCAGCGCCGGGCCAGGAACTCCACCAGCAGGGTGCCGGTGAGGGCGGTGATCAACGACAGCAGGTAGACACCGCCCACCGGGGCCCAGGGAGCCAGCGGGGAGTCCACGTGGGCGGAGCCCAGCAGCAGCCAGGGGAAGCCGGTGAAGAGCCAGGTGCGCAGCCACTCCCCCAGCACCCAGGCCCCGGCGAAGGAGAGCGCGGCCAGCCGCGGGCCGGTGAGCCGCCGGTAGAGCCACAGGGTCACCGCCAGGAAGAGCGCCATGCTGGCCACGAAGAGCGCGGTGAGAAACACCGCCAGGGGCACGCCGGTATAGCCGTAGTCGTGGATCGAGACATAGACCCAGGAGGCGCCGGAACCGAAGAGGCCGAGGCCGTAGCACCAGCCGCGCAGGGCGGCCTGGCCCGGCGTCAGGGCGTGGATGCCCAGGTAGACCAGGCCCACGGCCACGGGGCCGAGCCACCAGAGCTCGAAGGGGGAGGCGGTCAGGGTGGTCAGCACCCCGGCGGCCAGCGCCAGCAGGCAGCCCAGCGCCGGGGGGAATCGCAGCTCGGACATGATGACCTTCCGTGTCAGGTTCGGGTTACAGGGTTCGGGCTCAGAAGCGGGCCGGGTCGTCCTCCGAGCCGTCGCAGGGCTCCGCCTCCAGCAGGCGGATGCGACGGTTGTCGGCGTTGAGCACCGTGAAGCGCCAGCCGCCGATATCGGTGTGCTCGCCGCGGCCGGGCAGGTGGCCGAAGCGCTGCATCACCAGCCCGCCCAGGGTATCGAACTCCTCGTCGGAGAAGCGGGTGTCGAAGCGCTCGTTGAAGTCCTCGATGGGGGTCAGGGCGCGGATGGCGTAGCGGCCGTCGCCCAGCTCGCGGATATCCTCCTCCTCGTCGGCGTCGTGCTCGTCCTCGATCTCGCCGACGATCTCCTCGAGGATGTCCTCGATGGTGACGATGCCGGCGGTGCCGCCATACTCGTCCACCACGACCGCCATGTGGTTATGGGTATCCTGGAACTCCTTGAGCAGGCTGTTGAGCCGCTTGGACTCCGGCACGAAGAGCGCCGGGCGCACGACCTCCTCGAGGCGGAAGGGGCGCGAGCCCTCCTGGCCCTTCTGCAGCAGCGGCAGCAGGTCCTTGGCCAGCAGGATGCCCTTCACCTCGTCGAGGTTCTCGCCGATCACCGGATAGCGGGAGTGGCCGGTCTCCAGGATGACCGGCAGGTACTCCTCCAGCGGCTGATCGAGGCCGATGGCGGTGACCTGGGAGCGGGGGATCAGCACCTCGCGCACCTGCTGGTCGCTGATCTGCAGGGCCCCCTCGATGATCATCATGGCGTCCTGCTCGAGCTTCAGGCGGCTGGCCGCCTGGCGCAGGAAGGCGAGGAGTTCGTCGCGGGAGCTGGGTTCATCGCTGTCGCTGGACAGCGCGCCCAGCAGCCTTTCCAGCCAGGTCCGGCCGCCCTGGCCGCTCGATCGGTCTTCGCTCATGGGTCGGGTCTCTTGTCCTCGGGGTCGCGATGGGGGACGAGCTGGGGGTCAAGATAGGGGTCGGCGATGCCGAGCCGGGCGAGGATCTCGCGCTCGAGCTGCTCCATCGCCTCGGCCTCGTCATCCTCGACATGGTCGTGGCCGAGCAGGTGCAGGGTGCCGTGCACCACCATGTGAGCGTAGTGATCGGCGAGCGCCTTGTCCTGCTCGGCGGCCTCGGCCACCACCACCGGATGGCAGATCACCAGGTCGCCCAGCAGCGGGAGGTCCATGCCGGGCGGGCTCTCGAAGGGGAAGGAGAGCACGTTGGTGGGGCGGTCGCGGCCGCGATAGTCGCGGTTGAGGGTCCGGCTCTCCTCGGCATCCACCAGGCGCACGGTGAGCTCGCTCTCCGCGGCCACCTCGTGGCGGGCGAGCACCGCCGCCACCCAGGCCTCGAGCTCCGCCTGGCCGGGCAGGCCCTCGGCCTCGATGGCCTGCTGGCGATCGACCACCGGGCTCATGGTGCGTCACGCTCGCGGTCGAGGCGTTCCTGGCGCTCGAGGCGCAGGGCCTCGCGCTCCTGCTCCTTGGCGGCCTTGCGGGCGCGCTCGGCGGCCTCCTGCTCGGCCTCGAAGTGGTCGTAGGCCTCGATGATGCGCTGCACCAGGGGGTGGCGTACCACGTCCTTGGCGGCGAAGTGGGTGGTGCCGATGCCCGGCGTGCCCTTGAGTACCTCCATGACCTGAATCAGGCCGGAGCTCTGCCCCCGGGGCAGGTCGACCTGGGTCACGTCGCCGGTGATCACCGCGGTGGAGCCGAAGCCGATGCGGGTCAGGAACATCTTCATCTGCTCGCGGGTGGTGTTCTGGCTCTCGTCGAGGATGATGAAGGCGTTGTTGAGGGTGCGGCCACGCATGTAGGCGAGCGGGGCGATCTCGATCACCTGGCGCTCGATCAGCTTGGCCACCTGCTCGAAGCCGATCATCTCGTAGAGGGCGTCGTAGAGCGGGCGCAGGTAGGGGTCGATCTTCTGGGCCAGGTCCCCGGGCAGGAAGCCGAGCTTCTCGCCGGCCTCCACCGCCGGGCGCACCAGCAGGATGCGGCGCACCTCCTGCTGGTTGAGTGCCTCCACCGCGGCGGCCACGGCCAGGTAGGTCTTGCCGGTGCCCGCCGGGCCGATGCCGAAGTTGATGTCGTGGGCGCGAATGCTCTGCACGTAGGACTGCTGGTTGAGCCCGCGCGGCTTGATCAGGGTGCGCGGCGTACGCAGCAGCACCTCGTCACCCCCGTCGCCGCCCTCTTCCTCCTCCAGCGCCTCGAGGCCGGACTCCTGCAGGAAGAGGTGCACGGTGTCCGGGTCCAACTCGCTGGCCTCGGTTTCCCGATAGAGGTGCTCGAGCACGTTGGCCGCGGCCTTGACCCGGGCCATGGGCCCGGCGAGCTGGAAGATGTTGCCGCGGTTGCGCAGGGTGATGCCGAGGCGCGACTCCACCAGCTTGAGGTGCTCATCGCGCTGGCCGCACAGGTTGGCCAGGCGGCGAGGGTCGTTGGGCTCGAGGTTCAGGGTGATGATGCGGTTGGCCGGTGTGGCTGGTTGGCTCAAGTCTGGCGGGTCCCATGGAAGTTGGATTTAGGGCAGCTTACTGCCCCGGCGCCTGCCGGGGCAACGCATACGGCGCAGAGAAAGGCTCGGAGCCGATCCGTCGGCAAGCCTGCGAGTAGGCGCCTGGTGTCAGTAGACCTCGGGCGAGGCGAGTTCGCCGCGCAGGGAGTTGGGCAGTGCCTCGGTGATCTCCACGTCGACGAAGAGCCCGACCAGCTCTGTGGGGTTGGGGGCGCGGAAGTTGACCACCCGGTTGTTCTCGGTGCGCCCGGAGAGCTGCCCCGGGTCGCGGGGCGAGAAGCCGGTCACCAGGATGCGCTGGGTGGTGCCCACCATGCGCCGGCTGATCTGCATCGCCTGCTGGTTGATGCGCTCCTGGAGGATGGCCAGGCGCTGCTTCTTGACCGCCTCCGGGGTGTCGTCCTCGAGCGCGGCCGCCGGGGTGCCGGGGCGCGCCGAATAGACAAAGCTGAAGGAGTGGTCGAAGCCGATGCGCCCGATCAGCTCCATGGTGGCCGCGAAGTCCTCGTCGCTCTCGCCGGGGAAGCCGATGATGAAGTCCGACGAGAAGCTGATGTCGGGGCGCAGAGCGCGGATCCGCTCCATCTTCTCGATGTACTCTTCCGCGGTGTGGCCGCGCTTCATGGCGGCCAGGATCCGGTCGGAGCCGGACTGCACCGGCAGGTGCAGGTGGCTGACCAGCTCCGGGATCTCGCCGAAGGCCTCGATCAGGCTGTCGGAGAACTCCACCGGGTGGGAGGTGGTGAAGCGGATGCGATCGATGCCCTCCACGGCGGCCACGCAGCCGATCAGCTCGGCCAGGTCGATCTCGTCACCGAGCCGGTTCAGGCCGCGGTAGGCGTTGACGTTCTGGCCCAGCAGGTTGATCTCGCGCACCCCCTGGTCGGCCAGGTGGATCACCTCGTCCATCACCGCCTCGAAGGGACGCGAGACCTCCTCGCCGCGGGTATAGGGCACCACGCAGAAGGTGCAGTACTTGGAGCACCCCTCCATCACCGAGACGAAGGCGGTGGCGCCGTCGGAGCTCGGCTTGGGCAGGTGGTCGAACTTCTCGATCTCCGGGAAGGTGACGTCCACCACCGAGATCTGGTTCTGCTGGCGGGCGTCGAGCATCGACGGCACCCGGTGCAGGGTCTGGGGGCCGAAGACCATATCCACGTGGGGCGCCCGCTTGCGCAGCGCCTCGCCCTCCTGGCTGGCCACGCAGCCGCCGACGCCGATCACCAGCTCCGGGTTGGCCTCCTTGAGCTTCTTCCAGCGCCCCAGCTGGTGGAACACCTTCTCCTGGGCCTTCTCGCGGATGGAGCAGGTATTGAGCAGGATGACGTCGGCCTCGCGCTCGTCGTCGGTGAGCTCCAGCCGATGGGATTCGCCGAGCAGATCCGCCATGCGGGCGGAATCGTACTCGTTCATCTGGCAGCCGTGCGTCTTGATGAAGAGTTTCTTCGCCATAAGAGAGAGTGGGCCGTGCCTTGAGAAAAGTAGCCGGGTATTGTACGCGCCGCCGGGCAGGGGAGCCAGCATGGGCCGCACTCCCCGGGAGTATGCTACTCTTGCGCCTCATGTCGGAATACCGGGTCGAGGTACACTCAGCACCATGGCGGCAAAGCCGATCTATCGGGTGGTTTTCCACCAGCAGGAGGAAGTGTGGGAGCTCTACGCTCGCGAGATCTTCCAGAGCGATCTGTGGGGCTTCATCGAGGTGGAGGAGTTCGTCTTCGAGGACGACTCCAAGCTGGTGGTGGATCCCTCCTCGGACAAGCTCAGGCGCACCTTCGAGGGCGTCATCCGCAGCTACCTGCCGCTCAATGCCATCGTGCGCATCGACGAGGTGGAGCGCGAGGGGCCGCCCCGGGCGGTCAAGAGCGAGGGCCGCGTCACCGAGTTCCCGCGGCCCTTTGCGCCGCCGACGCCGCGGGAGCGCGGAGAGTGAGCTGGTCAGCAAGTGACCAGCCCCGCGCAGGGCAGGCCCCGTGCCGCCGAGCGGCGTCTTTCCAGCGGTTTTCCCGACACTTGTCCACAGGAGCTGTGGAAAAGCCCCTGTGGGCAGCGGCCCCTCGGGCCGGCTGTCTCATCGCGGCGGTGCCGGCAGGAGGCCGGTGCCCGCTTCAGTCACGCCAGAGTGGAACCCCGCCAGCTTCAGCAGGATGACGGCATGACACGACACGATCTCAAGCGATTCGCCCTGGGCGCGGCCCTGGGGCTCCTGGCCCTGCCGGTGCAGGCCCAGCAGAGCGACGCGACCCACTGGGTCAGCGACTCCATCACCACCTATGTGCGCAGCGGTCCCACCGACGGCTATCGCATCATCGGTACCCTCACCGCCGGTGAGCCGGTGACCCGGCTGGAAACCAGCGGCGACTACAGCCGCGTGCAGAACGGCGACGGCAACACCGTCTGGGTACTCACCAGCGAGCTGCAGGAGACCCCCAGCGCCCAGGTGCGCCTGCCCGAGCTGGAGCAGCAGGTGGCCGAGCTCTCCGCCGAGCTGGAGGGCATCAATGCGCAGTGGGAGAGCCGCACCGAGGTGCAGCGCGAGACCCTCGAGAGCCGCGAGGCGCGCATCGCCGACCTCGAGACGCGCAACCGCGAGCTCGACGCCGAGGCCGAGCAGGCCCGCCAGACCATTCGCCAGCTGCAGGCGCGCCTGGACACCCAGGAGGAAGACCTGCTGATGCGCTACTTCATGTACGGCGGCGGGGTGGCCGGTGCCGGCCTGCTGGTGGGGCTGATCGTTCCCCACCTGCCGCGCCGCAAGCGCAAGCGCGACCGCTGGTTCTGAGGAGGCCCCATGGCCAACGAATGGCTCGAGCGCTGGCGTGAGGGGCGCATCGGCTTTCACCGCGACCATCCCCACCCGATGCTGGTGAAGCACTGGCCGGGCCTCGGAGTCAGGCCCGGCACCAAGGTGCTGGTGCCGCTCTGCGGCAAGAGCCTGGACATGCGCTGGCTGGCCGGCCAGGCCCATCCGGTGCTGGGCATCGAGCTGGCGCCGGAGGCGATCGAGCAGTTCATGGCCGAGGGGGAGGGGGTGGCGACGCGCTATCGCCAGGCAGGCTTCCAGGTTTGCCGCCAGGGCAACGTGGAGCTTTGGTGCGGCGACTTCTTCCACTTCCATATCGAGCAGGCGGCGGAGATCGGCGCCTTCTACGATCGCGCCTCCCTGATCGCCCTGCCGCCGGCTACCCGGCAGCGCTACGCCTTCCACCTGGCCCAGCTGGTGCCGCCGGGCAGCCAGGGGCTGCTGGTCAGCCTGACCCGGCCCCCCGGCGATGAGGGTGGCCCCCCCTTCGGCGTCTCGGACGAGGAGGTGCGGCAGCTCTTCGCGCCCAACTTCCGGGTCACCCTGCTGGAGCAGGGGGAGCCGGAGCCCGGCAGCGGCTTTCGCGAGCGCGCCTGGGCCCTGGTGCGCCGGGGGCCGCTGGAGGAGTAGCCGCGAGGCGACACGCAGCGAGGGCGCCCTCGCTGCGTCATGCGTGCCTTGCGTGATGACGGAATGGCGGCGGGGTCGCCTACCGCGCCAGCAGCCGGCCCAGCTCCGGGTCACGGAAGGCGCGGTCCAGGCCGTCGGCGAGCAGGTCGTTGACCATGCGGGTATTGGTATCGCGATCCGGGCGTATCGCATAGCTCTGGGTGCGCCGGGAGGTGTAGGTGCCGGTGTAGGTATTGCCGCCATTGCGCGCCTCGGCGACGAAGACCGCCTCCAGGCGAGCCTCGTCGATCACCGGCCGGCTCTGGCCGCGCTCGTAGCCCAGGTGATCCAGGGTCAGGGTCAGGCTCGGGCGACCCGGGGCGTTCTCGGTGGTGGGGGAGAAACCCATGTCGCGCACCGCCCGCTCGGCCTCGCGCTGCAGGTGGGGGATCAGCTCGTGGGCGTTGACGGTGATGGTGGCGGTGGACATGGCGCTGCCGGTGCGGGTGCCGATCACCTCGCTGTCGCGGCCGTCGACGGCGACCACCGTCACCGCCTGGCCGTTGCCGGTCACCGGTACCTCGGCGCTGCGCTGGGGGCTGAGCTGCAGGTAGTGGGGGCTGGCGCAGGCGGCGAGCAGGCCGGCGGCAAGCAGGCCGGCAGAGAGCCGAAGGAGGGCGGTACGAAGGCGATGGGGGCGCGGCATGGTGGGCTCCGGTGCGGCGAATCAGGACAGGCCGACAGTATAGCGGGCGGCTGCCCGCCGCTGGAAATCCTTCCCCCGGAGCGGTGGGTCAACGGTACACTGTGAGGAATACGCTCTCGGAGGCACGCCATGCTTCGTCACGCTCGCCCGGACGAGATCCCGCTGCTGGCCGATATCTGGCTGAGGGCCTCGCTGCGCGCCCACGATTTCATTCCCGCCGAGTTCTGGGAGTCCCGCCGCGACGCCATGGCCCGGGAACACCTCCCCGCTGCCGACGAGGTGCTGGTGCTGGAGGTGGAGGGGAGGCTGATCGGCTTCGCCGCCCTCAACGGCGAGCAGCTCGAGGCGCTGTTCATCGACCCCGAGGTCCAGAGCTATGGCCATGGCTCCCAGCTGATGGCCGAGGCCATGGCCCGGCATGCACGCCTCTCCCTCTGCGTCTTCTCCCGCAACGTGCGGGCGGTCTCCTTCTATCGCCGCCTGGGCTTCCGGGCGGTGGAGGAGCGCACGGAGCCGCTCACCGGCGAGCCCGAGACCCTGATGGCCTGGGAGCGCTGAGCCTCAGGCCGCGCTGGCCAGGGGGCTCAGCGCGGCGGCCCGGGAGGCGTCGGGAAATCGGTGCCAGCGCCGGGGGATGGCGAAGAGCCGCTGGCCGCGGGTGAGCCCCAGGCGCTCGTAGTCGGTGTGGCGCACGGTGGCCAGCCACGGCTCGCCCAGCCAGTCCGCGGCCAGCTCCACGCGCACCTCGGCGCCCACCGGAGAGGTGGCGGTGACCGTCACCGGCAGGTGGGCCTCCGGGGTGGGCGTGGGGGCGAGCTGGAGTTCGTGGGGGCGCAGCAGCAGCTCCTCGGGGCCGTCGGGCAGTTCCACCGCCAGATGCGCCGCGCCGCAGGTGAGGGTGCCGTCGCGCACCTCGCCCTCCAGATGGTTCACATCGCCCAGGAACTCGAAGACGAAACGGTTGGCCGGGGCCCGGTAGACCGCATCCGGGGTGTCGATCTGCTCGATGCGCCCGTTGCTCATCACCGCCACCCGGTCGGAGAGCTCCAGGGCCTCCTCCTGGTCGTGGGTCACGAAGAGGCTGGTGAAGCCCAGCTCGTCGTGGAGGTGGCGCAGCCAGCGGCGCAGGTCCTGGCGCACCTTGGCGTCCAGGGCGCCGAAGGGTTCGTCGAGGAGCAGTACATCGGGGCGCAGCGCCAGCGCCCGGGCCAGGGAGACCCGCTGCTGCTGGCCGCCGGAGAGCTGGGCCGGGTAGCGGTGGGCCAGCTGCTCGAGCTGCACCATCTCCAGCAGGCGGTGGACCCGGGCGCGGATCTCGCCGCTGGTGGGCCGGTTCCTGCGCGGCATCACGGTGAGGCCGAAGGCGACGTTGTCGAACACCGTCATGTGCCGGAACAGCGCATAGTGCTGGAAGACGAAGCCGATGCGCCGGTCGCGGACGTGCACGTCGGTGACGTCGCGGTCGCCGAAGAGGATGCGCGCCCCGGCGTCCGGGTCGGCGCTCTCCAGGCCGGCGATGATCCGCAGCAGGGTGGTCTTGCCGGAGCCCGAGGGGCCGAGCAGGCCGACCAGCTCGCCGTCGTGGATGTCGAGGTTCACCGGCTCCAGCGCCTGGGTGCGCCGGCGACCGCTGCCGAAGTGCTTGCCGATGTTGTGCAGACGAATGCTCATGGGTGGGCCTCCTGGCGCGCGGCGCGCCATTCCAGTCCGGCCTTGGCGGCCAGGGTGAGCAGGGCGATCAGCGCCAGCAGCGATGCGCTGGCGAAGGCCCCCACGGTGTTGTAGTCCTGATAGAGCTGCTCCAGATGCAGCGGCAGGGTGTTGGTCTGGCCGCGGATGGCCCCGGAGACCACCGAGACGGCGCCGAACTCGCCCACCGCCCGGGCGTTGGTGAGGATCACCCCGTAGAGCAGCGCCCAGCGGATATTGGGCAGGGTGACCCGGCGGAAGATGGTCCAGCCCGGCGCGCCCAGGGTCACGGCGGCCTCCTCCTCCCGGGAGCCCTGGGCCTGCATCAGCGGGATCAGCTCGCGGGCCACGAAGGGGCAGGTGACGAAGATGGTGACCAGCAGGATGCCCGGCCAGGCGAACATCAGCTGGATGTCGTGGCCGTCGAGCCAGCTCCCCAGCCAGCCGTTGCGGCCGTAGAGCAGCAGGTAGACCAGGCCCGCCACCACCGGCGACACCGCGAAGGGGATATCGATCAGGGTCTGCAGCAGGCGCCGGCCGGGGAAGGCGAAGCGGGTCACCAACCAGGCCAGGGCCACGCCGAAGACCAGGCAGACCGGGATGGTCAGCAGCGTGATGAACAGCGTCAGGCCGATGGCCGCCAGGGTGTATTCGTCGCTGACGTTGCGCCAGAAGACGCCGATGCCCTGGGCGAACGCCTGGACGAAGATCGCCACTAGGGGCAGCAGCAGGAACAGCGCCGCGAGCGCCACGGCGGCCAGGATCAGGGTGCGACGCACCGCGGGAGCATCACCGATACGTTGCATCAGCCGCGTCCTCCATGCAGGCGCTTGATGAAGCGCCCCTGCCAGATGTTGATGGCCAGCAGCAGGGCCAGGGAGACGAAGAGCACCACCGAGGCGATGGCCGAGGCGCCGGCATAGTCGTACTCCTGCAGGCGCACGAAGATCATCAGCGCGGTGATCTCGGTCTCGAAGGGCATGTTGCCGGCGATGAAGATGATGGCGCCGAACTCCCCCAGGGAGCGCACGAAGGCGAGCCCCGTGCCGGTGACCAGCGCCGGCCAGAGGTGGGGCAGGATCACCCGGCGAAAGGCCGTGGCGTCACCGGCGCCCAGGGTCAGCGCCGCCTCGTCCACCTCGGCGGGCATGTCCTCCAGCACCGGCTGCACGGTGCGCACCACGAAGGGAATGCTGGTGAAGGCCATGGCCAGCGCGATGCCCACCCAGGTGTAGGCGACCTCCAGGCCCAGCGGCTCGAGCAGGCGGCCCATCCAGCCGTTGCCGGCATAGAGGGTGGCCAGGGTGATGCCCGCCACCGCCGTGGGCAGCGCGAAGGGCAGGTCCATCAGGGCGTCGAGCAGGCGCTTGCCGGGGAACTCGTAGCGCACCAGCACCCAGGCCAGCAGCAGGCCGAAGGCCGCGTTGACCAGCGCCGCCACGGCGGCGGCACCGATGGTCACCGTGTAGCTGGCCACCACCCGGCCGTCGCTGATGATCGCCCAGTACTCGGCGAGACTCAGCCCGGCCAGCTGGCCGAAGAGCCCGGTCATCGGCAGCAGCAGCACCAGCGAGACGAAGGTCAGGCTGATGCCCAGCGACAGGCCGAAGCCGGGCAGCACCCGCTTGGGGGTGCGGCCGATGGCGAAGGGGAGGACGCGGCTGCTCATGGGCGTGGATCAGCGACGCTGCAGCTGGTCGAGCAGGCCACCGCCGGCGAAGTGGGCCTCCATGGCCTCGTCCCAGCCGCCGAAGACCTCCTCCACGCGCAGGAGCTCGGTCTCGGGGAAGGCGTCGGCGAACTCCTCGACCACTGCCTCGTGGTGCACGCGGTAGTTGAAGCCGGCCAGGGTGCGCTGGGCCTCTTCGCCGTAGAGGTACTCCACGTAGGCCTGGGCCAGGTCGAGGTTGCCGTTGCGCTCGGCGTTGGGGCCTACCACGGCCACCGGGAACTCGGCCAGGATGCTGACCGGCGGCACGATCACCTCGTAGTCGTCGCTGCCGTACTCGCTGCGGATGTTGTTGACCTCGGACTCGAAGCTGATCAGCACGTCGCCGCGGCCGCGCTCGATGAAGCTGGTGGTGGCGCCGCGACCGCCCGTATCGAACACCGCCACGTTGCTCAGGAAGGTGCGCATGAAGTCGTGGATCCGCTCCTCGTCGCCGTCGAAGTGCTGGTCGGCGAAGCCCCAGGCGGCCAGGTAGGTGTAGCGGCCATTGCCCGAGGTCTTGGGGTTGGGGAAGACGATGCCGACGTCCTCGCGCACCAGGTCATCCCAGCTCTCGATGCCCCTGGGGTTGCCCTTGCGCACCAGGAAGGCGGTGGTGGAGTAGTAGGGGGAGGCGTTGTTGGGCAGCGCCTCCTGCCAGGCCGCGTCGACCAGGTCGCCGTCGGCCAGGGCCTGGACGTCGGTGACCTGGTTGTAGGTCACCACGTCGGCGCGCAGGCCCTGGAGGATGGCCCGGGCCTGGGCGGAGGAGCCGCCGTGGGACTGGCTGACGGCGATTTCCTCGCCCTGGGTCTCCTGCCAGTGGGCCACGAAGTCCGGGTTGATGGCCGAGAAGAGCTCCCGGGCGATGTCGTAGGAGGAGTTGAGCAGCTCGCGCTCGGCGGCGCTGGCCGGGCCGATGAGTCCCGCGCCCAGGGCGACGGCGAGCAGGGAGCGCTGGAAGAGGGGGCGCTGGAATAGAGGGCGCAGGGTCATGGGGTCACTCCGGTATATGTGGACATTGGCGACAGATTAAGCCTGCGTAATGGTAATTACAACGGTGCTTTTTATTCTATTTTGAAATATGAGCCTGCGGCCTCGCTATCGCCCGGTGCTGCCTGATCCGGCCTGCTCTGCTAGAATGCGCGCTTTCGCCAGTGACCCCGGATACCCGCCATGACCGATGCGAACCGCGACTTCCTGATCGCCCCCTCGATTCTCTCCGCCAACTTCGCGCGGCTGGGCGAGGAGGTGGATGACGTGCTGGCCTCGGGGGCCGACATCGTTCATTTCGACGTGATGGACAACCACTATGTGCCCAACCTGACCATCGGCCCCATGGTCTGCGAGGCGCTGCGCACGCACGGCGTCACCGCGCCCATCGACGTGCACCTGATGGTGCGCCCGGTGGACCGCCTGATCGGCGACTTCATCGATGCCGGCGCCAGCATCATTACCTTCCACCCCGAGGCCTCGGACCATATCGACCGCTCCCTGCAGCTGATCCGGGACGGCGGCTGCCGGGCCGGCCTGGTGTTCAACCCGGCCACGCCGCTCTCCTACCTCGACTACGTGATGGACAAGGTCGACATGATCCTGCTGATGAGCGTCAACCCCGGCTTCGGCGGCCAGTCCTTCCTGCCCTCCACCCTGGACAAGCTGCGCGAGGCGCGTCGCCGCATCGACGCCTCCGGCCGCGATATCCGCCTGGAGGTGGACGGTGGCGTCAAGGTGGACAATATCGCCGAGATCGCTCGGGCGGGCGCCGACACCTTCGTGGCGGGATCCGCGGTGTTCAAGGCAAGGAGCGACGCCGACCCGCACCGCTACGACAGCGTGATTCGCGACTTCCGCGAGCAGCTGGCCGGCGCCCGCTGAGGCCGTGAACGAGCAGGCCCCCGAGCGGGAGGTGCCGCTCTGGCACCTCTACCTGCTGGAGACCGCCGCCGGCGCCCTCTATACCGGCATCACCACCGACGTGGAGCGGCGCCTGGCCGAGCACGCCGCCGGCCGCGGCGCCAAGGCCCTGCGCGGCCGCGGCCCCCTGACCCTGCGGCATCGGGAGCCGGTGGGCAGCCAGGGCGAGGCGCTGCGCCTCGAGGCCGGGATCAAGCGCCTCTCGGCCGCGGACAAGCGGGCCTGGCTGGCGGCACGACAGGCGCTGCAGGACGATCAGCAACGCAGAGGAGCAAGCATGCACCCCATTCTCGACGGTATCGACCTGGTGGCCTTCGACCTGGATGGCACCCTGATCGACTCGGTGCCCGACCTGGCGCTGGCCGTGGACGCGGCCCTGGCAGACCTCGGCCTGCCCGCCGCCGGCGAGGCGAGGGTGCGCGACTGGGTCGGCAACGGCTCGCTGGTATTGATGGAGCGCGCGCTGCGGTTCGCAACGTCTGCCAGCGAGGCGCCGGGGACTGATCGTAGAGGGGGTCCTATGCCAGGGATGGCATCGGTAGCGCCCAGGGAGGGGTTCACAGCGCCCCCTCATAGATCAGTCGCCGGGAAAGCCTCGCTTGCCACTGCTGCTGAGGTCGACAAGCCCCTTCTGGAGCGCGCCCATGCGGCATTTCTTGCGCACTACGGTCGTGACCCCGGTGCCCATACTCGGCTCTACCCCGGCGTGCGCGAGTGCCTGGATGCCCTGCGCGAGCGCGGCCTGCCGCTGGCGCTGGTGACCAACAAGCCCTTCGCCTTTATCGCCCCGCTGCTGGAGGGGCTGGGCCTTGCCGAGCACTTCGCCCTCTGCCTGGGGGGGGACAGCCTGCCCGAGAAGAAGCCCCATCCGGCGCCGCTGTTGCACGTGGCGAGCCACTTCGGGCTGGTGCCGACGCGCTGCCTGATGGTGGGGGACTCCCGCCATGATATCGCCGCGGGCAAGGCCGCCGGCTTTCGCACCCTGGCGGTTCCCTACGGCTACAACCACGGTGAGCCGGTCCAGGCGAGTGCGCCGGATGGCGTGGTTGAATCGCTGGCGGAACTCGTTTAACGTGACTTCGGCTAATGCTATAAGCGCGGCCCAATCAATATGTTATTGCTATAAGAGGCGGGAATGACTCGATGACCAGCCGCACCCTGCCGGACCCCCTAGCGACTCGCGGTGAGGCCTGCGCCGCCCCCTGCCCGCTGCGCTCATGCCTCCGCGTCGGCTGGCGATGGTGACGCTCACCCTGCAGCGCTGACTCGCTCGAGTGGCGCCGCGCCCCGGCGCCACTCGAGCCACCCATCGTCACCCTTCTATCCCGAGGACCGCGGGCATGATGACCCTCCAACGCTTCCGCGAGCTGGCCGATGCCGGCTACAACCGTATTCCGGTCACCCGTGAGGTGCTGGCCGATCTCGATACGCCGCTCTCCACCTACCTCAAGCTGGCCAACGCCCCCTGGAGCTTCCTCCTGGAGTCGGTGCAGGGTGGCGAGAAGTGGGGCCGCTACTCCATCATCGGCCTGCCCAGCCGGGAGCGCATCGAGGTGCGCGGCTTCACGGTGAGCCACTTCATCGACGGCGAGCTGCAGGGCGCCGGCGAGGTGGAGGACCCACTGGCCTGGATCGAGCAGTTCCAGGCCCGCTTCAGGGTGCCGCGCCTGGATGACCAGCCCCGCTTCGACGGTGGCCTGGTGGGCTACTTCGGCTATGACACCATCCGCTACATCGAGCCGCGCCTGCGCAGCGAGGCGGCCGCCGCCAAGCCCGACCCCCTGGGCGTGCCGGATATCCTGCTGATGGTGGCCGACGAGCTGGTGGTGTTCGACAACCTCTCCGGTCGGCTGGCGCTCTGGACCCACGCCGACCCCGCCGAGCCCGAGGCCTACCACCGCGCCGTGCAGCGCCTCGAGGAGCTGGAGATCCGCCTGCGTAGCGCGACCCTCAACACCATCAGTCCCGGTACCGGTGGCGCCGCGGTGGAGGAGGGGGACTTCACCTCCGGCTTCACCGAGGCGGGTTTCAAGGCCGCGGTGGAGACCATCAAGGAGTACGTGCTGGCCGGCGACGTGATGCAGTGCGTGCCCTCCCAGCGCATGTCGATTCCCTATCGCGCCGCCCCTCTGGACCTCTATCGCGCCCTGCGCAGCCTCAATCCCTCGCCCTACATGTTCTTCCTGGACCTGGGGGACCATCAGGTGGCCGGCTCCTCGCCGGAGATCCTCACCCGCCTGGAGGAGGGCGAGGTGACGGTGCGCCCCATCGCCGGCACCCGCAAGCGCGGGCGCAGCGAGGAGGAGGACCTGGCACTCGAGGCGGAGCTGCTGGCCGACCCCAAGGAGCGCGCCGAGCACCTGATGCTGATCGATCTCGGCCGCAACGATGTCGGCCGCATCAGCGAGACCGGCTCGGTGAAGGTCACCGAGGAGATGGTGGTGGAGCGCTACTCCCACGTCATGCACATCGTCTCCAACGTCACCGGGCGCCTCAAGCCGGGGCTCACCGCCATGGACGCCCTGCGCGCCACCTTCCCGGCGGGCACCGTCTCCGGCGCGCCCAAGATCCGGGCGCTGGAGATCATCGACGAGTTGGAGCCGGTCAAGCGCGGCGTCTACTCCGGGGCGGTGGGCTATCTCTCCTGGCACGGCAACATGGACACCGCCATCGCCATCCGCACCGCGGTGATCAAGGATGGCCAGCTCCACGTCCAGGCGGGCGCCGGCATCGTCGCCGACTCCGTGCCCGAGATGGAGTGGCAGGAGACCCTCAACAAGGGGCGGGCGCTGTTCCGCGCCGTGGCCATGGCCGAACGCGGCCTGGACAACCTCGAATAAGGCGCCGGAGAGACCCATGAAAGTCTGCATGATCGACAACTACGACAGCTTCACCTTCAATGTGGTGCAGTACCTGGGGGAGCTGGGGGCCGAGGTTGAGACCCACCGCAACGACGCCATCACCCTTGAGCGGATCGAGGCGATGGCCCCCAGTCACCTGGTGATCTCGCCGGGGCCCTGCACCCCCGACCAGGCGGGCATCTCCCTGGAGGCCATTCGCCACTTCGCCGGCCGGCTGCCGATACTGGGCATCTGCCTGGGTCACCAGGCCATCGGCCAGGTCTACGGCGGCAAGGTGGTGCGCGCCCCCCAGGTGATGCACGGCAAGACCTCGGCCATTCGCCACGCGGGGCTCGGGGTCTTCGCGGGCCTCGAGGACCCGCTGGAGGTGACCCGCTACCATTCCCTGGTGGTGGAGCGCGCCTCGCTGCCCGACTGCCTGGAGGTCACCGCCTGGATCGACGACGATGACGTCACCCCGGGGCTGGTCATGGGCCTTCGCCACCGGGAGCTCGACGTGGAGGGGGTGCAGTTCCACCCCGAGTCGATCCTTACCCGCCAGGGCCATGAGCTGCTGGCCAACTTTCTACAACGTCGTCCTCAAGCGCCGCTGGGCCGTGCCTGAGTCGAGGAGAGCCATGATGCAGATGCGAGACGCCCTCGGCGCCCTGATGCGCCGCGAGAACCTCAACTTCGCCGAGACCCACGAGGTGATGCGCCAGATCATGACCGGGGAGGCCAGCGACGCCCAGGTCGCCGCCTTCCTGATGGGCATGGCCATGAAGGGCGAGACCGCCGAGGAGATCAGCGCCGCCGCCCAGGTGATGCGCGAGCTGATGAAGCCGGTGCACCTCGACGCCGAGAACGTGGTGGACATCGTCGGCACCGGCGGCGACGGCGCCAACCTCTTCAACGTCTCCACCGCGGCCAGCTTCGTGGTGGCCGCCGCCGGCGGCCACGTGGCCAAGCACGGCAATCGCGGGGTGTCGTCGTCGTCGGGCAGCGCCGACCTCTTCGCCGTGGCCGGCATCCACCTGGACCTGGACGCCGAGCAGGTGGCGCGCTGTATCGAGCAGGTGGGCGTGGGCTTCATGTTCGCCCCCAACCACCATCCGGCCATGCGCTACGCCGTGGCGCCGCGCCGGGAGATGGGCGTGCGCACCCTGTTCAATATCCTCGGCCCCCTGACCAACCCCGCCGGCGCGCCCAACCAGGTGCTGGGCGTCTACTCGCCGGAGCTGGTGCCGCTGATGGCCGAGGTGCTGCGCCGCCTGGGCAGCCGCCACGTGCTGGTGGTGCACGCCGAGGATGGCCTCGACGAGATCTCCCTGGCCCAGCCGACCCTGGTGGCCGAGCTCAGGGAGGGCGAGGTCACCGAGTATGTGATCACCCCCGAGTCGCTCGGCATCGAGCGCCAGTCCCTGGACCCGCTGCGGGTTGCCTCCGCCGAGGACAGCCTGCGCCTGGTGCAGCAGGCCCTGGTGGGGGAGGGGCCGGCGGCGGATATCGTCTCGCTGAACGCCGGCGCGGCCCTCTACGCTTCCGGCATCGCCGACAGCCTCAAGGAGGGCGTGGCCCTGGCCCAGGATGCCCAGGCCTCGAAGCTGCCCCTGGAGAAGCTCCGGGAGCTGGCCAGCTTTACCCGCGTCTTCCTGCAGTGAGCGAGGCCCTCGTTCAGCGCACCGTCAATCAAGGAGTCACGCCATGAGCGCATCCCCGGGGGCGACCCCCACCATCCTGACCCGTATCCTCCAGCGCAAGGAGGAGGAGGTGGCCGAGCGCTCCCGCGCCATCCCCGAGGCCGAGCTGCTGCGCCTGGCCGCGGAGCAGGGCGCGCCGCGCGGCTTCGTGGCCGCCATGCAGCGCATGATCGCCGACGGCGACCCGGCGGTGATCGCCGAGATCAAGAAGGCCTCCCCCTCCAAGGGGGTGATCCGCGAGGACTTCCGTCCCGGCGAGATCGCCACGAGCTACGCCGAGGGCGGTGCCGCCTGCCTCTCGGTGCTCACCGATGCGGACTTCTTCCAGGGCCACGAGGATTACCTGATCGAGGCCCGCGAGGCCTGCGACCTGCCGGTGATCCGCAAGGACTTCATCACCCACGGCTACCAGGTGAGCGAGGCGCGGGCCATCGGCGCCGACTGCATCCTGCTGATCGTTGCCGCCCTGGATGACGCCCGGATGGCGGACCTCAACCGCCAGGCCATCGAGCTCGGCATGGACGTGCTGGTGGAGGTCCACGACGCCCATGAGCTCGAGCGCGCGCTCGCCCTCGACCTCTCCCTGGTGGGCATCAACAACCGCGACCTGCACACCTTCGACACTACCCTGGACACCACCCTGAACCTGCTGTCGCGGATTCCGGAAGGCGTCACCGTGGTCACCGAGTCCGGCATCCACACCCGCGACGACGTGCTGCGCATGCGCGAGCACGACGTCAACGCCTTCCTGGTGGGCGAGGCCTTCATGCGCGAGGCCGACCCCGGCGAGGCGCTGCGCCGGCTGTTCTTCTGAGTCAACGGCGCCAGGAAGCAGGGGGCGGGGCCGGCAAATGCCGGCCCCGCCGGTTTTTGCAGGCTGCGCCCACCGGCGGTTTTCCCGGTGGGCGCCTGTGCTGTTGCGCCGTCGGCTCAGCCGGCCCGGCGCAGCACCTCCAGCAGCCCCTGCAGCGGGTGGGGCAGGGCGGCGTCGGAGAAGCGCCTGGCCTGGCTGCGGCAGGAGTAGCCGGTGGCCAGTAGTTTCCCGGCGTTGGCGCCATCTTCCACCACCGGCTGCCAGGACTGGGCGTAGATGGTCTTCGAGGTCTCGAGGTTGCGCGCCTCGTGGCCGTAGGTGCCGGACATGCCGCAGCAGCCGGTGGCCACCGGCTCGAGCTCGAGGCCGAAGGCGGCGAAGAGCTGCTGCCACGCCTTCGGGCTGCCCGGGGCGTTGGTCTTCTCGGTGCAGTGGGAGAGCAGCCGGTAGCCTGGGTCCTCCAGGGGCAGGCTACCGGGCACCAGATTCCCTGCGCGGGTCACCAGCCACTCCTGCAGCATCAGCACCTCGGGCACGGCGTCTGGCCCCAGCGCCTTCACGTACTCCTGGCGGTAGGTGAGGGTCATGGCCGGATCGATACCCACCAGGGGGACGCCGAAGTCGGCCAGGGTGCGCAGCCGCCGGGCCTGCTTCTCGGCGGTGCGCGCAAAGGCGCCCAGGAAGCCCTGCACCTGCAGCGGCTTGCCGTTGGGGGTGAAGGGCGCCACGAAGACCCGGAACTCCAGCCGGCCGAGCAGCTCGACGATATCCAGCACCAGATTGGCCTCGAAGTGGCTGGTGAAGGCGTCCTGGACGAGCACCACGCTGCTGGCCCTCTGGGCCTCGGTGAGCCGGCCCAGGGCGGTGGGCGTGGCCTCGGCCACGCCCCAGGCGGCGAGGGTCTTGCTCAGGCTGGCCCGGGAGAGCCGCGGGCTGTCCACCAGGCCCAGGGGGCCGGCGAGCAGGCGATCCACCAGGCGGCTGCCGATGAGCGCATTGTAGGCGGGGGCCACCCGGGAGAGGGTGGGCAGCAGGAACTCGGTGGTGCCGACCAGATAGTCGCGCACCGGGCGCAGGTAGCGGCCGTGGTAGACCTCCAGGAACTGCGCGCGGGAGTCTGGCACGTTGACCTTGATCGGGCACTGCCCTGCACAGGACTTGCAGGCGAGACACCCCGCCATGGCGTCATACACCTCGTGGGAGAAGTCCGCTTCGCGCTTTCGGCGCAGGGTGTTGAGGGTGCGTGTCGGGAAGCTCTTCACGAAGCCCCAGGCGCCCTCGGCCTTCTTCTTCCGCGACTCCTCGATCAGGTCGGTGCCCGCCTCGCCCTGCAGGCGCAGCCATTCGCGGATCAGGCTGGCGCGCCCCTTGGGGGAGTGCACCCGGTCCCGGGTCGCCTTCCAGGAGGGGCACATGGCGTCGTTCGGGTCGTAGTTGTAGCAGGCGCCGTTGCCGTTGCAGTAGACGGTGGCGGCGTGGGCCTGCCAGACCCGCTCGTCGATGGTGCGGTCGAGCTGGCCCCGGGTGGTCACGCCGTCGATGGTCAGCAGGCCCGGATCGACCAGTGTCACCGCTTCATCCCGCGCGGCTTCGGGCGGGAGGGAGGCAGACCCCGCGGCGTCGGGCGGGATTGAAGCAGTACCCGCGGCTTCGGGCGGGAT
>Ga0209075_1000328_pt1 | contig 45573 bp, 46 predicted proteins | sample Stecom2011_FD_187523 | JGI IMG/M metagenome (GOLD analysis project Ga0209075, IMG submission 187523) | Agricultural soil microbial communities from Utah to study Nitrogen management - Steer compost 2011 (SPAdes) (version 2) | ecosystem: Environmental > Terrestrial > Soil > Agricultural land...
CAGCTAACCAGAGCAGATCCAGACTCTTACCGCATAACGGCACAAAGACACAGCTGCCTTGTGCAACCTGCAAAGTCGGCCAATATTTCTCCAGCCCTGGATTCACTTCTTGGCGATGAAAACCAATTTGATTACGCTGCCAACGCGCCTGCCAAAACTCTTCTTCCATCATTAATGCTCGCTTAAATAATCAGCAGCAAACATATAACTGTTCAATAGATATAGCCAGCGGACGAAAGAAATCACTCGAAATCACCTGTACGGCAGACGCTAGAGTGGCTAACTGGCGGGCCAGCGGCCCGCGCTCCCAAGCGTAAAATTTGCAATTCCTGTAGTTGTGCCGGCCGTCGGTGCGCGCTCCTAGAGGTCGACTAGATAGAGACTTAGGTGCTTATGCCAACGCGAATGGTCAATGAGTACTGTGCTGGGTCTGTGGCCAGCGGAGCCAGGGATGGCGCAGCCCCGAATCGAGTCAGGATGACTCGTTGAGGGAAGAACAGATGCAGCGCAGTACGTTAAGCGCAAGATTTAAAGTTTTGTCGTTGTGCGGGCCAGCGGCCCGCGCTCCCAAGTGTAAGATTTGCAAGTCTTGTAGTTGTGCCGGCCGGCGATGCGCGCTACCAGATAGCGACGTACACAGAGGCTTGCGTGCTTAATGCCAACGCAAATGGTCAATGAGTACTGCGCTGGATCTGTGGCCAGCGGAGCCAGGGATGGCGTAGCCCCGAATCGAGTCAGGATGACTCGCTGAGGGAAGAACAGATGCAGCGCAGTACGCTAAGCGCAAGATTTAAAGTTTTGTCGTTGTGCGGGCCAGCGGCCCGCGCTCCCAGATGTGTGCGCTCACAACGTCTAGGGGCTCAGTGACATGTTTGGCGTGGTTTAATCGCTGACTAACGACCACTGTTTGCTCAGACGCTTATCCGACACTGCCACCTTAGTACCGAGCTGCTGGGCAAACAACGACACGCGGTACTCTTCCAACATCCAGCGGTACAGCGTCAGCGCCTCATCGTACTTACCTTCTTGCGCATGTTTAGACTGACGTTTTTTCAGCTTATCGACATACCCCGTCAGCTCAATCGTCCATACCCGGTCCTGTTGCACTTGGCTCGGCAACTTCTCAAGACGTTGCTCAATCGCTTTCAGGTAACGCGGGTATTCTTGCAGCCACTGCGCTGGCGTATCACGCACAAACCCGGCATAAAGCAAACTGGCGAGCTGCGCTTTAATGTCATTCAACGCCACCGCCATCGACAGATCAATCCGTCCTTTCAGGCGTTTTTTAATTTCATGCCAACGCTGTAAAATCAGCAACACCGTCTTGGCTAAATGCTCCGCCACCGGTACTAACTCACCACGTTTAGCTTCGGCTAACTTGGCCACCGCCTCTGCATCACGTGGCAACAGGGTTAAACCCTGCAACATACAACGATCAACACTGGCTAAAAGAATGTCTTCAGTCAGCGCCTCAATTCGGCCTAAATCACGGTACAGCAGCGCCATTTCAGTCAATCCTGGCAAACGGCTGCGTAAATACTTAGCCGGCTCTGCCACCTGCTGCAGGAGTAAACGTTGCAAAGCACGGCGGTGTTCTTGATCGGCTTGTTGCTGAGTCGAGAACCGCCCTTCCTGCACTTCTCCGGCGTTATCGACCAAAGCGGGATAGACCGTCATCGCCATGCCAGCGACTTTATGTGTGCTTTGCGCAGCCACGGCAAAGGTATCCGCCGCCACTGTTTGCGTTGCCGTTTTAGTCTGCTTGAGTTCAGCCAAGGCTTGCTGACTGGCCCCAGAAAAACGGCTGCGTAATTCAGCTAAGTCACGGCCTTCACCCAAATGTTTACCTGCAGCATCGACCACTTCAATGTTCATGCGCAGATGATCTTCAAGCTGCTCTGCCGCTTGCTGCCAAAGTTCTTCACTGACCCGCACTCCGGTCATGCGTAATAACTGCTGCCCCAGCGCTTCAGACAGTGAACCCTGAGCAAACGGCAGGCCTTCTAAGGCTGCGCCAACAAAGTCAGGCACAGGCACAAAGTTTTTGCGCACGGCTTTCGGCAAATTACGCACCATGGCAATGCAACGCGTGGCTAACAAACCAGGCACAAGCCACTGCAACAAGGCTTCAGGCACTTGCGCCAGCAAGGGTGCAGGAATGGTGACAGTAACGCCATCACGCACATGCCCCGGCTCAAAGTGATAACTGAGTGGCAGCTGAATATCCTGCCAGCTTAAGGTGTCGGGGTATTGGTTTTCCGTCACCTCGGTGGCATCGCGCGCCAGCACATCGGCTTCAGTCATCAGCAACAGCTGTGGGTTTTTCTCGCTGCTGCGTTTGTACCAACGATCAAAACTGGCGGTTTGATAAACATCCGCAGGGATGTGCTGCTCGTAGTAGGCAAACAAGGTCTCTTCATCGGCCAAAATATCGCGGCGACGGGCTTTGGCCTCAAGCTTATCCAGCGTGGCTAATAACTCGCGGTTGGCTTGCAAACAGTGCGCACGACTGAGAATTTCATTGGCCACCAAACCTTCACGAATAAAGGTCTCACGACTGAGCACCGGGTCAATCGGGCCATAATGCACAGAACGGCGACCGATAATAATCAAACCGTACAAACTCACCTGCTCATAAGCCACTACTTGCCCACGGCGTTTTTCCCAGTGTGGCTCTAGGTAACTGCGCTTAAGCAGATGCTCTGCCAGTTGCTCGGCCCACTCCGGCTCAATTTTCGCTACTAAGCGGGCAAACAGCTTAGTGGTTTCCACCAGTTCAGCCGCCATCAACCACTGCGGACGTTTACGCCCCAAGGTGCTCGAGGGATGAATATGGAAACGCCGCTGCCGCGCACCCAAAAAGTCATTGTCTTCGGTTTTCTGGCCGATTTGACTGAGCAAGCCGGTCAACAAAGCTTTGTGCAGTTGTGCGTAATCGCAGGGCTGCTCGTTAAAGGGCAGTTGCAACTCACGACACACCAAGGTGAGTTGACGGTGCGCATCGCGCCATTCACGCATGCGTAAATAATTAAGAAAATGCGTGCGACACCAACGACGCACACCGGAGCTGCCCAATGCTAAACGCTGTTCTTCAAAGCTGCGCCAAATATTAATCAGTACGGCAAAGTCGGAATCTGGATCTTTCCAGGGCGCATGAGCTTGATCGGCGGCTTGCTGTTTATCCGCTGGGCGCTCACGGGGGTCTTGAATCGACAAGGCACTAGCGACAATCAGCATCTCGCGCAAACTGCCTTGTTCGGCAGCAGCCAGCAACATGCGCCCCACTCGTGGATCAATGGGCAAACGCGCCAGCTGCTTACCTAAGTCAGTCAGCTTGCTGTCGCGATCCACCGCGCTGAGCTCTTGCAGCACATTAAAGCCATCACTGATAGCCTTGCCTTCTGGCGGTTCAATAAAGGGAAAGTTTTCAATGGCACCAAGGCGTAAATGCAGCATCTGCAAAATCACTGCCGCCAAGTTGGTGCGTAAAATTTCTGGATCAGTAAACTCAGGCCGGCCTAGAAAATCTGCCTCGCTGTACAGACGAATACAAATTCCCGCCTCGACTCGACCACAACGGCCTTGGCGCTGATTGGCGCTGGCGCGGGAAATGGCTTCAATTGGCAATCGCTGGATCTTTGCTCGATAACTGTAACGACTGATACGTGCGCTACCACTATCAATCACATAACGAATACCCGGCACGGTGAGCGAGGTTTCCGCGACGTTGGTGGCTAGAATCACTTTACGTGCTGGGCTGCTTTGGAAAATCTTTTGCTGCTCGCTGGGCGATAAACGTGCATACAGCGGTAAAATCTCGGTGTGTTTGAGCTGGGCTTTACGCAACACTTCAGCGCATTCACGAATTTCGCGCTCACCGGGTAAAAACACCAAGACATCACCGGGCAAACGCTTTTCACAGCGCTCATGCTCAGCGATTTCTAGCAAACCATTCAAGATGCCTTGATCAACACTGAGGTCTTCTTCAACGGTATTACCGTCTTCATCTTGACTGGCCACTAACGGGCGATACCAAGTGTCCACTGGGTAAGTACGGCCGGACACTTCGATAATCGGTGCATCATCAAAATGCTTAGAGAAACGCTCAAGATCAATGGTCGCCGAGGTGATAATCACTTTTAGATCAGGACGGCGCGGTAGCAGCTGTTTGATATAACCCAGTAAAAAATCGATGTTGAGACTGCGCTCATGAGCTTCATCAATAATGATCGTGTCATAACGCTGCAGAAAACGATCACGTCCTGTTTCCGCGAGCAAAATACCATCTGTCATGAGCTTAATTAAGGTGCGCTCATGGCTCTGATCTTCATAGCGCACCTGATACCCCACCAACTCACCCAGCGGACTGGCAATTTCTTCAGCAATGCGTGCGGCCACACTGCGCGCCGCCAAACGTCGTGGCTGGGTATGACCAATCAAGCCTTGCGTGCCGCGCCCCAACTCCAAACACAGCTTAGGCAACTGCGTGGTTTTACCAGACCCCGTCTCACCGGCAATGATCAGCACCTGATGCTTGGCTAACGCCTGTTTAATGTCTTCACGGCGCTCGGCAATTGGCAAGCTGTCATCGTAGTGAATCTTTGGAATGCTTAAGCGACGATTCGCCACCTGCTGGCAGGACTTATCCAGATCCTGCTGCCACTGCGCTAAGGCGCTGTCATGCTCTGGCTTTTTCAGCAACGCCGAAAGCCGCTGACGCAAGCGATGCTGGTCAGCGCTCATGGCCTGCTTGATGTGTGCGTGTAATGTGTGCGAGGTGTTTAGCTTGGTCATCAACTACTAATAAACTTTAACTACAGAGCCGCGTATTGTCGCAGATTCATCCGTGCTTTGCTGCCTCATTGCCATTTACAGAACGCACTTGGCGCATTTTAAATTGTATACTCGAGGCATATGCCTTTTCCCGCAGCGCCAGTTCAAGCTGCATTGTTCTGAGGACCTGATTCTATGCTTATGGTTATTTCGCCAGCTAAAACACTGGATTACACAAGCCCCTTGGCCACTCAAGAATACAGCCTGCCACGCTACCTTGAGCAATCTAGCCAACTGATTGAAGTGTTACGCAAACTCTCGCCCAATGAACTGGCTGAACTGATGAAGCTCTCCGATAAATTGGCTGGCCTTAACGTGGCGCGTTTTACCCAGTGGCAGCCTGACTTTACGCTTGAGAATGCTAGACAAGCGATCTTGGCGTTTCGCGGTGATGTCTATACCGGCTTGGATGCCGACAGCTTAAGCGCGGCTGATTTTAAATACGCACAGCAACACTTGCGCATTCTTTCCGGTCTCTATGGAGTGTTACGTCCACTGGACTTAATGCAGCCTTACCGTTTAGAAATGGGTACCAAACTCGACAATCCAGCAGGTCGTAATCTCTATGACTTCTGGGGCGAGCAGATTACTGAATCACTCAATCAGTGCTTAGCCGAACAGAAAACCGACGTTTTGCTTAATTTGGCTTCCAATGAGTACTTTAAAGCGGTCAAGCCCAAACAGCTTAAAGCAACACTGATCGACGTTGACTTTAAAGACTTAAAAAACGGCCAGTATAAAATCATTAGCTTTTACGCAAAAAAAGCACGCGGCATGATGGCACGTTATGTGATTGAAAATAAAATTGACTCAGTTGCGGGACTGCGCAAGTTCAACACGCAAGGCTATTATTACAGTGCCGAGCAATCCAAGCCCGAGCACTTAGTGTTCTTACGCGACCAACCTGAGGATTAGCCTGATGCTACCACCGGCGTTAATTCCACTGACATGGCTGGTCTTGCTGCTGCGCTATCCTAAGCGCACACTGGCCATTGGCCTGCCGATTCTGCTGACCTTGGCGAGCATCGCTGGCTGGCTCATTCTTGACCAGCGTAGCAACCAGCGTCAGCTCGATCGTTTAGACATGCAAATCACTTATGCACCATCAGAGTGCACAGCAGACGCACCACTGCGTGTGCAATTACGTAACAGTACTGATCAGTCACTGATCAATTTAAAATGGCGCATCGCCGCCTACCGCCCGGGGGAGGATATCAACCTGGTTGAAACCCTATTTACCGAAGCGCGTTACAGCAGCACAAGTCCCTTAGCGCCTAATGCCCAGTGGCATACCTGCTTGCCGTTACCCAGTTTGCGGGCGGGCTATCGCCCTAGCACCGTTGAGTTTCGGATTGAACGCCGCCAAGGCAAATTTGTTCGATAAATACGCAGTTCGCCACACTTAACTGTGGCGAACTGCCGCCCTCTTGGTTACTATCGGTGACACTTGAGTGTTGAGTGGCATCATGTACATTTATCGATTAGTCCTCATTTTAGTTGTTGGGATTTATTTGTTTTCGCCCGCCATCATGGAGTGGTGGACTGCTGCCGGCAGTGTTTGGTATCGCCCGTACTTATTGTGGCTGATCCTGATTGTGGTCACTTTTATTTTGCAGAGCCAACAAGATGCCGACGAGCTTTAGCCTTAGCCAGCTGATTTTAATCAGCACCACATACTTACTTACGCTGTTTGGTGTGGCCTGGGCGACAGAAAAAGGCTGGGTACCACGCTGGGTCGTGCGCCATCCTCTCACCTATATTTTGTCCCTAGGTGTATACGCCAGTGCTTGGGCATTTTTTGGCTCGGTGGGTCTGGCTTATCAATATGGTTATGGCTTTCTAGCGATTTACTTAGGTTTGTCCGGTGCGTTTTTATTAGCACCAGTACTGCTCTACCCGATTTTGCATCTAACCCGAACCCATCAACTGTCTTCGTTAGCGGACTTGTTTGCCTTTCGTTTTCGCAGCACCTGGGTCGGAGCCATCACCACAATTGGCATGCTGTTAGGCGCTCTACCCTTATTAGCCTTACAGATCCAAGCCGTCGCCGACACCATCGGAATTCTCACCCGCGAGCCTATTCAAGACCGTGTAGCCCTGGCCTTTTGTGTTTTAATCACCCTGTTTTCGATTTTATTCGGTGCCAGGCACGTTGCCACTCGTGAAAAACATGAAGGCTTAGTCTTTGCCATTGCTTTTGAATCTTTGGTCAAACTCGTCGCGTTGCTAGCCATCGGCGCCTATGCGTTATTTGTGGTGTTTGATGGCCCTGGTGACTTAGAAATATGGCTATCGCAAAATAAAGACATTCTCAGTGAGCTACAAATCCCCTTACAAGAAGGTCCATGGCGCACCTTATTACTACTGTTTTTCGCCTCAGCCACTGTGATGCCGCACATGTATCACATGATTTTCACCGAGAACCTCAACCCGCGCTCGATGGTCAGTGCCAGTTGGGGTGTGCCACTGTTTTTACTGCTGATGAGTTTACCTGTGCTGCCCATCCTATGGGCGGGACTCAAACTCGGTGCACCCACCTCGCCAGAATACTTCACTCTTGGTTTAGGTTTAGCAGCCAATAATGAACGTCTCACCTTACTGGCTTATATGGGTGGCCTGTCCGCGGCCAGCGGCGTGATTATCGTATTGACCTTAGCCCTGTCCGGCATGGTGCTCAACCATATCGTTTTGCCGCTGTATCAACCGCCAGCCGAAGGTAATATTTACCGTTGGCTAAAATGGACAAGGCGCTTACTGATCTGCACCATTATTGTCGCCGGCTACGGTTTCTATCTACTACTGCGCTCGGAACAAGACTTATCCAACCTAGGTTTGATCGCCTTTGTCGCGACTTTGCAGTTTTTACCGGGGTTGCTCTCAGTGCTGTATTGGCCCAAAGCCAATAGCAATGGTTTTATCACTGGCGCACTGATGGGCATGCTGGTTTGGACGATCGGCATGTTGTTACCTATGGTGAGCAACATCCAAGAGTTCTCTCTGCCTTGGTTTGATTACACTTATGTTTTGGATGACCGCAACTGGCACTTCTCGGCAATTGCCGCACTGGCAGCAAACTGCCTTACTTTTGTCGTGGTATCGCTATTAACGCGCACCAGCAGTGAAGAGCAGCGTGCCGCCCAAGCCTGTGTCGTCAACAATGTGCGCCGCCCTGAACGACGTGAATTACTGGCACGCACAGCGCAGCAATTTGTGGCAGAACTGTCCAAACCCTTAGGCGCAGTCACCGCGCAACGTGAAGTTGAACAGGCCATGCAAGACTTGCAACTGCCCTTTGATGAACGTCGTCCTTTTGCCTTACGGCGCTTACGCGACCGCATTGAAGCAAACTTATCAGGTCTAATGGGCCCAAGCGTTGCGCAAGATTTAGTCGGTAACTTTTTGCCTTATAAAGCTGGCAGTGAAACCTATGTCACCGAAGACATTCACTTTATTGAAAGCCGTTTAGAAGACTATCGCTCACGCCTGACTGGCCTTGCCGCCGAACTGGATGCGCTGCGTCGCTATCACCGACAAACCTTGCAAGACTTGCCCATGGGTGTGTGCTCACTGGCCAAAGACAATGAAATTCTCATGTGGAACCGCGCCCTTGAAGACCTCACAGGGATTACCGCATCACGCGTGGTTGGTTCACGACTGGATAGCATCGATGCTCCGTGGCGTAATCTACTGGTTGAATTTGCTCAAGGTAGTCGCTCTCATTTACATAAACATGCACTGCAAGGTTTGCACGAAGCGCGCTGGTTAAACCTGCACAAAGCGGCCATTGATGAACCCTTAGCACCTGGTAATACCGGTTTAGTGCTTCTGGTTGAAGATGCAACCAAAACGCGCTTACTCGAAGATAAGCTGGTGCACTCAGAGCGTTTAGCCTCGATTGGCCGACTAGCCGCTGGGGTTGCTCATGAAATTGGCAATCCGATTACTGGCATTGCTTGCTTGGCGCAAAACCTGCGTGAAGAACGCGATGAAGATGCTGAAATCATTGAAATGAGCAGCCAAATCCTCGAACAAACTAAACGGGTGTCGCGCATTGTGCAGTCGCTGATGAGCTTCTCGCACTCAGGCCAACAACAGCATGACAATCACGAGCCGGTCAGCCTGTTCGACACCAGTGCTGAAGCGATGCATTTACTCAGTCTGAACAAGCTCAGTAAAGCGGTAAACTTTTTTAATCTATGCAACCCACAGCATTTAGTTCTTGGCGATGCACAGCGTCTCGCACAGGTACTGATCAACTTATTATCCAATGCGCGCGATGCCAGTCCTGAGCAAGGGCACATTTATATCCGCACAACCGCGACCCTTTCTCATGTAGAGTTATCCATTGAGGATCAAGGCACTGGCATCAGCACCGCTAATTTAGAACATTTATTCGAGCCTTTCTTCACCACCAAAGACCCTGGCCAAGGCACTGGACTGGGCTTGGCTTTGGTCTACTCGATTATTGAAGAACACCACGGGGAAATCCATGTCGATAGCCCCAGCGATACAGAGCATCAGCGCGGCACTCGTTTCCGTATTACTTTGCCGCGCCATGTTCCAACCTCCAGCCCAGTAGTGAGTGGTCTGCTATGAACAACATAGTTCTGGCGCACCTATTCATTCTGTTTGTTTAGAGAGAGTGTCAATGCATCATATTTTGATTGTTGAAGATGAACCTATTATTCGCTCGGCATTGCGTCGTTTACTCGAACGCAACACGTATCAGGTCAGCGAAGCAGGTTCCGTTCAAGAAGCACAAGAGCGCTATAACATTCAATCTTTTGATTTGATCATTAGCGATTTGCGCTTACCTGGTGCGCCTGGCACCGAAATGATTAAGCTGGCCGAGCCTAAGCCAGTGCTGATCATGACCAGTTATGCCAGCTTACGCTCAGCGGTTGACTCCATGCGTTTAGGCGCAATTGACTATATTGCCAAACCTTTTGATCATGATGAAATGCTGCAAACCATCGCCCGCATCATCCATGACTATCAGTTACAGGTAGAACAAGATGAGTCCGGCGAAGACCCGCTGCTCGATGCTGAGCCAGAGGAAGCCTTCGATAACTCTGATATTGGTATTATTGGTAGCAGTGCAGTGATGCGCACCCTTTACGGTAAAATCCGCAAAGTCGCACCAACCGATTCTAACGTGCTCATTCAAGGCGAATCCGGCACCGGTAAAGAGTTAGTGGCGCGTGCGCTACATAATTTATCGAAACGTGCAAAAGCGCCGATGATCTCGGTGAACTGCGCAGCGATTCCTGAATCGCTCATTGAGTCAGAGTTGTTTGGCCATGAGAAAGGCGCTTTCACTGGCGCTGTATCAGCTCGCACCGGTTTGGTGGAAGCCGCGCATGGCGGTACATTATTTTTAGATGAAATTGGTGAACTGCCATTAGAAGCACAAGCGCGCTTATTGCGTGTACTGCAAGAAGGTGAAATCCGTAGAGTCGGCTCAGTGCAATCACAAAAAGTTGATGTACGCCTCGTTGCTGCAACTCACCGTGATTTAAAAAGTCTCGCGAAAACCGGTGGTTTCCGTGAAGACTTGTATTACCGCCTGCATGTGATCGCACTGCACTTACCTGCTTTGCGTGACCGTGAGAATGATGTGGTAGAAATTGCCGACATCCTCCTCGAGCGCCAGCGTCTGCGTATGGATAAAGAGCCTATGGGCTTTACTGCACAAGCAAAAAAAGCGCTGCAAAAATACAGCTGGCCAGGCAACGTACGTGAACTGGAAAATGCCTTAGAGCGTGCAGTGATTCTCTGCGAAGGCTCGCAAGTGACCACTGAACTAATGGGTATTGATGTCGATCTGGATGCTGAGGACGCTGCAAACGAATTAGCCAGCAGCACTGCGTTAGAGGCTGCAGGCCAGGCCGCGGCTAATGAGGCAGAACCTGCCGCCAGCGATTTATCTTTAGAGGACTATTTCCAACGCTTTGTGCTTGAGCATCAAGACCATATGACCGAAACTGATTTAGCCAGTAAACTTGGTATCAGTCGCAAATGCTTGTGGGAGCGACGTCAGCGTTTTGGTATTCCGCGTCGTAAAAGTCCGAATACCCCATAACAACAATACCTGCATAACAGGGAGTGCCGATGAATCGTATCTTGCAAGACATATCCATTATGTTGCGCGCCAACTTATGGTTGGTGCCCGTTTTGGCGGCATTGGTCGCTGCATTATTTTACTTTGTCGCACCACCACCACCGATGCATGCCACCATGAGCACCGGCGGTGTTGGCGGTGGTTACGCACAATTCGCCGAAAAACTACGCGAAGAACTGGCCAAAGAAGGATTTGAGTTAAAGCTGGTTAACAGCAAAGGCTCGCGTGAAAATACCGAACGTCTGCTCAACGATGACAGCGGCGTGCAACTGGCGCTGCTGCAAAGCGGTCAAGAACTCGAACTCGATGAAAAACAGCGCGAACAGTTGATTAACCTTGGTGCGGTGTTTCAAGAACCCTTATGGCTGTTTGCCCGCAAAGACCTAACAATCAACACCCTCAGTGATTTAATCAATTTACGTACTGCTGTTGGTGCGAACAACGGCGGTATTCGCATGATGGTTAACCCCATGCTTGCGGCCAATCACATTGACCATCAAAATTTACCTGAAGGCTGGCAAGCTTATAGCGGCAAAAAAGCCCTGACAGCGATGCTCGTTGACGAACTGGATGCGGCTTTTTTCTTAGGTCCTGCCGAGGGTGCATTAGTACAAGAAGCTGCCAGCCACAATGAATTGCAGTTAGTCAGTTTTAATCAAGCCGCAGCGTATCGTGCACGCCTGCCCTTTATAACTGAAGTCAAGGTTGGTCAAGGCTTACTTAATCTTGCCACCAATCAGCCACAACAAGACACCACCACTGTGAGTGCAGTGGCTATGCTAATGGCTAATGAGTCTTTCCACCCGGCCCTGACTGCGCTGATTTTAGCTTCTGCACAAGAAGTAATGAGATCAGGTACCTTGATTGATAAGCCTGATACCTGGCCAAAAAATCTGCCCAATGATTTTGAGTCGCTGACCGAAGCCGAGTACTTTCACGACAAAGGTTTACCGCTACTGCAGCGTTACTTGCCCTTTAGAATTGCTTCACTGGCCGATCGCTATATTATTTTAGTCATCCCTTTGTTGGTGCTGCTGTTTCCATTGTTTAAAATTGCCGGTCCAGTCTATCGCTGGCGCATTCGTGCTCGGATTTATCGCTGGTACAAGTACCTCCGGGATGTTGACAAGCAACTCTCCAACGATACTTTACCCGCTCACGTGGATGACGAGATCAAACGCCTCACTGCGCTGCAAGACGAATTAGCAAAGGTAGAAGTACCACTGTCGTACACCAATGAACTCTACCAATTACACCTGCATGTTCGTTATGTTTTACAGCGTTTAGATCGTCTCAAAGCTGAGCGAGACAACAGCACCGAATAACTTCATTTATCACTTTATTGCTGTGATTCTACTGTGAGCATTGCACACAGTAGGTCGCGGCTGTTTTAGCGTAAAGGTTAAACCGCCATGCCTCTGCACCATTGTATTATTCATTTTATTGACAAAAAGCCCGATGACAGCCCTGCCATGCTGAAAACACGCAGCGAATGCTTGCCGCAGAGCAGCGCTTTAGAGCATTTACTGGCTGACATCAACGACAGCTATAACAGCAAACCGAGCAAAGCGTGGGGCCTGTTTCAGGCGGATCAAACAGAATATCCACTGCATGCCTGGTTAGCTGATTACCTTGCGGAAAAAATTGATTTCACCCAGTTCAGCCGAGATGCCGTTGAGCATCTAAAAAAGCAACTGGATGCGTTAAATATCACCCTATCCGGTCACGTGCTGTTTGCCCACTACCAACAAGGTATGACTGACTACCTCACCATTGCCGTGTTGCAACACAGTGAAGGAATGGTCATTAGCGAAGCATTGGGGGTTGATTCTGCACGTCATCTCGATCTCGGCCAGATGCATTTAGCTACGCGAATCAACTTATCCGAATGGCAAAACAACAGCCAGTCCAAGCAATATATTTCCTTTATCAAAGGCAAAAACGGTAAAAAAGTCATTGATGGTTTCCGCGACTTTTTAGGTTGCCAAGAAGGCGTTGATGGCCCCGGCGAAACCCGTACCCTGTTAAAAGCCTTTAGCGATTTCGTTGAAAGTGAAGACCTGCCTGAAGAAAAAGCACGTGAGAAAACCAGCAACCTGATCAGTTATGCCAATAATCAAACACGCCGTGGCGAGGTGGTCAGCATTGAAGGCTTATCTGAAGCCCTCGATGAAGATAATCCGAAAGCTTTTTACGATCATATTCGTAATAAAGATTATGGCTTGTCACCGGAAATCCCGGCGGACAAACGCACCTTAAATGCTTTCCATCGTTTTACTGGCCGTGCAGAAGGCATTTCGATTAGCTTTGAGTCGCACCTGCTTGGCTCTAAAGTCGAATACGATGAAGGCCGCGATATGTTGATCATTCGTCAGCTGCCAACGCAGCTCAAAGATCAACTTAAGCGTAACAAGGACTAATATGCGTCTGCCTGATGCTGTTTTACAGCAATGCCATTACCAACATGCTAGCGCTTTAAATCTGGATCCAAACCGTGATTTTGGTTTGCCGATGCGCAAGGCAGACGCACGCCTAGAAGACTTACGCAAATGGCTCGATCGCCAACAGCAGTTGCTCTGGGCTAACAACGGCCCAGCCATCTTAGTCTGGCTGCAAGGCCCTGATTGCTCAGGCAAAGACGGCGCTATACGGAACAGCCTACGCGGTCTCAATCCGCAAGGGATTCGCGTCAGTGACTTTCAAAAGCCCACCGAGCAGCAGCGCAGCGAACACTTTTTAAAGCGCTATCGTGAGCAATTACCCACTGCAGGCATGATCACTGTCTTTAATCGCACACCTTATGAAGGTTTGGTCAGCGATTTAGCCGATGGCGATATCGACAGCAATCAAGCCGCTGAGCGTTTACAGCAGTTATTGGCTTTTGAAGAACAACTGGCTGAGCAGAATATTCATCTGCTTAAAATCTATTTACACATCAGCAAAAGCGAGCAGAAAAAACGCTTACAGCAGCGTTTTATCAATCCAGAAAAACGCTGGAAAATTTCTGCGGCAGATTTGATCGGTCATCAGAATTTTGAGCAGATTCAAGCGAACTGGAATCAAGCGTTTGCACAAAGCAGCAGCCTCTCACACCCATGGCATATCTTGCCATCCCATAATAAAGCGCTACGTAATCTTTTAATTTGTAGCTTAATTGCACAAAAACTCGAGGCTTTAGACTTACAATGGCCGCAACCAGCATTGCCATTTGCCATTGAGGACCTCGACTTAGCATGTTCAATCTCAGGCTAAAGCCAATCAAAAAACACACTACAATTAGCTCGCTGAGGCTCTTTACACTGCGACTCTGCAGCGTTTTTTTCTTGCTGTACGCCACCAGCAGCGTCGCGCAAGAACACGACAGCGCCGAGCAGTTGCGTTTTGTAACGACCAACTCAGAATTCACTCTATTGCATGAAATGGGTCACTTGCTGATTCACGAGTTACAGTTACCGGTGCTGGGGCGTGAAGAAGATGCAGCAGATCAGCTCGGTTTTATTGGTTTATTTTTAATCCATGATCGCCAACAAACGCCAGATTTCCCGATGCGTTTATTAGACGTGGCTGACTATTGGCGACTGGAGTGGCAAAGCACGCAAGACTCTGACCAGCAAATCCAAGCCTGGGACAGCCACGCTTTAGATGAGCAGCGCTTTTATAATATCGCCTGCTTAGCCTATGGCAGTGATCCAAAGAATCTTGAGTGGATTATCGAGATGACCGGCCTACCAGAAGAGCGCGCATTTTATTGTCAAGATGAGTATGAGCAAGCCAAATATGCCGCGCTTTGGTTTCGCGAGCACTTTAAACGCACAAACGGCGAGCCCGTTAAACATCGAATTCACGTCATTTACGATACACCACCACACCACTTAGATGGCGGCAGTGAACTTTTAGAAAAAGTTAAAGCCAGTGGCGAATTAGAATCTGTAGCTGAACGCGCCAGTGAGTTTTTTGTATTGCCGCGTGATCTGACTCTGCGCGTTGCCTCTTGCGGTGCGCCAGACAGTTGGTACAACACCATCAGTGGTGAATTGACTCTATGTTATGAGCGCATTGCGCACTTTAGGAAACTTGCACGCAAAGTGCCACGCCTTCATCCACAAGCCTTAACAGAATAACTTTCACCACTAGCAACGCAATTAGAGTGTTGAGTTGTAATGCACTTAAGCGCTGCGCTGGCAATCGCTCTTGGCATGTTCTTGCAACTGGTACAACCACGCAAAACCTTGCTCCCAGCGATGATGGCCGGACTGTACATTAATGTGCCCAGCATTGGGCACAATCACCGCCTCACTACCCCAAGCTTGCGCGAACTCTAGTGCACGTTGCGCAGTTGCTGCATGGTCATTGCTGGAGCCAATTAATACGCTGGCAAATGGCAGATTTGAGTTTGGCATCGGGGCAAAATTGCGCAAAGGTTCTGGACAATCACTGCGTTCGACATCAGCCGGCGCAACCAACAAAGCACCGCATACGCGATCGAGCAATGCAGCCGGTGCTTGCGCAGCCCAGTGCGCGACGGTGACGCAACCTAGGCTGTGGGCAATCAGCAGCACTGGACGTCGATCGGCGGCAATTTGACGCTGCAGTTGCGCGACCCACGCCTGACGCTCAGGTAATAACCAATCATCTTGCTCAACTCGCGCGCAGGCCGGCAATACCTGCTGCCAATGGGACTGCCAATGCTCAGCAGATGATCCCTGCCAGCCTGGCACAATTAAATAACGCACATCAGTGGTCTGGCGCATCGGCGCTTTCCTTCTCTATAGGTCTGGATTGCAGAGCAACTCATGCTCTGCAGCCAGACGTTTGCATCTTAACGGTTAGGCTGTGGCGTCAGGCGCAAGTAAGGTTTTACTGCACGGTAGCCCTTTGGGAAGCGCTCTTCCAGTTCAGCCTTATCTTGGATCGATGGCACAATCACTACCTCTTCACCGTCCTGCCAGTTGGCTGGTGTGGCAACTTTATAGTTGTCGGTCAGTTGCAGAGAATCAATCACTCGTAAAATCTCATGGAAGTTACGTCCGGTGCTGGCTGGATAGGTGATGGTCAAACGCACTTTTTTGTTTGGATCAATAATAAACAGCGAACGCACAGTCAGCGTGTTGCTGGCATTAGGGTGAATCAGATCATAAAGCTTGGATACTTTACGGTCATCATCGGCCAAGATTGGAAAGTTCACGATGGTGTTTTGTGTCTCGTTAATATCCTTGATCCACTCATGGTGTGAGTCAACTGGATCAACCGATAAAGCAATTGCCTTGACATTACGCGCGGCAAATTCGTCTTTGAGCTTGGCAGTAAAGCCCAGTTCAGTGGTGCACACTGGTGTGAAGTCGGCTGGGTGTGAGAACAAAACGCCCCAACTGTCGCCCAACCACTCATGAAAACTGATCAAGCCTTCGCTTGAGTCTTGTTTGAAATCCGGTGCGGTATCGCCTAATTGAATACTCATGGGTGTTTCCTCAGTAATGGATCAGTGGCATTAAAACTATGCTGTCGCATTAACTATGCTACAACACCATCCTATCTTAAAAGAATATAAAAGCATCTATCTATAACCAGAAAGAATATACAGCCTCAAACCTTTAATTCTTTTAAAGCATAAGAGAATCACTAAACAGTATTTTAAAGAATAAGCAACAACGGCTATGATAAGCACCCTAACGCCAGCACTAGACGGCGTATTGGCATAAGGAACATCGCATGCAACTCTCGACATTAAGGTATAGCCATCGCTACTCGCTTCAATCAGCACTGACATGCTGCTGTTGGCGAATGCGAGAGTTTTTTGCGTAAAGGTTATTGAGCCAATCTCTTATTTAGGAAGTACCGCATGTCAATTTTAAGTCGCCGTTTCAGCCTGTTTGCCGGTGTGCTCTTTGCCACCAGCGCAATCACAGCGCAGGCACAAACCTTACTCAATGTGTCTTATGATCCGACTCGTGAGTTTTACAGTGATTTTAATCGCGCTTTTAACCAACACTGGCAAGCGCAAGGCAATGAAGCTCTGCAAGTGCAACAATCCCATGGTGGTTCCGGTAAACAAGCGCGCTCAGTCTCTGAAGGCTTGCGCGCTGACGTTGTCACCCTAGCCTTAGCCGGTGATATTGATCAACTGCATACATCAGGTAAATGGCTCGCCAAAGACTGGCAGCAACGCTTACCAAACGCGAGCACGCCTTATACTTCAACCATCGTGTTTCTGGTCCGCAAAGGCAATCCCAAGCAGATACAAGATTGGGACGATTTAGTTAAGCCTGGCATTAGCGTGATCACACCGAACCCCAAAACCTCAGGCGGCGCTCGTTGGAACTTTTTAGCCGCTTGGGCCTATGCCAAACAAGCCTATGGCAGCGAGCAACAGGCACAAGATTTTGTTCAGCGTCTATTTGCCAACGTGCCTGTCCTGGATAGTGGAGCTCGCGCAGCGACCAATACTTTTACCAATAACGGCATGGGTGATGTGCTACTGGCATGGGAAAACGAAGCTTATTTAACTTTAAAAGAGCACGGTGCTGACAGCTTTGAGATCATTGCTCCATCCATCTCAATTTTAGCTGAGCCGCCAGTGGCGGTGGTTGATCGCAACGTCGATCGCAAAGGCACCCGCGTGGTCGCTGAAGCCTACCTGCAATACTTATACAGCGATGTTGGCCAACGCATTGCTGCAGAACACTTTTATCGTCCTCGTAATGCCGCGATCGCTAAAGAGTTTGCTGAGCAATTTGCACCGCTAAAACTGGTGACTATTGATGAGTTTTTCGGCGGCTGGCAGCAAGCACAAGCGCAGTTCTTTAATGATGGCGGCGTCTTCGACCAAATTTATCAAGAACAGTAATCTTATCCGAGTCAGCACAGTCCATAGCGTGTATGGGCTGTTTTTTTAAATAACCACAAGGCGAGTCACTATGTCACGACGCTCCTCACCGGTCATTCCAGGCTTTGGACTGACCCTCGGCTACACTCTGGTGTACCTCAGCTTATTGGTATTTTTACCATTAGCCGGCATGTTTATTTATGCCGCGCAGTTGAGTTGGTCAGAGTTTTACGCGATTGTCAGCGCGCCACGCGTATTGGCAGCACTCAAGCTCAGCTTTGGTACTGCTTTTATCGCCGCCTTGCTCAATGGGGTCATCGGCACACTGTTCGCTTGGGTGTTGGTGCGTTATCGCTTTCCAGGCCGCAAAGTGATTGATGCAATGATTGACCTGCCCTTTGCTTTACCCACCGCTGTGGCGGGTATTGCTTTGACTGCGTTGTATGCACCGAATGGTTTTGTGGGTCGTTTTGCTGCGGACTTAGGTATCACCATTGCTTACACGCCTTTTGGTATTACCTTAGCGCTGACCTTTGTCACCTTGCCCTTTGTGGTGCGCACCATTCAGCCGGTACTGGCGGATATCCCCCGTGAGCTCGAAGAAGCGGCGACCTGTCTTGGTGCTCGCCCTCTGCAAGTGTTTTGGAATATTTTACTACCGGCGTTATTGCCAGCATGGCTGACCGGTTTTGCCTTGGCTTTTGCACGTGGTGTCGGTGAATACGGCTCAGTGATTTTCATCGCTGGCAATATGCCTGGCAAAACCGAAATTCTGCCATTACTGATCATGGTTAAGCTCGATCAATATGACTACCTTGGGGCCACAGCCATTGGCGTAATGATGCTGGTGGTGTCTTTTGTTTTGCTGCTGTTGATCAACCTTCTCCAACGTTACGTTGCTAAGGGCTAAGGAATACCTATGTCGACCACATCCCATCAGAACTCACGCAACGCACCAAGCTGGGCACGCTTAGCGCTGATCATTGCCGCTTGGGCGACCTTTATCGTCTTTTTGGTACTGCCACTGGCCATTGTATTAATTGAAGCCTTAAAAATGGGCGTTGCGCACTTTTTTGACTCAATGCTAGAAGCCGATGCCATCTCAGCATTAAAGCTGACTTTACTGGCGGTTGCCATCTCGGTTCCGCTGAACTTAGTCTTTGGTGTCGCTGCCGCGTGGTGCGTCAGTAAACATGATTTTTATGGTAAAAGCGTCTTAATCACTTTAATTGATCTGCCCTTTTCGGTGTCACCGATCATCGCCGGTTTAGTTTATGTATTGTTGTTTGGCGCGCAGGGTTTCTTTGGTGAATGGCTGATTGAACATGACATTCAAATCATCTTTGCCGTACCCGGTATCGTCTTAGCCACCTTGTTTGTCACCGTGCCTTTTGTCGCACGTGAGCTGATTCCATTAATGCAGCAACAAGGTACCCAAGAAGAAGAAGCGGCGCGTTTACTCGGCGCCAGCGGTTGGCAGATGTTTTGGCATGTCACCGTGCCCAATATCAAATGGGGTTTGATGTACGGCGTGGTGCTCTGTACGGCGCGGGCGATGGGTGAATTTGGTGCGGTGTCGGTGGTCTCTGGGCATATCCGTGGTTTTACCAACACTCTGCCCCTGCATGTTGAAATTCTTTACAACGAATACAACCACGTTGCGGCCTTTAGTGTTGCCAGCCTGCTATTAATTTTGGCGTTGATTATGTTGCTGCTCAAGCAGTGGAGCGAATCGCGGATCAACCGTCAGCTAAACAATGGAGACGAATAAGTCATGAGTATTGAAGTCCGCCAAGTTCATAAGCAGTTCGGTAACTTTACTGCGTTAAACAACATTAATTTAGACATCAAAGCTGGCGAACTGGTGGCCTTACTCGGCCCATCCGGCTGTGGTAAAACCACCCTACTGCGCATTATTGCCGGTTTAGAAACGCCGGATACCGGCAGTATTCTATTTAACGGTGATGATGTTTCACGCCGCGATGTACGCAAGCGTAATGTCGGTTTTGTGTTTCAGCATTACGCCTTGTTTCGTCACATGACGGTGTTTGATAACGTGGCTTTCGGTCTGCGGATGAAATCACGCCGTGAGCGCCCAAGCGAAGCAGTGATTGCTGAAAAAGTCCAAGAGTTGCTGCGCATGGTGCAACTGGATTGGCTCTCAGATCGTTATCCTGAGCAACTGTCTGGCGGCCAGCGCCAGCGCATTGCTTTAGCGCGAGCTTTAGCGGTTGAGCCGCAAATCCTGCTGCTCGATGAGCCTTTTGGTGCGTTAGATGCCAAGGTGCGTAAAGAGCTGCGCCGCTGGTTGGCTAACTTACACGAAGACATCAACCTCACCTCTGTGTTTGTTACCCACGACCAAGAAGAAGCCATGGAAGTGGCCGATCGCATCGTGGTCATGAACAAAGGCGTGATTGAACAAATCGGTACGCCTGCTGAAGTCTATGAGAACCCAGCCAGCGATTTTGTTTATCACTTTTTAGGTGATTCCAACCGCCTTAAAGTGGCGGATCAAGACATCCAGTTCCGTCCGCATGAAGTATTGCTGTCACAAGTCGCGGTGGCTGACCATCAGCCCGGTATTGTGCGTGATATTCGTCCATTAGGTGCTATCACGCGAGTGACTTTAAAAGTTGAAGGTCAAGACGAGCCGATCGAAGCTGAAGTGCCTCGTGATGATGTCAATCTGCAAGGTTTAACCCGTGGCGCGACGCTGTTCTTCAAGCCGAAAGCATCATAATTTGACTCTATAATGGCGACTTACAGGATCGGTGTTTTACCCACCCTTCTTGTAAGTTGACTCTTTGAGTAAGATCGGTGCAGCCAACCACGCTAAAGCAACTGCAACAATGCAAGATTAGAGAAACTCGCGAACAACATCCATAATTCGCCCTTCAACCGTAGATTGCACCTTATCCTCAATCTGGCTGCATAGCGCCTCAACCTCACGCTTGGTCATACCTACGACAACAAAGGACCACTGACTGGCATCATGCCGGTTCAGTTCGCCACTTTCACACACCGCCACCGCTGGGTTGCGTCCAAAACGCTCATGCAAACCACCGACACGCTGACGCTTCTCTTTCAAAGAACTGCAGCCTGGCAGAGAAAAAGTGAAGGTTAGAATAGCTATGTGCATGACTTCTCCCTAATAAAGATAAAGCGTTTACAGTTGGCCGATGAGAAGAACACATCAGCACAGACGCTTGGGTAATTACTGCCTTAAGATGCACTGACGACTTACCCAGCAGCCGTTCTTTGCTTCAACTCGCCTGCTCTGACTCCCACTCCAAGAAGCCGTCAATATCAGCGCTAAAAGTCTTCATTGTCCAGCCAAGTAGCGCGGCATCGTCAAGCAACCCAAAGCCGACAATAAAGTCCGGCACGAGGTCTATTGGCATGACAAAGTAGATCACTGAGGCAACAATCATCATCAGTGAATGCCAAGGTACTTCTCGGTAACTGCCCTTGGCATAGGCTCTAATCAGACGAAAGCAAGCTGTCAGCTGTGTCCAGACAGTACCTAGCACACCTATTTTATCGGTTGCTTTTTTCGAAGCTTTATCGATCAGCTCATTAAGCTTTGCTGAGTCATTTATATACTCTGCAGCTTTGCTCTTAGCTTGATTAAATGCTCTGCTCGCTTTAGCTTTTGCAGCGGCATCTGACTTATTCTTCGTCATACGACGACTCCTATATGGATGCTATTCTGCCTAGCACCGCGCTCATCATCAGTACTCACTTTGATACGGGCTTCAATATACCTCAGTCAACTCTTTCAATCCCTGAAGCGCAAGCATATGAAAAATAGTTCCGCTATTTCGCCGATAATATTCTCTACCAACACCGCAACTGGAGCGGATTCTGCGTTGATAAAATCCACTTCAAGCCCTATAAAAACGGCTTGATCGCAACTCATGCTGAAGTCAATCGTGCCCCTGAGCAATATTCTGGCAGCGATGATCAAGAGGATATTAGACGCATCACCGATATGCTGAGCGAACTGTCTAGCGCAGCATCTTTATTGTCAGGACTGTTTTATGCAAAACATTGAGTGCTTTACGTTTACCGAGAAACTATCCGCAATCACATTTGCATCGGGCGGCGGCCTGCTAAGGCGTGGCTGAGAGTACCGCCATCAACCATCTCCAGCTCACCACCGAGCGGCATACCGTGGGCTAAGCGTGAGGTAATCAGCTGTTTATCAGCCAGTATCTGCGCGATGTAATGTGCGGTGGCTTCGCCTTCAACGGTTGGGTTGGTGGCTAGAATCACTTCAGTAAAGCTTCCAGCATTGACGCGGCCAAGCAACTCTGGAATACCAATGGTTTCCGGACCGAAACCATCCAGCGGCGATAGATGCCCTTTGAGCACAAAGTAACGACCACGATAACCGGTTTGTTCAACTGCATAGACATCCATCGGGCCTTGCACAATGCACAACAAGCTATCATCGCGGCGCTGATCACTGCAGAGATTACAGATTTCATCTTCGCTGAGCGTGCGGCAAGAACGGCAATAACTCACGCCCTCCATCGCCTGACTCAGCGCTTGCGCAAGACGTTGCCCACCACTGCGATCACGTTCCAATAGCTGCAAAGCCATCCGCTGCGCAGTTTTTTGACCTACACCTGGCAAAACACGAAAAGCATCAATAAGTTGACGAATCAAAGGACTAAACGACATGAATACCCAGCGCATTGACTAAGAATAAAAAGATACAACGACTGCATAATTCACGCAGCTGCTGCAAAACGACAGGACCAGCAGCCTAGCTCAATGACATCTCGCTAGACGCTGGTCCAACAGCATTAGAAGGGTAATTTAAAACCGGGTGGCAACTGCATACCAGCGGTCATACCGGCCATACCGTCTTGACTGCTTTGCTCAATTTTACGCACTGCATCATTGACTGCTGCAGCGATCAGGTCTTCAAGAATTTCTTTATCTTCTTGCAACAAGCTGTCATCAATACTGACACGGCGCACATCATGACGACCGGTCATAACAATGCTCACCAAGCCTGCACCGGACTGACCAGTGACTTCAGCATTGGCCAACTCTTCCTGCATTTTCTGCATTTTGTCTTGCATCTGTTGTGCCTGTTTCATCAGGCCAGCCATACCACCTTTCATACGGGATTCCTTACATTACCGAGTCTATGGGTTGGATACTTTCAGCACTGATTATAGCGCCAAAGGTATCCATTAACTGCAATACTATGGGATCAGTATGGATTGCAGCTTCTGCTTCTTGTTGACGTTTTGCTTGTTTACGCAGCAGTGCTAATGCCGGTGACTCCTGATCAATGGCATGCACCTCAATGCTCAGCTCAATCGGTGTGGGCAACTGAGCGTTGATCGCATCACTGATACGTTGCAATTGGGTGTTATTAAATAAAGCACTGTGGTTGGGGTCAAGATGCAACAACCAGGCAGAGGCGTTTTTCTCCATCAACACACAGTTGGCCGCAATGCTACCGGTCATTCCAGCCAGCTTCAATTGCCCAAACAACGCTTGCCACTCGGCAGCCAAACCTGTGGCAACTGGGATGCTAGGCTGTAAATCAGCCAAGTGCGCATTGCTTTCTGCCAGCTTGGCATCGTCTTCACTTAAACTGGAAACATAGTCGTACGCTTGAAACGGCTCAGCCTCGAGATAACTTTCGTCATCATCAGTCGATTCCGATTCTGCAGCAAATGCCTGACTGTAATCCTGTTCTTGATAGTCTGCAGCGGCTTCTTGATTGTTGGCGGCGCTGGCAATCTCAGCTGTAGCATCTGCACTGAATACTTCAGCGTCATTAGGCTGTTCTGCAGCAATCGCCATCTGCTCAATCACTGTAGGCGGTGACTCTGTTGACTCCACGGCTGTATCTACTGTTTCTGGCACAACAGCAGCGGCTGGTTGTTCTTCCCAAGGCGCATGAATATGTTCTACGGCCTCAGTAGGAGGACTCAGCATGACCTCGGCTGCTTGCACCTCTGGTGCAACCGTGGGCTCTGATTCCACAACAACTGATTGACTTGGCTGCGTAGGGCTCGACACCGCTGCATGCTGCTCAACGGCTGCGTTTGAAACAACTGCAGGTGCTGCAGGTGCAGCGCTAGAGACAACCTCAGGCTGCACTGTAGCAGTCACCGCACTTGAACTAGGAGCTGACGTTGCAGTTGCAGCCGTCGAAGTAACCGCAGCCGATTGAATTAAAGGTGTACCGGGTGTGCCGGGCAAGCTGGCAGGACGAAACGCCAACATACGCAGCAAAACCATTTCAAAACCATCACGGGGATCGGGCGCTAAAGGTAAATCACGGCGACCAATCAAACCCAACTGATAGTAAAACTGCACATCCTCTGGCGCAATAATGGCCGCCAATTCGAGCACTTGCGCCCTATCGCCCTGCCCGTTATCAATCGCATCCGGTAACAACTGCGCGATGGCAATACGGTGCAAAGCATTGAGGATTTCCGCTAAAACGCCAGCCCAATCTGGACCATGCTCAGCCAGGTGCGCGACGGCACTCAGTGCTTCACGCGCATCACCGGCAATCAAGGCTTTGAGCACGCCATAAATCTGACCTTGGTCCAGCGTACCCAGCATCGCGCGGACATCATCAGCAAACACCCGACCATCACCGAAAGATACGGCTTGATCGGTGAGGCTCATGGCATCACGCATCGAGCCATCCGCAGCACGGCCGAGCAACCACAGCGCATCGTCTTCAAAGGGTATATTTTCGCTGGTCAAAACATTTTGTAAGTGACCGACAATCGGCTCAGGCGGCATATTCTTCAAAGAGAACTGCAGGCAGCGCGAAAGTACCGTTGGTGGTAACTTTTGCGGATCAGTGGTGGCTAATAAAAACTTAACGTATGGAGGTGGTTCTTCCAGTGTTTTCAACAAAGCGTTGAAAGAACTGGTCGAAAGCATGTGCACTTCGTCAATCAGGTAGACCTTGTAACGCCCGCGCGTCGGCATATATTGCACGTTATCCAGCATCTCGCGGGTGTCTTCAACCTTGGTTTTACTCGCCGCATCGACTTCTATTAGGTCGACAAAACGTCCTTCATCAATCTCACGACAAATCGAACACTCACCACAAGGCGTCGAACTGATGCCCTGCTCGCAGTTCAAGCATTTAGCCATAATCCGCGCAATGGTGGTTTTACCCACACCGCGTGTACCGGTAAATAAGTAGGCATGATGCAAGCGCTGATGATCAAGCGCATTGATCAAAGCTTTTAGAACGTGAGTTTGGCCAACCATTTCACGAAATGAGCGGGGACGCCATTTACGGGCTAAAACCTGATAACTCATAGCAACCAAAGACCGACAGAAAAACAGACGCCCATGCTAACGGAGCACAAGAAAAAATGCACCCGTAACTGGGTTGACGAATAGGCTTTATTTAAAATTTGCGAGGAGAATTTGTAACAGTAGAAGCAGATTAGGTGGCAACCACTGCCAGCCACACCCCGGCACACAATGTCACCGCTATGGCTGCTCCCTTCCGGGCCTGACCAGGTTAACGGTTAATCGTTGCGAGGGGACCGGCAGGGTCGCCATAACGCATGCACCAGCGATTTGGTGCGCGGCCATTGTACTGATTTATCAGAAACTTACAAGCAGCACAGTGAGCGCTTTAGCGAGGAAACGCTGATCCAAGCCAAACAACCTGATTAAAATTATTTTTTACAATTAACTTAGGCATCTAGACCTAAGCTCAAGCCTTGAAACGCAATTATTCATCCTTATATATTTAGATAGGATAACCCAAGAGGAGAATAGACATGAGTATGTTTCCTACACGCAGCCGACTGTTCGATGAGTTGATGGGCGACCTGAGCGGCTTTTACATCCAACCTTTGCACGGCGATCCTCTGCCACAAAGCATCAAAGTGGATATTGAAGAAGCCGGCGATACATACAAAGTTCAGGCAGAATTACCTGGCGTCAAAAAAGAAGATATCCATGTTGATATTGATGGCGCTGTAGTGAATATCAAGGCAGAAATCCAGCAGAAGAACAGCGCTGGCGAAGGCAGCCGCAACCTGCGCAGTGAACGCTACTACGGTAGTGTCTCTCGCCGCCTTGAACTGCCGAATGAGATCGACCTAGAGAGAGCACAAGCCAGCTACGAAGAAGGTTTGCTGCACTTGGTTTTACCTAAGCGTAAGACCGTAGAAAACAGCCGCAAGCTTAGGGTTAAATAAATCTCGCCCTACAACCGCTCCGCTTGGAGCGGTTTTTTACAGAGTACAGGCTTTATTTTTGCACTGCCTGCTTTCAGTTAAACCATGAAAGCAGGCATATCACTGGTTATTAAGATCTAAGGATGAGGCTTGCTGCATTTACCTTGAGTCGCCAGCTTTAACTTGGCTATTTGCTGTTTAGCTTTTGCTTCATCAACAAGTCTTAAGTTTGCACCGCCAACAAAAACACCCATTTTAATGTATTGCTCTACGTAGTAATTTTTACCACTTTCAGCGTTAAATAACATGTGGTTCGGAGAGAACTCAGACTCGGTGGACACTTTATGCTCAGCTCCCTCTCCAATAACCTCTTTTAAGAAAAAGACATTATTAGCCGTCTCGCCAACGCAATCATTATTGAGCCAAACATCTTTCTTCAATCCTTGGCCAACACTGGTTGAGCGATAAATATATAAATTAGCGAACCCCGGTGATGGCTCTGAAAAGTTACTGGCCTTATAACTCGCTTGATCACTCTCCATGTTCACAGATGCACAGCCTTGTAAAAGAGCAACTGACAACCCAAGAACTGCAAATTTCTTGTGCATAAAAATCCTTATTTAGTTAGTTTTCTTCGTTTTTTCAAAAGTAACCAAACCGTGACCTAGCATTTATCATGGCGATGGTTAACTAAAGCATTATCCAGATAATGCTGCATCATGCTCAGCGGGTAGCATCAGAGCTGTCGATTTCGGTTTGGACGGCATAGAGCGAAGGGACGGCATAGAGACCGTTGCAGCGTGCCATATTTGCACTGAACTCAAGACAATTTTGTCTATCACTCTCTTCAACATAAATACGGAAATTGTAGCCTTGCGATATCATAGCCTTCCTTAGCAGTAATAGTCATTCCAAGCAATTACTCTGAACTGCTCAACAACTCAAAAGCAGATGAGAGTTTAAGTAGATAAGCCTAATGGTTCAAGCTCTAGTATCATTTTGCTTCTGCTGAACTAGCGCTCCACTAATGTATTCCAAAGTAAGTTCTTAACACTGCTTTTAGCAGTAAGTGACTACCGGTCTCACTCTCTAACTCATTACAGCCACATCGCGGGCAACGCGTCGGTACTTCCATTGGCGTAAAGCAGTCTGATTTCGGTCGGCAGTGTTTAGTCCACTCACAAATTGGACAACGCAGGTTAAATGGGCGCGGGCGAACTGGCATAGGTTTTCCTTGAAGGTATTGGCGTGCTGCAGTTGTAATGCACTCATGCGACAAAATACGTCGTCTGATCACACAGCATCAGGTCTAGCGCCAATATAGCGCCTGCAAAGTTTCGCTAACGGGTCTGTAGCCGTACATATTGGCTTAAAAATGTCAGTCATCACTCAGCGAGCAACCTTTGCATAGAGCCCCTTACAGCAGCCAGTTTTGTAAGGATCGCCGCCCTAGCGACCCTTACCCACTAAAGCTTATAAGGTTGTGCTTAACCGCGCTCAGCAGCTGCAACAATCAGTGCTTTCATTTCAGCAACGGCGCCAGGGAAACCTACAAACAGCGCATGGGCAATAATCGCATGACCAATATTGAGTTCATTAATGCCGGCAATTGCTGCAATAGGTTCAACGTTATGATAATTCAGGCCATGCCCGGCATTCACGACCAGACCTTGCTCGATAGCAAAGGCCGCAGCTTTACGAATGAGCTCCAATTGCGCGGTTTGCTCAGCCGGCGTCGTCGCATCTGAATAATGTCCAGTATGCAATTCAATTGTGGTGGCACCGACACGCTTGGCCGCTGCAATTTGCTGTTCATCAGCATCAATAAACAATGACACATCACAACCGACAACTTGCAAGCGCTTGACCGCTGCCGCAATTCGCGTCTCCTGCGACAACACATCTAAGCCACCTTCAGTGGTCAACTCAGCACGCGTCTCCGGCACAAAACAGGCGTGCTCAGGACGAAGCTCTTCAGCTAAAACCAGCATTTCTTCAGTGACGCCCATCTCGAAGTTCATCGGTGTGTGCATCACTTCGCGCAACACCCGCACATCACGGTCTTGGATATGACGACGATCTTCACGCAAATGCACGGTAATACCATCAGCACCGGCTTGCTCAGCATCCAAAGCGGCCTTGACCGGATCAGGGTAACGCGTACCGCGCGCCTGACGCACAGTGGCAATATGGTCAATATTCACACCCAACAAAATACGCTTATTTAAATTCATTACACAGACCCTTTTTGTGTCAAAAACAATTCACGACTCATTAACGGACGTCCGCCCAAATGCGCAGCTAACGCTTGACGCATCACCCGCTTGGCCGTTTGTAAAATACGTTCTTGCTGCCAATCGGCAGTAGCCAAAGCTAAAATATCCGCGCCCTGAAACACACCAGACTGCACCAGCGACACCGCTTCAAAACCACTTTGTGGCACTAGACGATACAACATTTGCTCTTGCAGTGCCTGCCCATGAATATCTTCAGTAAAAGAAAAGCCATAGCCTAACTGCTCAAGTAAACGCCATTCAAAACTTCGTAGCAAAGGTTGCATGGGTAAGCCATGCGACAAACCTTGCACAGACAAGGTGTAGTGCTCAAATAACTGCGGTTGCGGATCATCTAGAGGCAATAAACGCACCAGCAACTCATTGAGATACATGCCGCAAAACAGCATCTGCCCTTGCAGAAAATTAAATTCACCGGCCGGCTCAATACGACTGATGCTTTTTAACTCGCTACGCCCGCGCAACTCAATCTCTAACAAAGAGAAAGGCCGCGCCACACTGCCATGTTTACCTCGCGCACTGCGTAACACCGCACGCAAGCGTCCATTCGGAGTAAATAGATCGACTAAGGCACTGGTTTCTTTGTAGGGACGGCTGTGCAAAATAAAGGCTAGCGACGACTGCATAATTCAGCCTCTAAATAGCATGCACTCCAGGACAGAGCGCATGCCAAGTTGGTTTCAATACTCTTGATAACCCAATGAACGCAAGGCGCGCTCATCATCAGACCAACCACTTTTTACTTTGACCCACAAATTGAGCATGATTTTTGAGTCAAACAAAATTTCCATATCCTTACGGGCTTCTTGGCCAATGCGCTTAATGCGCTCGCCTTTGTCACCAATAATGATTTTCTTCTGTCCATCACGCTCAACTAAAATCAGCGCATGAATGTGCAGTATGTGGTCTTCCTGCTTAAACTCTTCGATCTCAACGGTAATCTGGTATGGCAGTTCAGCACCCAGTTGGCGCATGATTTTTTCCCGCACCATCTCAGCAGCCAAGAAACGGCTAGAGCGATCGGTAATCTGATCCTCAGGGAAGAAATGCTCGCTGACCGGCAAGTACTCACTGACCAAGCGCTCCAGTGTTTCAAGGTTGTGGCCATGTAAAGCAGAGACTGGAACGATTTGCGCGTTCGGCAGCTTGGTCGCCAGCCATTCTAAATGCGCTAACAGCTGACTTTTATCTTCTAAACGGTCAGCTTTATTGACCGCGATAATCAGCGGGCAAGTCAGGTATTGAATGCGTTCAAAAACCATTTCATCTTCATCGGTCCAACGCATGCGGTCGACCACAAATATTGCCACATCAATGTCTTTCAGCGCGGTCAGCGCACTGCGATTCATAAAGCGATTAAGCGCTGTCTGACCGCCTTTGTGTAAACCAGGGGTATCAACATACACCGCTTGCACAGCACCTTCGGTTTTGATTCCGAGCATGTTGTGGCGGGTGGTTTGCGGTTTACGCGAAGTAATGGCTAGCTTTTGGCCTAAAATGTGGTTGACCAGTGTTGACTTGCCCACATTCGGGCGTCCCACTACAGCCACATAGCCACAACGTGTTTCTTCTTCAGTCATGCTGATTTTTACTCTCTATACCCAGCGCTATCAGTGCTTTAGACGCTGCTACTTGCTCAGCAATACGTCGGCTTGCACCCTGCCCATGGGTTTTTTCATTAAGTAGGCTCACCTGACACTCGACAGCAAAACTGCGGCAGTGCGGCTCCCCTTGGATATCAATCACTTCGTACTGCGGCAGATCGCCACCACGTGATTGTAAAAATTCTTGTAAACGCGTTTTTGGATCTTTATTGGTATCCACCAGCGTTAATTCGGAGAAATGCTGCTCAAGCCAAGCAAGAACACGCTCACGCGCAACTTCCATGCCTGCATCTAAGTAAATTCCACCAATAATGGCCTCGGTGGTATCAGCTAGAATTGAATCACGGCGAAAACCACCGCTTTTCAATTCCCCTGAACCTAAACGCAAGTATTCTCCAAGGCCAAAGCCTCTGGCTAAAACAGCGAGGGTTTCACCTTTGACTAAACGTGAACGCAAGCGTGAGAGCTGGCCTTCTTTAGCCTGTGGAAAATGGTGAAAAAGAGCTTCGCCAGCGACAAAATTTAAAATAGCATCGCCTAAAAACTCTAAACGCTCATTGTTGCGCCCAGAAAAACTGCGGTGCGTGAGCGCTAAGGTTAGCAGTCCCGCATCGCTGAAGGTGTAGCCAATTTTACGTTGTAAACTCAGTAATGGATCACTCACTTGGTACGCACGCGATATTCTTTATCAAAACTGACAACCAAATCGATATTCTTAATGAGCGGCTCGCGCTTTTCATATTTAAGATGGGCGATAAAGTCATTGTTATTTTTTGTCACAGTCAAAATTTCATCCATTTTCAAATCACGGATGCTATTAATTTGCATGTTTTTGCTAATATGGCCATAAAAGTCAGCAACAGTAATGATTTTATCACCAAGGGCTTTATCTTCTTCTACTGCCATAATCGCTTTTTCTAAAGCGTTATTATCCATGTAATGCGGTATCAGCTTAAATGCAGCGCTGGCAAAAAAAGCAACCAGAACTAAAATCGCCAACCAACCGAAAAAAGACATCCCTTTTTGTTTACGGATATTGTGCATTGCAACCTCGTTTCGTTTATTAATGTCAGCGCACTTTAGCCGATTCTGACTCACACAGTGTGAGTGCACAGGACACAGTTTGAGTTATTAGTGGATTAAACCTACACGGCTAAGGCTTGGCAGTACACTGAACTTAGGATCGGCCCAAGTCAGCCAAATTGCAAAGGCTTTACCAACAATATACTCGTCCGGCACCATCCCTTGCAGTTCCAAAGGAATGCTTGAATCATCCCAATAACGACTGTCTTTCGAATTGTCACGGTTATCACCCATCATAAAATAATGACCGGCTGGCACATGCCACTCGCGTGTTGGCTCTACACGGCGACGAACCTCTTTACGAATGTAGTGCTCATGCTCACCGAGTTTTTCAGTGTACAAACGTGCGCTGCCAAGACTGCCCGGCTCATCACCTAAAAACTTTTCCTCAATCGCCTGGCCGTTGACCAGAATGCGCTTATCAGAGGTATAAGTAATGGTATCGCCGGGTAAACCAACCACACGTTTAATGTAGTTAATCCGCGTGTCTTCAGGGTATTTAAACACCATGACATCGCCGCGCTTAGGGTCGCTAACTGGAATGACTTTCTTATCAATCACTGGCAAACGAATACCGTAAGAAAACTTATTAACTAAAATAAAATCGCCCACTTCAAGGGTTGGAATCATTGACCCAGACGGGATTTGGAACGGCTCAACAATAAATGAGCGCAACACCAAAACCACAGCCAGCACTGGGAAAAATGATTTACCGTACTCAATCAACAGCGGTTCTTTCTCTAAGCGCTCGCGCACTTCAGAGTTAAAAGCCACTGCTTCTTTTTCGTACTGAGCGATTGCAGCGCGACGCCGAGGTGCAAAAAACAGCACATCCAGCAGCGCTAAAAAGCCAGTTACGGCAACTGCAATCACTAAGATCAATGGGAAATTTAAATTCATCGTTTAGTCATCCACTCTGAGCACTGCGAGGAAGGCTTCTTGTGGAATTTCCACGTTACCCACCTGCTTCATCCTTTTCTTACCGGCTTTCTGTTTTTCTAACAGTTTGCGCTTACGGCTGACGTCACCGCCATAACACTTGGCTAAAACGTTTTTGCGCAAGGCTTTAACCGTTGTGCGCGCAACAACTTGACCACCAAGTGCTGCTTGAATTGCCACGTCGTACATCTGACGAGGAATCAATTCTTTCATTTTCTCAGTCAGTGCACGGCCTTTCGATGCGGCTTTATCACGGTGCACAATCAGGGCTAAAGCATCAACACGCTCGCCGTTAATCAGCACATCTAAACGTGACAAGCTAGCAGCCTGGTAGCGGTCAAAGCTGTAATCTAGCGAAGCATAGCCTCGACTGACTGACTTCAGACGATCAAAGAAATCGAGAACCACTTCGTTCATCGGCAAGTCATAAATCACTTGAACTTGACTGCCTAAGAAGTGCATATCGGTTTGTACGCCACGCTTTTCAATGCACAAGGTAATGACGTTACCCAAATGCTCTTGCGGCACAAGAATGGTTGCCTTAACAATCGGCTCACGCATTTCTTCAATCACTGATGGATCAGGCATCCGTGATGGGTTATCAACGTAAATGATATCGCCATTTTTCTTCACAACTTCAAAAATCACCGTTGGTGCCGTGGTGATTAAATCCAGATCGTATTCACGTTCCAGACGCTCTTGAATGATCTCCATGTGCAGCATGCCGAGGAAACCAATACGGAAACCAAAACCCAAAGCCTCAGAGCTTTCCGGCTCGTATTGCAAGGCAGCATCGTTGAGGGTGAGCTTTTCTAGCGCGTCACGAAAGTCTTCAAAATCATCAGAGCTGACAGGAAACAAACCTGCGTAGACCTGAGGTTGTACACGCTTAAAACCAGGCAACATATCCACATCAGGGGTATGTGAGAGGGTTAAGGTATCACCCACTGGCGCGCCTTGAATATCTTTGATACCAGCAATAATAAAGCCTACTTCACCGGCTTTTAGATCAACTGTTTGCGTGTGCTTTGGATTAAATACACCAACACTATCAACTTGATGGACACGTCCGGTTGACTTCACCAACACTTTATCGCCTTTTTTAATACGGCCATGCTTGACTCGTACTAAAGAAACAATGCCCAAATAATTATCAAACCATGAGTCAATAATCAGCGCTTGCAGCGGTGCGTCAATTTCCCCAACTGGCGGTGGAATAACTTGCACTAAACGCTCAAGCACTTCATCAACACCAAGACCGGTCTTCGCACTGCAAGTCACGGCATCGGTGGCATCAATACCAATCACATGCTCAATCTCTTCTTGCACACGAATCGGATCGGCTTGCGGCAAGTCGATTTTATTCAGCACCGGCATCACTTCGAGACCTTGCTCGATAGCCGTATAGCAGTTAGCAACCGATTGCGCTTCCACGCCTTGGCCCGCATCAACCACTAATAAAGCACCTTCACAGGCCGCCAACGAACGACTGACTTCATAACTAAAGTCAACGTGGCCTGGCGTGTCAATAAAGTTTAGTTGGTAGATACGACCATCACGGGCGGTATAACTTAAGGTCACACTGTGTGCCTTAATGGTAATGCCCCGCTCACGCTCAAGATCCATAGAATCCAAGACCTGAGACGCCATTTCGCGCTCAGTCAAGCCACCGCACATTTGGATGAAGCGGTCGGCCAAGGTGGATTTACCATGGTCGATGTGGGCAATGATGGAAAAATTACGGATATGACTCAAGTCACTCACAGAACATCACTCTACAATTAAGTCCGTCGACCGATTGCCAACAGAAAATAGCCCGAGAGTTTACCTGATTTATGCCGTGCAAGTCATCTATCACACAAGCTGCACTGAAAAAACCGCAGTAACTCATCGTTCCCAACAAATCTAAGACATTAAAAAAGCGACTCCATGTCGCTTTTTTAATCTAAACCGCTGTTACTTTAAGATTAATTTGCCAATTTAAAGGTAATGAAACTGGCTCGACCTTGACGCAATACGCGCATTGATAATGAACGATTGTTCGGCAGTGCTTGCGCAATTTTGGTAAAAGTCTGCGCAGAATCGATCACTTGATTGTTTAAATGGGTAATCACATCACCAGGGCGCAAACCGATCATGGCAGCTGGGCCATCCTGCACGTCTTGAATAACCACACCACCTTGCAAATCAATGGCTTTTTTCTGCTCTGCAGTTAAATCCACCACTGTCATACCTAAGCGATTGCTTTGACTGGCCGCACCTTCTGTACCAGCCAGAGACATTTCTTCGCCATCATTCGGCAATGCACCCACTTTAACTTTTAAAGTTTTGCGCGAGCCTTCACGCATCACCACTAAGTTAGCAGTCTGTCCAGATTTAAGTATTCCAACCAAATGCGGCAAATCAGCAGACATCACCACGGGGTGATCATTAATACTTAAAATCACATCACCAACTTGCAAGCCACCCTTATCAGCGGGACCCTTTTCAAGCACCTGCGCAACTAAGGCACCAGCTGGTTTATCAAGACCGAAAGACTCGGCAAGGTCTTTATTCACCTCTTGGATCACCACCCCTAACCAGCCTCGATCAACTTTACCGCTAGCTTTAAGTTGATCAGAAACGTCTAAAGCAACCTCCATAGGAATGGCAAAAGATAGCCCCATAAAGCCACCCGAACGGGTAAAGATCTGCGAGTTAATACCGATCACTTCGCCTTTTAGATTAAACAGCGGGCCGCCTGAGTTGCCAGGGTTAATCGCCACATCTGTTTGGATAAACGGCACATAGTTATCGTTAGGTAAGCTGCGACCTTTGGCTGAAACAATACCAGCGGTCACAGAGTGATCAAAGCCAAACGGCGAACCAATTGCTAACACCCACTCACCGACTTTAAGATCATTCGATTTACCAAGTTTAACTGTTGGTAAGTTTTTACCTGGAATTTTTAGTAGTGCCACATCGGTACGCGGATCTGCGCCAACCAACTTCGCCACTAACTCACTGCGATCAGACAGACGCACAATAATTTCATCGGCATCAGCAATCACATGATTATTGGTCAACACATAACCATCAGCGGAAATAATAAAGCCCGAACCTAATGACTGCGCTTCACGTTGCTGGCCTTTCTGAGAGCCTTGCGGTGCACGCGGCATCGGCAAACTGCGTTCAAAAAACTCACGAAAGATAGGCGGCAAACCTTCAAGATCAGGAATAGCATAGCCACCACCAGCAACAGACTGTCTTTGCGGCATATTTTGTCGTGTACTAATGTTAACCACCGCGGGTGCCGACTGCTCAACCAAGTCAGTGAAATCGGGCAATTGTGCTTGTGCTGCAGGCGCTAGAAGCACCATCACAGCCAAGCATGCAGTCATAAATAAGGATGTTTTTCTCTGCGGCATAATACTCTCCATTATTTTAATCAAACTTAAAGCGCAGGGCTGACGGCAATTTGTCGACACAGCACAACCGGCTGAATCGCTGCAGCATCAATATAACGATCACTGTAATAGCGTACCCACAGCGCGCCTGCAAGAAACCCTAGCACTGCAGCAAAAATAATCCATGGTTCCGAAGCATTCAAGGCATTGACCCCGAGTGCACTGATAAACATCGCAAGCAGCGGCAACATATAAACGAGAAAAGCGCTGCGCACCAGCAACTCTTCCGGCATACCCAAGGTGACTTGATCACCTTCACGCAGCAGCAAATCTGTACTGATTTTAATCAAGTGTGGTTTTTTATCTGACGCGAGACTGGTCATTAAGCCTTGGCCGCAAGTGATTCGTGCAGAGCAACTGCCGCAGGTGGTTTTACGTTGCGTTGCCACCCAAACAGCGTCGGGCTCAACAGTTACAACAACACCTGCCTCTTCAATCATCGCTAGGCTCCAGGCCTGTCTGCATCGACACAGCAATTCGCTCAGCAGTGCCTAACGGTATTTCACCTACCACAGTAACCATCACTTGCTGTTGATCTACCGTGACTTTCCTAGAGACTACTGAGGTTGGCCCCAATAAACGTCGGCCACCCTCAGCGACTGGGCTATCAATACGCTCGAAAAAGATTGAGAAGTGCGCTAGACCATCAGAGTAAACCTGAGTAAGAACATTGGTTTCACTGTCTTCTGAAGGACGATAATGACTATTAATTAAGCTAAAACCCGGCGGCACCCAACTCACCGACCAATCAACATCAAGCTCAGCATCAGGCATCGCGGCTACTGTTGAAACAGTCTGGCAGTCTGCACTTGGCATCATCAGAGGCTTTTTGGCAACCTGCAGATTATTATCACTGTCGGCCTGAAACTGCACAAACTGGAATCGCTCTAGCAACTGCCCTTGCTCGTTGAGCAATAAGGTTTTTAATGGAATTGCAGTGGCTTCATCAATATGTAGTTCAACTGGATAGCGATGCTGATCGCGCGGAGCAAACAATAAAGCGACGGTATCACGGCCTGCCACCCTAGATTGACCAAGCTCGCGAACTTCATATCTTTCTTCTAACTCTTTAAGGTTAAAAGCCTGCACTGGCCAGACATCAGCTGATGACAGAACATCTGCAATGACACCACTCATACAGGTCACTCGACCATCAATACGCATCACTTCATGGGCCGGTCCATTGAGTTGCAAAAAACGCTCAACAATCGCTTTCTCTGCGTTCACTTGCCGCCAAATTTGGTGAGTAGAAAATGCACCTTTGCGCTCGTACACAAAAGCACCTTGGTAGCCTTGTGTATCTTGCGCCATTTGTAAGCGCTGCAGCCATTGACTAGCAGGTTGCGCAGTAACAACGCCAGTCAATGCTGCAAACAGTACGACGCCAGAGCATAAAGCTTTTAATCGCATGCGTTATTGACCTTCTAAGCTCGCAGCGCGTGCATAAGGCAGGCCGCTCTCAGTTTTGTTTACGCCGCTTTGTTGTGCATGCTGGCGTAGATAACTTGGTAGGCGACGCTCATACCATGACTCTTGGCCCGCTACCGTTTCAGCGACTGGCGCACTCTGGCCTTGAGCATTATAACTGGCCAAAACAACCGAGCCTTGCGCCTGCGAGGTTGCCGGTAAGCGCTGTTCGCTTTGCGCAACTAAAGCATCTTGCGGGAGCGCATCTTGATTGTAGAAACGCACGCCACCTAAAACAGCTAAAGTCACGGATGCGGCAACCGCAACCCGGCCAAGCCAAGCCATAGAGCCTGCCTTACGCGGCACAATAATTTCCGTATCTGCTACTGGAGCCGCGAGGGCTGGCTCAGCATCAATGGCGTCCATAATTTGCGCTGATAAATCTATTGAAGCAAATGCTGCCTCATTGTGCATGGCTGCACGGGCTACCTGATAACGCGTCCATGCAGCACGTAACTCTGGCTCATCAGTGGCTTTAAGAACTCGATGCAACTCTAACTCATCGGCCTCATTATCCATGAGCGCAGAGAGCGATTGCTGAAGGACTTGCTGGTTCATATCTAGGTTCCTCAATTGGTTTGGCGTTGCGCACTAAGCGTCTTGCAACAAAGGGCGTAAGGCTTTATCAACAGCTTCACGTGCCCGAAAAATGCGCGAACGCACTGTACCTACGGGACACTGCATCACAGTCGCAATATCCTCATAACTAAGACCATCAAATTCTCGTAAAGTTAGCGCTGAACGCAAATCTTCTGGTAATTGTTTAATGCTTTCTTGCACCGTGGCATCAATTTCATCACGCAGCATTAAGCGCTCAGGAGACGCCATATCTTTTAGAGCATGATCGCCATCATAAAATTCCGCATCACCTGAATCGACATCACTGCTAGGGGGGCGACGATTGCGTGAGACCAAATAATTTTTTGCGGTATTAATCGCAATACGGTACAACCACGTATAAAAGGCGCTATCACCACGGAAATTAGCAAGAGCACGGTACGCCTTAATAAAGGCTTCTTGGGTCACATCCTGAGCTTCGTGCGGATCATGCACAAACCTAACCACCAACCCCATAATGCGGTGCTGATACTTTAAAACCAACAAATCAAATGCGCGCTTATCCCCTGCTTGCACGCGCTCTACTAACGTCTGATCATCATCTGGCGTCATGTGTGACCCTCAGCGCGTAATCAATCCACGCTGTATTTTTAAACCGCTCAGCACAACTCATTTGCGCCATAAAAATTCTCTCCACATTGAACGGCCACAAAAACATAGCTGGTGTCGAAGATCAGACTCACCACAGCCATGCACGGCCTTTACTGTAACGTTTTCTTGGCTCATACGCGTTGTTTAATGAAATACGCCACTATTGAGCCACCCTTTCCTATTAAAGTTCCCCGCATTTGTAAGTATTTTGCCAAGCAATCCAGCGCTATACTAGCCAGCGCCTTCATCTCGGACTTAAAGCGGATCCTCATAATGAGCCAATATTACCAGTATGACGTATTAATCATCGGCAGTGGAGCCGCAGGTTTAACCACCGCACTGACCCTGCCTAGTCATTTGCGTATTGCCGTACTGAGTAAGGGCGACCTCTCCAGCGGCTCCACGTATTGGGCGCAAGGCGGTGTAGCTGGAGTGCTCGATGACACTGACACGGTCGAATCGCACGCCCAAGACACACTGATTGCCGGCGCCGGCTTATGCCGTGAAGACGCCGTACGTTTTACTGTTGAGAACAGTCGCAACGCCATTGATTGGCTGATCGAGCAAGGCGTGCCCTTTACTCGTAACGATGATACTGATGAAGACACATCGCACTTCAATTACCATTTGACCCGTGAAGGAGGGCACAGTCATCGACGTATTATTCATGCCGCCGATGCAACTGGCGCTGCCATTTTCACGACTTTATTAGAGCGCGCACGCCAACGCAGTAATATTGATTTGATTGAACAGCAAGTAGCCGTTGATCTAATTACTGCCAGCAAAATCGGCCGCCAAGGCAATGAGTGCTTGGGGGCTTATGTGCTAGACCGTGAAACTGATGAAGTGGATACCTATGCCGCACGCTTTGTCGTCCTCGCCACTGGTGGTGCAGCCAAAGTGTATTTGTATACCAGTAACCCTGATAGCGCCTGCGGTGATGGTATTGCCATGGCTTGGCGCGCTGGATGCAGCGTTGGCAATTTAGAATTCAATCAGTTTCACCCCACTTGCTTATACCATCCGCAAGCGAAAAACTTTTTAATCACCGAAGCCTTGCGTGGTGAAGGCGCACATCTAAAGCTGCCAAACGGTGAACGCTTTATGACGCGCTTTGATGAACGTCTCGAACTGGCACCGCGTGATATCGTGGCCCGTGCCATTGACCACGAAATGAAGCGCTTAGGTATTGATTGTGTGTATTTGGACATCAGCCACAAATCCGCTGCTTTCATCCAAGAACACTTCCCCACGGTCTATGAGCGTTGCTTGGCCTTTGGTATTGATATTACCCAGCAGCCTATTCCTGTCGTACCGGCAGCCCATTACACCTGTGGCGGCGTAGTTGTCGATCAACACGGCCACACTGATATTGCTAATTTATATGCCATTGGCGAGACCAGTTTTACTGGCCTGCACGGTGCCAACCGCATGGCCAGCAACTCATTACTGGAGTGTTTTGTCTATGCCCGTTCGGCGGCGGCAGATATAAGTCGTCAAGTAGCCCACGTAGAGTTCCCTGATCAGCTCCCGCATTGGGATGCAAGTCTGGTTACCGACTCTGATGAAGACGTAATTATCGCCCACAATTGGGATGAGCTTAGACGCTTTATGTGGGACTACGTGGGCATTGTGCGTACCAATAAGCGCTTATTGCGCGCACAGCACCGAGTACGTCTGCTACTGAGCGAAATTGATGAGTTCTATAGTAATTATCGTGTCAGTCGCGATTTAATTGAACTGCGTAATCTTGCTCTGGTGGCGGATCTGATTATTCGCTCAGCCATGCTGCGTAAAGAAAGCCGTGGCCTACATTACACGTTGGACTACCCAGAGCTTGCAGAATTAGCTGAGGATACTATCTTACGGCCCGCCAGCGTTGACGGCTGAATTTTAACCGCACCCGCAAGCGTCGATAGCTGTCTGCAGGCAAACTATCAGTACCCACCAGTAAGGTGCGATAAAACCATTGATCAGCACTACGGTAACGCAGCAGCACCAGCGCAGGAATAGCCATGCTATCAGCACGCAGCTGCACTGACTGCCAACCCCGCTGCGCGTCCCACACTTGCCAGCCATTAGCAGTGCAACGCAGGCCTCGGCGCTGGGTTGGCTGCTGTAATCGAAGCAACTGCGTCAGTTGCCAGATGATCTGGCCAAGCAACAAGGTCAAAACCCCAAGCTTCCAAGTCCATTCCACAGCCGACAAGACCACAGCCACACACGCCAGCACAGAAAACAATACAGCTAACACTGACAACCTCAGTGACGGCTGCCAGTGGCAAGCAAATGTATTACTTCGGCCGTGCATGATCCAAAACCAATGCAACAATGCGCTTTAAATCGTCACTGTCCGGCTCGGCGCGACGCATAAACCAGCCAAAAATATCCTGATCTTCACAATCCAGAAGTAAACGATAACGCTCGCGATCGGCCTCATCCAGCTGCAAATAGCGCTCTTCAACAAAAGGCACCAGCAACTGATCCAGCTCCCACATACCACGACGACTGTGCCAATAAAGACGTTTAACTTCTGTTTCGATAGACATGACACACTCCAAAAAAAGAATAAACTAAGTATAAGACAGCTGTTACCGAACAACACACGCTGACAAGATCTCTTTAGCCCTCTATGATAGTCCCACGCTTTATTTACCAGTGAGACAGTCATGACTGATTGTGCAAGTTTTACCCCGTTAAGCCACGAAGGCATTCTTGCCGTACGTGGCCCCGATGCAAAAACCTTCCTGCAAGGGCAAATTACCTGCCACCTTGGTTACGTTAGCGATGAGCGTAGCAGCTTAGGTGCGCGCTGCACGCCTAAAGGACGCATGTTATCAAGTTTTCGTGTGCTTTTAGAAAATGACGGCTATTTACTAGCCATGAACCAAGATATTTTAGTCGCACAAATGGCCGAGTTGCAAAAATTCGCCGTTTTTTCGAAAACCAAGTTGACCGATGATAGCGCGCTCTGGAGCCGCTTTGGCTTATACCAAGGTGATGCAGCACTGACTGCGCTCGGCATTGAACTACCGACAGAAACCAATAGCACTGTGCACCATAACAATATGATTGCGGTGCGCGCGTCTAGCGATCTAGCTGAGTTATGGGTGCATGCCGATGAAGGCCCTTGCCTGCGTAAACGCTTACTAGGGCATCTGAGCGAGGCGCCACTCAATACGTGGCTGCTCGCCCAAATCCGTAGCGGTATTGGTCACGTAACCATGCCAACCCGTGAGCAATTTATTCCACAGATGCTCAACCTCCCTGCCCTTGATGCCGTAAGTTTCAAAAAAGGCTGCTACACCGGGCAAGAAATCGTCGCTCGTATGCAGTATCTGGGCAAGTTAAAACGTCACATGTACCGTTTCCAATTGGCCACAGAAAACATTCCAGCAGCAGGTACAGCGTTACTGTCGCCGGTGCACTCAAGCTCCGTAGGCGAAGTTGTCAGCGCAGCGCGCAGTGAGTATGGTATAGAACTATTAGCTACCGCCTTAGATGATGCGGTTGGTGATGGACGTATTTACTTAGACGGCGATGAAAAAAACTTGCTGGAGCAACTTGAACTGCCCTACGCATTAGATACTGATCGTGAAATTCTGCGCTGATACTGTCAGCCTGACCTTCAACGTCTGTATTTAGAGCTATGCGGCACAAGCATCGACTATAAATGCCGACCTGCTAGACGTTATCTCAACGCCTAGCAGGTCGATCAAGCAGCCTCCTCAGTTTTATCCAATACTCTTGCTGCTCTAAACTGCCACTTTTAACCCACCACTCCGACACTCAAAAAACGCTACCAGCCTGCAATTGACCTCCGTCAAGGCTTCCTTGCGTCAATCTGCTTAGATTGACGCAGTTAAATTGGACCTGCCAACTGATGCTTGTGTCCATGCCTGAAGTGAGGAGTTCCCATGCAACTGGTTTGTCCTGCCGGTAGTTTGCCCGCCCTAAAAGCCGCTGTTCGCCAAGGCGCAGATGCTGTCTACGTAGGTTTTCGTGATGATACGAATGCGCGCCACTTTGCTGGTTTAAACCTAGATGATAAACAACTGGAAAGCGGTGTGGTTTTTGCTCATCAACACAACAAGCACGTCTATATTGCCGTCAACACCTACGCCCAACCCGAAGGTTGGAGCCGCTGGCAACGCGCTGTTGATCAAGCTGCTGATTTAGGTGTAAACGCCTTAATTGCGGCAGACCCTGGCGTTTTAGCCTACGCAACGAAACACCACCCACAACTTAATTTGCACCTTTCGGTACAAGGCTCAGCCACCAATGCGGCGGCACTGGCCTTTTATCAAGAACGTTACAACATCAAGCGCGCTGTCTTGCCGCGCGTTTTGTCACTGGCGCAAGTTAAGCATGTAGCCAGTCAAAGCCCGGTACCGATTGAAGTCTTTGCTTTTGGTAGTCTGTGCATCATGGCCGAAGGTCGCTGTCATTTATCCTCCTACCTCACCGGCGAATCCCCCAACCTGTGCGGCGTTTGCTCGCCCGCTAAAGCAGTACGCTGGAGCAATGAGGACGGTGAACTGACCTCACGTCTTAATGAAGTCTTAATTGATCGTTACAGTGAAGGCGAATCAGCAGGTTATCCCACCTTGTGCAAAGGCCGCTTTATGGTCAACGGCCAGCGTTTTCATGCTTTAGAAGAACCGACCAGTCTTGATACTATGGATTTGATTCCTGAACTGGCCAAAATTGGCGTCAGTGCGGTAAAAATCGAAGGCCGTCAGCGCAGTCCTGCCTATGTTGAGCAAGTCACCCGTGTCTGGCGTGCCGCCTTAGACAGCCATCGCCAAGCCCCTGAGCAGTACAAAGTAGAGCCTATTTGGCGGCAAACTTTGGCGGGGCTATCTGAAGGCAGTCAAACCACTCTCGGTGCTTACCACCGCGCATGGCAATAGGGGCAATCATTATGAAACTTTCTTTAGGCCCAGTTCTATTCTTTTGGGATCGCGACACCTTGATGCAGTTTTATGCCGATATGGCAGAGCAACCACTCGACATTATTTATATGGGTGAAACCGTTTGCTCAAAACGTCGCTCATTATCACTGGACGACTGGCTCGGTTTAGCCCGCGACATGCAGCAACAAAGTCAGGCGCAAGTTGTACTCTCGGGACTGACTTTAGTGGAAGCAGCATCCGAACTGTCCAGTTTGAAGCGCATGTGTGGCAATGGCGAGTTTTTGGTTGAGGCCAATGACATGTCAGCGGTGCATTATCTGAGTCAGCAAAACATGCCTTTCGTGGGCGGTCCTGCCCTCAACATTTACAACGGCCAAACCCTTGCCGAATTTATCGAGTGCGGCATGACGCGCTGGTCACCTCCGGTTGAGTGTTCAGCACAAATTATTTCAGCAGCACTCAAACAACTTGATGAGCTCGGTGTGGCACGCCCTGAAGTTGAGGTTTTTGCCTACGGTCATTTGCCTTTAGCCTACTCAGCACGCTGCTTTACGGCCCGCTCAGAAAACCGCCCAAAAGATGATTGCGATCTGTGTTGCATCAAGTACGAGGAAGGTATTCCACTGCTCAGTCAAGAAGGCCAAGCCCTGTTTACCATTAACGGTATTCAAACCATGTCTGCGGAAATCAATAACTTGTTGGCTGACTTTCCCTCGCTACAAGCAGCTGGGACTGATATTGCACGCTTAAGTCCGCGCGCCCAAGGAATGAGTGAGATCATTACAGCTTGGGACAACGTACGCCAAGGTCACCTGCCACCTCTTGCTGTACAAGGTTGTAATGGCTACTGGCATGGCCGTCCCGGTATGGTCAGCGTTGAGGAGGTCGGCTTATGTTAAACCGTGCAGCGCCTTTTTTATTATCAGCCGGTGATCGCGTCTTGCCTTTGGCCACCCACATGCCTTTTTTCTTGCAGCGCTTTGCTTTGCAGCGCAGCTTAAATCAGGTATTTGCTCAAGCTATGCAAGATGGCTTATTCGACATTTTAGAGCGACGCTGGATGCGTTTACAGGTTAATGACCTGAACCTGTCCTGGTGCTTAAGTAAAGATCCACACAGCAATCGTTTGCTGATTCAAGAGCGCGCACCTGTTGAAGTAACCATTAGCGGGAACTGGCGCGAATTCTTATTGTTGGCCAGCCGCCAAGAAGATCCTGACACCCTATTCTTTCGTCGCCGCTTACAAATTGATGGCGATACCGAATTGGGTTTAGCGGTGAAAAACATGATTGATAGTCTTGATTCTGATGACTTGCCGCACTGGCTCTGGCAAACCATTGAAACCTTAGGCAAACAAGCGCTGCCGACGAGCAACTAATCCCCTGCCAGCACCTTGAGCATTACTCAGCCAAGCTCTATTATCTATTTAAATATTGATGGAGCTTGGTAATGCCGACCCTACTGCAAATTGATTTCCCATTTACTGGTCCATTTGGTGAAGAGATGCATCAAGCGATGCAGCCTCTGGCCAAGTCAATCATCGAAGAACCTGGCTTGATCTGGAAAATATGGACTGAGAATGCTGCCACGCAAGAAGCTGGCGGTGTCTACTTGTTTAGTGATGCAACTGCTGCACAAAACTACCTTGAGATGCACAGCGCTCGCTTAACTGCCGGTGGCGTAACTGGCATTCGCGCTAAACTCTTTTCGGTAAATAACCCGCTGAGCTTAATCTGCAAAGGACCGATTCAATGACCACCAGCAAGCTCGATAAAATCCTCGCGCAGTCCTATCAAGAACGCGAAAGCGGCTACCGCCACAAAGCCTTAAAAATGTACCCACACTTTTGCGGTCGTTGCAGTCGTGAGTTTAGCGGCAAAGGTCTTAGCGAGCTGACCGTGCATCACCGCGACCATAATCATGACAACAACCCTGCTGACGGCTCAAACTGGGAGCTGTTATGTCTGTACTGTCATGACAATGAACACCAGCGCCAAGTTGATATGCATTATCAGAAAGAAGAAAGCGCTGGCCAAAAAGGCCCACAACAAACCTTTAAAGGCTTAGCTGGGCTAGCTGATTTGCTGAAAAAACAGGAATAAGTCTAGGTGATTCAATACTGAGCCAATATTTATCTATGTATCACTGCTATCGCGCTTTTGTCGTAGATTTTTAAAACACTTTTACTGAATTATTCGCAATAACCCAGACTACTTTTATAACTCTTATTATTGGCATTTACTCCTATTAAACCAGCGCAACACTAACAGTCAGAACAAGAACAAAATAGACATTACCAGTCACTAAACGATTGATCTTACAACTCTTTTCTAAGCATTCGCTAAAACTGCCGAGTATTACGCAATCTTTTTATTTTCTAACCAAAATCAGGCATTACCTGCTAGACAGAAAGAAGAAAGATGATTACGGTGAGCAAGCGTCAAAAAAACGACAACAAATCAGTCGATCAAAGGAATTACATATGAAGAAAATTATTGCAGGTATCATTTTAGCATGAGTTATGGTCAAATCTGGTGTACGAGCATCAGGCGGTTTTCCTGTCTGATTGCTCCATTACTTGTTCGCCGTCTTGGAATTTAACGTTATTGACCACGAGGGTTAGCAGTTGAAATCCTTTCAGGC
>Ga0209075_1000329_pt1 | contig 45559 bp, 47 predicted proteins | sample Stecom2011_FD_187523 | JGI IMG/M metagenome (GOLD analysis project Ga0209075, IMG submission 187523) | Agricultural soil microbial communities from Utah to study Nitrogen management - Steer compost 2011 (SPAdes) (version 2) | ecosystem: Environmental > Terrestrial > Soil > Agricultural land...
TGCCTGCGCAGGCCGTGTCGGTATCTGAGGATGAAGTGATTGTTGGTGTGGAGCAGCAGGAGCCACTTATACAGTCTCTGGAAATGGACGTTACCGTTGTAGTGGGCGAAGACCGGGTGAGCTTTGTGGCATTTGGTGTGACGGGCGATCTGGAGGGAACCTTGCGCATCCATAACGACATGGACACCAGAGGCACCCTGCAGTTGGTCAATGGCCAATACGAAGCTTACGGTCAGGAGCTGGAATTGCGGCGCGCGCGGTTGCTATTTGTTGGCAATCTGGTGCAGCCGTATTTGGATATCGAAGCCATACGGCAGGTAGATACAGTGGTCGCGGGAATTCGCCTAAGCGGACCGGTTCAATCGCCTACAACCGAAGTGTTTTCCAGCCCGGACATGCCGCAGTCTGATGCCTTGTCTTATGTCATCCTTGGTCGCGCTCCCCGGGGCCAGAGTGATGATGGCCAGATGAGTCGCGCTGCTATTTCACTGGGCTTAACTCAGGTGAATAAGGTAACTGGCCAGATCGGAGAGGGCTTTGGTATTCGCCAGTTGACTCTAGAGGCCGAAGGTAGCGGCGATCAAACATCGGTGGTGGCCAGTGGCTACCTCACCGACGAGCTTAGTATTCGCTACGGGGTGGGAATTTTCGAGCCTATCAGCACGGTGGCACTGCGTTATGATTTGGGACGTTATTTCTATCTGGAAGCGGCCAGTGGCTTGGCCGCTTCTCTGGATATCTTCTACACGCGGGATTTTTAAATTAGTCGAGCTCGAACGTTGCGTTCACAGAGGCGTTGATTTCCCGCTCCCCCACGCTGGATATTGTATCTGAGCCGCCTCTGGCTTCAGCCGCCATCATCATCGGCACAGGGCGGTGGCCACCGTTAATGTTAAGCGACACAACATCGCCACAGCTCTGATCCACTTGTTTGGCTACAAACTCGCAACGGGATTTCGCATTGGCAATGGCCAGTGCCAAGGCTTCCTGTTCCATTCGTGTTTCCTCGGAATGGAAAAACTGATGGGGGCCGAGATTGTAATTCAGACCGAGCGATTGAGCTTGTTGCAGCAAAGGGTTGAGCAGTGAAAGATCCGAAATGCTGAAGCTAATGGTCTGTGAGGCAACGGCTCTTTTTTGCGGTTCTTTTCCTCTGGGTTCAGAGGGCAGGGTGCGGCTGTATAAGTTAACAGAGGCGTCGGAATATTCCTGAAGCTTGTGCCGGTACTCACTGATACCCTCGCGCCATTGATCCATCAGAGATGCAACTTGCTCGGTGGCTTTGCTGGGCTGTTCATGTTCTGCGCTGGCGGTAAATGTTAGGCGTGCGCTGTCGGGCTCATAGCGAACGGTGCCTTCGCCGGTCAAAGACACTTCGCCAGCCAACGCCAGACCTGGCACAAGAAGCGGCAATGCATAAAGGATATGGGTTTTCAGATGATTCTTTGCCATGCGATATTCCTCCCCTAAGCGGGTAAACGGTTAGGCCCTGCCGGGTAAAAACTCCAACCGGGCCAATTTGAATGAGAGGGCAGCCTCTAGAAACTGGCCGAAGATACGTCGATGCCCGCTATGGTAAAGCAGGTATTCGGGGTGCCATTGAAGCCCCATCAGCCACTGCCCACGGGTACTTTCAATGGCTTGAACAAACAGGTCGTTGTCCACCGCCGTTACTTTCAGGTTTTTACCTAGATTTTTGATTGTCTGGCTGTGTATCCGATTGGCACCGATTACCGGTGCTCCCATAAGTTTGCCCAGACGGCTTGTAGCGACCAGACGTACAGTCTGCATGGGTAACAACAAAGGGCGGTGCCGGGTATTAACCCGCAAAGGGGTCACGTTTTGGCACAGAGACCCTCCATGGAATATGTTGATGAACTGCGCGCCCCTACAAATGCCTAACACGGGAATACCTATAGCCTCTGCTTGTTTGAGCAGTAATTGATCAGTGGCGTCTCGTGCGCGGTCATAACGTGCGCTGACCTGCGGCTCCTGCCCATATAATTCCGGATGCACATGGGTGCCCCCGGAAAGCACTAAACCATCCAGCAATGATACATCCACACGCGCTCCGGGGCGGATGTAATAGGTGTGCGCACCTTTGAGCCGAAGTGCCAGCGCTATCAAGCGTTGCGCCACACGTTTTCGGGAAGGGCCACTAATGCCTATCGTTAGGCCGGGCAGACTGTCCTCGGGATTGCGTAGTTCAGACATAACCTTTGCTTTCGAGCCAGTTTTCCGAGGTTTCCTGCCAGCTATGGGTTAGATTGTGCAGGCTAATCTTCCGGCTTTCTCTGAATAAAGCGCGCAACTCCGAGAGATCCTCTGCATGGTTTGCGAGTTGCTCCACCACTACCCAGTCGTTCCAAACACTGGAAAAGTGCCATTTAGGATTATCAATGTCGCAATCCGGGAGCCGATAATGCAGCGTTGGCCTGCTTTTGATTCGCGGGTCTTCCACATATTGGTCGAGCAAGGGTTTGTCCAGATGGGCAAACAGCGGAAGAAGGTCCAAAGCGCGATTGCGAGTGGGGTTGTATTCAAGGTAATCAACCATCATCTGGCGTTGATCTGGTTCATAGCCATCCGCAACCAGCAAATCTGTATAACGGCTGCTCCAAGGCTCAATATAAGGTGTGAATTTTCTGCTGATATCCAGTTGATGGCGAGCCTTGAGCCAGTCGTACAGAACGGCAAATGCTTGGTAATAACGAATGAGCGTTGCGGGTTTTAGATCGGGTAATTCCGGATTAAGCTGTAAGCCGAACGCGAAATAAATCGCCTCCCTACTACCCAGCGCACCCGCTTTACGTAGCTCCTCAACCAGCGTTTCAATCTGATTCAGATCTGAAAACTTCACCGGCGGGCTGACAATCTCCAATGGCACAATCATCTCGGCGGCTGCGTCTATAACTTCCATCGCTTGCCCGCCAAGCTCTCGGATGGACTCGGGCAAACGTTCGTCCGCCAAATCAAGGTCTTTAATAGGGTCTGAATCAAGCTCGATAATAAAATCGCCTAAAGGCGTCTGAAGCTTGCTTACATAGCGGGACTCCGGTTTGGCCTCGCCCCCCAGCAACTTCCCAACCAGCTCAACGAGCTGCAGGTACCCCAGCCCGGATAACTCGATTTCCACCCCCACTCTGCGCTCGTTGCCGTCGGCGGTGTTCATTATGTCTGGCATTTTCAATGCGATAGCTTGGCTCATAAGACTCACTAATGCTGAATGTAAGATTTTTTTACTCTATCACACTACGTAAGTGCCAATAGTTAACGGCCCGCAAGAAAATAAGGCGCCTGTCTTTACACTGGATAAAACACTGTATATAGTCAAAACACTGTATAAACGAACAGGATGGCTCGTTTTACTGTATACGCCATCAGATATCAGTCCCGGCATGCACAAGCCCTGCATGCAGAAAGCGGAGCAGCGAAACAATGAAGCTGACAGCAAGACAAACTCAGGTACTGGACATTATTCGTCGATCGGTCGATGAAACCGGTTACCCACCTACACGTGCGGAAATCGCCACAGAAATGGGGTTCCGCTCGGCGAATGCAGCGGAAGAGCATTTGCGGGCATTGGCTCGGAAAGGCGCTATCGAAATGGTTCCGGGGGCCAGCCGGGGTATTCGTCTGCCAGACGTTGCTGAAGACCCCGGGTTGCCGGTGATTGGCCAAGTAGCTGCAGGCAGCCCGATTTTGGCTCAGGAGCATGTTGAAGACCACTGCACGTTGAAGCCCGAGTTTTTCTCCCCCTCCGCCGATTACCTGCTTCGTGTTAGAGGTATGAGCATGAAGGATATCGGTATTCTGGATGGCGACCTTCTCGCCGTGCACAGCACTCAAGATGTCCACAACGGCCAAGTAGTTGTGGCAAGAGTAGGGGATGAAGTCACAGTGAAACGGTTTAAAAAAGAAGGCTCGATGGTTTATCTGATTGCTGAGAACGAAGAGTTCGCGCCTATTGAAATCGACCTTAAAGAGCAGGAATTGTTTATAGAAGGGCTGGGTGTGGGTGTTATCCGACGGTCTGATCTGCATTGATCAGACCGGGATACCGACAAACACATTGAAAAACGGGTGACCTATGGAACAACTTAGCTTCAATCAGAACATGGCGTGGCAGCAAAGTGTTTTGCCCAGCCCGGTGCCGGAACATACAGCTCGAAAGCAGAGAACGGTCATTCGAGCTCGGCATACTTCTAATGTGGCAGACTCACAGCCGGCTGGCCCGGCTGGCAATGTTACGGAAATCATCTTGCCGGAAGGTCAGGTGGAAAATTTCCAGCTACTCTTGCCGATGTTGACCCAGCTCAATCAGGAGAAGCGTTGGCTGGCGTGGATCGATCCGCCCCAGGCACTCGTGAGCAAGTGGCAGAAAATGCACGGAATTGTGACTGGTGAACTTTTGGTTTTGCGCTCCACTGCGGAATACCCGGCGCGCCAGCTTGCAGAAATTGCCCTCAGTGCTGGAACCTGCCACGCAGTTGTCATGTGGACAGGTAAACTGGGCAAAGCTGCGTTTTCTTCCTTGCAAAAAGCGGCTGCCGAAGGCAACAGTCACGGCGTAGTGCTCAGGCAGCGTTAAGCTGGCACTTTAGTGAAGTGTGTAAGCGGGCTGAGCGTCTAAAACGTCCAGCTCGTCATCTTCCCAGTCGATGTCGTGAGACACATTTCCCACCGCTTCAATACCAGCAGCAATCATTGCCTTTGCAACCGCCATATCTCGGTTTTCCATCATTTCACGGGCTTCTGTCGAAAACGAAATTTTTACTAGTGGCGCGCTATCATCGTCAATGCGTCGCAGGGCGTAATCGCCATTGTTTAATTGTACAATTTCGAAAAACGATGGTGACATTTCAATAACCTTTATAAAGTTGAAAACCGAAAGATGTGTACGTGAGGGATTACCACTCTCCGTGCTGTTCTTCTAAGTTGTCGGCAAACTGTTTCATGGCTTTTAGGGTTTCTCTGAGGGACTGGGCAGAGCGTTCAGGCCCAGCTTCTGCAGATACGGCAATAATATTCTCCGCGCTTACCGTCTTGCGCATGGCTGGCGGGTTGTTTTGCGCGGCCTCAAGTTGGTCAAGATGCTTCCACCAGCTTCCACTATTTCGCTCAAGTGCTAAAAGCATCTGTATTTCTGCAGTTTGGTCGCCAATCAAGTTTGCGAGTTCTGCTACAGAAGAAGGCGTCTCCGACCGCTTTTGGTACAGCCTGGCAACCATCACGAGTAACAATAGCCTTGCTCTTAGCAGTAACTCGATACAGCCTTGAGTTGCTGCCTCTTGCTGCAGTTTTTGTACCGGCGACGGGCTTGCAGCAATGGGGGCCGGTAAGGGTGTGTCTAGCAGCGTGCTGGCCAGAAACAGTTTTTGTGAAACCAGCGAATACCATTGAGAAGCCATCAAACGTCACCTTAAAGCAATCCGCTATCTTAACATTTTGGTTCGAAGATTTCTTTACCCCTTCAGTCTTGTCATTAGGTGACAATAAAACACAAACATTTTCTTGAAACGGACGTTTGAATTTGGCAAAAGTACATACTGATTATGTTTTTTTTGATTGTCTGGAGGATGTGAGGAATGCGGAGCCACTTTATCGCATGTATTGCACTGCTTTCGTTCGGATTTTCCGGGCAGGTTTTGTCAGCAGTGTCGGTTGCTGAGGCGCAGCGTCTAAAGCAGGACCTGACGCCGGTTGGTGCGGAGCGTGGAGCAAATGCTTCCGGCAGCATTCCCGAGTGGACAGGCGGGTTATCCGAGGCGCCTGCGAACTGGCGTAAAGGGCAGGTTGAAGTGAACCCCTTCCCGGATGACGAGCCACTGTTCGTGATCACTGCGGACAATATGCATCTCTATAAAGACAAACTGTCTGACGGCTCGCGCAAAATGTTGAGCCAATACGGTCCGAACTTCTTTATGCCGGTATACCAAACTCGACGCACAGCTGCGTTTCCGGAGCGTGTATATGAGAAGTTTTACGAAAACGCTCTAAGCGCGGAGGTATTGGATAACGGTAATGGTGTGCGCAAAACCATTACGACCAGTCCCTTCCCAATTCCGAAGAGTGGTCTTGAAGTCATTTGGAATCACATTTTGCGATACCGTGGTGAAGAGGTATCTTTTCGTAGCGGATCAGCGACACCTCAAGTAGACGGCTCTTACAACCCGGTTGTCACCCAGTACGATTATTACTTCGCCTACGGCAAACAAGGCGCTGAGCTTGAGGAAATCGATAACAAGATTTTCTATCTTAAAACCGATACGATTTCGCCATCTTCTATAGCTGGAACTATTACACTTGTGCACGAAACCTTGGATCAAGTGCGCTCACCGCGACTGGCGTGGCGCTATGATTCGGGCTCACGGCGTCTGAGGCGTTCACCGAATCTTGCCTATGAAACGGATCTGCCCAATTCTTCATCGCTGCGCTCGGTTGACCAGAAAGATATGTATAACGGCGCGCCGAACCAGTACGACTGGGAGTTAAAGGGCAAGCGTGAGCTTTACGTCCCTTATAACGCCTACATGCTGCACGATCAGTCGGTAAAGCCGAATGATGTTATCCGCGCAGGCCATATCAACCAGAAGCTGGCACGTTATGAGCTGCATAGGGTTTGGGTGGTTGAAGCAACCCGCCGTACTGGCATCAAGCACATCTACGACCGCCGGGTTTTTTATGTTGATGAAGACAGTTGGCAGATCCTGATGTCCGAAGAGTATGATGAGGCAGGCAATTTGTGGCGGGTATCCGAAGCCCACAACATCAGCTATTACAGCGTGCCAGCATTTTGGACTACCATGGAAATGACTTACGACCTTAAAGCGAAGCGCTATTACATAGATGGCTTGGACGATAACTACCCAGCCTATGATTTTGAGCCGGGCTACCGAGGCAATGAATTTTCGGCGTCCTCTGCGAGGCGCGCCGCCCGCCGTTGATACCGGTGTGATGGATTTGGTTGCCAGTGGTTGCTGGCAACCTATTAGGGTCGTCCGATTCTCAACTCTTTCTGCAAGGACACTGCTTTATGGCCGACCCTCAAAACCCTTCCTCTTCTGAACTCCAGACCCATCTCGATAGTCTCGATGAGCTTATGGCAGAGCTAGGTGACGCCCTCCGCGATCAGGACTGGGATGCTTTGGTTCGCCTCAATGAGCAGATAAAGCCCCGAGTAGAACCTTTGATGACCTCGCTGGAAACTGGGCAGATTGATCCGGAGTTGGTGCGTACGCGGTTGGAAGAGTTGCGCCAGTTTATGGACGCAGCCGGTGAAGGCGCTACTCGCGCTAAGGCTGAAGCGGAACAAGCCTTAAAAGGGGTAAATCGCAATCGCAGTGCCGCCAAGGCATATCAGAACGTATCAACAACTCGACCAAAATAGCGTCATAAAATTGACTCTTTTGTGTTTACAGTCTTAAATACCGCTCACACACCCTAAAGAGATTCCTGTGAATGTCTAAAAACAACAAGGTGCTGGTGCTGAGTGAGGATGAATCTAGGCGCCGGGACATGGCGACCATTCTGGAGTTCATCGGCGAAGAGCAGGTCTTTGCTGGTAAGGAAGCTCTAGCGCTGCTCGAATCTGGCGATGAGGAAAGCCTCTCGGACATTTCCGTTGCTATCGTGAACGGTGAAGACTCGGGAGTCGCTGCCACTATCGAAACGGTTTGTAGAGCCGTCGAGGGCGTGCCCTTTCTATTGGTTGGTGACCCCGCGCTCAAAGGCCTGCCGGAGCAGTGTTCAGCCCGTATTATTGCCCGTATGGAATGGCCGCTCAACTATACCAAGTTTGTTGATTCCCTTTACCGTGCTCAGATATTTACCGATCAGTTCCGTCGCTCTAAAGAGCGTGGTCAGCAACGTGGCTTGCAGTTGTTCCGCAGTTTGGTGGGCACCAGTCGTAAAGTACAGCAGGTGCGGCAACTTATGGAACAAGTGGCCGATAAAGATGTAAGTGTGCTGGTTACCGGCCCATCCGGCACAGGTAAAGAAGTTGTTGCCAGAAACCTCCACTACCACTCTTCAAGACGTGAAAAGCCTTTTGTGCCGGTAAACTGTGGCGCGATTCCCGCAGAGTTGCTGGAGAGTGAGCTTTTTGGCCATGAGAAAGGTGCCTTTACCGGCGCGATAACGGCCAGAGTAGGGCGCTTTGAAATGGCTGAGGGCGGCACGCTGTTTCTGGATGAAATCGGCGATATGCCCCTCAACATGCAAGTAAAAATCCTGCGGGTATTGCAGGAGCGCACGTTCGAGCGGGTAGGCAGTAACCGGACAATTTCTGCAGATGTTCGTGTTATTGCTGCAACCCACAAAGACCTCGAGGAAATGATCGAAACCGGCGAATTCCGGGAGGATTTGTATTACCGGCTGAACGTCTTCCCCATTGAGGTTCCCTCGTTGCGGGACCGGGTAGAAGACATTCCGTTGCTGATCAATGAATTGATTTCCCGCATGGAAAAGGAAAAGCGGGGATCCTTACGAATGAATTCAGCAGCGATTATGAGCCTATGCAGGCATGACTGGCCGGGTAATGTGCGTGAGCTTGCGAACTTGGTGGAGAGGCTGGCGATTATGCACCCTTACGGCGTAATCGGCGTGCAGGAGTTGCCGAAGAAGTTTCGTTATGTAGACGATCTTGACGAGAACCGCCCGGTTGAGGATTCCGGGATGCCCTCTGGAATTCCGGGGTTGGTTGGGCTGGACGCGCCCGCTTTGCTGCCAGTTAACGGTATTGATTTGAAAGATTATTTGTCTGGCCTTGAACGACAATTGATTCAGCAGGCGCTGGACGAGGCTGGCGGGGTAGTGGCTCGGGCTGCGGAGAAGCTGCGGATTCGGCGGACGACTCTGGTTGAGAAGGTTCGGAAGTACGGGCTTCGGGAGGAAGAATCCGAGGGGTCCTGAGCGTTTGCGCGATGGCGTATTAAGCGCCTCTTTCTTGTGACAATAAGACGTCAAAGGTTTATAGCCTTTGGCGTTTTCTCGATTTTGGACGACGTAAAACCGTCGCCTACCTTTCTTTGTTTTTCTTAGTCATTGATTATAAATAATAATTCTTAGTTGGCACGGAGCTGGCTTAGTAACTTGCAAACGAATCATCCTAAGGGTGTGGCCCGCTGTTATGGGTTAATCGGGAGTCAGGTTATGAGTCAGGCACAGTTTGTCATTCAGTCGGTGGAGCATGAGGCACAGGCCAATGCGGCAGCGGATGCTAACGATAAGGTTAGAGCGTTGTTTCCACAGCAGGATGATGAGGCGGTGGATTCTGCGTTGGAAATGTTCAACCAGATGTCGCGGCAGATTACCGATTCTTATCGCACGCTTGAGTCGCGGGTTAATCAGCTCTCTGGCGAATTGAGCCAGGAGTCTTTGCAGCGCCAACAAGAACTGGAAGAGAAAGAGCAACTGGCTGACCGGCTCTCTACTCTGCTAAAAGCGTTGCCCGCAGGCGTGGTTGTTCTGGATAGCCAAGGTGTGGTTACCCAGAGCAACCCGGCGGCCATCGCCTTGTTGGGAGAGCCGTTGGAAGGTGAGCGCTGGGTAGACGTAATTCGTCGTTGCTTCTCGCCGCGCCGGGATGATGGTCATGAGGTATCCCTGAAAGACGGCCGCCGCGTGAGTATTGAGATCCGGACCATGGAAAACCAGCCGGGGCAGCTGATTTTATTGACCGATCTAACGGAAACCCGTCACCTGCAGTCGCAGCTTGCACATGCTCAGCGGCTATCGGCCATGGGCAAGATGGTGGCCTCGCTTGCCCATCAGATCCGCACGCCTTTGTCTGCAGCCATCCTTTATGGCGGGCATTTAACGCAAGAAGACCTTGATGAGGAGATGCGCCAGCGTTGCGCCTCCCGATTGATGTCTCGCCTTACGCATCTGGAACAGCAAGTGCGGGACATGTTGATTTTTGCGCGGGGTGAAACTCGCCTGGCGGAAGAGTTGTCGGCAGATACCTTGGTTGTGGCTATTGAATCAGCGCTAGAAGGGATCAAACCAACCGCTGGCTCACATGTAATGTTAAAGAACGAGGTGTCAGCGGATTGCCGGTTGATGTGTAACCGGGATGCGTTGGTGGGAGCTTGTACCAATTTGGTGAATAACAGTCTTGAAGCCGGGGCTACGGCCGTGGCAATCCAAGCGACAGCGCAAGCGGGTGAGCTGTTTATTCGGGTAATGGATAACGGCCCGGGCTTCGCGAACGCGGAGGCAGGTCGGCTGTCAGAAGCTTTCTACACAACGAAATCCCACGGAACCGGGCTTGGGCTAGCGGTTGTGCAAGCTGTTGTGAAGGCCCATCAGGGACAGTTTTCTATTGAATCGCCAGAGCAGGGGGGCGCGGTTGCAACACTGCGTCTGCCGCTTATGCATAATAAAGTTTGATCGGAGGCAACCATGGCCAAGGCCCAGATTCTAATTGTTGAAGATGACCGTGACCTGCGCGAAGCGCTGGTAACCACCTTGGAGCTGGCTAAGTTTCGCGTAAGCGAAGCATCAAACGCTCACGAAGCTTTGGTGCGGCTGGCTGAGTCGCCGGTTGATATGGTTGTCAGTGATGTAAATATGCCCGGGCTTTCCGGTCATGAGCTGCTGGGAGAAGTGCAGCGCTTGTACCCCGGTTTGCCGATGATGCTCATTACAGCCTATGGGCAAATCAGCCACGCTGTTTCTGCCATGCAGTCCGGAGCTGTGGACTATCTTGTAAAGCCGTTTGAACCGAAAGTGTTGGTTGATGCGGTGACCAAAGTGGTGGGCGGTGGCCGCCAGAAATCCGACGATGAGCCTGTGGCTGAAGATCCGGCGAGCAAGCGGATCTTCCAGTTGGCAGCAAAAGTAGCTGGCAGTGATTCTACGGTGATGATTTCTGGTGAAAGCGGTACCGGTAAAGAGGTGCTGGCGCGGTATATCCACCAGCAATCTCCACGGGCGGATCAGCCATTTGTTGCCATAAACTGCGCGGCCATTCCGGAGAATATGCTTGAGGCCATTCTGTTCGGCCACGAAAAAGGTGCCTTTACCGGTGCGGTAGCATCCGCACCCGGTAAGTTTGAGCAGGCCAATGGTGGAACCATACTGCTAGACGAAATTTCGGAAATGGACCCAGGACTTCAATCCAAGCTACTCCGGGTTCTGCAAGAGCGGGAAGTGGAGCGAGTGGGTGGACGTAAAACCATCACATTGGATGTGCGTGTGATTGCCACCACCAACCGTGATCTGGCGGATTTCGTGCAGGAAGGGCGGTTCCGGGAGGATTTGTATTACCGGTTAAGTGTGTTCCCCATGCATTGGCAGCCCCTAAGGGAGCGTCCGCTGGATATTCTGCCCATGGCGAATTCGTTGCTTAAAAAACACTGCCGCAAGATGAAATTGACCGGCATAAGCTTTGCGGCCGATGCCCGCAACGCGCTTGTTCAGCACAGTTGGCCCGGTAACGTGCGGGAACTGGATAATGCTATCCAGCGTTCTCTGGTTTTGCATCAAGGTAATGTGATCCATGCGGCCGACCTGTGCCTCGATATCGGCACCAGCGGACGCTTCGACGGCCATGGCGCAGTGGCTACAAAAGCTATTGTGGAGCCAGTTGCCGCAAACGTGGAAGAACCCTTTACGGCCTATCAGGAGCAGTCTGGTATTGCAGATACGGCACCAGTTGAAGCCGGGTCGTTGGGAGATGATCTACGCCAGCAAGAGTTCCGTATTATTATCCAGACGTTGAAAAACGAACGCGGGCGTCGCAACCGGGCTGCAGAGCAGTTAGGTATAAGCCCGCGGACTTTGAGGTATAAGCTGGCACAGATGCGGGATGCCGGTATCGATCTGGATGCCGAGTTGGCATTGGCATAAGCCGTATTTGCAGTAGTCCTTCGTTAACATTCCCCTTATTAGGCACTCTTACGAGTGCCTTTTTTTGAGCAGTTCTTAGCCTTTCCTGCAGCCTGATCAATTTCGCACCAGTTGCCCGTAGAGCCCTTTCCATGGTGTTGTACGGAGCCTGTCCTAGCTCTGTTAACAATCTTATCCACAGCTATTGTGGGTAACTTCATCAATAGCTGTGTTTCACCATCCTTATCCAACGCTTGCCGTACAGGTTTACTCTGTCAAAACTCTGTCATTGCCACAGTTCAGTTGCCAGAATTAGTTTCTAACCAGTTGTAATTTAACGATAAAAACATTATGGCCTGACCATTGCTTAGTCTTAATGCATACAGTCATACCAGCAAGCCTGCCCTCTGCGGGGTGGTGTCAGGAGAAAGTTATGGTTCAGCGTGCCGACATCAACAGTGTTCTGTCCGATATTCGCTCACTGCGTTCGCAAATGAATCAAAACCAGCGTGTCGAGCAAGATCAATCGGTGCGTGGTCGTATCGACGGACCACGTCAAGTTGACCGGACCCAAGAAACAACCAGCTTTGGCGACATGCTGGGCAAAGCCGTAAACACGGTGAACGAGGTTCAGCAGAATGCCAGTGAGCTACGAACGGCCTACGATATGGGTGATCCCAACGTGGACATTACACGCGTAATGATTGCTGCCCAGAAGTCTTCAGTCTCATTCGAAGCCTTAACTCAGGTGCGTAACCGGGTAGTTAAAGCTTATGAAAGCATCATGAATATGCCAATCTGATAACGGAGCACAGACATGGCCAGCGTTCCTGCAGAAGCCAATTCAAACATGCCAACCACTCAAGGTGGCGACAGCTCCGAGAGTAAAAGCGATCTGTTTCTCGGGTTTAATCGCCTGAACCTGCTACGGCAAATTGGCCTGATGGTCGGCCTTGCTGCGAGTGTCGCTTTGGGCGTTGCAGTTGTTCTTTGGGCTCAGGAGCCGAATTACCAGCCTGTTGTGGGGGATTTGTCCGCGTACAACCCGCAGGATGTGACCACAATTCTTGACCGCAATGGCATCGATTACAAGATGGATACGCGCACCGGTGCTCTGCTGGTGCCTTCCGATCAAGTGTATAACGCCCGGCTTAAGCTGGCTGCAGAGGGTGTGACTGACCAAAAAACCATGGGTTACGAACTGCTGGACAAGGAGCGTGGGCTCGGTACCTCTCAATTCATGGAAACCGTTAGCTACCGCCGGGGACTTGAGGGCGAACTGGCGCGTACGATTAGCAGCATGCGCGGCGTTCGCGGCGCTCGAGTTCACTTGGCCATTCCGGAGCGTTCTGTTTTTGTGCGAGATGCCCGTGACCCCACCGCCTCGGTTTTTCTCGAAGTTTTTGCGGGTCGCCGCCCTGAGCAAGAACAAATTGCCGCCATTGTGAATTTGGTCGCTGGCAGCATCCCCATGATGAACAAAGACCATGTCACCGTTGTTGACCAAAACGGTAACCTGCTGACCGGCAAAGAAAGTCAGGGTGATGGCGAGCGCATGCAGGACCAGTATGAGTATACCTCTCGCTTGGAGGAGCGCCTCACCCGTCGCGTTGCCTCTCTGATTGCGCCCATTGTTGGTGAGGGCCGGTACCGCGCAGAAGTGTCTGCCGATTTGGATTTTTCCTCAGTGGAGCAGGCAGAAGAGCTGTTCAATCCTGAACAACAGGCAGTTCGCAGTGAGCGTGATCTAACAGAACAGCGTGTTGCAGGCTTTAATGGCGGAGTTCCCGGAGCCTTATCGAATCAACCTCCTGCCAATGCCACAGTGCCAGAACAAGTCGGTGCAAACGCGCAAGCGGATGGTGCCGAGGGCGCAACGCCAGCGCCACCGGTGAACGTGCGTAAAGAGTCCACCCGTAACTATGAAATGGATCGCACGGTTAGCTATACCCGTCAAGAGTTAGGGCGTGTACGGCGGGTGACGGTTGCACTTGCCGTTGACGATATGAAAGTTGTGAATCCCGATACTGGCGAAGTGACTTACGAGCCTTGGCCTGAGCAGGAACTACAGCGCCTGAGTATGCTCGTGCGGGATGCAGTTGGTTATTCCGCCTCACGGGGGGACAGCGTGACCGTAATGAATACCGCCTTTGCACCCGAGGAAGCCTTCGAGTTTGAAACGCCGGGCTTCTGGGAGCAACCTTGGTTTTGGGATCTAATGAAACAGGTTTTGGCGGGATTGGTGATTCTAGTTCTGGTGCTCGGCTTGCTACGACCAACGCTCAAAAGCTTGTCTGGCGGCGGTCAGCGAGAGCGGGACGATGAGGCTGGCCCGAATGGTTACGGTGATTATGATGATACGGATAGCGACGATGCTTTGCGCCAAGCGATGACTGCTCAAGACGATCTACTTTTGCCCGGAGCCACAGACAGCTATGATAGACAGTTGAATGCTCTTAAAGGCCTGATTGCCGAAGACCCGGCGAGGGTTTCTCAGGTATTGCGCCAGTGGGTGAATGTTGATGACTGATCAATCTGGACCGTCAGGTAGCGATGCGCCGCAAGCACCGCAACGGAAAATTCCGCGAGTAGAGCAGGCAGCTATTCTGCTGATGTCTTTGGGGGAAGCAGACGCTGCCGAGGTGCTCAAGCACATGGGCCCAAAAGAGGTTCAGCGGGTGGGTGTAGCCATGGCCCAAATGAGAGACGTAAGCAAAGGCGACGTAAGCTACGTATTGAACCAGTTTGTGGACGCTGTGGGTGGCCAAACCGGCTTGGGTGTTGGCAATGATGATTATATTCGCGCCATGCTGACTCAAGCACTGGGCGACGATAAAGCAGCAAGCCTGATTGACCGCATTCTCATTGGTGGCAACACCACGGGCCTAGACACGCTTAAGTGGATGGAGCCTAGAGCCGTGGGCGACATTATCCGCTACGAGCACCCGCAAATTCAGGCCATTGTTATCTCCTATCTGGACCCCGATCAGGCTGCGGAAATTCTCGCCACACTGGATGATAAGGTGCGTCTGGATGTAATGATGCGGGTCGCTTCATTGGAAAGTATTCAGCCTCAGGCCCTGCAAGAGCTTAACGATATTCTGGAGAAACAGTTCTCTGGCGGTTCGGCGGCTCAAACTAGCCGAATCGGTGGCATAAAACGCGCTGCGGATATTATGAACTTTATGGATCGCAGCATTGAGGGCAATCTGCTCGACTCCATTAAAGATATGGACCCGGATCTTGCCACCACCATCGAAGACCTCATGTTTGTATTCGATAACCTCAAAGATATTGATGACCGTGGTATTCAGGCCTTGCTGCGTGAGGTGTCGTCGGAAGTTCTGGTTGTTGCTCTGAAGGGAGCTGATGACGCCGTGCAGGAGAAGATCTTCAAGAACATGTCCAAGCGAGCGGCGGAATTGCTGCAGGACGATTTGGAAGCCAAAGGCCCAGTGCGGGTGAGCGAAGTGGAATCTGCTCAGAAAGACATTATTACCATTGCCCGTCGCATGGCTGAGGCAGGTGAAATTACCCTCGGCGGTGCCGGTGAAGAAATGATGTGATGAAAGACTCCACCAAAGATCTCAGCCGCATTCCCAAAGAGGAACTGACCGCCTACGAGCGTTGGGAGCTTCCCCTACTGGATGCCCGTGGCAATGAGGTTGCACGTGAGGAAGAGCGCGATGTCAAACCTTTGACAGCCGCGGATATCGACGAAATTCGGCAGGCTGCCCACGAAGATGGCTTCAACGAGGGCAAAGATCAGGGGATAAAGGAAGGCCACGCGGAAGGCTACGAACAAGGCCATAAAGAAGGCTTGGAAGCTGGCCTCGCAGAGGGTAAAGAGCGCGGGCACAGTGAAGGATACGACGAGACCCGCACCGAAGTCAGTGCCAGCCTTGAGCGCTTGGAGCAGTTGTTAGGCGAGCTTCTGGCGCCGATTAGCCGCCATCAGGACGAGCTTGAAACCTCTCTGTTAAACCTTACGATGGTACTCGCCCGTGCCGTTGTATACCGCGAGCTCACTATTGACTCTTCCCAGATACGGCAGGTTGTGCGCCGAGCGGTGGAGGCCTTGCCCTCTACCGCAGAGAATACACGCATATATGTTCATCCCGATGACTACAGCTCGGTTCTTGAAGTGGCAGAGCGTTTCGAGGCAGCGGCCTCGGTTGTGGAAGACGACAAGGTGCTGCCCGGTGGCTGTCGGGTTGAAACTCGCAACAGCCTTGTAGATTTCACCGTTGAAAAGCGCTTCCAGCGCGCAGTTCAAAGTATGCTGGAACAACAGACAAACGATAGCGAAAGCAGCGAGCCGGAAGAGTTGGGCGCCCTAATGGACGACCTGACAGATTTTCAAAGGGACGTGCTGAGCTCACCGGAGCCCTCGGCACCTGAAGACTCTGTTGAAGAGGTGCCCAGCGACCACAGTTCCTCTGAAGCCAGGCCTCCTGAAGACCCTCCAGCCGAAGGAAAGCCCGATGACATCCTCCCTGGCTGACCGTCTCGATCGATATCAAACTTATCTTCGTGCCGACCCCGAGCCTGAGCTTTCAGGTCGTTTAACCAGAATGGTTGGGCTAACGCTGGAATGCGTTGGCTGCCCTATGGTGGTGGGCGACCGCTGCGTAATTAAAGGCGAGGGAGCAGGAACCGTAGAAGCCGAAGTGGTGGGGTTTGAGGACGATAAGGTCTATCTCATGCCCCTAACGGCTATCGAAGGCTTGAAGCCGGGTGCAAGAGTGGTTCCACTTTCCGCTGCCAGTCGCGTTCCCGTCGGGCCGCTAATGCTTGGTCGTGTGGTTGATGGCAGCGGTGAGCCTCTTGATGGTAAAGGGCCACTTCAAGCTGAGGCCCGGGTTCCCCTTACCGGCGAAATCATCAACCCGCTTAACAGGGCACCCGTGCGGCAGTCCATGGATGTGGGTATTCGCGCGATCAACGCTTTGCTAACCGTCGGTCAGGGCCAGCGTTTGGGCCTGTTTGCGGGCAGCGGCGTGGGTAAAAGTATGCTGCTGGGCATGATGACCCGGTTTACCGATGCCGATATTACTGTTGTGGGCCTGATTGGTGAGCGAGGCCGGGAAGTTAAAGAGTTTATTGAAGATATTCTGGGTGAGGAAGGTCTAGCGAGATCGGTGGTCGTGGCCTCACCGGCCGATGACTCGCCCTTGATGCGATTGCGAGCGGCCATGCTGACGACGCGGATTGCAGAATATTATCGCGACAAAGGCAAACGCGTGCTTTTGTTGATGGATTCGCTCACCCGATACGCCCAAGCCCAGCGCGAAATTGCGCTAGCCGTTGGTGAGCCCCCAGCGACCAAAGGTTACCCGCCCTCTGTCTTCGCCAAGCTGCCCCAATTGGTTGAGCGCACGGGCAATGGACTACCCGGGGGCGGCTCCATTACCGCGTTCTATACCGTGCTCACAGAGGGTGACGACCAGCAGGATCCCATCGCCGATGCCGCCAGAGCGATACTCGATGGTCACATTGTGCTGTCCCGGCGCCTGGCAGAAGAAGGGCACTACCCGGCCATCGACGTTGAAGCGTCCATCAGTCGGGTTATGCCGCAGGTAACACAAACCGAGCATTTTGCCCGGTCCCAGAGATTCAAGCAGGTTTACTCGCGTTATCAGCAAGCACGGGATTTGATTAGCGTTGGGGCTTACGTTAAGGGCTCCGATCCGGAAACCGACTTCGCTATTGCCCACATAAGCAACATGCGTCAGTTCTTGCAACAGGGGTTGAACGAGCGAGCATCACTGAGTGATAGCATTGAGGGGCTGTTGGCGGTGGTGCCAGAGAGGCGCTCACCGGATCGCCGTAAATCCGCCGTTCCTGATCCTGCGGCTGCCAACGCCAACCGGAGTGGTAATTGATGTTACGTTCCCAACGCTTGGTAGTTGTGCTTGCTTTGGAAGAGCGAAAAGAGAAAGAAGCTCTGGAGAAGATGAGCAAAGCCCGGGAACTGGTGGAGCAACACAGCGAACAGGTTGCAAACCTCAATCGTTACCAGCAGGAATACCGGGATCAGATCCGCAACAGCCAGCAGGGCGTGGTACAGGTAAGTCGATTACAGGCTTGGCAGGCATTCATTGCCCAGCTGGATCAGGTTATTTTGCAGCAACAGAAGCAGCTTGATCAGGCCGAGGCGGTTTTTGAGGCTCGTCGGCAAGAGTGGCAGCAAGCTTGGGAGCGACGTCGAGGTATGGAAAAGTACATTGAAACCTGCCGTCAACAAGAGCTCAGAGAGCAGGATTCGCAAGAGCAAAAACTCGCCGACGAAGCTGCTGGCCGTGCCTTTGCGCGACGCCGTCGCTAAAGGATGAGCTGAATCAACTCTCACTCCATGCAATCTGGCTGCACTGGGCTATGATTATACAATCATAGGCCGCCAGAAACGCGGCGCTCGGATGTTTCAGAGAATATCACCGGAGGTTTTGCGGATGCCGATCCAGACCCGCCGCAGTCACGACGGTCAGTGCCTAATTATTGAAATAGAAGGGCGCTTTGACTTCAGCACCCATCAGGCTTTTCGAGACGCCTACGAACACAGCGGTGCAAATGTGAGCAACTACATTGTCGATTTATCGGAAGCGACCTATCTTGATAGCTCTGCGCTGGGCATGCTGCTTTTGCTCAGGGATCATGCTGGTGGCGACAATGCCAAAATTGCTATCGAAAACTGCAACAACGATGTCCGCAAGATTCTAACCATTTCCAATTTTGAGCAATTGTTCACCATTCGGTGATTGCCCGGACCACTGGAACACCTCATGGATGAGTCTGCTGCCGAAAATGTCCCCCTCAACATTCTTATTGCAGACGACAGCGACAGTGACCGCCTCATATTAAAAGCCTTGCTGAAGCGCCTTGGCCATCAGGTGTTGGATGCCGCTAATGGCCATGAAGCAGTGCTGCACTTTCAACAGGGCGCCCCGGATATTGTTTTGCTGGACGCTCTCATGCCCGCAATGGACGGCATGGAGGCAGCCCGGCAAATCAAACGGCTTGCCGGTGAGCGTTTTGTGCCGGTGATCTTTGTGACCTCCCTGTCTGAACCCGAAGATTTAGCGGGATGTCTTGAAGCGGGAGGGGACGGCTTTCTAAGCAAACCCTACAACCGGTTGATGATCAAGGCCAAGATCAATGCCTTTAACCGAATGCGACTCATGCACCAAGCTCTGTCAGACCAACGGGACCTGACGCACGAGCGGAACAGGCAACTGCTGGAAGAGCAGCATGTTGCCCGGCGGGTGTTCGACAATGTCGCCCACACCGGGTGTTTGGACGCCGCCAATATTCGCTATCACGCTTCTCCTTTATCCATATTCAGTGGCGATGTGCTTTTTGCTTCCCCCCGACCTGCGGGCGGAATGCTTATCTTTACCGGAGATTTTACCGGCCATGGATTGCCCGCTGCGATCGGCGCTATGCCTATTGCCGAGAGCTTTTATGGTATGGCCAGCAAGGGTTTTGATGGCTCCGATATACTCAGAGAAATTAACCAGAAACTTGTGCGCATACTGCCAAAAGACATGTTCTGTTGCGGTGTTATGGTGGAGGTGGATTTTGCGCACAACCAGTTAAACATCTGGAATGGCGGGCTACCTGATATATGGCTGATACGCTCGACCATGGAGCAGTATGCTTTGCCTTCCCGGCACTTGCCGCTCGGAATTTTGAGCGCTAATCAGTTCAACGCTGAAATGGAAGCTGTTAGGTCTCGGCCCGGTGATCGCTTGTTGTTGATGACTGACGGTGTTCTGGAGTGTGCCAACCGCGAAGGCCAGCTCTTTGGTGAGCAAGGTGTTCGCCATGCTATTGAAAGCACAAGCGCCGACAGCCATCCCTTTGATGTCTTAATGGGTGCAATCAAACAGTTTACCGGTCAGCAAAAGTTTGGTGACGACCTTACACTTTGCTGTGTAGAAATGGTGGAAGAAGCTGGCCAAACAACGTTAACAGAGGAGGTCGGGCTTTCTACTCTCGCCGGGCCTTCGCAGTGGCATTGTGACTATGAAATCCGGGAGAGCACGCTAGGGGAATTCAATCCTCTGCCACTCTTGCTGCATATATGCATGGAAGTGCCGGGGCTGCGGCGCAAAAGCGGGGAAGTCTATACCCTACTGTCAGAGCTTTACAACAATGCGCTGGAGCATGGTGTGCTTCGACTGCCTTCAGATTGGAAATACACCCCGGAAGGTTTTGAGCGCTATTATTCCGAACGTTCCGAGCGGCTGAACAGAGTGAGCGGTCACTATATCCGGTTCAGTTTCCAGCACGAGTTAATGCCTTCCGGCGGGCGCCTTCGCGTTGTTTGTGAAGATAGCGGTCAGGGATTCAATTTTCACAGCCATCCGGTTTTACAATCCACGGATATGGCCCAGAGCGGGCCCCGCTATGGTGGCCGGGGCTTGGCTTTGTTAATGCGACTGGCAGAATCTATACGGTTTCATGGGAAAGGGAACCGGGTAGAAGTTATTTACGATTGGTTTATTTAATCACCACGTTTTTATTGGAAACAAGGGAGTCGGTCATGGCTGATTTACCACACCTTGATGAAGAGGCTTTAGCAGAGCTTCAAGATGTAATGGAAGATGAGTTTGCAACCTTGATTCGCACTTATCTCAATGATTCGAAAGAGCGAATTACTAGTCTAAAATCTGCCATGAAGCACCGGGATGCGGATGCGTTCGCGAAGACGGCTCACAGCTTCAAAGGTAGCAGCATCAATATCGGAGCGCCGCACCTTGGGGAGCTATGCCGACAGATCGAGAAAGTAGGTCTGGAAGAACGCTTGAGTGATGCACCGCCGTTGTTAAGCGCTATAGATGCAGAGTTCCAGCAGGTTACAGCTGCCCTGGAAACTTTGATGGCGGGAAGCGCTGAATAGGCATTAGAGGCAACGATGGGTTCTGGGATGTCTTGCTGGCATCGCTTTTGCTTCAGTTAGGAAAAGCGCCTGATGATCCCCACAAAAATGGCTGAATCAGGCACCTACGGATTAAAAGCGGCAAGAGGTTGCCATGACTCAAATGGTTCTCCCCCAGACCCCCGCGCCGGGGATACAGAAAGATGCTGGCGCGCAGAAAGCCAGCTCGGATCGCGACAGTGGCGCCGGTGAAAGCCGATATGAATCCGTATCTCGTGCTGAACAAAGGCGCCTCGATCGCCAACAGTCCGGGCGGAGCGATGCGCCCGATAATGCTCGCAACAACAACGCAAAATCCTCTGGAAACGGCGAGGGCGCCCAGAAGGTAAGCAAGACCGATTCGAAAAAGGCAGTCGGCGAAAGCAAAGTAGCTGATAAAGAGAATTCGGAAGCGGTGCCAAACACATCGCCGGATATGGAAACGAACGCAGCAGCGCTGACATTTGCCGAACTACAAGCACTGCTACTTCCGGGTGGTGGGCTACCTATAAAGGGGAGTGAGCTGTTTGCTGGTTTGGCAGGGGGGAAGTCAGGGCAGGCTGTGTCTGGCAGCAGCGGTAGTCTGGTGACTGCGCTGCAATTAACCGAAGCATTGATTCCTGCGGGCGGAGACAAAGCCAGTGCCATGGACCCGGCCAGCCTACTAACCGGCAATCGGTTTGAGTCTGCGATGGAACTGGTTGCCCAACAAAACGCCAATAACGCCACTGGCAAGTTGGCGGCAGAAGCACAGGCACCCCTGCGGAGTTATGCAACATCGGTTGATGTGCCCGTAAACCACGCAGAGTGGGGGGATAAACTGATGGGTAAGCTGAGTTGGCTCACAGCCAAAAACCTGTCGGTTGCCGAGATTCACTTAACACCGCCAGATATGGGGCCCATGGAGGTTCGTGTTCGGGTGCAAAATGACCAGGCGAATATTACCGTGCATTCGGCGAATCCCGTGGTAAGAGAACAGTTGGAACTGCACTCGCACAGGCTGCGCGACATGCTGGGTGAGCAGGGGCTTGATCTGGCACAATTCGACGTTTCGGATAATTCCCGAAACCAGTCCGGACAGCAGGATTCAGATGAAGGAGACGACTCATCTGCCGGCTCTGGTTCAGTGCTTTCAGCTGCGGAAGGCACCAGTGAAGACATGCAAACTGGTAATCTGGACCTAAGCTGGAAAGGCGCCGTTGATATTTTTGCTTGAAAGCCCACCCCTTATACTCAGCGTGAGGCGTCAAACCACTTTGCCCATCTCTCCTTGCAAGGCTAAACTGCGGTTCTGAGTGGAGGGTTGGGGCTTATGGCCCGCCCTTTGCAGACCTTGTATAAAAGTCATCGAAACGAACGTTCATTGACGGATTTTTGGCGAAAAACACTATGGCAGAAAACAGCGCAGCTGCGGTACCACCGGCCAAAAAAGGCAAACTAAAACTCATCATACTGCTGGTTGTGGTGGTGATTCTTGCGATTGCCTTGTCGGTTGCAGGAACCTTGTGGTTCCTCGGCGGTGGCTTACCCGGTATGGGCGACGACACGAAAGCTGAAGCCAGTGTTGCAGAGGAAACCTTCAGCCCCAGTGTTTATCTTGCCATCGAGAAAGCACTCGTAACGACAGTGCAGGGCGAGGGGCGCCAACGCTACGCTCAGGCTTATGTGGCTCTGGAGGCAGACGACCCGCAGGCACTGACGGCAGCACAGCTGCACTTACCGCTGATTCGTAGCCAGCTTGTTATGGTGCTTGGCAACAGCAGTTTTACAGAGCTGCAAACGCCAGAAGGCAGGCAGAATTTGGCGGCGAATATGCTGGTTACGGTGAATGAGGTACTGAAGCAAGAAGGGGAGCCTGCTGTCAGCAAGGTACTGTTCAGGAACTTTGTCGTTCAATAGATGTTTCGTTTAGGAGCGCGACGGCCAGAGCGGTACAGAGCAGGCCAAGCCAGACCAAAAAAAGCATTTTAGGCTAGTGCAAACAGAGCAACAGAGCCCGCACGCGGGTAAGGCTTTTCAGCGGCAGGACATGGTATGCAGGATTTACTGTCACAGGATGAAATTGATGCGCTCCTTCATGGCGTAGATGATGGTGACATTGATACCCATGAAGAAACCGACGAGGTTGGCGTAAAGTCATACGATCTTGCCAGCCAAGACCGTATTGTACGGGGCCGGATGCCCACGCTGGAAATGATCAACGAACGCTTCGCCCGTTATACCCGAATCAGCTTGTTCAACCTCTTGCGCCGCAACGCAGACGTTTCTACCGGCGGCGTTCAAATCATGAAGTTTGGTGAATACATACACACACTTTATGTGCCAACCAGTTTGAACCTCTGCAAAGTGCGCCCCTTGCGGGGCACATCCTTGTTTGTTCTGGATGCCAAGTTGGTGTTCAAGTTGGTTGATAACTTTTTTGGCGGTGAGGGTCGGCACGCAAAAATCGAAGGCCGGGAGTTTACCCCCACGGAAAACCGCATTGTGCAGATGGTGCTCAATCAGGTTTTCACGGACATGCAGGAAGCCTGGCAGGCAGTTATCAAAATAAACTTTGAATACCTCAATTCCGAGGTGAACCCCGCCATGGCCAATATCGTGAGCCCGAGCGAAGTGGTGGTGGTCAGCACTTTCCACATTGAACTCGATGGCGGTGGTGGCGAGCTGCACTTTGCTTTGCCCTATTCCATGATTGAGCCCATCCGTGATGTATTGGATGCTGGCGTTCAAAGCGACGTTGACGATATCGATGAGCGCTGGGTTGGTGCCCTACAGGAAGACATTAAAGAAGTTGAGGTACCGGTAAATACGACGGTGTGTAGGCGTAGAATTTCATTGCGGGAAATCGCCAAGTTAAAAGCTGGCGATATTATTCCGGTGGAAGTGCCTGACTATTTGACGGTAACCGCCAATGGCATTCCTATTTATAAAGCAACCATGGGAACCCGAGACGGAAAACTGGCGCTGAGAATTCATGAGCGGGCAACACGCCCCAAGGTAAAAAAACAACTGAAGGTAGAACGCAATGGCTGACGACAAGAAAGACGGTCAGGAGCTGAGCGAGGACGAAAAGCTGGCAGCCGAATGGGAAGCGGCCATGGAAGAGTCCGGCGATGAAGGCTCTGAAAAGTCGCTGGATGATGAATGGTCTCAGGCTATGGAAGAGGCCGGTGAAACCGGTGACAGTGCGGATGAGAGCGAAGATAGTGGAGTGCGTGCTGCACCCATGGAAGAGTTTGACGAAGGCACCATGGCGGCTCATGGTAGCGGGACACCACCCGATCTGGATGTGATTCTGGACATTCCTGTTAGCATCTCCATGGAGGTCGGGAATACCCAAATACCCATCCGTAACCTGCTGCAATTGAACCAAGGCTCGGTCATTGAGCTGGACCGGCTTGCCGGCGAGCCATTGGATGTGTTGGTGAACGGCACACTCATAGCCCACGGCGAAGTTGTTATGGTTAACGAGAAGTTCGGTATCCGCCTGACCGACGTGATCAGCCCGGGCGAACGCATCAGGCGGCTGCAAAAATAATATGTGGATAAAAACGGCAGTTGTGCCGCTGTTCCTGTTGGCCGCACCTGCCACTGCAGAAGAAACTGCCAAGGCCGCACAGAGTGCACCGGCAAAAATGGCAGGCAACGCGCCGGATACCTTGGGCACACTGCTTAGCCTCGGCGTTGGTTTGCTGGCGGTTATTGCGATTATCTACGGCTGCGCCTGGATTATTCGGCGAATGAACGGCATGACCGGAATGAACAATAATGCCATCAAGGTAGTCTCCGTGATGGCCATTGGAGCCCGAGAACGTATTGCCTTGATTGAAGTGGGCGGTCAGCAAATTCTGTTGGGCATTACCCCCTCGGCCATACGTACGCTGCAAGTCTTTGAAGAGCCGGTGGTTAAAGCAGGTAACCCGAACGCCGGAGATTTTGCCAAACGCTTGCAAGGCATGATCGGTAAATCCTGGACGGCTCCGAATAAGGAATGATTAGCCCTATGATGGTGGCCACACTCAAACGACTCGCTCCGCTTTTTATCGTGCTCGCAGGCTTATTCTGGGCGCCGCTCGCGTTTGCAGACTTGCCCGGTATTCCGGCGTTTACAGTTCAGCCCGGTGAGGGCGAGGGTGTTGAGGAATACACGGTAACCCTGCAGATTTTGGCGTTGATGACCGCGCTGACCTTTCTGCCCGCTATGTTGATGATGATGACCTCCTTCACTCGCATCATCGTGGTATTTGCCATTCTGCGTCAGGCGCTGGGCTTGCAGGCCACGCCTTCAAACCAGATACTGCTTGGCTTGGCTTTGTTTCTCAGTATTTTCATCATGAAGCCGGTGCTGGAAGAAGCCAACCGTGTTGGTTTACAGCCGTATCTACAAGAAGAAGTCACGTCTTTGGAAGCTGTTGAGCTTGCCAGCGCCCCCTTCAAGGAATTTATGTTGGGGCAGACACGTGAAGACGATCTTGCCCTGTTCATGCGGATTGCAGACGTTGAGTACGATACTGCTCAGGATGTCTCTTTCTGGATATTGATGCCCGCCTTCGTAACCAGCGAGCTTAAAACCGCGTTTCAAATAGGGTTTATTCTGTTTATTCCGTTTTTGGTTCTCGATATGGTTGTTGCCAGTGTATTGATGGCGATGGGTATGATGATGCTGTCGCCTATTATTATCTCGTTGCCGTTTAAGATTATGCTGTTTGTGCTGGTAGATGGCTGGGCCTTAATCATGGGTACACTCGCTGCCAGTTATGGGATATAGGAGGAATATATGACTCCGGAAACCGTTATCGACATAGTGCGCGAAGCGCTGTGGATGATCGTGCTTTTTGCCTCCGTCATTATCGGGCCGGGGTTGGTGATTGGTTTGGTGGTGAGTACATTCCAAGCGGCCACCCAAATTAACGAGCAAACCTTGAGCTTTCTTCCAAGGCTACTGGTAACGCTTATCGTGATCATAGCTTTGGGGCCCTGGCTGCTGACCAAGTTGTTGGATCACGCACACCGGCTGATATCCAGCATTCCTTACCTGATTGGCTGAGCCATGACTCCCATGGAACTCAGCGCTGACTTGCTCGGCCAGTGGGTAGGGCAGCACCTTTGGCCGCTCTTCCGCTTGGCCAGCTTTTTGATGGTTATCCCCATTTTTGGTACCCAGCTGGTTCCCGCCAGAGTGCGGTTGGGGCTTGCGCTGTTAATGACTATTTTGATCGTGCCGATGATTCCGGAAGTGCCGCGGGTTGAAGCTCTCAGTGCGGATGCGGTCGTAATTACTCTTCAGCAAATCCTGATCGGCGTAGGTATGGGGTTTGCTTTAACTGCGCTCTGGCAACTGTTCGTAGTTGCTGGCCAAATGATTGCCATGCAGATGGGCTTGGGCTTCGCCTCGATGGTCGACCCCGCCAATGGCGTTAACGTGCCGGTATTAGCGCAGATCTACACTATTACTATTACCTTGCTGTTCCTCGCCATGAATGGGCACCTTGTGGCGTTCGAAGTCTTCATTGAGAGTTTCCGAACCATGCCTATAGGAATGGAAGGCCTTGGTCAGGTGGGTGTGTGGGAACTTGCTCACAGAATAAGTTGGATGTTCGCTTCTGCCATGCTGTTGGCATTGCCGGCGGTAACGGCGGTATTGATCGTAAGCATTTCCTTTGGCGTGATGACTCGCGCCGCACCCCAGATGAACATCTTTGCCCTTGGTTTTCCGATTGGCCTGATTTTTGGATTGTTTGCTATTTGGGTATTGCACGCCAACTTTCTGCCACACTTTCAAGAATACACCGAGCAAACCTTTGAATTTATGCGGGGCCTTCAAGGGCAACCCTAACTGAAAGGCCAAGAGCTAAAACATGGCTGAAGAAAACGACAACAGTCAGGAAAAAACCGAAGAGGCCACCCCCCGAAGGCTAGAAAAAGCCAAGGAGGATGGCCAAACTGCGCGCTCAAAAGAGCTGGCTACTATGGCGGTTTTGATTGCTGGCGCTGGCGGTTTGTTAATCTTCGGAACGCATCTGGGTGCCACGCTAGAAGCTATCATGCGCGACGCTTTCACGCTGGAGCGCTCTGCCATATTCGACACTCGGCACATGAGTGTGCAGTTGATAGCCTCCGCAAAAGCTGCCGCTTGGGCGCTTTCTCCCATTCTCCTGCTCCTACTCATCGCCGCGATTGCAGGCTCTATTGGCATTGGTGGTTTGCTATTCAGCGGTAAAGCCATAGCCCCCAAGCTAAACCGCATGGACCCTATCAAAGGCTTGGGTCGGATGTTCTCTGCGCGCTCTTTGATCGAGTTGGTTAAAGCCATTGCAAAAGTGGGTTTGGTGATGGCTCTGGCGGTTCTCATATTGGACGTTCGCACGGAAGATCTACTCTCCATCGCCAACGAGCCCGCCGTGCCAGCCATGGAGCACGTGCTATGGACCTTGGGCTGGAGCTTTTTCTTGCTTTCCTGTGCCACCATCATCATTGCCATTATCGATGTGCCGTTCCAGATTTTTGATCATCAGAAAAAGCTGAGAATGACCAAGCAGGAAGTCAAAGACGAATACAAGGATTCGGAAGGCAAGCCTGAGGTTAAGGGTAAAATCCGCCAGCTCCAACGCGAAATGGCCCAGCGCCGTATGATGCAGGATGTGCCAACGGCGGATGTGGTGATCACCAACCCGACTCACTATGCTGTGGCGTTAAAATACGATCCGGATTCTATGGGCGCGCCAATGGTCGTGGCAAAGGGCAATGACCAGACGGCTTTCAAAATCATGGAGATTGCCCGCGAGCACAAGGTCGAGATTCTGCGCACGCCGCCGTTAACCCGCGCGGTGTATCACAACAGCGACATAGGCGACGAAATCCCCGATGGCCTGTACATGGCCATCGCTCAGGTTCTGGCTTATGTGTTCCAGCTCCGGCAATTCCGTAAGGGACGTGGGCCTAAGCCTGGTATGCCTGACCTTCCGATTCCTTCTGATTTGCGGCGTGATATCTGAGTTGAGAGTTTACCTGTTAGCTTGGGTTCCTAGCCTGTGTAAGTTTGGTGGAGGAGTGGCGGCGGGTGGCCTTTTCAGGACACGCTACGAGCCCATCCCTGGGCGCTTGACGGTGGCCGTCCTTGGCCACCGACAGTCCTGAAAAGGCCACCCACCACCACTCAGGCAAACTCCACGATATCGCTAGAAAGAATTGCCCAATTATCGAGGTAACGGTAAACCTCTGACGTAGTCATTCTGCTGCAGAGCTAAGCGTAACCTTTATATTCCAGCAAGCATTCAATCATCTTTATAGTTTTAAACTGTCGCGATATAGGCATTGTTCGATAGCTGTCATGCGGGGCTGCCTCCCAAAAATGTCGGTGGCCATGGATGGCCACCGTCAAGCCCCCATGGATGGGCTCGTAGCGGTTTTTGGGAGGCAGCCCCGCATGACAGCAGGCACCGAAACTAGCAGGCTACCGAAAAGAGGACGCGATAAGGGGAGAGGTTCGCCACCAGTGCCCGAAGGCACCAGTGAGGCAACAATTAACGTTGAGATCAGTCTTCTTTGTGCTCGTAAATAGCCTTACCCCAGGCTTCGCGGCTACCCGGAAGAATCAGGTTCAGGATGATGGCCGCCACCGCACATAAGGCGATACCTTCAAGGTGGCCCAGCACCATGCCGCCGATGCCGAATACCAGTGTGACACCCACGATAACCAGATTCCGCGATTGGGAAAGGTCAACCTGATGACGGATTAGCGTGCTCATACCCACCACCGCAATGGAACCAAACAGCAGGCACAGAATGCCGCCCATCACCGGCACCGGAATCGTTTGCAGAACCGCACCAAACTTGCCTACAAACGCCAAAACGATGGCAGTGCAGGCCGCCCACCACATAACCTTCGGGTTAAAATTGCGGGTCAGCATCACCGCGCCGGTCACTTCGGAGTAAGTGGTGTTCGGTGGCCCGCCCAACAGAGCCGCGGCACTGGTGGCCAAGCCGTCGCCTAGCAGTGTGCGGTGCAAACCGGGCTTTTCAAGGTAGTTTTTTCGGGTCACATTGCCAATCGCCAGAATATCGCCAATGTGCTCAATGGCCGGGGCAATGGCAACCGGGATCATGAACAGAATGGCGCCCCAGCTGAACGCAGGTGCTACAAAGTTAGGAACCGCAAGCCAAGGTGCCTGCTGGATAGGTGTTGTATCAACTACGCCTGCAAACGCAGAAAGCACATACCCAACAATCACGCCAAACATGATAGGGATCAGCCGGAAGATGCCCTTGGACCATACCGATGCAACAATCGTCACAGCAAGCGAGATCATAGCAATCCAAAGAGCGGTAACCTGTGGGATCAGCTGAACGGCGCCATCGCCTGTGCGGCCAGAAGCCATGTGCACAGCAACCGGGGCCAACCCAAGACCGATCACCATAATGACCGGGCCAATGACCACGGGGGGCAGCAGGCGAGTTACAAAGCCGGTGCCACGGAGTTTTATCGCACCGCTGAGAAGAACATAAAGAATGCCCGCCGCCATCAGACCGCCTAGAGTTTCCTCAAGACCGAATTTGCCCTTGGAAGCAATTACCGGTGCGATAAATGCGAAAGATGAGGCGAGAAAAATCGGGATCTGGCCGCCGGTCACAATATGGAAAATAAGTGTGCCAAGGCCTGCGGTGAAGAGAGCAACGTTCGGATCAAGGCCGGTGATCAAGGGCATCAGCACCAAGGCGCCGAAGGCTACAAGTAGCATTTGGGAGCCGGCGATAGCCTGCTTCCAGATCGAATCTGTAGTGTGATCTTGCATGATCAGTTGTCCTTTTGCTTGGTGCCGAAGATTTTGTCACCGGCATCGCCAAGCCCTGGCAGGATATAGCCCTTCTCGTTCAGGCCGTCGTCTACAGACGCAGTGTAAATGGAAACGTCCGGGTGCTTGTCCAGAACATTTTTAATACCTTCCGGTGCCGCAACCAGGACCAACGCGCGAATCTCGGTACTTCCGGCTTTCTTAAGCACATCGATAGTGGAAATCATTGAGCCGCCGGTCGCAACCATAGGGTCAACAATCAGAGCCATACGCTGATCCAGCTCACCCACCAGCTTTTCCAAATAGGTATTGGCTTCCAGCGTTTCTTCGTTTCGAATCTGGCCCACCACACTGACCCGTGCCACCGGAATTAGGCTAAGAACGCCATCCAGCATGCCGAGCCCGGCCCGTAAAATAGGGACGATAGTGATTTTCTTGCCTTGGATTTGCTCCACGCTGACCGGCCCTGCCCATCCCTCAATGGTTTTTTCCTGCAGGCTGAAATCCTTGGTGGCTTCATAGGTCAGCAAAGCACCGACTTCCTGTGCCAGCTCACGAAAATTTTTAGTGCTGATCTCGGCGCGACGCATCAAGCCGAGTTTGTGTCTGATCAGGGGGTGTCTTACCTCGTGGACTGGCATGGGCTCACCTGTTTTATGGGTCTGGGTTTGAGGGGCTATGTCGCGATTAAGTGGCGCAAGGATACCGCATCTTACAAGGTGAGTCAGGCACCTAAAGCCACCTGCCAAGTGAAAATTTGAACGCGCTGGTATGGATCTTGCGGTAACAGGGTTAAAGATACTTTGGCGTCAGAATCTCGACCCTGAAAACGCCTTCAGAAACAGTAAATCGGAGATGCTTAGGGCATGGACAGAGCTTTAGTCCTCAATAACGTCAAATCCCTGACGCAGGGCAACCTCGGCGTACCCATCATGCTGATGGGGCTGTTGGGTATGATGATTCTGCCCATGCCAGCGTTTTTGCTAGACGTTTTGTTCACCTTCAACATCACGCTTTCGATTGTCATTCTGCTGGTGTGCGTATACGCACTGCGGCCGATGGAGTTTGCGTCCTTCCCAACGGTATTGCTGGTGGCAACCCTGTTGCGCTTGGCGCTTAACGTGGCATCTACGCGAATTGTTTTGTTGGAAGGGCACGAAGGCGGTGATGCCGCAGGTAAAGTTATTGAGTCCTTTGGCGCGGTGTTGATCGGCGGTAACTATGCGGTTGGTCTGGTGGTGTTTGCCATTTTAATGATCATCAACTTTTTGGTGGTAACAAAAGGTGCGGGCCGGGTTTCGGAAGTAAGCGCACGTTTTACATTGGATGCCATGCCAGGCAAACAAATGGCAATCGATGCGGACCTGAACGCGGGGTTGGTTAATCAGGATGAGGCCAAGCACCGGCGGGAGGAGATTGCTCAGGAAGCGGATTTCTACGGCTCCATGGACGGTGCTTCAAAATTTGTGAAGGGCGATGCGGTTGCGGGCTTATTGATTCTGGCCATCAATATCATTGGTGGTGTTGCCATCGGTATGCTTCAGCATGGACTTGATTTTGGGTTGGCCATGGAGCGTTACGCGCTACTCACCATCGGTGATGGTTTGGTTGCACAGATTCCGTCGCTACTGCTTTCCACCTCCGCTGCCATCATGGTTACCCGGGTTACCTCCAGTCAGGATATGGGTGGGCAGATTCTTCAGCAAATGTTCAGCGCGCCCAAAGCTCTGGGTATTGCCGCAGGCATTCTGATTCTGCTTGGGTTGATTCCGGGGATGCCCCATGTGGCTTTCCTCGGGCTGGGTGGGCTTGCGGCGGGAGCTGCCTGGTACATCTGGAACAAAGATCGGCAAACGGTTGAAGAGGGTAGCTCGTTTCCGGGCCGAGGTGGTGCGGGTGTTGTTTCGGGGAGTGGTGGGCGTGATATCCCCTTGAGCGGCGATGTAGGAGGTAATCAGGGCCGCCAGCTTCCCGCGCCGGGAGAAACCCGCGAGTTGGGCTGGGATGATGTGGCAACGGTGGATATTGTCGGACTGGAAGTGGGTTATCGCCTGATACCGCTGGTAGATAGGACTCAGGGCGGCCAGCTACTCAGCCGTATTAAAGGGGTTCGCAAGAAGCTGTCGCAGGATATGGGCTTCCTCATGCCTTCAGTGCATATTCGAGACAATCTGGACCTCATGCCCAATGTGTATCGCATCACTTTGATGGGTGTCACGTTAGCAGAGGCGGAAATTCACCCAGACCGTGAGCTGGCCATAGATCCCGGGCAAGTATTCGGAAAAATAGAAGGTATAGAAGGCAAAGACCCGGCCTTCGGTTTGGATGCCAGCTGGATTGAGCCTGATAAGAAAGATCAGGCTCAGACGCTGGGCTATACCGTGGTGGACGCAAGCACCGTTGTGGCTACGCACTTGAATCAGGTGTTGCAAAAGCACGCTCACGAACTGCTTGGGCATGAAGAAGTTCAGAAATGGCTGGATCAGTTGGAGAAAGCGTCGCCCAAGTTGGCAGAAGAGTTGGTGCCAACCACTGTGTCTATCAGCCTCTTGCTAAAGGTACTGCAGAATCTGCTCAAAGAAGAAGTGCCTATCCGCGATATGCGCTCCATTGCTGAATCCATAGTGAACGTGCATCCGAAGAGCCAGGACCCCAAGCTGCTGACTACAGTAGCGCGTCAGTCTTTGCGGCGGATGATTGTTCAAAGCATCTGCGGCAATGATCAAGAGATCCCTGTGATTACTCTCGATCCGGATTTGGAACAGTTGTTGCTTAAGTCTGTTCAGCAGAGTCAACAATCTGGCGGCCAAGAAGATATAGGCATGGTGTTGGAGCCGAACATGGTGGAGAAACTGCAGCGTTCATTACAAGACAGCGTGCAGCGGCAGGAAATGCTGGGGAAACCAGCCATCTTGCTGGTGTCCGGGCCGCTGCGGCCGGTGCTCGCCAAGTTTGCCAGTTACGGTGTGGAGCGGCTGCATGTGCTCTCTTATCAAGAAATACCGGATAACAAGCAGATAACGATCGTGGCGTCTGTTGGTCAATAAGCCAGCGGATGAAAGAACGGACAACGCAGGAGATGCGTTGCCGGTGGAGGATGTAATATCATGAAAGTGAAACGTTTTTTTGCCAAAAGCATGGCTGAAGCCCTGAAGCAGGTCAGTGAGCAGATGGGGCCGGATGCTGTCATCCTTTCCAACCGCCGAGTAGATGGCGGCGTTGAAATTGTCACGGCTCTGGATTACGACGAAAACATGGCGCGCCAAAGCCTTGGCGAGCAAGCTAGTGAAGCCACCAACGGCGCACGTCTTGCTGAAATGCAGGCAGAGCGCCATCGTCGGCTGGAAGATGAACTAAGCCGGTCCCGCACTCGTATTCGTGACGTGCGGGAAAGCCGGGCCGCGCGCGGGCAGAGCTATGCCGAAGCCTCCTTTGTGGATTTGCATGAGGCCGCGAGCGACGAATACATAGAGCCGTCTTCACAAGGTGCCAGCACACCCAATTACTCCGATGAGCTTGCGCGCATGCGTGCGGAAATCAGCTCCTTGCGGGACCTAATGAACGGCCGGCGTGCTGAGCCTGAAAAGCCGGGCGTCAACGCGGTTCAGCAGCGGCTTGCAGAACGTTTACAGGAATTTGGCCTGAGCCAAAACCTTGCTGGTTCACTTTCCCGTCGGCACAAAGGCGGCAAGCTGGAAGATGGTTGGAAGCAGTCGCTAAAAATGCTCGTGGCGGGCCTGCGCACGCCGCACCAAGAATGGCTGGATGAGGGTGGGGTGTACGCATTGGTTGGCCCTACAGGCTCCGGCAAGACAACCACCATTGGCAAGCTCGCAGCGCGTTATGTGCTGAAACACGGAGCAGATTCTATCGCTCTGGTCACAACAGACCGTTACCGGGTGGCAGCACATGAGCAGCTTTTTGTGTTTGGTCGCATACTGAATGTTCCGGTTCGGGTTGTGGATGAAAGCAACACGCTTGATGATATTCTTGATGAGCTGTCAGACCGTCATCTGGTGCTGATCGACACTGCGGGTTTGACCAGTTCCGATAAGGGCTATCAGGAACAGTTGGCAGAGTTGGCGCGCAGCCACCATAAGGTTCGTACACATTTGGTTGTTTCAGCCACCAGCCAGCCACGCATTATGAAATCCGTCTGGCATTGCTATAAGATGGCAAGTCTTACGGGCTGCGTGATGACAAAAATTGACGAAGCCCTGACTCTGGGCGAATCTTTGGGCTTTGTGATGGAAACCGGTTTGCCGGTGGCCTACTACACAGACGGACAAAAAATCCCGGGAGATTTGCATCATGCTGAAGCGGTCCCGTTGGTACGTTTGGCCGTTGAGCGTCTGAAAATATCTCAGCAGCAAATGGCTGCGGAGCAAGTGCCCGGTACGGAGCGCCCGCGGGAAACTGCATGAGGTCGTGAGGGCCTGAGTTGTATCCGGCTATGAACCATGTCCGGTTAAATCTGGCGAGAGATAATAAACAGTATGAGCAAAGCACATCCGGTACAGGTGATAGCGGTTTCCGGCGGCAAAGGCGGGGTCGGCAAGAGTAATATTTCGGTTAACCTTGGCATTGCACTGGCACAGAAAGGCAGACGCGTGGTTCTGCTTGACGCCGACCTTGGTCTGGGAAATCTGGATGTGTTGCTCGGCGTTACCGCCAACCATACTTTGCAGGATGTTTTGGCAGGGGAGTGTGACCTCCGAGACGTTCTGGTGAACGGCCCCGGTGGTATCAAAATTGTTCCGGCTTCTTCCGGAACCCAGCGCATGACCCAGCTCAGCCCTATGGAACACGCAGGCCTGATCAACGCTTTTAGTGAGCTGGGCGATCAGATTGACGTGCTTATTGTGGATACAGCTGCCGGTATCTCCGAATCGGTTGTGAGCTTTTTGCGAGCCTCACAAGAGCTCCTTCTGGTGGTGTGCGATGAACCAACGTCCATCACAGACGCCTACGCACTGATTAAACTGATGAACCGTGATTACGGCACAAACCGCTTCCGAATTCTTGCAAACCAAGTGGGGAGTGAGCAAGAAGGCCGTCATTTGTTCGAAAAACTGACCCGTGTTACCGAGCGATTTCTCGATGTGGCACTACAATACGTAGGTATGGTGCCTTACGACGAGGCTGTTAAAAAAGCGGTTCAGCGCCAGAAGGCTGTGCTGGATGCTTATCCTAGGGCCAAAGCCTCGGTTGCGATCAGGGCGCTGGCAGAGAAAGTAGAAAGCTGGCCGCTACCAACTTCTCCCCGCGGTCACTTGGAGTTTTTTGTGGAGCGGCTCGTCGAAGTCTGAAACGGATCCCGTCTAACAACACCGGATGCATGACATTGGCGAAAAATCTGGGAATATACCACCAGACTGGCGTGAAAAGTCCCTCGGAACTCGTTGAGACTCACGCCCCTCTGGTTAAGAAAATTGCACTTCATCTTATGGCGCGCTTACCGGCCTCGGTGCAGCTCGACGACCTTATGCAGGCGGGCATGATCGGGTTGCTGGAAGCGGCTCAGCGCTACAGTTCAACCAAAGGCGCAACCTTTGAAACCTATGCAGGAATCCGCATTCGCGGATCGATGGTCGATGAGATCCGCAAAGGCGACTGGGTGCCGCGCTCTGTTCATCGGAACGCCCGCCGGGTTGCCCGGGCAATCAAGGCTGTAGAAGATCGCGAGGGCCGCGAGGCGCAAGACTTTGAGGTGGCGGAAGAGCTCGATATGGAGCTTTCCGAATATCACGCCACTCTGGCCGATGCCAACAGCGGTCGACTTTTTAGTCTGGATGAGCTCAATGAATCCGGAGAGCTGCCGATAGAAGAAACAGAAGCCAGTGATAATCCGTTGGATGGTCTAACGTCTGACTCGTTTCGCAGCAATTTGGCTGCGGCTATCGAGCAGCTTCCCGAGCGGGAAAAGCTTGTGTTGAGCCTTTATTATCAGGAAGAGCTGAACCTAAAGGAAATCGGTGCTGTGCTGGGAGTCAGTGAAAGCCGGGTCAGCCAAATTCACAGTCAGGCAGCGTTGCGATTACGTGGCAGGCTTTCTGAATGGCGCCTTGAGGAACACAACTAGAGTGTAGTATTTGGTAACCGGCGCTTTACAAGCGCGATAAAGACCAGACAATACATAGTTAAACCAGCGGCCTGCTACACTTTGAGCACATAGGCTAAACGAATTCCGGGTCTTACTAACTGGAGGTCCCTTTGGACAAGAACATGAAAATTCTCATTGTGGATGACTTCTCCACAATGCGGCGGATTATCAAAAACCTGCTCCGTGATCTGGGCTTCACCAATACCGATGAAGCAGATGACGGCAATACCGCTCTACCCATGCTTAAAAGCGGCAAGTACGATTTTCTGGTGACAGATTGGAATATGCCCGGAATGTCCGGCTTTGACCTGCTCAAAGCGGTACGGGCTGATGAGAACTTGAAAACCCTTCCTGTTTTGATGGTTACAGCCGAAGCCAAGCGCGACCAAATTGTGGCAGCAGCTCAGGCCGGGGTGAACGGTTACGTGGTAAAGCCTTTCACGGCCGCCGTTCTCAAAGAAAAAATCGAGAAGATTTTTGAACGTATCCAGTAACTGAAAATCGGATGGGTCGTATGAGCGATGACAAAAAGATCCACCGGGATCTTGAGCCAGAAGTGACCGAAAAGCTCCGGCATCAGTCAGCAGAACTCGCCCAATGTGTTGAGAGCGGCGACTATGCCGGTGCCATGAATCTGATCAACCAGTTGAGCGAAGTCAGGGATCAGAGCCTTTATCGTGAAGTTGGACGGCTAACACGGTCGCTGCATGAGGCAATTCGTAATTTCCAGATAGATCCCCGTAGTCAGGAGCAGAAAGAAGTGCTGTCGCTGATGACAGATGCGTCCGACAGGCTGGCATACGTTGTTCAGATGACGAGTCAGGCTGCCAACCGCACCATGGATCTGGTGGAAGAAAGCATGCCAATCGCCAACACGCTGCGCGAAGACGCTTCATCATTAAGAGAAGAGTGGCAACGGTTAGGCCGTCGCGAAATGCAGCCTGCCGAATTTCGCGAACTGTATGGCCGGGTTGATGCTTTTTTCCTGAGTGTCACCAAGGACGCAGATACCATATACAACAGTTTTTCAGAGATTCTGCTGGCGCAGGATTTTCAGGATTTGACCGGGCAGGTGATTCAGCGTGTGACGGCCTTGGTTAAAGAGGTTGAAGAGCAAATGCTCAGCTTGGTGGTCATGGCCAGCCACGTTGATCAACTTACAGGCACAGTGCATCAAATTGATAGTGAGGAAGTCTCTGCCGAACAAGGCGTGGGGCCTCAGATGAAAGCTGAAGAGCGTGAAGATGTTGTCTCGGGACAAAACGACGTAGACGATTTGTTGTCGAGTCTCGGTTTCTGAATATGAGAGGTTAGCCCATGGCGTTCGATGCCGATGATGAGATCCTGCAGGACTTCCTCGTAGAGGCCGGGGAAATTCTCGAGAAGCTGTCTGAGCAGCTTGTAGATCTTGAGCAACATCCTGATGACAGTGATCTGCTCAACGCTATATTCCGTGGGTTCCATACCGTAAAAGGCGGTGCGGGCTTCCTGCAACTGGAGGCGCTGGTTAACTGCTGCCACTCTGCGGAAAACGTGTTTGACATACTGCGCAACCACAAGCGGTCCGTGGACTCCGAGCTAATGGACGTTGTTCTGGAGGCTCTGGACTACGTTAATGCCATGTTCGATCAGGTGCGTAACGGGGAAGAGCTAACCCCCGCGCCCGATGAGCTGATTGCTGCGTTGGATGCACTTGCACAGCCCCAAACCGAAGCTGCTTCGTCTGTCGCCGAAGAGCCTATTCCTGCTGAAGACTCTGTAGCAAGCGCTCAGGATGGCGGTGATATCACGGATGATGAATTCGAGCAGTTGCTCGATGCATTGCACGGCGATGCGCCTGTTTCGGCTCCGGACAACAGCCCGACGAGTGACGAGCAGGTGGCCTCTGCGAATGGTGACACTAACGGCAGCGCCTCCGGCGATGACATTACCGATGACGAATTTGAAGCTTTGCTGGATGAGCTACACGGCAAAGGCAAGTTTGCCGCAAAACCGGTTGAAAGCGACAACACCGAAGCCACAAGCGCTGATGCACCGGAAGCGGGTAATGCCGGTGAACTGATCACTGACGACGAGTTTGAAAATCTGTTGGATGAGCTACACGGCAAGGGCGGAAGCCCTACAGCCAGCGCCTCCGAGAAAGAACCAGTGAAGCCGCAGCCACCGCAGAAGAGTGCCGAGCCCGCGAAAGCCGCGCCCAAGCCTGAAAAGAAACCTGACGCCAAGCCAGCGGCTAAAGAGCCCGCCAAACAAGCCGCTCCTCCTAGAGAAGCACCCGCGGCGGAAACCACGGTTCGCGTCGATACCAAACGTCTGGATGACATCATGAACATGGTGGGCGAGTTGGTGCTGGTTAGAAACCGGCTTCAGAGATTGGGCTCTGAGAGCGAAGACGAGCACATGCACAAGGCCGTTTCCAGCCTCGATGTGGTTACAACCGATCTTCAGGCCGCGGTGATGCAAACTCGCATGCAGCCGATCAAGAAAGTGTTTGGCCGCTTCCCGCGTGTTGTCCGCGACCTTGCCCGTAGTATGAAAAAAGAAGTGAACTTGGTTATGCATGGCGAGGACACGGATCTCGACAAGAACCTTGTCGAAGCCCTTTCCGACCCGCTTGTGCATTTGGTTCGCAACTCTGTGGACCACGGAATCGAAGCGCCGGATGTGCGAGAGAAAGCTGGCAAGCCAAGGCAGGGGACGGTCACCCTCTCAGCGGAACAGGAAGGGGACCACATTCTTTTGTCCATCGATGATGATGGCGCTGGCATGGACCCGGAAGTGCTCCGCCGCAAAGCGGTAGAGAAAGGCATTTACGATCAAGATGCCGCTGATCGGCTAACCGATACTGAGTGTTTTAATCTGATTTTTGCCGCTGGTTTTTCAACCAAGGAACAAATTTCTGACGTTTCTGGCCGCGGCGTGGGCATGGATGTGGTGAAAACCAAAATCAACCAGCTCAACGGTCAACTCAGTATTGTTTCAGCGTTGGGTAAAGGCTCGCGCATCATCATAAAAGTGCCCCTGACTCTGGCAATCATGCCAACCTTGATGATTAAGCTTGATGACCAGTCTTTTGCTCTGCCACTGGTAAATGTGGTGGAGATATTCCATCTGGACTTGACCCGCACCAACATTGTGGATGGGCGTGAGTGTATTGTTGTACGAGACAATGTGTTCCCGCTATTCCACATAAAGCGCTGGCTGGTTAAAGGCTCTGTAGGCTCGGGTCGCCCGGAAAACGGGCACGTTGTTATTGTTGCCATGGGCACTCGCAAGGTTGGCTTTGTTGTAGACCAGCTAGTAGGTCAGGAAGAAGTGGTTATCAAACCGCTGGGGCGCGGGCTGCAGGGAACGCCCGGTATGGCTGGTGCGACGATTACCGGTGACGGTCGTATAGCGCTTATTATTGATGTGCCTAGCTTGCTGCAGCATTACAGTTAATGATGCTTTGTTGACTGCCGGCGCTTTCCACCGACTGGCTGAAGGCGCTTTCCACCGACAGGCTGAAGGCTCTATGGAACAAAGCACACGGCACACAGGTAGGAGAATTGGATGACGGTTTCTGTCCTGGTCGTTGACGACTCAGGGTTCTTCCGCAAACGGCTGACAGAGATACTGACCTCGTCGGGGCAGATCCGCGTTGTGGGTGTGGCGGCTAACGGCCGGGAAGGCGTTGAGCTGGCGGCATCCCTGCGCCCGGATGTTATCACCATGGACTACGAAATGCCGATTATGGACGGCATTTCGGCTGTGCGGGAAATCATGAAAAAGCATCCGGTTCCCGTGCTGATGTTTTCGTCGCTCACTTATGAAGGCGCCAGAATAACACTGGATGCGCTGGAAGCCGGGGCCGTTGATTTTCTGCCGAAAAACTTCGAGGAAATTGCCAGAGACGGCAGCCAGCTGCAAAAAATCCTGATTGATCGCGTGCTGGATGTTGCCCGCAGCCGTCCGTCCGGTCGGTCGCAGCCTCCCGCACCACCGGCATCCCCAAGGCCTGCTTCGCCATCTGCGCGTGCACCCTTGGCTAAGCCTTCCACGGCGGGCCGCCCTTTGGCATCTGGTCGTCAGTCTGCGCAATCACTTCCGGAAGAGCCCCCCAAACGGCCTACGCGAAAAGGCCCCGCACGGCACTATGCCGTTGTAGCGATTGGCACCTCTACTGGTGGACCAGTGGCGCTCCAACGTGTGCTGAGTGTGTTACCTGCTAACTTTCCCTCGCCGATTGTGCTGGTTCAGCACATGCCTGCGAGCTTTACGCCAGCGTTTGCCGAACGCCTGAATAAACTTTGCAAGATAGAAGTCCGGCAAGCGGAAGACGGCGATAGTCTGCGCCCGGGTTTGGCGTTGCTTGCGCCCGGCGGCAAACAGATGATGATCGAAAACCGCAGTGGCCAGCCTAGAGTCCGGATTTTGCCCGGAGACGAGAGGCTCAATTACCGACCGTGTGTTGACGTTACCTTCGGCTCTCTCGCTCGGGCTTATCCTGGCAAAACCCTTGGTGTGATTCTTACCGGCATGGGCTCCGATGGCCGTGAGGGCTGTCGAATGATGAAACAAAGCGGTTCGCCTATCTGGTCGCAAGATGAAAAGTCGTCGGTCATTTATGGCATGCCTATGGCCGTTGCCAAAGCTGGCCTAAGTGATGAAGTGTTGTCGTTAGACGAAGTTGGCCCCCGACTGATTGAGAGCGTTTGTTAATGGATGTCCTAAGCCTGCTCGGAGTGGTTCTGGCATTTGCCGCCATCCTTGGCGGTAATTTGCTTGAAGGCGGCGCACTGAGCTCACTGTTTAATGGCCCTGCTGCGATTATCGTAATTGGTGGCACCTTGGCTGCAACGATTCTTCAAACCTCTTGGCCGGTATTAAAGCGGGCCTTTGCTCAGGTTCGTTGGGTGTTTGTTCCGCCGTATATCAGTATTGAAGATGGCATTGGCAAGGTGATCGACTGGAGCGTAAAGGCCCGCAAGCAGGGCTTGTTGGGGCTTGAGGGGCTGGCGGAAAACGAACCGGAAAATTTTGCGCGCAAAGGTCTTCAGCTGCTGGTGGATGGGGCCGAAACAGAAACCATCCGCAGCATTATGGAAATTGATTTGGATTGTCGGGAGCAGCACAACCTGGAGGCGGCGCGGGTGTTTGAGGCTATGGGTGGGTATTCACCCACAATTGGCATTATTGGCGCGGTCATGGGGCTGATCCAGGTAATGACCAATCTTGAAAACCCGGAGTCCCTCGGCAGCGGAATCGCGACGGCGTTTGTAGCAACTATCTACGGTGTGGCCTTGGCAAACCTGCTGTTTTTTCCGGTTGCCAATAAATTGCGCGGATTGGTGAAAGAGCGCTCACGATACGAAGATATGATGATCGATGGTCTAATCGCCATCGCGGAGGGTGAGAACCCTAAATCCATTGAATTGCGGCTGCGGGGCTTCCTGCAGTAGGCAAACCCGGTTCTTATTATGCGGCGTCGCAGGCAACCACAGGACGATTTGCACAACAAAGAGCGTTGGTTGATTTCCTATGCGGATTTCATAACTCTATTGTTTGCTTTTTTTGTGGTGATGTACTCTGTCTCTTCGGTAAATGAAGGTAAGTACAAGGTACTTTCCGAGACCCTTACCGGCGTTTTTAACGCGCCCCAGCGATCCTTTCAACCCATCGAAATCGGTGACCAACCTCCGCGCCCGGAGGTCACTGCCACGGAGGACGTTATTCCTCCTGAGGTAACCGAGGCGCCAAGAAATCCCGAGCAAGAATCGCAGGCACGGACTGAGGCTTTACGCACTATGGCAAACCAATTGGCCATGGAGTTTGACGAGCTCATTGATCGCGGTGTGGTTACGCTTGAAACCAATGACCGTTGGCTGTCACTCAACCTACCAGACAGCCTTCTTTTTGGCAGTGGCAATGCCGAACCACATTATGACGCGTTTGAGGTGATGGATAAGGTGGCGCGGGTTCTCAGAAACCGGGACAACGCAGTAAAGGTTGAAGGCTTCACCGATAACCAGCCCATTCGCACTCAGCGTTTTCCGTCCAACTGGGAGTTGTCAGCAGCCCGGGCGGCTGCCGTTGTACGTATGTTGGATATGGAAGGTATTGAGCCTGAACGCCTAGCAGCGGTCGGTTATGGCGAGCACCAGCCTCTGGCCCGCAACGACACAGAAGAAGGGCGACGTCGCAACCGGCGTGTGGTGCTCTTGATCTCCCGTGAGGCCAGCATCCGGGGCGTTATGCGCTAAGGTGTTTAACCGCATTGTAATGTCTGGCACGGTTTCTGTATTACTCCATCAATATTCATTCAAGCGGCAACAGGCTGCCGGTTCGTAACGCGTTCAAGTTGCGTGGGAACTGGCCGATAAATCTTGATACAAGGTGATTTTAGTGCGTCGCAACAACGTAGTTTCTGGAGTAAAAGCGTGCGAATCTGGGCAGTAGCCAATCAGAAAGGTGGAGTGGGTAAAACCACCTCTGTGGTCACTTTGGGTGGCCTGCTGGCGGAGCGTGGCAAACGCGTTCTGGTGGTTGATCTTGATCCTCATGGCTCTCTAACCAGTTGGTTTGGGTATGACCCAGACACACTCGCACACAGTGTTTTTGATCTGTTTCAGCATCAGGGCAAGGTACCAGAGGGGCTTCCTGCTCAGCTTATTACAGACACCGGCTCTCCCGGGCTAGCCCTGTTGCCAGCGAGCACGGCGCTCGCAACCTTGGAGCGTCGAATGGTTGGCGTTGAAGGCATGGGCCTGATTATCTCCCGGGCACTTGCCCAGCTCTGGGACGATTTTGACTACGTTCTTCTTGATAACACGCCCTCGCTGGGTGTTCTGATGGTCAATGCCTTGGCAGCGGCACAGCATCTTGTTATTCCGGTGCAAACCGAGTTCCTCGCCATCAAAGGGCTTGAACGCATGCTGCACACCCTGCAGATGATCATGCGTTCCCAGAAGAACCCGTTGCCTTACACCATCGTGCCCACCATGTTTGACCGGCGCACTCAGGCTTCGGTGAAGAGCCTAAATCAGCTTCGTAAAACCTATCAGGACAATCTGTGGAAGTTTGCAGTGCCGGTGGATACGAAATTTCGTGACGCCAGTCAGGCCGGAATTATTCCCTCTCAGCTGGATGCGCAAACCCACGGTGTTCGGGCGTACCGGCACCTGTTGGATGATTTGTTGGCAAGAACAGGTGCGATGAAGGAGCGTCAGCATGGCTGACGAAAAATTGACAAAGCTGGCAGACCCGACCACGGCCATTGCCAGTTATCTGGACGAATTGCTACACACGGCAACGGACACGGCTTTGCGTGAGGAGCTTGTAGAACCCAAACCGGCTCCAGCTCGAAAACCCGTGGCTGCACCCAAGCCGGTAATTGCACCCAAGCCGGTGATGGCGCCTAAACCCGAGCCCGCGCCTCTGGTAAAGGTTGCACCACAACCCGTGCAGGTTCCAGAGTCCGTTGCTGTAGCGACGTCCACGCCGAAGCTGACGCCTGAGCCCGCGCGAGATGAGCCTGCACTGCGCCCGGAGTGGTCAGAGCGGCCGTTTGAGTGTTTGATTTTTACCGTCGCCGGTTTACAACTTGCGGTTCCTCTGGTGTTGTTGGGCGCTATTCACCGGATTGAAGAAGATATTCGGCCCATTCCCGGTAGTCCCCGATGGTACATGGGTATCCGTGTAGGCTCTGAACGGAACCTGAGGGTTGTAGATACCGCTGAATGGATAATGTCTGGAAGAGTGCCAACCAATGCTCGCGACAACTACCGGTTTGTTATTCGCTTGGATAACAGCGAATGGGGGCTAGCCTGTGATGACGTAGCCCAGTCGTTCACCCTAAGCCCAGACGATGTGCGCTGGCGCACGGCTCGCAGCAAGCGGCCCTGGTTGGCGGGAACAGTGATTGAGCAAATGTGTGCTCTGGTTGATGTGCGCACCATGGCGGATTTGCTAGGGCGTGCAGAACGGGAGCATCATCTAGATTTGAACTGACCGGCTGGCCCGGTTACGCAATGAAACCGTGCTGTACTGGCATGGTTTGTGCCCTTAACTATAGTATTGGGCACTGATGATGTTTTTTTGACGATCAGGTTGCCCGCCGGGCAGCCGAATAGGAGATACAGGCTATGGCAGCCCCAAGCGGACAGCAAAATCAGGCCCATGATGATCAGGTCTTGCAGTATGTGACCTTCCGGCTGGATAACGAGACTTATGGTCTGAACGTTATGCAGATTCAGGAAGTGCTGAGGTACACGGAGATTGCACCCGTACCGGGGGCTCCGGATTACGTTCTCGGTATTATCAATTTGCGTGGCAATGTGGTGACGGTTATCGATACCCGCCGCAGGTTCGGATTGGCAGATGCTGATATTACAGATGCCACCCGAATTGTCGTGATGGAATCCGCCGACCAGGTGATGGGAATTCTGGTGGATTCCGTGGCCGAGGTCGTGTACCTCAAGGCCAGCGAGATTGAAACTGCGCCCAATGTGGGCAACGAAGAAAGCGCCAGGTTTATCCAAGGTGTGTGCAACAAGGATGGTGAACTGATCATATTGGTCGAGTTCGACAAAATGCTGACAGACCACGAGTGGGCTGAAATCGCAGGGCTGTAGACCGGAGCCATACCGGCCAAGCCTGATGATGGACGCCTCCCGTGGCAAATAACCGGAGACGTCCATTATGTTTACTGAAATTCCTTCCTACCTTCCCTGGGTACTGACTGCCGCAGCGATCTCGTTGGTCTTTGCACACGGCATTGTGCTCGGGCGCCAGAACAGACAACTGAAAGCCATGCTCAAGGATCGATGCGATACCCTTGGCAGGGAGTTGCATGCAACAGCCAGCGGCAGTATGGGCGTAGGCCAGCGGCTTGTGGTTTGCGAACGGCAACTGCACGAGCTGCGCACAACACTAGACGAGATGCGCCAGAATGACCCTTTGCGTATTTCTTACGATGAAGCCTCGCGGCTGGTTGATCTTGGCGCAGATATAGACGATCTTATGAATACGTGTGGAATATCCCGTCCCGAGGCCGAGCTGGTATCAGCGCTGAAAAAACGTCAGGCGGCCTAATATTACGCTGCTATGGACGTTAATGAATGAAGAAAGTTTACTCAAGGGGCCGCGAGGCCCTTCTTGCTGTATCCCGCAATGATTATGTGACCGGCTCGGATCTGATCCCCTCGATAACCGGACACTCTATCCCCCGCGAAGAAACCGTTGCCCACATCCTGTCAATCATGCCCGAGATTACGCCAGCGGATGTTGTGATGCGGCTCTGGCTAAAGCCAAAGCCGAGGCGGCGCTAGAAAATTGCCGCGTGTTGGATGTTTTACGCCGTAGCCTAAACATTGAAGAAATCGAGCTCTATCGTTCACTGGCGCAACAGCGTGGAATGGCCTTTGCTGACGCTGATGAGCTGTTGCCTACCTTGAAAGATGAGTTATTTCGTCGCTTCTCGCGCACCTTTCTGGATTTGTCCCGAATCATTCCTGTGGCACAGACAAATGACACAGTGACGTTTGTTACCGATGACCCGGATGCGCGCACGGATCAGCTGGAGCGCATGAGTCCTAACCACACCATAGAGTGCTGGTTGTTGGGCCTACTGGTTCGGGCAAGTCCACTACGCTTTATGCCGGGCTGCAGACGCTTGCAGACGATGGCCGCCGTAAGGTTATTACAGTAGAAGATCCGATCGAATATTCCATCGATAATGTGCAGCAAACACCAGTACGAAGCGATATCGGGTTTAACTTTGCGGATGCCATGCGAGCGTTTGTGCGTCAGGACCCCGATATCATTATGGTCGGCGAAATTCGTGACAAAGAAACCGCTTTGGAAGCGATCCGCGCATCCCAGACTGGCCACGTTGTGCTTTCCACGTTGCACAGTAACGATGCGGTGGACTCC
>Ga0209075_1000330_pt1 | contig 45486 bp, 40 predicted proteins | sample Stecom2011_FD_187523 | JGI IMG/M metagenome (GOLD analysis project Ga0209075, IMG submission 187523) | Agricultural soil microbial communities from Utah to study Nitrogen management - Steer compost 2011 (SPAdes) (version 2) | ecosystem: Environmental > Terrestrial > Soil > Agricultural land...
AACACTAGCCCTTAAAGGACTAGTGTCAATGTTTGAATATTATACTACACGCATAAATTTGAATGTACATTAAACCGCCGTATACGTGGTCCGTATGTACGGTGGTGTGAGAGGGATGAAATAAACTTATTTATTTCTCTCTACTCGATTGTAATAAAATATTTTATTGATTAATAAAATTATGTATGATACAATTCAAATATAAATATCAAGAAAATGGAGATATAAATTTATGGTAATTGAAGAAAAAATTCGAAACTCAGTTGGAAGGGTTTATCGTAAAGGAATTATAATTATAACATTATTATCTTTAATTAATTTAATTTATAAATTAATAGTAAGTCTTATAAATGATTTTTCAATTCTAACGTTAATTGCAGAAGTAGCAATTGTTTTATGTGGTGGGATTATTTTACTTGTTGGGGGAAATAAAACTAACGAACAAAATAGATATAATAGATTAGATACTAGTGATGAAATTGATTTATGTAGAAATTTAAAAGTTTTCTTTTTTGTTATTTTACTAAGTCACGCTGTTTCAATTCCTTATTATTTTATTAATAATCGTAGTTCAAATGTATATTATATTAATTATTTTATTTTAATCTTGGAAGTAATAGGTGCAATATATATTTATTATGCACATAAAAAGGAAAATATCTATATTAATTATAGTTTTATAGAAGAACAGAAAAAACTATACTATGATAAAGTATTAAAAAATATTTATAAAATTGTAATAGTTAATATTATAGTTTTCTTAGTTTCAATACTTTTAACTTATGTTTTAACAGATATATTACTTACTGCAATTTGGGCTATTGTATTATCTTTTTTGTTTTGTGTAGTATCTTTGAGTTTAATATATTTATTTTTATCTTGGTTAGATAGATCTAGGTATGAAGAAGACACAGTAGAAGATCTAGAGAGTACGCAAATCACCTTTACAAAAACTTCCGTAATAATTGGAATAACACTAATTGTGTTAAATTTCATAAGCACTTCTTTATCTCTTTTTCAACATTTCGCCATCTCACACATAATAAATAATTTTATGTCAATGGAGTCAGTGTTAGGAAAATTTGTATTACTTCAATCAAATATTCAAGTTTATTTAAGAATTTTTATAGCTGTTATATTTATATTATTATTAATTAATATGACTAGATATGTAATAGAAAATAGCAAAACTAATCAAGCACTAAAGATTTTTATAATCTTTGAACTAGTAAAGCTAGCTTTTAGCTATATACAAAGATTTATTCTAACGATCATGAGCGTTAATGAAAATGTTAATGTATATAGATATATTACTTCTGGAAACAGTATTTTAAATAACTTAATATCTTTAACTAATGGTGTTATAATATTAATTTTAATACTTATGATAACAAAAGAGTTTAAAGTTAATCAAGTAGTAATAGTTATTCCAAGTTTTATATTATTTCAAAAATTAGTAGTTATATTATTTAATAGATTTATTAATCTAAATTTTTGGATTGTTTTAACTTATCAAATAAGTTTTATTTTAGGAACTGCATTAACATTCGTGTATATGTTAGTTAATAAATCAAAACGACTTGATTTAATAAAATACAATTTTTAGCCCTTTTAAACTAGGGCTATTTTGTTTGAAAATGAAAGACTATTAGTAGAATTTATACATTTGTAAATAATATTAAATAGGAAAAATCTACTTGATTAAAAGCGGGTTTTAATACTAGAATAAAAAAATTAAAATTTAGATAACGTTTTTAAATAGAATTTTTCTTGAGTTTATGGTAAAATAATAATTAATTGGATATATTTTTTGGAGGATTAAAATATATGAAAAGAAAAACAAAAATTGTTTGTACTATAGGACCTGCTATAGACAACGAAGAAATGTTAGAGAAAATAATTGAAGCAGGAATGAGCGTTGCAAGATTAAACTTTTCTCATGCAAACTATGATGAGCATGGTGCTCGTATTAAAATGATTAGGAAGGTAGCTGAAAGATTAAATAAATTTATCGGGATAATGGCAGATACAAAAGGACCAGAAATTAGAACTGGCATCTTCGAAGATGGTAAAGTATTTTTTAATAAAGGTGATGAAGTTACTATCGTAAAAGAAGAAATTGTTGGAACTAAAGAAAGATTCCATATTGCTTGTCCTGAATTATTTGATGATATTAGTGCTGGGGATTATTTATTAGTAGACGATGGAAAAATGCGACTTGATGTAGTTGAAGTTAAAAAAGATGAAATCAAAGTTGTAGTTAGAAACTCTGGACCAATTAAGAGTCGTAAAGGAGTTAACGTTCCAAACGTAAAATTATCTATGCCATTCGTATCTGAAAAAGATAGATCAGATCTTATTTTTGCATGTGAAATGGGTGTAGACTTAGTTGCTGCATCTTTCGTGCGTAGACCTGAAGACATTTTAGAAATTAGAGAAATATTAGATAAACATAACGGTAAACGTATTGAAATTATCGCTAAAATTGAAAACCAAGAAGGATTCGATAATATCGAAGAAATCTTAAAAGTTGCAGATGGGGTAATGGTTGCTCGTGGTGACATGGGTGTAGAAATTAACCCTGAATATGTACCAATTTACCAAAAGAAAATTATTGCAAAAGCAAATGAATTAGGTAAACCAGTAATTACTGCAACACACATGTTAGAATCTATGATGACAAATCCACGTCCAACAAGAGCTGAAGCAAGCGACGTTGCTAATGCTATTCTTGATGGAACTGATGCAGTTATGTTAAGTGGCGAATCAGCAGCTGGTGAATATCCAATTGAATCTGTTCAAACAATGAATAGAATTGGTGAAACTATTGAAGAAATTTTCCCATATGCTGATAGATTGCAAAAATCAATTCTTTCATCACAAGAAACAGTTAACGATGCTATCGGAATTGCAGTTAGCCAAAGTGCTTTAACTCTTCATGATGTTGGTGCAATCGTTGCGTTTACTGAAACAGGTGGTACTGCTAAACGTATTTGTAAGTTTAGACCATGTGTACCAATTATCGCAGTAACAGATAATTTAGATACATGTAGAAGATTATCATACTACTGGGGTGTAACAAGTGTACTTCGTGATACAGTTACAGATATTTCTCAATATAATCCAATTGCAATTGAAGTTGCAAAAGAATTCGGCTTGAAGAAAGGTGAAAAAATCATTATTACTTCAGGTTGGGGTCAAAAACACGGAAGTACAAATAATATGAGTATTATCGAAGTTAAATAATTGTAGACATTCCCAAAACGATTAGCGTTTTCGCTAATCGTTTTTTGAATTTAAAAAGTGTTTTATGATAAAATATTAATAATATTGTTTTTAAGGAGTAATTAGATGGAAGTCAAATTTGCAAAGAAAAAGGCATTCACAGTAATTGGAAAATTAAGATCTAGCTTTGAAGGACCAAGTTTTATTGATAATGCCTGGAATGAATTTAATCGAGGTTTAAATGAAGTTTTAAAATTCGCAAAAAAGGATGAGGATGGAAAACTTGTTGGTGTTTGGGGAGCGATGAGTAATTTAGATCAAAACTTTGGGATTTGGGAAAACAATTATAGCGAGGGATTATATCTTGCTTCAATAGAAGTTAGGGATGAAGCTATAGCACCACTGCATTGGACCAGATGGAGAATTCCTGAATTTAATTATGCATATGTAAAAGTTGAAAATAATTATAGTGAAGTTTTTAAATATGTATTAGGTGAGTTTTTACCTAAAAATAAATTAAAGCTTGCAGGTGCTGTTCAAGAATTTTATAATCCAAATGAACATATGCAACTTTATCTTTTTTTCCCAGTGATGTGATTTAGATTATTCTGTTGAAAAAGCAAGAAAAATTTGTTATAATCAGTTAGTATTTTTGGTTGAAAGAAGGTATACAAGATATGTATTTATCAATTATTCCCGATAGCGCATTAATGACTGTAGCTATAGTGTTATTCTTAATAACATATATTGGGTTACTATCATTTCCAAAATATCGTGCTTATATAGCATTAATATCTGCTTTAGTATTTGTGGTTTTAGGCATACTTCCATTAAATCAAGTATTAGGCGAAATAAACTTTAATGTATTAATGATTATCGCAGGAACGATGGGAATTGTTGCTTTATTTATTGAATCTAAAATGCCTGCTTTACTTGCAGACATTTTAATTAGTAAAGTTCCTAATGTAAAATGGGCAACGATTGTCCTTGCGGTATTTGCTGGGGTAATCTCAGCATTTGTAGATAATGTTGCAACAGTGCTTATGGTTGCACCAGTAGCACTAAATGTATGTAAAAAGTTAAAAGTATCACCGGTTGCAAGTTTAGTTGTAATATCAATTTCTTCTAACTTGCAAGGATCTGCAACACTAGTTGGCGATACAACATCAATTTTACTTGCTGGTCAAGTTGATATGAACTTCCTTGATTTTTTCTGGTTTAAAGGAAGACCAGGACTATTCTTTATCAACCAAGCAGGTATGATCGCAACAGTATTTGTCATGATGTATTTATTTAGAAAAGATACAATGCCAATTAAATATGATGAAAGAACTGAAGTTAAAGATTTTGTTCCTACAATATTATTAATTGGGATGGTTGTATTATTAATTATTTCATCAATAATTAATATTCCTGATGGCTTTATTCAAGAGCATATTACTGGTTTAATTGTTATCTTTGTCTTAATTATTGGCTTAGTGTATCGAATTATAAAGACAAAAGAAGTAAAAGAAACGTTAGAAATTGTAAAAGAAATAGATTTCTTTACAATCCTCCTACTTACAGGCTTATTCATAATTATAGGTGGACTTGTAAATGCAGGAGTTATTGACAAGATTAAAGATATTATTGTTTCTGCATCCCAAGGTAATTTATTCTTAGCGTATACTATTATTGTTTGGGTATCAGTATTGTTTAGTGCATTTGTTGATAATATCCCATACATTATTACTATGTTGCCAGTAATTGCATCATTGGGTAGTAGTTTTGGCTATTTTGATCATGCATATGTGTTATACTTTGGTCTATTAATCGGAGCTACACTTGGTGGAAATATTACACCAATTGGTGCAAGTGCAAACATTACAGCAATAGGTATTTTAAGAAGAGAAGGACATGAAGTTCCAGCAAAAACATTTATGAAGTTCTCAGTACCATTTACAATTGCAGCGGTAACAACTGGTTATCTATTAGTATGGTTTATCTTTAAAGGTGTGGGAATGTAGATTAAAAGAAGTATGTATAGTTTTTATACATACTTTTTTACTTGTATAAACATCTATTTATTGACAAAAACTTCCTACTAGTGTATAATATAATGCAAGATAAAAAATGCTGATAAGGCCAAAACTAGAGTGATCTAGTGACGGAAAGCTATAGGGTCTCAATGATTAATTGAGATAGCCAGTTGCCATTAATATGAGTTTTCTCATGTTAATGGTTTTTTATTTCTAATGAAAGGATTAAGAACAATGAGAAGTAAAACTCTTCGCCCATTTATATTAAGTATCACTGCAATTATATTTTTGCTTTCAATACTTCAAGTAACAAGTGCATATTTTAATCCGATTAAGAAAAACTTTGAGAATGAGTTTGAAATAGGTGATTGGTTAGAATATATTCCTGATGAAGAATATATTCAAGATTACTTGTTGGAAGAGTTATTTGAAGAAGATCCTACTACAGCAGATTTTATCTTAAAAACAATTGGCTCAGTAGATAGTAACGATGAATTCACTGTAAGTGAAACATTTGAAGATTATACAATGAAAGAAATTATCGAAGTTGTAAAGCTAATTGAAGAATTTATGGAAAACTTTTTAGATGAAGACAATAAATTCCCGACCAAAAATAAACCAGGACTATCAGAAGTAAATGTAAAAGAGGGGTTATTGCCTGGCGAAGTAGTATATTTAAAGCAAGTGTTTGTGCTTGCAAACTATCGACGCTTAGGTCAAAATGATCCACTTACTATTCAAATAGCGTTAGAACTACCTGGTGTTGATTTAAGTGATTTTTATATCGAAGTTTTAGTTGATAAAATGCCACTTCATGAAAATAAACCTTTCGCTTATGAAGCTGATTTGAGATACAATAATCAAAACATTGGGAATGTAAAAAGAAATAAAAACTCCGAAAATCTGACTTTAATAGGCGAATCTATAAACTATACAACTAGAAATGATCTAGTAAATCTAAATTATTATCACAATATTCCTAAACCTGACTCTACAGGTTATTGGCATAGATTTACAGTTGGTGATGATTATGCAATAAATACAAGTGGAAATATAATCACATCAAGTCAAGGACAAAGACAAGGCTTAAAATTAATTGGAAGCCCAAATGGTGCTAGAGTTATTCTTAATTTCCACTTAACATTTAGAACTCCAAGATCAGGAATTGACTTACCAATTATCCCACTAACTTTAGCTGTTAGTCGCGGAGTGAAACAAGATATAAATGGAAATCCATTAGAACAAAGCACTGAACGAATTAAGCCAATTATTAGTACTAGAATTGTAGATGGAGAAATTAAAGATAATAAAATAAATTAGATACTTTTTAAAATTGTGTCTTTTTTCTTTTTTAGATTATATTACAAAAAAATTTTTTGAATAAAGTAGATAAAAAAAGAATATTTATTGTAAGGGGTTGTTTTTTGTGTTAAAATTACAAAACGTTTAATAGATTTATGACAAAAATTGGCTTTATTTTTTAAAATACATATGTTATAATATCGTGTAAACGTTTCCAAATTTTTGGAAAAAATTATAAAGGAGAGGCAGATAACATGAACAAATTTGATTACATGGAAAAGTATGGCTTTGAACAAATGGTCTATTTCCATGACAAACACACTGGCCTAAAGGGTATTACAGTTATTCATGACACTACTTTGGGTCCTGCACTTGGCGGAACTAGAATTTGGAACTATGAATGTGAAGATGATGCTGCAATTGATTGTTTGAGACTTGCAAGAGGTATGACTTACAAAAATGCGTGTGCTGGTTTACCGCTTGGTGGTGGAAAAACTGTATTAATTGGGGATGCGAATGTTGTAAAGAGTGAAGCATATTTTAGAGCGTTTGGAAGATATGTACAAAGTTTAAACGGAAGATATATTACTGCAGAAGATGTTAATACATCAACTAAAGATATGAATTACATCAATATGGAAACTGACCATGTAGTGGGATTAGAAGGAAAATCAGGCAATCCTTCACCATATACTGCCTTAGGAGCTTTCCATGGGATTAGAGCTTGCCTTCAAACTGTTTATGGTACTGATGATATGACTGAAAGAACTTTTGCTGTTCAGGGGGCAGGGCAAACAGGTTATTATTTAATTAAGTACTTAATCGAAGCGAAAGCTAAAAAAATTTATTTTTCAGAAATCAATCCAAAACATATAAAACGAATGAATAAAGAACATCCTGAAGTTGAATTTGTAAAACCAGAAGATTTCTTTAAAACAGAAGTAGATGTTCTTTCACCTTGTGCTTTAGGTGCTGTTTTAAATGATAATACTATTCCTCAAATCAAAGCAAAAATCGTTGCAGGAACTGCAAACAATGTTTTAGAAGATGAAGAAAAACATGGACAAATGCTTAAAGATTTAGGAATACTTTATGCACCTGACTTTGTTATTAATGCTGGTGGCGTAATTAATGTTTATCATGAAATCATTGGTTATGATAAAAATCGAGTAATGAGCGATGTAAAATTAATTTATGATCGTTTGATAGAAATCTTTAGAATTTCTGATGAACAAAATGTTCATACTCAAAGTGCTGCGAAAGTGTTTGCGGAAAAGAGAATTGAATCTGTTGCAAAAGTTCGTAGTAATTATATTCCTCGCTAATTATGAAGCGTCTAACTTTTATAACTGGTCATTATGGCAGTGGTAAAAGCGAATTTGCAGTTAATTTAGCTATTAAAAAAAACATAAAATATATAGTGGATTTAGATATAGTAAATCCATATTTCCGCTCGCGTGAATTAACAGATAAACTAAAAGAAAATGATATTAGTTTAATCTCATCATCTATAGGAGCGTCCCTTGGAAGTGACTTACCGTATATCGCAAAAGAAGCATATAGCTTTCTGAGGGGGAAGGATAAGGTAATTTATGATTTGGGAGGGGATCCCGTAGGGGCGGTAATCTTAAGACAGTTTCTTGATCAACTTGATTTAAATGAAGTAGACTTACTTTTATGTATTAATGTCTACCGCGAACAAACTTCCACAAAACAAAAAATCATTTCAATGATAAAAGAAATTGAAAATAGTGGTGGTTTAAAAATTACTGGTCTAATTAACAACAGTAATTTTCTTCGCGAAACAAAATGTAGTGATATTAAAGATGCTGAAAAGATTATTAGTGAAGTAAGTAAGGAACTTAAACTAGATGTAATCTATACTGGTGTTTATGAGAAAATAGCAAATTCGTGCGATCAACTTTTAGGAGAAATTATATCTCTTAAACTATATTTAAGAAAAGAATGGCTATAAAAAAATGAAAGGGTAAACTAATGGCAAAAGGGAGAATAACTTTTAATTTTGAAAAGTGTAAAGGGTGCATGCTGTGTGTACACTTTTGCCCAACAAAAATCCTTGAGCTAGATAAAGAAAACATTAATCAAAAAGGTTATAACTTAATTAAAGTTACTGAACCTGAAAAATGTATTGCTTGTGGATTTTGTGGGATGATGTGTCCAGATTCTGTCATTACTGTTTATAAGGTGGCAGTATGAGTAGAGTCTTAATGAAAGGGAATGAAGCGATTGCTGTTGCAGCAATCAAAGGGGGATGTGATGCATTTTTTGGCTATCCAATTACCCCGCAAAATGAAATTCCTGAATATTTAAGTAAACATATGAAAGCAAATGGTAAAGTTTTTTTACAGGCAGAAAGCGAAATTGCTTCAATCAACATGGTTTATGGTGCAGCAGGAGCTGGTGCTAGAGTAATGACTTCATCATCAAGTCCAGGAATTGCATTAATGCAAGAAGGAATAACTTATCTTGCAGGAGCAGAACTACCATGTGTAATTGTTAATGTTATGCGTGGTGGACCAGGTCTAGGTGGGATTCAACCAGCACAATCAGACTATAACCAAATAACACGCGGTGGTGGGAATGGTGACTATAACGTAATAAGTTATGCACCGGAAAATTTACAAGAAACTGTAGATATTATTAAAGGTGCTTTTGATACAGCGGATTATTATCGTAATCCTGTAATGATTGCAGTTGATGGTTTAATAGGCCAAATGATGGAACCGGTTGATTTAGATAAAGCTAGCCAAAAACGTGTTATGCCTGCAAAAGACTGGGCTGCTAGTGGTGGACACACAGGTAAAGATCGTAGGGTTATTACATCTTTATATTTAGATCCAAAACAATTAGAGGAACACAATTTAAAACTGTATCGTAAATATCAAGAGATTATAAAAAATGAACAAAAATATGAATTGATAAATGTAAAAGATGCGGAATATTTAATTGTTGCCTATGGTACAATGGCAAGGATCTGTAGAAGTTCAATCGAGATTTTAAGAGAAGAAGGAATAAAAGTCGGTATGATCAGGCCAATTACTATTTGGCCATTCCCAGAAAAAGCATTTAAAGACTTATCGAAAAACTTAAAAGAAATATTAGTTTGTGAATTAAGTTTAGGCCAAATGATTCAAGATGTAAAACTTTCTGTTGAAGGAAGATATCCAGTTTCATTCTTTGGTAGAACAGGTGGTATGCTTCCTGAACCTGAAGATATTGTTCGTGCTCTTAAAAAGATTATTAAGGGGGAAGAATAATGGAAAAAGTAGTATATCAAAAGTCAGTAGGCCTAACTAATAATGATTTATCATATTGTCCTGGATGTACTCATGGGATTATTCATAAACTAGTAGCAGAGGTTTTAGAAGAATTAAACTTAGTTGACCAGGCAATTGGGATTGCTAGTGTAGGTTGTTCAGTAATGAGTTATTTCTTCTTCAATTGTGATATGCAACAAGCTGCTCATGGAAGAGGTTGTGCAGTTGCAACAGGAATAAAAAGAGTTCGACCAAATAATATAGTATTTAGTTATCAAGGTGATGGCGACTTGGCGAGTATGGGTTTAAATGAAACAATCCATGCAGCAAATCGTGGTGAAAATATTACTGTTATTTTTGTAAATAATGGTATATTTGGAATGACTGGTGGGCAAATGGCGCCAACAACTTTACTTGGCCAAAAAACTACAACTACAAAAGAAGGAAGAAAAAAAGAAGAACATGGTTTTCCGATAAAAGTTGCAGAAATTATTAGTCAAGTAGAAGGTGCAGCTTATGTTGAACGGGTTTCAGTTCATAATCCAAACTTTTTACGTAAAGCTAAGAAATCACTCAAAAAAGCTTTTGAATATCAACAACAAAACAAAGGCTTTACTTTTATTGAATTTTTATCTACTTGCCCTGTAAACTGGGGTATGACACCAATCCAAGCGATGGAATTTGTTAGTAAAGAAATGATGACTTATTATCCAGTAAAAGTATTTAAAGATGTAGGTGATGAAAATGCCTAAACAAGAAAGAATTACAATCGCAGGTTTTGGTGGTCAAGGAGTAATGTTAATCGGTCAAATCTTAGCTTATGCTGGAAATGAAATAGGTAAGAATACTCTATGGTTTCCGTCCTATGGACCTGAGACTAGAGGTGGAACTGCAAACTGTGCTGTAACTATTTCAGATGAAGCAATTAATTCACCAGTCTTTAGTAAAGCAAATACATTAATTGCAATGAATTTACCATCACTAGACAAGTTTTATTTAAAAGTTCTTGATAATGGGAATATTATTTTTAATTCATCATTAATTAAAGATAAAGAACTTGAATCAAAAGCTAATATCTATAAAATACCTGCAAACGATATTGCATTAAAACTAAATAATCCAAAAGTTGCAAATATGGTTATTTTAGGTGCTTATTTAGAAATAACAAAATTATTTAAAGATGATGTTATTTTAAAAGTATTAAGTAATTTGCTTGGAGAAGCAAAAAAAGATTTACTTAATGTAAATAAAGAAGCACTAATTGCAGGTAGAAATTATATAAAAGAATATTATTCATAAAAAGAAAAAATCCAAGTTTTATAACTTGGATTTTCTTCATTTTAAAGTAATTTTATATTATTAATTTTTGCATATTCTAGATTTTTCTTATCCCAGTAAGAAGACTGCACTTCGCCAATGTGCACTTTGTTTAACATCACCAAACATAGTCTAGATTGACCTATGCCACCACCAATTGTAAATGGAAGTTCATCATTCATTATCATTTGGTGATATGGATATTTTAATTTTTCTAATTTGTTAGTTAATTCAAGTTGCTTTAAAAGTGATGATTTATCAACTCTTATTCCCATTGATGATAACTCTACCGCTATCTCAAGTGGTGGATAATAAATTAAAATATCGCAATTTAGATCCCAGTCATCATAATCAGGAGCCCTTAAGTCATGCGGATCGCCATTTTTTAAAATTCCCCCGATTTGCATTAAACAAACCGCACCATATTTTTTTGTAATTTCAGTTTCTCTTTCTTTTGAACTTAAATTTGGATAAATTGCTTCAAGTTCAGAAGTAGTTAGAAAATGGATTTCATCTGGGAAATAGTTTTCAAGGTTTGGATAAATACTACAAATATGAGCTGCTGTTTCTTTAATAGCATCATAAATTAAATTTACAATAGTTTTTAAATGATTTAAATTGCGATCTTGTTTTGTAATAACTCTTTCCCAATCCCACTGATCAACATAGATTGAGTGTAAGTTATCAAGAGTTTCATCTTTACGAATCGCATTCATATCTGTATATAAACCTTGATTTGGTTTTAAATTATAACGATTAATTGCCATTCGTTTCCACTTTGCAAGCGAATGAACGATTGTAAGTGGCTCAGGTTCGTTTTTTAATGTAAATGTTACTGGGACTTCAAGTCCACTTAAATCATCGTTTAAACCGGAATTTGCGCTTACAAATAGCGGTGCAGTTACTCTTATTAAATTTAATTTGTTTGCAAGGCTTTTTTCAAACCCATCTTTTACAATCTTTATTGCTTTTTCTGTATTAATTAAATCTAATTTTGTTTTATAATCTTTTAACTCAATCATATTATTTCCTCACATTTTATGTATTATATCACATTTTAATCAATTTTTAAATACAGTTTTTACTATGGTTATTTAAACTTAAAAAACAAAAAATAATTATCAAGGAGGTTTAATATGAGTAAGCAAAAAAGAAATCAAGAAAATGTTCAAAAAATGCGTCAAAGAGGCGATTTGCGATTTGATCAAACTTATGATAATAGTTCACATTTATCGAATGCGGAATTCGCAAGAGATTTTGAAGCGTGCTGTGATGTAGAGTTTGATCGTGAGTTTGAAAACAACTTTGTAAATGATCAATTTGGCGAAGAAAATTTAAGAAGAAAAAACCTAGAAGCTGCAAGAGAATTTAATATTAATCGTGCTCGCAATAGGAAATAGTTTGCTTGTATTTTAAAAGTCATTATTCAAATAATAATGATGGAGGTTAGATGAATGCGAAACAAATACAATGCAAAATTTTATGAGGAAAAGCCAGCAGACAAAACAAATCCAAGTAGATACGAGGGTAGAGTAGCTGACTTTAATACAAGTGCTAAAAATGAGAAAAATAATGTAGAATTTGGATGCGAGTTTTGTGAATGCCGGAATCCTAATAAAAAATAATTCATTTCTTCCGTTTGCCTTACTGTAATAAGTAAGGCATTTTTTGGATATTTAAATAATTTTAAGTTGATAATCAAAATTTTTTATAGTAAAATATTGGTGATGGACTAAAGGAGGAGTAAATGAAAAAACTTGTAGCGTTTTTAATTACAATAGTTGTTTCCTTTGCTTTAGTAGCTTGTAAGGAACCTATTGATGATACTAAAGTTGAGCCAAGAGAAATTACAATCTCTGGTCAACCTACAAATATGGAAGTTGGTGATGAGCATCAGTTAACTGCAAAAGTTAGTCCAGATGATGCAAATCAAGAGGTGGTTTGGTCTTCAAGTGACCCAGAAGTTATTGAAATTGACCAAACTGGGAAAATTAAAGCCGTAGGGGCTGGATTAGTTGAAATTGTTGCCGTTTCAAAAGTTAATAATCGTGTTCAAAAGAAAATCCAAATTAATGTAACTGAACCGATTGTTTTTGATGATCCTGAAGAGATTGTCTTTACATCTACAAGAGCAGAAGTGGCAATAGGTGTATTCATTACTTTAACAGTTCAAGTATTACCTGAAACTGCAAGACAAGAAGTTTTATGGTCTTCAAGTGATGATAGCATTGCTACAGTAAACGCTCAAGGTAGAGTTACTGGTATTAGCGAAGGTATTGTAATAATTACTGCAACTTCAGTAGCTGATCCTGAAATTACTGCTGATTATCAAGTTAGCGTTATTGAACAAGACGACACTGTTGAAGTTCAAGATCCATCAGATATTATTATCACAGGTGAAAATCAAATAGTTGCTGGATTCTCAGTATACTTACTAGCAGATGTTTTACCATATGGTGCATCACTTAATGTATTCTGGTCAAGTAGTGATGAGAGTGTAGCAGTAGTTGATGAAGGTGGAAAAGTTACTGGAATTTCAGAAGGTAAAGCAGTTATTACAGTTGTAAGTGCTCGCGATACTAGTATTAAAAAGAGTATGGAAATTACTGTATTACCATATATAGATTTTCCTGATGTTCCTAATTTACAAGGATATACTGTTACAATCCTAACAGACCAAGGGCGTATCCATGAATATTATCCATTTGATCCTGATTATATTCCAAGTGATAAATATGCTCGTATGTCTGCTTGGGAAGCAGTAGAAGCTAGATTTAATGTGAAATTTGAATTTGGAGAATATCCAGATCAAGCAGCTTGGGGTTCACCAAGAGCTACATGGATTAATGAAAATGCAGCTAAAAATACTCATACTGCCGATATGGTTATTATGAGTACACAATTCTTACACACTTTAGTAAGTGCTGGTTCAATTGTAGATGTTACTGAGTTTTATGAAACTTATGGAAGAGGTCAATTACCACCTGATTTACGTCAAATGGGTACATATAAACAAAAATTATATACATTACCTGCTGACTTACCAGGAGGAATTTATGTTGACCAAGGTTTATTCTATAACGTAAACTTAGTTGAAAAATATGATTTAGATTCGCCTGCTGTTTTATTCAACCGTGGTGAATGGACATATTCACGCTTCTTACAATATGTAGAAGATGCAAATTCTGTATTAGCAGAAGATGAAACAGTTTTAAGTGGTAGCCCAACTCTATATTGGATGGGTATGTCACATGCAGCTGGTGTTAAATTAATAGATACAAATAACTTAACTGTTAACTTTAGAAATGCTTATGCACGTCAAGCAGCGCAAACATTACGTCAAGCATATCTAATTAGTTGGGGCGATGTTAACGTTGATGAACACGTAACATCATTCCAAGAAGGTAAATCAATCTTCCAAAGCGGTGAGTTTTGGTTCCCTAAAGACCCAACGCGTTTTGCTGCAGATATGTGGGGCGAAAATACTCGCTTTGGTTATGTTCCATATCCAAGACCTGATAACCTAACTAAGTCTGAAACAAGAACTAACTTAGGTGTAGGTCCTGCATATATGATGTTAACAGGAGTTGCAAATCGTCCTGCTTATGTAACAAATGAAGCAATATATCGTGCTTGGACTGAAATCGTTCATGGTTCAATAATCAATATTCAAAATGATCCAGAGTTTGATATTGATGTTACTATGAAACGTACAGCAGCATTCAAACTTGATGAAGATGCTTCCTTAGAAGCAATTGCCTTCTTCAAACGTGATAAATTATTATACGATCCAATTATTTACGGAGTTGTGGGTTATGCACAAATGATCCCTAACTTCGATCCAGTAGTTACTGAAGGTCGTGATTACTTTGAAGCTGTTGATTCTGTTTACAGTATATTCTATACAACCTTACTTGAATTATATGGTTAAAAATATTAATCCTCATAAATATAATTATTTATGAGGATTTTTTTAAAAGGAGAAATATGAAAATAAAGTTTTCTAAATATCATGGTTTAGGTAATGATTTTATAATTATAAATAAATTAGATGGTCTTGATTATTCTAGGCTAGCAAAAGAAATATGTAACAGAAACACAGGAATTGGTGCAGATGGCTTGATAGTAGTAATAGATGATCCGCTTACAATGCTCTACTATAATCAAGACGGAAGTAGTGGTTCTATGTGTGGAAATGGACTAAGATGTTTTGGAAAATATGTAGTAGATAATAAAATTATTAAAAGTAATTCATTTTTAGTTAATACCCTTGCAGGCGAGTATAATGTGGAAATAAACACTGAAATTGTTAAGTCAAAATTTCCGTATTCGTTAGACTCTAAAATTATGAAAATTGATACAAATTTACCTAAATTTTTAAACGAATTAGTCTTAAATACAGAAGTTAATGCAATTTATACAGGCACAGATCATTTAGTTGTGTTTATAGAAGATGTAAATTCAATTAACGAAGAATATGCAAAAGCACTTCATAATCATAAGCTATTTACAAAAAAAATAAATGTTAATTTTGTAAAGGTTAAAAATCGAAGTGAGTTAGAGATAAAAACTTATGAACGTGGTGTAGGTTTTACACTAGCATGTGGTACTGGAGCTGTCGCATCATTTATAATTTCTAGACTTTATAATTATGTAGATTCTAAAATCGAAGTAAACTATGTGGTAGGTAAATTAGTAATAGAAGAAATTAACGGTGAAGTCTATGCAAGTGGTCCAGCAGAAAAGGTTGCAGAAGGAATTTTCTATTATAAATATAATTGAAAATAAGGCAAAATCAATTAAAATTTCAGTTGATTTTGCTTTTTTTTATTAAATGTGAATAAAAATTTTCTTGACATTCAATTTTCTAACTTTTATAATAGGACTTGGGGTGAAATAATATTATGATTGGGCTAGATGAAAAAAATTTGTCTTTTTTTATTCATGAGCTTAGGAGTCCGATAAGTACGCTGCTGGGCATAATCGAGGAAGTGAAATCGCAATTAGATCCTGATATACAGGTGATTAAATCGATTGAGAAAATTGAAGATGTTGCATCTTATATGTTGTCACTAAGTAATAACTATTTAGAAATATCCAAAAATGAAAGCGCTTGTATTGTGTCTAACGAAAGGCCATTCCATTTTCGAGATATTATTAATTACGTAGTCAGTGTGTTTAATTTTCAATTTAGTTTAAAAAACATTGAATTTACAAAAAAAATTAATTATTTAGACTTAGTTGTTAATGGTGATTGTATAAAAATAAAACAAATTTTGATCAATTTACTTTCAAACAGTTTTAAATACACTCCTAATTATGGAAAGGTTAGCTTAGAGTGTGAAAGTAAAAGTATTAGCGAAGATGAAGTAGAGTTTAAAATAATTGTAGAAGATAATGGAATAGGAATGAGTAAAGAGTTCTTAAAGAAAGTTTTTGACCTTTATGCATGTGAAAGAAATGAAGTAGTACCTAAAGGAACAGGTTTAGGATTGTTTATAATTCATAATAATATTGAAAGTTTAAATGGTACAATAAAAATAGATAGTAAAGTAAATCATGGAACAAAAATAGGAATAAAATTTCCTTTGAAAATCCATAAGGAAAAATATAACTTTTCTAGAAAGCGAATATTAATTGTTGATGATTGTACAATAACTAAAAGTATAATAGCAAATTATTTAGAAAGTACCGGAGCAAAAATTGAGTTTGCTTCGTGCGGTGAAGAAGGACTTGAAAAATTTATAAATTCAAGACCGAATTACTATCAAGTAATTTTACTAGATAATAATCTTGGTAAACTTGAAGGTGAAATTGTTGCGAAACGAATAAGAAGTCAAAAAAGAAATGATGCAAAAAAAGTTAAAATAATCGGTATTTCTGCTAGCAGCTATGAAAAAGATATTAATCGTTGCTTAAATGCAGGAATGGATAACTATTTAATCAAACCATTAAATAAATATAATTTACTTAATGTCATATCTAACTAAACTCCTATTTATAAAGCCCAAGTTGTGTTTTTACATAACTTGGGTTTTATTTTAAGCAGACAAAATTTCCTAAAATTCGAGGTAATTTTTTTTAATTTTTAAAACTATTGATTTATTTGCCAATAAATTGTATAATAATTATATCTAGTTACAGGATTTTATCTATATTTTTAGATGAATTTCTAGTATCAATATTATTTTTTTAGAATGAAGGTGTTAAGATGAGTATTAAAGAGCAAGTGCAAATCGTGAGAGATTCTCTAAAAGATTATCCCCATGTTGATGTTATTGCTGCAACAAAATATATGACAGTAGAGCAGACAATAGAATTGGTTGATGCGGGAATAACAAAATTAGGAGAAAATCGCACGGATATGTTCTTAGAAAAGTATGATGCTCTAAAGGATAATCCGGAAATTGAGTGGCATTTTTTTGGGGCATTACAAACACGTAAGATTAAAGACGTTGCAAATAAAATCCACTGTCTTCATTCTTTAGATCGTATATCAGTTGCAGTTGAATTAGAAAAACGGTTAGAAAAACCGCTAGACTGCTTTGTACAAGTAAATATATCTGAAGAACCAAACAAGCAGGGTGTACCTGTGAATAGAGTAAAGACATTTGTAAAACAACTAGAAAGTTTTTCAAAAATTCGAGTTATCGGATTAATGTGTATTGGAAAATTAACATTTGATGAAGATGTATTGCGTAAATCTTTTCAAAAAATGAAAAAATTACAAGAAGAGATTGCAGCTCTTAATATCCCTAATGCCCCATGCAAGGAACTTTCTATGGGTATGTCTAATGATTATAAAATTGCAGTGGAATGTGGGGCGACAAAGGTTAGATTAGGGCGAATCTTCTTAGTATAAGGAGATCACTATGGGATTTTTTAAAAGGAAGAGAAAAAAACTTAATAAAATTGAATTTACAGAATATAATAACAATAAGAAAAGCAAAAAACGATCAAGCCTTTTAACAGCATTTGATCGTATGGAATATAGTATCGTAGCAGAAGCTTCACAAGAAGAACTGTTTAAAATATGTGATACTATTTTATCAGGTAAAGCTGTTCTTGCCAACTTTGATAAAGTTGATCCAGTTAAGGCAAATGAAATGTTATCCTTTATTTCTGGAGTTGTTTATGCAAAAGAAGGCGAGATATACAAGCTTGATGATAAACTATTTTTATTTGGAAGAAAAGAAGAATTCGAAGATGGTTCATTATATTCTTATGTAGAGGATACGAAATTATAGAGGGATTATTATGGCGTTATATACAATTACACTAATAATCTACTATTTATTAAGGGCCTATCAAATAGTTTTAGGAATATCAATTATACTTTCTTGGATACCTAATGCTAGATCAACTAGATTTGGTAGTGTAGTTCAATATGCAAGTGATTGGTATCTGGGCTATTTTCGCTATTCAAATGTCCTTGTGCTTGGTGGAATAAACTTTGGAACAGTGATAGGTTTCTTACTATATGATTTTGCGATTAGTTTATTATGGATATAAATAATATTATTAATAACGGTAGGACAAAACCATATCTTTCTAAATTTCTTACTTTGCAAGAACAATTTGATTTAGAAAAAGCAAAAAACGAAATTAATATTGTTTTTTCTAATTCATATATTGATGAAGAACGAAAACGGGCGTTTGTATATCCAAAAGATATCGATGTAACGCCTGATTTTAAAATATCATACCTAAAAATTAATTCTCATAGTAAATTACGTCATCAAGACATTTTAGGTTCAATTCTTGCCTTAGGATTAACTAGGGATGTAATTGGAGATATTTTAGTCGATGATCAAATTGTTCTTTGTACAAGCGAAGTAGAAAATTATTTGATTAACAATTTAGAAAGAATCGGTAGAGAAACCGTTGAAGTAGAAAAGTTAGAAGAATTAAATTATGAAGGAAATAGTAATTATCTCGAACGAGAAATAATTGTTTCCAGTTTAAGATTAGATGTAGTTGTTGCAAGAGCAACAAACTTATCAAGAAGTAAAGCTCAAACCTTAATTCAACAAAGGTTTGTAAAAATAAATGGGAAAATAGAATCTAATTTTGATTATATTTGTTTATTTGATGATATAATTTCTATAACGAAATTTGGTAGAGTAATTATTAAAGAAGTTTTAAAGAAAACCAGAAAAGATAAATTACTTATTAAAATACTAACGACATTTAGTTAAGAAGAAAATAGGAGATACTTATGGGTAAAGATTATAAAGACACATTACTAATGATGAAAACTGAGTTCCCAATGCGAGGAAATCTAGCAAATAAGGAACCACAAATTCAAGAAATGTGGGAAGAAAAGGATATTTATAAAAAAGTTTTAAAGAAAAATAAAAACAATACTGATTTTATTTTACATGACGGGCCACCTTATGCTAATGGTGATATTCATGCTGGTCATGCATTAAATAAAATCTTAAAAGACTTTGTGGTTCGATATAAAACAATGAGTGGTTACCATGCACCATATGTTCCTGGTTGGGATACACACGGCTTACCGATTGAAGCTGCTTTAACAAAGAAAACTAAAATCAATCGTAAAAGTATGCCAATACCTGAATTTAGAAGACTATGTAAAGAGTATGCCCTAGAACAAATCGAACGTCAAAAGGCGCAATTCAAACGTCTTGGAATTTTAGGTGATTGGGATAATCCTTATGTTACTTTAGATGCAAAGTATGAGGCAGAGCAATTAAGAGTGTTTGCAGAGATGGTGGAAAAAGGTTTAATCTTTAAAGGTTTAAAACCTGTATTTTGGTCACCATCAAGTGAATCAGCATTAGCTGAAGCGGAGATTGAATATCATGATAAAGTTTCACCATCAATTTATGTTTCATTTAAAGTAGTTGATGGGAAAAATGTTGTTTCTCAAGATTGTGAACTAGTAATTTGGACAACAACTCCATGGACAATCCCTGCAAACTTAGCTGTTGCAGTACATCCAGATTATGATTATGTCATTTTAAACGTTAATGATCGTTATTTAGTTGTTGCAAAAGACTTAGTTGAAAACTTTACTAATGAAGTTAAGATTGATGAATATAAGGTTGTAAAACAATTAAAAGGTAGCGAATTAGAATACGTTACTTATACACATCCTTTAAATAACAAAGTTTGTCCTGTAACATTAGCTGACTATGTAACACTTGAAACTGGTACTGGTTTAGTACATACAGCTCCAGGTCATGGTGAAGATGACTTCAACACAGGTAAAAAATACGACCTTGATGTTGTAGTAGTAGTTGATGAAAAGGGCTTAATGACAGAAGAAGCTGGCGAATTTGCTGGTGTATTCTATGAAGATGCAAACAAATTAATTATTGAAAAATTACAAGAAGTTAATGCACTGTTAAACTTAGATTATATTACACATAGTTATCCACATGATTGGCGTACACAAAAACCAATTATCTTTAGAGCAACAGCACAATGGTTTGCTTCAATTGATGCTTTAAAGAAAGATATGTTAGAAGCAATTAAAACTGTTAATTGGATTCCAACATGGGGAGAAACTAGAATTGCCAATATGGTAAAAGACCGTAAAGAATGGTGTATTTCTCGTCAAAGAGTATGGGGAGTACCTATCCCAGTCTTTTACAACGAAGATGGATCTGAAATTTTAGATAAACAAGTAATTTTACATGTAGCAGATATTTTTGAAAAACATGGTAGTGATGCATGGTGGACAATGACTGCAAAAGAATTATTACCACCTGGATACACAAACCCTAAGAGTCCAAACGGCGAGTTTGAAAAAGAAACTGACATCATGGATGTTTGGTTTGATAGTGGTTCAAGCCATCATGCTGCGGTTGTAAAACGTGGATTTAGTTATCCAGTTGATTTATACTTAGAAGGTACAGACCAATATCGTGGTTGGTTCAATTCCAGTCTATCTACTGGAGTTGCTGTTGCTAAAAAAGCACCTTACAAAGCTGTTCTATCACATGGATTTGTGTTAGACGGTGAAGGTCACAAGATGAGTAAATCATTAGGAAATGCTGTTGATCCAAATAAATTAATTAATGTTCACGGTGCAGATGTATTAAGACTTTGGGTTGCTAGTGTTGAATTTACTAATGATGTAAGAATTTCAAATGATATTATAAAACAAATTTCTGAAAGTTATCGTAAGATTAGAAACACATTTAGATTCTTACTTGGTAATTTATTCGACTATGATAATGATAAGGATCGCGTTCCTTACGAAAACATGAAAGAAATTGACCAAGTAATTATTAGTTCATTAAATGTATTAATCGAAAAAGTATTATTAGCTTATGAACAATACAAATTCGATGAAGTTTTAAGACTAATTATGACTTATGTTACTAATGAACTATCAAGTTTCTATCTTGACTTTACAAAAGATGTTTTATATATCGAGGAAAGTAATAATCCTGAGCGAAGAAGTATTCAAACAGTATTCTATGATAACTTATATGCCTTAGTTAGATTATTAACACCAATCATTCCTCACACTACAGAAGAAGTTTATCAACACATGACTAACAAAGAGGAAGAAAGTGTCTATTTAACTACGCTTCCAAAAGTATTTAAAGCAGCAAATAGTAGTGCTTTACTTGCTAAGTATGAAAGTTTCAAAGAATTAAGAGATGATGTACTAAAAGCACTTGAAGAAGCTAGAAATAATAAGATTATTGGTAAGTCATTAGTAAGTAAAGTAGTAATTAAACCAACTGAAAAGGTTGCAAAATTAATTAATAGTATTCAAGATGATTTAGCAAAAATCTTTATCGTTTCAGAATTTGTAGTAACTAATGAGGATATCGAAGGCTTAGAAACAGAAAGCGGAATTATTCAAGTTAGTTTAAAAGAAGGACCTACATGTAGTCGTTGTTGGAAAGTTGTAGACGAAGTAACAGAAGATGAATTATGTGAACGTTGTGATAAAATAATTAATAAGTGAGGGATTATGTATGGCAATTAATATCCATTTCTTTCGTGATAGTAGCCTAGATAAATTGGATTTTGCGAAAGTTTTAGAATTTTTCGATGAATATCCAAATTTTAAAGTCTACTACACAGAGGACGAAGTTCAAATTGATTATCGCGATGATGATTTTAAGTTTTCATATCGTTATTTGATTACGAAAAAATCACGCGTTAATCAAATTTATAAATTAAATCCTAAATACTTAAATGTTAATTTTTATTTAGAACTTCCAGTCCTAGTACCATCATTTTTAGTAAAAGAAATCTTAACACTCACACAAAAGATTTGTAAATTGTTTGATTTAGAAATTTACAATGATTCGTTTCCAGACGTTCAACCATTCAATTTAGCTGATGTAGTTGTTTTATTTGAGGAAAGTCGAAAACAAACAATCGAAGAATATGGTATGCAAGATAAACTGCCATTCCCTAAAGATAAATTAGATGAGGTATGTAGATATCAAAGATCTGTTGCGAGTTTAAGAGAATATTATCATAATGAAGTAGAAGTTAAAATTTGTGAACCTATATTAGATAAGGTTACAAACGAATATGGAATCTCAACTACTTGGGAAGTTGGAACACCAATGGTTTTTCCGCCACATTTATCTTACGTATATGTAAAAGAAGAACAAAACCTTCCATTCTTAGTTAGAAGAGAAGACTTTATGAGTATCGTAGGTAAATATTTAATAGAGATTGTTAACTTCTTACCTGATATGTATATTCTAAAACCAAAACAAGCACGTTCAGCTAGAAAGACAATTAACAAGTTAAGAAAAGTTGCGATTATTGACCAAAACTTTAAGTCAATTCGCTTGTCTAATTTGATTGATATTTAGGAGGCAAATTAGTGTATAATAAATTAATCGATCATACTTTACTTAAAGCAACTGCAACACTTGCAGATATTGAAAAATTATGTTTAGAAGCAAAAGAACATAATTTCATGAGTGTTTGCGTTAATCCAAGTTTTGTAGCTAATGCAAAAGAGTTTTTAAAAGGCTCTGATGTATTAGTTTGTACGGTTGTTGGTTTTCCACTTGGTGCTAATACAATAAAAACAAAAGTTACAGAAGCAATCGAAGCTATCAATAATGGTGCTGATGAAATTGATATGGTTATTAATATCGGTAAAGCAAAATCTAGTGATTTTGAATATGTAGAAAAGGAAATTGCTGAAATTGTAAAAGCGTGTGGAGACAAAACTGTAAAAGTTATTATTGAAACATGTTATCTAACTGATGAAGAAAAAATAAAAGCTTGCCAAACAGCTACAAAAGCTGGCGCTAAGTTTGTAAAAACATCAACTGGCTTTGGTACAGGTGGAGCAACGCTTGAAGATGTAAAACTGATGAAAGCAAATATTGCCCCAACAATGGAAGTTAAAGCTAGTGGTGGGGTAAGAAGCTTTGAAGATTTACAAAAATTTGTTGAAGCTGGTGCTACAAGAATAGGAACTTCATCAGGAATAAAGTTAATAGAAGGAGCAAAAGATGTCGACACCTCATATTGAAGTAACAGATAAGAGTAAAATTGCAAAAACTGTTTTAATGCCAGGTGATCCTTTAAGAGCTGAGTTTATTGCAAAAACATATTTAGAAGATGTAGAACTTGTTAATAAAGTTCGTAATATGTTAGCATTTACTGGCTATTATAAAGGGAAAAAAGTTACAGTTATGGGTTCAGGTATGGGAATGCCTAGTATAGGTATATATTCATATGAACTTTATAATGTATATGGTGTAGAAAACATTATCCGTGTTGGATCATGTGGTTCTTACACTAAAGATATTAATGTTTATGATGTAATTATTGTTGATAAAGCATTTAGTGAATCTACATATGCAAAAACAGCATTTGGTTACGAAGAAAATATCTTAGATGCAGACAAAGAATTAGTTCAAAAACTAAATGAAAGTGCAAAAAAATTAAATATTCCAGTATTTAATAATACAATTCATTCATCAGATGTATTTTACCGTGCACATGGTGATGTGTTTAAAGATGTAAGAGATAAATACGGTTGTGTTGGTGTTGAAATGGAAAGTTTTGCTTTATTTGCAAATGCTCGCCATTTAAACAAAAAAGCAGCTTGTATTTTAACTGTGTCTGATTCATTAGTAACTAATGAAGTTACTACTGCAGAAGAAAGACAAACATCTTTTAATAAAATGATGGAAATAGCATTAGAAGCTGTAGAATAAGAAAAGAGAAACTATTGTGTTTCTCTTTTTTAAGTTTTAATGGTATACTTAATTCGATTGGAATTTTAAATCATTTTTGGTATAATTATGTAAAAATGAAATAATGGAGGATACATGGTTGAAAAGACGCAAAGCTTTAAAACTATATGGTTTTAATAACTTAACTAAAACTTTAAGTTTTAATATTTATGATATTTGCTATACAAGAGACTCTGAAGAAAGAAACGCTTATATTGAATATATTGATGAACAATATAATTCAAAAAGATTAACAAATATCTTGCTTGAAGTAGCAAATATAATAGATGCAAAGGTTTTAAATATTGCTAGTCAAGACTATGACCCACAAGGAGCTAGTGTTACGATTTTGATTGCAGAAGAGGAAATAAAGAAGGATTCTTTAGTTGCTCACTTAGATAAGAGTCATTTAACTGTACACACTTATCCTGAAAGTCATCCTGAAAATAATATTAGTACTTTTAGAGTTGATATAGAAGTATCAACTTGCGGTGAGATTTCACCTTTAAAAGCATTAAATTATTTAATAAATAGTTTTGATAGTGATATTATAATAATGGATTATCGAGTTAGAGGATTTACTAGAGATTTAAATGGTGAAAAACATTATCTTGACCATGATATTAATTCAATCCAAGATTTTATCGATAAATCTATCCTTGCAAATTATACAACCATTGATCTAAATTTACATTATGCTAATATATTCCATACAAAGATGTTAATTAATAAACTTGTTTTAGATAATTACTTATTTAATATAAATTCAGACGAACTAACAAGTGAGGAAATCGGAGAAATAAAAGAACTAATCAATAAAGAAATGGTTGAGATTTTTTATGGAACCAATATTCCAAAACTAAAGTAGGTGAAGAAGATGAGTAAATGGTTTACTGAAGACTGGACAAATAATGTAAAGTTTTCAATTAAGATTAAAGAACATTTATATAGTAGTAGGTCGAAATATCAAAAGATCGATTTCTATGACTCATATGAATTTGGTAGATTTTTCACTTTAGATGATTATTTAATGGTAACGGAAAAAGATGAATTTATTTACCATGAAATGATGATTCATGTACCACTTTCAGTTAACCCGTTAATAAAGAATGTATTAGTCATTGGTGGTGGTGATGGTGGAAGTGTTAGAGAGTTAACAAGATATCCAAGTATTGAAAAAATTGATATGGTAGAAATAGATGAAGAAGTAGTAAAAATGTGTCAAAAACTTCTACCATTAACTGCAAATAAACTCACAGATAAACGAGTAAATTTATATTTTGAAGATGGTAGTAAGTTTGTAAAAGGAACAGAAGAAAAATATGATTTAATTGTTGTAGACTCTACAGATCCAATTGGTCCAGGAGAAGGATTGTTTACTACAGAATTTTACCAAAACTGTTATAACATACTTACAGAAAATGGAATCTTAGTTAATCAACATGAAAGTCCATATTTTGATGATACAAAATATGAGATGAAGCGAGCTCATAAAAAGTTAAAAAATATTTTTGAGTTTGCAACAGTTTATCAAGCATTTATTCCATCATATGCAAGTGGACATTGGTTGTTTGGTTTTGCATCAAAGGGACTACATCCAATTAAAGATGTAAAAGAAGATGTACAAACAAAGTTTAAGATAAAGACTAAATATTACAATTTAGAAGTTCATAAAGCAGCTTTTGCTTTACCTAACTATGTTAAGCAAGAGTTAGAAAATGCTTAAAAGGAGTTAATACTCCTTTTAAATTTTTCTTTACAAAGTCAATTTGTGAATAGCAATTTAATTGTTTGATATAATAATGATTGGAGGAAATTTTATGCAAATCACAAATTTAGTTACTAATAATGTAGAAACAACTTTTATTCAAACTGATAAATTTAAAACTATAAATATTCAGGTAGTATTTTTAGGACATTTTAATAAAGATAATGCTACCAAAAGATCATTGCTTTCACGAATTCTTCCTTTATCTACTAAGAAATATCCTAGTAAAAAAGCATTATATAATAAATTGCATGATTTATATGATATGAGTGTTGGGGTTTCAACTTACCCAACATATAAAACTAATATGACAACATTTAGCCTAAATTATGTAAATCCTAAATATATTAAAAGTGATATAAATTTACATATAGAAGCAATTAGTTTATTAAAAGAGATTATTTATAATCAAAATATTATAAATGGTGGTTTTGAAAAAAAGTTATTTTATGAACAAAAAAGTATACTAGCTCAAAATATTAAAAATGTTTATAATAACAAAAATCGTTATGCCCTAAGACAACTACTTAATCATATGGGCAAAGATGAAATAATTTCAGTTAGTGTTTTAGGTAATTTAGAAGATTTAGAAAAGATAGATGAATTTTCATTATACGAAACTTATCAAGATTTAATTACAAAAGAAAGAGCATATATTAATGTCATTGGTGATTTTGATACAGAGGAAATGCAAGAATATTTAAAAATTTTAGGAGACTTTAATAATGAAGCTGCTACTTATGAAGTCGTTTCGAATGAGGATAAGGAAATTATTGAAGTAAAAGAGTATGTAGAAAAGCAAAATCTTAACCAAGCAAAATTAATGATGGGCTTCCGTACTAAAACAAATAGTATTGACCCACTATATCCAGCCCTACTTGTATTTAATGCAATGTTTGGGGGAACATTCCAATCAGACTTAATTAGAGTAGTAAGAGAAGAAAATTCACTTGCATATACTATAGTTTCCCAAATGATTCCCGATCTAAAACTATTATTTGTAAGTGCAGGAATTGATTCAAACAATTATAAATTAACTAAAGAATTGGTTGAAAAAGAATTAGTTAATTACCAAAATGGCAAACTTAATTTAGATAATATGCGACTTGCAAAAGATAGTTTGATAAATGAGCTAATTGAAATTGAAGATAGTCCTAACGGAATTATTAACTTCTATTTTAGAAACAAAATCTATAATCAAGCTGAAACATTAGAGTCACTCTTAGAAAAAATAACAAATGTAACAGAAGAACAAATAGTAGAGGTTGCAAAAGGTATTACTCTAGATACAATCTTTTTATTAGCAGGTGATAATTATGAAGGTTAAACATTATCCTTTATTAAATGAAACAAAATACATTAAACATTTAGATAACGGCTTACAAGTAGTAATAATTCCAAAACCAGGTTTTAATAAAACTTTTGCGGTATTTGCAACTCACTATGGTGCTCTAATGAATAAGTTTATTCCTTATGGCGAGAAAGAATATGTTGAATTTCCATTAGGAATTGCTCATTTTCTTGAACATAAAATGTTTGATATGCCTGATGGGAAAGATGCAACTGAACTATTTGCAGAGTTAGGATTAGATTCTAATGCAGCAACTAGTTACAATATGACAGCTTATTTATTTAGTGGAACAAAGAATATTGTAGAAGGACTAAATTTATTACTTGATTTTGTTCAAACACCATATTTTACTGAAGAATCTGTTTTAAGAGAACAAGGAATTATCGATCAAGAATTAAAAATGTATTTAGATAATCCTTCTGATAATTTACAACTAGGATTAATGGAAAATATGTTTAAACATTATCCACTTCGCTATGATATTGGTGGAACTGTAGAATCAATTAAGAAGATAAATACAGAAAACTTAATGAAGTGTTATAATACATTTTATCATCCTTCTAATATGTACTTAGTAATAGTTGGTGATCCTGACAAAATAATGAATACTAAGGAAGACTCAATTGAGAAATTGTTTGATGTTGTAAAATATAATCAGGCGAAGAAGAAGTTTCCAAAGATTTTAGATATTAAGAAAAATATCTTAGTTGAAGATAATAATGTTTATAAAACAACTGGTTCGAAAAAAATGGATATAAATATTCCAAGAGCTGCAATTGGTTTGAAATTACCATATGAGCGCTATGTGAAAAATGAACCAATGTTACTCCAATTAAAACTAAGAATTTTACTTGATGCAACATTTGGTTTTGCATCCCCAGCATATCAAGAAATGTTAGATTTAGAATATATTAGTGGTAATGTTTATTTTGATGTTTATGTAGATGGTTTATGTGGTTACTTAAAAGTTTATGCGAATACAAATAAACCAAATGACTTTATCCATTATGTTAAACGTAAATTATTATCACTAAATAAGATAATATTAACTGAAGAAGAATTTGAACGTTACAAGAAAGCAATCTTAGGTAATTTCTTAAAATCTCTTAATAATATAGATTATATTGCTTATTCATATTTAGACTATATTATTAAAGATTCTGATGTTTTTGAAGCATTAGAGTTAATTCAAGATATAACTTTAGAAGATTTGAAAAAATTAGAGAAATATTTTGTAAAGAATGCTTTAACTGACTTCACTATTCTTCCAAAAGATGAAAATGAAATTTTAGAAAAATTAAGTAAAAAATAACCTAAAAAAAATATAAATTATGCTTTTTAAGGTTTTAAAATAAATATATTCAAAGAAAAAACTTTTGTTTTGAAAATATTCATAATTTTTAAATAGTAAAAATCTTTTGAAAAAAGAAGAAAATTTCATAATTTTGAGATTTTCTTTTTTTAATTTAATTTAGTATAATACTGTTGCCGGCTGAAAGGAGAGTTGATCAACGAGGGAATGAATGTTAAATAATGTAGTATTAGTTGGGAGAACTGTAGAAGATTTAGAAGTAATTACAACGGAAAGTGGACTTAAGACATGTAGGATGGTGCTAGCTTGTCAAAGACCATTTAAAAATGGTGAAACAGGAGAATATGATACTGATTTTATTCCAGTGCAATTATGGCAAGTAGTAGCGGAAATGACAGCAAGCAATTGTAAGAAAGGATCAACCGTAGCAGTCAAAGGTAGACTAGCTATGCGCACTTCAGATGTAAATGGAGTTAAGATTAGACAAGTAGAAGTAGTCGGAGAAAGAGTAGTTTTTATTAACACTAAAAAGGAATAAGAAACATAATATCCAACGTAACTTACAACAATTCAAATTAATTACACGCTTTCTAAGATTTGTATTTTTTAATACAAATCTTTTTATATTTTTTTAAAAAAAAGACTTGCATTTAATAAATGATTTTGATATAATAGATAATGCTGATGGGCAATAACTGCAGGTATGGTATAATGGCTATTACGTGGCCTTGCCATGGCTAAGATGCGAGTTCGATTCTCGTTACCTGCTCCATTTTGTAAATGAATTATGCTGCATATGTTGCAGCATATTTTTTTCTCTAAACAAAAAAAGCTAAGTTTTTTTAACTTAGCTTTTTTGTTTTTATCTTAAATTAATTTATTATACAAAAGGATAGTTGCAAGAACATAATAGATTACAATTGCAATTACATCGATAATTGTTGTAATTAAAGGTCCACTGGCTGCAGCAGGATCAACATTTAATTTATATAAGAATATAGGAATGATTGTGCCAAAGAAATTTGCACTTACAATACTAACTGAAATTGACACAGCAATTGTAAAGATCACATTAGTAATATCAAGGGGAGTTTCTGAGCCTTTTAAAACAAAGTATGCAAGTAAGCTTGAGATTATTGCGATAACTAAACCTATAGCTAGGCCTAGACCAATTTCTTTTAAAGTGTGAATTATAACTTGTTTTTTTGTATCAAGCTCACTTTTAGAAATTTCACTTATTGTAACCCCAAGCGATTGGGTACCGCAGTTACCTGCTAGCCCAATAATGAGTGGTTGGAATAATACTAGGATTGAAAGTGCATCTAAGCTAAATAAGTAGTCAAATCTTGAAATAACTAGTGCTATTATAATATTTGTAAACAAAAGAAGAACTAACCATGGAAGTCTTGTTTTAACTATATCTATTAATGGAGCATCAGCTTCCAAGACTTCACTTACCGCAGCAAACTTCACATAGTCATCTTCACTTTCTTCTACATATTCCTGGAATGCGTCATCCATTGTAATAATACCTTTTAAAATCTTATTTTCTAAAACAGGAAGTGTATAGATATCATATTTATTAATAATGTTTGTTGCATATTCTAGGCTATCACTCGTTTCTACAAACTTAAAGTTTGTATCCATTATCTCATCTACTAGTGCAGGTGCTTTGGTACGAATAAGTTTTTTTAAATCAAGAATTCCTAGTAATGCACCATTTTCATCAACTACAAAACTAGTAGTTATTGATTCTACTTCAGGCGCTCTTGAGACTATTTCTTTCATTATCTTTCTTATATCACTACCACTTTGAATCGCAATATAATTACTATTCATTATAGAACCTGCAGTGTCTTCTTCATAGGTTATTAATTCTGATACAGTTTCTTTTTGGTCTGTATCTAGTAAATCAATAATTTGTTCTTGCGTTTCTTTATCAAACTCTTGAATAATATCAATCGCATCATCGGGTTCCATTGTATTAATAATCTTTGCAATTTTACCAACATTTAAATCTTCTATTAACTCTAGTGCTTCATCACTATCTAAATAAGCAAGTATTTCACCAATTTCTTCATTAGAAAAAATTGAGTAAAGTTTCATTAAATCATAATCACTTAACGAATAGAAAAGTTGTGCTAATTCATAATAGTGGAGTTTCACTAACTGGTCTTTTAATGCTTTTAAATCAGTTGCTTCTTTTATTAGATTTATATATTTTTCAATATTAAACTCGCGTTCCATCATTAGTATCACCTACTTTATATTAGTTTTAGGAATAAAGCAGCAAGATTAAAATATATTAAGATTGCTATAATATCATTTATTGTAGTAATTAATGGCCCACTAGCAACAGCTGGATTAATTTTTATTTTTGAAAAGAAAATTGGTAAGAGAGTACCAAAGAATGCTGATGCAATTAAAGTTACTCCCATTGCGATTGCAATTGTAAGTGAGAGAAGAACTTTAGAATAAGTAGTACCATAAATTGCAATAAAGATAAAGCATACAATAAAGGCAATAATCATTAAGAAGATTGAATTAATTAAATTAATTTTAACTTCCTTAAATATTAATTTTCTTGCTTCTTTATTTGCTAGCTCATCATTTTTTACTAAAGTTTGAATAGTTGAAGCGAGAGATTGAGTACCTACATTACCCGCCATGTCAAGAATAAGGGTTTGGAAGAAGATAAGTATTGTTACTTGTTTTATAATATCTTCAAAAATGCCCATAACATTAGTAATTAAAATACTTAAAAAAAGTAGACCAATTAACCAAGGTAGTCTTTCCATAAGTCTTGATGTGAACTTACGGTTACTCAAATCATCTGAAGATACCCCTGCTAAACTAGCATAAGTAGTATCAGCTATTTCACTATAAATTTCAAAAGCATCATCACTAGTAATAATTCCTACTAATTTATTATTATCGATTACTGGTAATGAATTTAGAGAATAGTCGTGGATTTTCTTTGTTGCATTAGTAATAGTTTCATTAATATCAATTGTAACTGGGTTAGTATCTGTAATTTCTTTAATTACTTTTGGACTTCTTGCAATGATTAATTCATTTAAATCAAGTGTACCAATAAACTCTTCTCCATCAACAACAAATAATGGATCAATGATTGTAGTATCACTTGCTTCTTGAATTAGTTTTTTCATCGCATCTTTTACATCCATTCCAGCATCAATTGTTATAAAGTTTGTTTGGATAATTCTTCCGACTTTATTTGCTTTAATTTTTTCGATATATTTAAGTTGTGTTTGTTTTTCTGGGTTAAGTTTAGGGATGATATTATTTATATCTTCATCATCAAGTTCGCTTAAAATATCGTTTAAATCGTCTATTTCAATTAAGTTGAAAACACCAACTAGTTGTTCATCGCTTAGTTCAGTAATAAAGTTAGAAGGCTTATCTAAGTAAGAAAAAAGTGTGGCCAGTTCTTCATTTGGCATAGCTTGATAAATTTGTAATCTTTTTTGGGATTTAAGTTTTGGAAAGACAGTCGCCAAGTCTGCCGGATGAAGTGTGGCTAGAACTTTTCTTAGTTCAGATAGATTCTTCGTATTTAGTAATCTTTTCTTCATAAATAAAACCTCCTTTTTTTATTATACCATATTCAATAAGTGAGAAAAAGTTAATTCTCTTGCTGATTGATAATCTTTTAAAATAGGCAATAATATGATATAATTTTTATATAGATATGGAGTTGGTATGATGAAATTACCTGATTATGTCTTAAAAGCAATTAACCTTTTAGAAACTAATAATTATGAAGTATATGTTGTAGGTGGAGCAGTAAGAGATTATTTGCTTGGTAAAACTCCATCCGACTACGACCTTTCTACAAACGCAACTCCAGAAGAAATAAAACAAGTTTTTGCTAATTATTTTACTATTGATACTGGGATTAAACACGGTACAGTTACTGTTATGATTGATCATAAATTACTTGAGATTACAACTTATCGCGAAGAAGAAGGATACATTGATTTTCGTCGTCCAAGTAAAGTTACATTTATTAAAAATATTAAGAGTGATCTTGCAAGACGTGACTTTACAATTAATGCAATTTGCTTTAATCGCAAGTTTTTAGATTTACATGATGGTATTAATGATTTAGAAAATAAAATAATAAAAGCAATCGGAAAACCAGAAGAACGATTCACAGAAGACCCACTAAGAATTTTAAGAGCACTTAGATTTGCATCTACCCTAGATTTTGAAATTGAAAAGGCTACAAAAAATGCGGTTTTGAAATATTTTCCTTTACTTAAAAAAGTTTCAAAAGAAAGAATAAATGTAGAACTATCTAAATTATTAGTTGGGAAAAATGTAAAACAAATATTAATTGAATATAAAGATTTACTTGAAAAATATATCTTTAAATTTAGACTTAGTAATATGCATATAAATGTAATAGATGAAGTAAGTAATGATTTAGTTACTAAAGTTTCATTACTTTATTTAAATTCAGATATTGATGATGTTACTAAGTCATTAAAAGAATTAAAATTTCCAAATAAATTTATAAAAAAAATAGTAAATGTATTAAAATATTATGGGTATAAGATTGTTAATAATGAAGTAGAGATGTTAAAGGTATTAAAGGTTGTTGAATATGTTACACTCGGAATAATCTTAGATCTAAAAAACACTCTTGAAAAAGGAAAGTATCAAGCTGAAATAAATTTATATCAAAATCTTAAAGCTAAAGTTTTAAGAATTAATGATTTAAAAATAAATGGACGAGATTTAATAAAAATCGGCTTTAAAGAAGGGTTAATAATTCGTAACACATTGGAAAGACTTCTTGATGATGTGATTAACGGACTTGAAAATGAACGTAATAGTTTAATTAAAAAAGCTAAGGAGTATTATGAAGATTGTATGGGAGATGATTTATGAATATAATTAAAAAACACCAAAATCGAAAAAAGTTATTTGCAATTGCTGGGATTTTTATCCCGCTCTTTACTTTAACTTTTTCATATAAAGGTCCATATGGTGATTTAATATTAGTTACCTTTTCCCAAATCGGTGCACGTTACGGTGCCATTGAACAATTAATTCTTTGGGGGATTATGACATCAATATATTATTTTTCATTTTTAAACTATTTATTTGTAATGAGTGGGAAAAATAGTATTGCATTAAAGACATTATTAAGCATTACTTGTATGACCTTACTTATTACTGTATTCTTACCATATGCACCAACAATGTTTCCGATAACTTCAAAAACCCACAATTTCTTAGCTTACATTACAGCAGCTAGTGTTGTTGCTTTACTTTTACTTTTTATATTAAATTTATATACTATTGAAATAAAGTTATTTATTAAATCTTTAGTTGTCTATTTAGTTTCCGTTTCGGTTATTGTATTTGTACTTTTATACTTTGGAGTAAGTAGCTTATTTCAAATTATCTTAAGTGCAGTAATGTGTATTTTAATGTTTACATTATTGTTATTTTTGGAAAATTGTAAAGATTTAAACATTTATGAGAACTTAGAAAAATATACAACAAAAGATAATAGTGAAGTAGATATTTTTTGAAATTAAGCCGTAAATTTGGGCTTATTTTCATTTTTAAAGCATTTGTGTGTAATGGACTACTGAAAGATTAAAATGGAAACTACAGGAAATTTTAAGTTGATAGGGGAAAATTGTTGAAAAATCTTGAAATAAGAGTATAATAATTGTGAGGAAATATTATGATCAAGTATTTAAAAAATAATCTAGTTTTAGTTATAGCAGTCATAATTTTAATTGCACTAGGCACTTTTTGTATTTTAATTTCAGGTAATGATATATACAAAGCCTTTTCAATTTTTGCATTAGTTTATTTAGTAGCTGTTGGTGGTTGGATGATTTATTCAAGTTTTCATTATAAAAACTATCTTGAAGCTAATCCAACATTTCTTAATAGGCCACTAGGTTATTTAATCCAAGGAGGTATGCTTATTATCCTTGGTGTACTAATCTTAATATTTCCGGGATTTTTAGTAAGACTGCTAATAGGTTTATTATTAATAGCTCAACCATTAGTTACTTTAATAACGACTGATGATAAGTTAAATTATTTAAAATATAATTTTTGGAAATTTATTGTCGGACTTATATTTATTCTTGCAATCGATATCGTATTAGATATTCTGTTTATTATAATTGGTGTTGGATTAATTTTGTTTGCTGCATTTATAATTTATGTATTAATAATAAATTATAAAGATCGAACATATCCAAATGTTATTACGAAGTATATTGTTATTTATATAAATAAAAAAAATAAGTAGGAGAAGAGTATGGCTAAAATTGATATAGCAATTTATATTTTACTTTTAATCATGATAATTATTGGCTTCTCCAAAGGATTTTTCAAACAAATCCTCTCAGTTGCCAATTGGTTAGTCTCATTAATCGTGGCAATAGTATTTGTAAAACCTTTCTCTGGACTAATGGCTAAGACAACACTTCAAACAACAATCAATGGAAAAGTTGCAGAATGGATTGCTTCCAAAGGAGCAATTTTCCAAGTGCCATATGATGCAAGTAGTGGGAATGCACAAATAAGTGAAGCTATTAGTGAAAGTTTAAGTCTTCCAAAGTTTATTGCTGAGATTATTGCAAAGGGAATAAATTTCGATGTCCCAGATGGAACAACTTTAGCTGATATTTTAAGTCCAGCTATTGGTTCAATAATAATGACTGTTATTTCATTCGTAATTTTATTTATCGGAGCTTTAATTATTATTAAAATTGTGATTAATTTACTCCATGTAGTATTTGATCGCGGTGTTTTAGGAATTGTTAATAAACTTCTTGGTGCAGCTTTAGGTTTAGTAAAAGGTTTAGTTTTAGTAAGCCTAGCAATGTTAATAGTTTCAATATTAAGTGGGGTAGTACCATCATTAAATGAGTTTCTAATTACTGATTTGAAACTTGGAGAAGAATCATTTAGTATCGGAAAATATTTCTATGAACATAATCCATTAGTAGAATTGTTCAGAGGTTCATTTAGATTTGATAATATCTTAAATAACATGAATTTAAATTTATATTTAGTCTAGGAAACAGTGTCTAGTTTTCTAGACTTTTTTTATTATTATAAATATTAAAACTTTTTATTGTTTTTATTAAATTTGCTTGTTAAAATGAATGTGGTATAATATGGTAAATATTGGCGGATAAGAAAGGAAGAAGTGGCATGATCAAACTTCACAATTTATCTAAGTATTATCAAGGTGAAAACAATATTACACAAGCTTTACATAAAATAAACTTAGAATTTAAATTAGGTGAATTTGTTGCGATAACAGGGGAAAGTGGGAGTGGAAAAAGCACACTTCTTAATGTAATAGCAGGTATTGATTCCTATGAAGATGGAGAACTTTTCATAAATGGTGAAGAGACCTCCTATTTTAACGAGCAAGATTGGGAGATTTATCGCAAAGAAAAAATTGCATTTATCTATCAAAACTATAATTTAATTGACTCATATACTGTTTTAATGAATGTAGAAGTAGCACTTGTAATTCAAGGTTTAAATAAAAGCGAAAGAAGAATAAAAGCAAAAGAAATTATCGCTAAAGTAGGTTTGTCTAAGCGCATCAAACACCGAGCAGCAAAACTTTCAGGTGGTGAGAAACAACGCCTAGCGATTGCAAGAGCACTTGCAAAAGAGACAGAAATTATTATTGCTGATGAACCTACAGGTAATTTAGATAGTAAAACAGGTGAAGAAATACTTAGATTACTGAATGAAGTTGCAAAAGATAAACTTGTCTTAGTAGTTACTCATAACTTTGACCAAGTTAAAGAATATGCCACTAGAAAAGTTAGACTCTTTGATGGAGAAGTTGTTGAAGATAAAGTATTAAATGATTTTAATATTCCAAACGAAGATAAAACAAAAACCCAAAAAACAACTGAACTAAAACAAGCTGCAACGATTGCTAGTTTTAATATTTTTGGTCAACCGAGAAAATCAATTTTTATCTTTTTGGTTAGTTTTATAATTGTTGCTGTTGTCTTTTTCTTATATTCTAGAGCAATGATTCCGATTACTGATTTTGATTTGTATGAAGATTATATGAATATTTATCCTGAAAGAATGATAATAGCAAGAAAAGATAGAAAGCCAATTTCTGAAGAAGAGTATAATCTATTTTTAAATGATAAAAGATTTAAAAATGTTATTTATGAAGATAGAATAATCGATAATAACCTTTATGGAAGTATAAGTACTAATAAAGTATTTGATGGAAAAATTACATTTGATCAATCTGAAGTTACAAATAATTTAATCGGTAGACTACCAAAAGATGATTTTGAAATAGTTCTTAGTCTTCATTATCCTGAATTTGAAAGAAATACCTATATCCAATTATTAAAGAATGATAGTTTTTCAAAAGAATTTATTTTGGTTGGTGAAGGAAGATCACAAGAGTTATTTACATTTAAGGTTGTGGGTATAAATAAATCAAGTAATGGTAAAGATCGTTATTACGTTACAGAATCAACTTTAAAACAAATGGAATCATTAGTTTATCAATATGAACTTGTATCATTTGATATCTATTCAAAAAGCACAGGTATATCAAAGCATAAAGTTAAAGCTGAGGTTGTAATTGATCCAGAATTATCTGGGAATGAAATAGGCATTGACTCGAATTTTTTAATTGCTCCAGATGAAAATTTATATTTTGGATCGAAAATGTTAGAACTTGTGAAAACTGATTATGTATCAGTAAATAGAAGAGTTTATGTTAGTGAAGAGTTATTTAAAGAAATAAATCCAGAAGGCAAAATGCAAATGACTTTAAATTTAAAAAATTTAAGTCAAAGGAAATCAATAGAACGCGCTTTATATAAAAAAGGTTATTATACATATATGCCTTATTATGAATTTGATATATTTAATCCTGAAGTACTTCTTGATACTGTAAAAAGAGTAGTAATGGTTATAGGATTTATTTTCTCTATTCTAATTATTTATCTCATAAGTTATTTAATTTATAGCTTAATTCTAAACTCCAAACTTAAAGATTATACAATCCTTAGAATTATTGGTTCAAATAAATTTTTAATTAGCAATACAATCCGTTTTGAATTAATATTTTTTTACACACTAGCTTATTTTGGATTTTTAATAGTTTATCGTTTTATAGCATTTAAATACGACTTTTTGAGTAGTTTATTTTTAAAAGATTATTTAATAGTCTATTTTGTAAATATAAACTTAGCACTACTACTTGCAAGTAGATTTATTAAAAGACAAGTAAGCAAAAGTTTATATACAACACTGAGATCAGAGTAGGTGAAATGTATGCTCAAAGTAAAAAACTTATATAAATTTTATAATAAAAACAAACGCAATGAAATTAAAGCGATCAATAATACAAGTATAGAATTTCCTGAGACTGGTTTAGTTTGTTTACTTGGTCCTAGTGGCAGTGGTAAGACAACTTTACTTAATGTAATAGGTGGATTAGAAAAACTTAATAGTGGTGAAGTTGAATTTAAAGACTATAAACTTGTCAAATATCAAGCAAGTAAATGGGATGTAATTAGAAATAGTCATTTTGGTTATATATTTCAAAATTATTATTTAATTCCTGATTTGACTGTCTATCAAAATCTAGAATTAGTTTTAAAAATTCTTGGTCTAAAAAAAGCAGAAATAGAAGAAAGAATAGATTATGCACTTGATGCTGTCGGGATGTTGAAATATAAAAACCGAAAACCTACAGAATTAAGTGGTGGCCAACAACAACGTGTTGCGATTGCGCGCGCTTTAGTGAAAAGTCCTGACGTTGTAATTGCAGATGAGCCAACTGGAAACTTAGATCAAAAAAATACAATGCAAATTATGAATGTTATAAAAAAGATTTCCAAAGAGTGTTTAGTTATTTTAGTAACTCATGAGGTTCGCTTAGCACATACATATGCTGATCGTATAATCGAAGTTTTAGATGGTGAAATAATTAAAGATGAAATAAATACCAATAATAATATTCTTGAATTACATGATGATAATATTTATTTGAAAGAATTAAACCAAGAGGAACATATAAAAAACAATTTAGAAATAAATTATTTTTACCAAGACAAAAAACAAAAATTAGCATTAAATGTTGTTTTTGAAGATAATACATTTTATATTCAGTCGCCAATTGAAAATGTGAAAATTAGATACATTGATGAGAAAAGTGATTTAAAAGTATTAGATCAAACAAGACCTAAGTTTGATCTTAAAGATTTAGAAGAGTTTGATTATAATCTACCTAAAATTGAAAATAAATCTTTTAGAAATAAATCAATTATTAGTTTTAAAGATACAATTAAATTAGCATTTAACCAACTTAATGGTCTTAGAAGAAGACAAAAGTTAATGTTTGTAGTATTATTTTTAGCTTCTATAATAATTACTTTTGGTTTTATAAATTTCTTTACTTCAAGAAATATTAACGAAGATGATTTCTTTTATTTCAATCGTAATATAGTGATTATTGAAGAAGGTTATTATACAGTAAAAAATGAACTAAATGATAGAGAAGTATTAATAATGCACCCGGAGTTAACAATAGTTTCAAATTTTGGTAATGCATATTATCGAGGTCTTTCAAATAACTTATATGTTCGCAACGACAAAGGTAGGCACTTTATGTCGGTTATGCCAGTTGAAATTTTGGATAATCCGAAAATATATAAAAATTATGGGAGACTAATTGAAAAGCCAAATGAAGCATTAATTGATAAACTTTTAGTAGATAAACTTTTAAATCATCCTTTAATGCAATCAATTGGAATTAAACATCCAGAACAACTCCTCGGTTTTACATTCCAACTTGATGAAGAAGAGAAATTTTCATATTATACATATGAAATAGTTGGAATAGTAAATAACAATAATCCAAATCTTTATATTAATTTCAACTCATATAAAAATTCCCTTATCTCAATTAATTCAAAAGATATCTTTATGGAAAGTAAAATATTATCTATTGATGAACTAATTGATAGTGAATACTTTGAAGTAAATGATGACATCATCAATTTAGAAAAAAAACCTATCTCACTTTTAGAGTTAGGTCCAAATCAAGTAATTATTAATTCCTATTTTGACTATCATGTAACTAAAGGAAAGTATAAAAAAGAATTAAATGGTTTGAATTTTGAAATAGTAGGAGTTGTAAATAATTTAGGTTTTGAAAAAGAAGATCAGCTAGTTTATGTAAGTAGTGAATTTACAAATGACAGATTTGAAAAATCATTTAATAAAGGTGATAAATATCAATACGTTTATACTCCTAATCCTACAGAATTAATCAATAGATTAGCAGAAAAAAATATTAAAGCAGAAACATATTATAATTTTGAGATTAAGCGATTAGATGTCTTAACACTTGATTATAGGTTATTTATTGCTTCTCTTGTAATGTTAATAGCATCACTAGTATTTTTATACTTTTTAATGCGTTCAAGTTTAATGAGTAGAATTTATGAAGTTGGTGTTTATAGAGCACTGGGAATAAATAAGTTAAGTATTTATAAGATATTTTTTTCAGAAATCTTAATAATTACTTTATTGACAGTATTTTTAGGAATTGTAAGTTTGAGTTTATTTATTAATCAAGTAAATAATTATTATGAGTTGATTTACTATCCTTTTTATATACCGCCATTATCTCTATTATTTATTTTAGTAGTAAATACAGTTGTGGGTTTATTACCAGTAGTAAATCTATTAAGATTAACACCTGCACAAATATTAAGTAAGTACGATATTTAATTCATGTTTATTATTATAAGAAAGGAAGTTGAGGTATGATCAAACTTCACAATATTTCTAAGTATTATCAAGGAAAAACAACAGTAATTGAGGCTCTTCGAAAGATAAACTTAGAATTTAAAATAGGTGAATTTGTTGCTATAACTGGGGAAAGTGGCAGTGGCAAAAGTACACTTCTAAATGTTATTGCAGGAATTGATTCATACGAAGAAGGAGAGTTATACATCAATGGTGAAGAGACTTCACATTTTGATGATGATGACTGGGAAGATTACCGAAAAGAAAATATTGCATTTATTTTCCAAAACTATAACTTAATCGATTCCTATACTGTTTTAAAAAACGTAGAAGTAGCTTTAGTAATGCAAGGAATTAATAAGAGCGAAAGAAAAGCAAAAGCAATCGAAATATTGAAAAGAGTAGGACTAGATGACCATTTAAGTCACCGAGCTTCAAAATTATCTGGTGGAAAGAAACAAAGACTTGCGATTGCAAGAGCACTAGCCAAAGATACTGATATTATAGTTGCTGATGAGCCTACAGGTAATTTAGATAGTAAATCAGGTATGCAAGTTTTAAGTTTATTAAAGGAAATTGCAAAAGATAAATTAGTTATCGTTGTAACTCATAACTTTGATCAAATTAAGGGCTATATTACTCGAAAAGTAAGACTTTTAGATGGTGAGGTTGTTGAAGATAAAGTTATTAAAGAGCCTGATACAACTTTAAAAATAAATAAAAAATCAAAAAAAGAAAATGAATATTACCAAGCCCTAACTATTGCACGTTATAATATTTTTAGTCAACCAAGAAAGTCTATTTTTATCTTTATTTTAAGTTTTATGATTGTTTTAGTTGTTGCGCTTTTAATTCCAGTATCTAGAGCAGAGGATATATATACACCTACTCGACCAAATGAAGCAAGAAAGCTAAATATTTATCCTGAAAGAATGATTGTATCGAGACAGGATAAATTACCAATGACAGATGATGATTTTAATTTACTGGAAAATGATTTAAGAATAGCTAAATTAATTAAAGAAGATTTTGCCATAAACGATGCAATTGGTGCTACTCTTAAAGGAATTAAGTATGCAGGTTATTTTACTTTTAATCTTGATATAAAAGAAGATGCATTAATTGGTAGGCTTCCTGAAAACGATAATGAAGTATTAATACAATTTTCGTTTACAGATGAAGAAATGAAATATCTTGAAAAGAATGTTTTAGATAAAACTATAGATTTTTCTTTCTGGGGATCTAAATTTCAAAGATCTACTCACAGTTTAAAGGTTGTTGGCATAAATCAAATTAATCAAGATAGAGGTGGTTTTTATACTACTGATTCTACTTTTGAGAAAATATTAGAATTTTATTATGAAGATATACTTAATAGAATTCCAGTTAGAATTACTGATAAATATGGATTTACGAGAAGAGTTTATAATTATATTTTTGAAGTAGATGAAACATTAACAAGTTATGAAGTGAAAATTAATCAAACTGATGCTTTTATATTTGAAGATGATAATTTAGAATTATTCTATAAATCACAAAAATTGGAAATAGTTGATGTTTCTGATGAAATAGATTTCAATTCAATATTAATTAGTCCAAAAATTAAAACTGAGATTCATAATATTGATATAAAACAAGTAACAGTAAACTTAAAAGATGTAGAGACTAGAAAAGAGCTTGAAAAAGATTTATTGGAACTTGGTTATTATACATATATGCCTTATTTTGAAATCGAAAGTAGTAATAACAATTATTATGAGTTCTATAATACCTTATATAAGACAGTTGAAAGTCTAAAAATTATATTGATAATTTTTATTGTTTATATTGTTGCTTATTTGATATATCGACTCATAATGCAAACTAAATATAAAGATTATATAATATTACGTTTAATAGGAATTAAAAAATCATTAATCAATAAAATAATCCACTTTGAATTATTATTTTCAATAATAATCTCGTATATTATTTTTGTTATTAGTTTTTCTATTCTTAGAATTTCTAATTTATTTAAAGAGTATGATACCTATATAAAGAACTTAACATTTTCAAATTATCTATTAATTTTTGTAATTAACATCTTACTAGGATTACTACTAGCAAATAGATTTATTAAAAAGCGTGCTAAAAACACATTATATAGTTCATTGAGACTGGAGTAGGTGAAGCGGATGATTAAAATTGAAAATCTTAATAAGTTTTATAATCCCAATAAACCTAATGAAATTCATGTGATTAATGATACAACACTTGAGTTTCCAAATACAGGTTTAATTTGCTTACTTGGTCCTAGTGGAAGTGGTAAAACAACACTATTAAACGTAATAGGTGGACTTGATAGGGTAGATAGTGGTAAGATTAAGTTTAAAGATTACAGGCTATCAAAGTATCAAACAAGTAAATGGGATGTAATTAGAAATAATCATTTTGGTTATATTTTTCAAAATTATTATTTACTTCCAGATTTAACAGTTTATGAAAACTTAGAATTAGTTTTAAAAATGTTAGGTCTTGGTAAAGATAAAATTGATGAAAGAATTGATTATGCACTTACTGCAGTAGGAATGCATAAATATAAAAAACGCAAACCTAACCAACTAAGTGGTGGCCAGCAACAAAGGATTGCGATTGCACGTGCTTTAGTAAAAAGCCCGGATGTTGTTATTGCTGATGAACCAACTGGAAACTTAGATGAGAAAAACACAACCCAAATAATGAATATCATCAAAAAGATATCTAAAGACTGTTTAGTTATTTTAGTAACCCATGAACGCCGCTTAGCTGAATTTTATGGGGATAGAATAATTGAAATTTCAGATGGTAAAATTATTGCTGATGTAATTAATTCACAAGATAGAGAATTAATTTCTAAAGAAGACCATAATTTGTATTTAAAAGAATATGAAAATAGTGATGAAATTGTAAATGATGATTTAGATGTTAAATACTATTATTCTGAGCCTAAAAAACGGTTTAGACTCAATGTTATCTTTAAAGATGATACATTTTATATTACTTCACCACTTGAAAATGTAAAAATTAAATTTTTAGATAGAAATAGTGAAATTCAAATTGTTGATTCAAATAAACCAAGACTTGATAAACAGCATATAGAAAATTTTGAGTACCATCTATCTAAATTAGAATCAAAAAAAGTTAAAAATAAATCTGTAATTAGTTTTAAAGATGCTGTAAAGTTTGCTTTAAAACATTTAAGTAATATAAGAAGAAGACAAAAGCTAATGTTTATAGTGATGTTTTTTGCATCAATCCTCTTAACTGTCGGTTTTATTAACTTTTTTACAGCTACTCAAGAATTAAAAAAACATTATAATTTTTTTAATGAAAATGTAATTGTTGCAAATGCAAATTATGATGAAGTACTAGATTTAATAGGCGAAGATGATTTAGTCTTAGATTTACCAAGAAGAACAGTAGTAACTTCAATGGGAAATAGCTACTTTGCGCCAAATGATACTATTCAATTTATTAACATTCAACATTATGCGATGATGTCAGCTATTCCAATTGATATTATTGATAATCCTACAATTTATAACGGATTAGGTAGATTAATTGAAAATAAAAATGAAGTATTAATTGATTATTATTTAGTTGAAAAGTTTTTAGAACTACAAAATGTTAAAAATTCAGGACTTAAATATCCCGAACAATTCCTGGGTTTAAAATTAAATATTGATTCAGCTTCTTATATAGGAGTTGATGAGAGACCTTATGAAATTGTGGGGATTGTAAATTATGGTAATCCTAATATTTATTTAGATATGATTGCCTATAAAAACGTAATTCTTACTAGGGAGATTGGTTTTAGTTATAATTCATTTGTTTATTCAATTGATCAAATTGAAGCAAAGTATTATTATCTTTTTGCTGATATATTAGAAGAAGAAAATCAACCAGATGATTTACCAAAAATAGAAAAACAACCAATTGAAACATTATTAAACCTTCCTAGACAAGTTGTTATTAACAATCGCCTATATGCTATGTATGATGAAATGGATGGTATTGAAAAAATAGATTTTCGTTACGATATGAAAGTTGATATTCATTCGATCTTAGAATTTTATGAAGAAGACAATCCTCAATTAATGAGAATGTATGTTAGCGAAGATATTACTAATGATTTTTATGAAAAATATCTAAAAAATCAAACAAAAGGAATTAGTATATATTCTAAAAATCCTAAACAATTAATGAAAACTCTGAAGAAAAATGATATTGAAGTGATGACTTATTTAAAATATGAATCAGATTTTAGTAATGTTATGCTTATTCAAAGAGAATTAATAATTCCTTCAATAGTAATTTTAATCGCTTCATCATTGTTTTTATACTTTTTAATGCGTTCAAGTTTATTTAGTAGGATTTATGAAGTTGGAGTATATAGAGCACTAGGAATTAGCAAATTCAATTTATATAAAATGTTTTTTACAGAAATCTTTTTAATCACTTTTATAACTTCATTTTTTGGAGTATTAGGTGTTAGTTTGTTTGTTATTCAAGCAAATAAATTAGGAGAATTAATTTTCTTTCCATTTTATATACCATTAATAAGTTTTGGTGCATTTTTACTTATTAATACATTTGTAGGGTTACTACCAGTGAATAAATTACTTCGTTTATTTCCTGCAGAAATTTTAAGTAAATATGATATTTAAAAAGGGCTCGTAGCCCTTTTAATTTACAAGATTATTTGGAAAATAAAATATTGCTTTATTTTATTTTTTCTCTTTTATTAATGTGATATAATATGCTTAAAGTATAAAGAATAACTAATAATACTTTTTGAGAAAGGAAGTATAGATAATGATCAAACTCCAAAATGTCTCTAAGTATTATCAAGGTGAAGGGACTGTAACT